>WNFF01000009.1_pt1 | contig 156926 bp, 127 predicted proteins | sample 5400441 | NCBI WGS metagenome assembly WNFF01 (sample SAMN13153345, study PRJNA577476) | soil metagenome | isolation source: 120 cm saprolite under Douglas fir tree site 2 hole 3 replicate 1 | place: USA:California | collected 2015-04-18 | reverse complement strand
GGCGCCGATCCCGATGGCGAGATTGGAGAATGTCACGTCCCTGAGACACACGTCATTCCACTCTTGTTGGATGCGGCGGCCGGCGAGCGTGAGGCTTTCACGGTTTTCGGCACTGACTACCCGACTGCTGACGGCACATGCGTCCGTGACTATATCCATGTCTCGGACCTCGCTGATGCTCATGTGCTTGCCCTCCGCAATCTCTTGCAGGGTGGCGAAAGCGAAGCCCTCAATATCGGTACCGGGCGCGGATGGTCCGTTCTCGAACTCATTGACATTGCTCGCCGGGTCACGGGACGAAGCATTCCCATCCGTTGCGGGCCGCGTCGACTCGGGGACCCGCCGGCACTTGTCAGCGACCCCACCCGATCACGCGAACGGCTTGCGTGGTGGCCGCGCTATCCGGACGTCGCCCAACAAATTGCGCACGCTTGGGCTTGGCACCAGAGTAAGCGCGGTGTGGTGAAGCGCGTGCAGGCTAACGGTTAAGCCGCAATGCAGAGGTCTGGCTTACAACTTAAATCGTCAGCGGTTTATTGTGTGTGTCTTACGCGTGGAATCCATGGCGTAATGTGATTTTTGATTGCGCGGTATCGGCGACTCAAATAGGGTTTGCATCATCCAGATACCGGCTGGGGAGGAAACCATGTTCGGGATGGATTTCATCAGCTTTCTCATCCTATTCGTCATCAGTTTGGTGGTCTCCGGGATCCTGCACTACGGCCTCAACTACTATGTGACGCCGGGGTTTTGGTCGTTCTGCTCCAAGGTGGCGGTGGGCTGGGTAGGGGCGTGGATCGGGTCGCCTGTCGTGGGCCACTGGCCTGGCAGGATACCCGGCCTTCACTACGGAGATATTTGGTTTATCCCGGCGATCCTCGGCGCAGCAGGCGTGCTCATCGTGGCCGTTGATCTCGGTATGATGGCGCGCGGCACACGCCAGTAAGCGACGAAGTCAATCGTCGTTTGTCCCCGAGCGTCTTTAGCTGCATGGCTTCGAAAAAACGTTGAAGCCATCGGGGGTCTTCTATTTTTGGCATGATCAACCTAAAAGTCTGTTTCAAAAGTTTAGCAGACGTCTTAATAGCGCCGATTTTCGAGGTGGGAAATTGTCTTCTATTTTGGCACGTAACCCATCGTAGCATTGGCTATAATTGCGTAATTTCAAAGGAATTGCGTGCACATGCATCTTGAGACGCGCGTATTGATTACCGGGGGTGCTGGCTTCCTGGGTTCGCATCTCTGTGAGCGGCTGCTAGCGGATGGTGCGAACGTCATATGCGTCGACAACTTCTTCACTGGCGCGAAGCGCAACATCGATCATTTACTCGACCACCATCGGTTCGAGCTTATCCGTCATGATGTGACGTTCCCGCTCTACATCGAAGTCGATCAAATCTACAACCTCGCCTGCCCGGCCTCGCCAATCCACTACCAACACGATCCGGTGCAAACGACAAAGACGAGCGTCCACGGCGCCATCAATATGCTGGGTCTCGCCAAGCGATTACGAGCAAGAATCCTCCAGGCATCTACGTCGGAGGTCTACGGGGATCCAAGCGTGCACCCGCAAGCTGAGGATTATTGGGGGCACGTCAACCCAATTGGCCCACGCTCTTGTTATGACGAAGGCAAACGCTGCGCGGAGACGTTGTTTTTCGACTACTGGCGACAGCACCGTATGCAGATCAAGGTGGCCAGAATCTTCAACACTTACGGCCCCCGCATGCATCCAAATGATGGGAGGGTGGTGTCGAACTTCATTGTTCAGGCGTTGCTTGGGCGGGACATCACCGTGTACGGGGACGGGTCACAGACCCGCTCGTTCTGCTATGTCGACGATCTGATCGACGGCCTCGTTCGCTTGATGGCGACGCGAGCCGAGGTGACCGGTCCGGTGAATATCGGCAACCCGTCGGAATTCTCGATGCTGGAACTGGCCAAAATGGTGATCGATCTGACCGGCTCGCACTCGCGCATCGTTCACCGTCCACGACCGGAGGACGACCCCGAGCAGCGCCGGCCAGACATTTCTCGAGCCCAGGACCTGCTCGATTGGAAGCCGCGCACAATGCTTAAGGACGGCCTTGCGCGCACCATTGCATATTTTGATCAGTTGCTGTCCGACCAAAAATTGCGGGCGCAGCTCATCACGGAGCCCTCGACCTGAGCCAAAGGTGCTGTCACCAGACTGCGCCGTAGCGCTAGAATTGAGCACCGAACAGCCGTCAGTTATAAAGATTGCCGTATGCACAGCAGTGCACTTTTTCTGGACCGCGACGGCGTGATCAATGTTGACCGTGGCTTCACCCATCGGTCGGACCAATTCTAGTTCGTTCCTGGAATTTTCGAATTGGCCCGCTTTTGGACCAACGAACTGCATCGGTCGATCGTTGTCATCACCAACCAGTCTGGCATCGGTCGTGGCTATTTCGATGAGTGCACATATGCAGACTTGACGCGATGGATGTGTGAACGCTTTGAAGCGGAACACACGGCGATCGCTCGCGTATACCACTGCCCTTATCACCCCCTCCATGGCATCGGCGAGTACCGCCGCGATCATCCCTGGCGCAAACCCAACCCGGGTATGATCTTGCAGGCCGTGTCCGACCTTGACCTCGATCCGGCTCAGTCCGCGATCCTGGGAGACAAAATAAGCGACATCCAGGCCGGCGAGGCGGCTGGGATCGGTCTGCGAATTCTCGTCGGATCGTGCGATGCCAAGAAAGGCGAGGGAGCGCCATCCCATGAAGTAGTCGCGGATCTTGGCGAAGCGCTCGCACTGCTACGATCCCGCTTCGCGCTGACCGCATCTAATCGAGCCTAGAACTCTGCTCACTACGTCGCCCACTGCCCCGCCGTGACCCACGCCGACTCACTCCCATCGCGCCACTGCCGCGCGCTCAGCGCCACGAGCCTTCGTCATCCCCTTGATCTTCCCAGATAGTGGTCACGCCAGCGACCATGGCCCACCGCGTCCCAGCGCGCTCCGCGCGAAGTTCTTTAGCGTCATGGGCTTCGCAAACAGGGCGCCCTGCGCCAGATTGCTAGCTCGCGCGCAGCGAGGAGGTCGGCCCAGTTCTCCACCTCATGTGAGGTGCCGGCGGGAGTCGAGGCTTCGCCAGTAGCCCATGGCCAAAACATTCTCATTGCTGATAATCACCATGATTTTGCTCTAAGACGAGTGGGCTCGCCACACCTTGCGGATAACCAACCGGTGCCAAAGACCGCTCTGATAGTAGGAATTACTGGCCCGGACGGTGCTTATCTTGCACGCTCCCTGCTCGATAAGGGTTATGACGTTTTCGGTACGTCCCGAAACATCGGGCTCGCACGTACCGAGGGTCTTCGAGCGCTCGGCATCCACGACAAGATAGGCCTCTTGTCGGTTTCGCCGGTAGATTTTCGTTCTGTTTCCGACGCAATTGACCGAGTCGCTCCTCACGAAATCTACAATCTTTCCGGCCAATCCTCCGTCGCGCTTTCCTTCTCTCAGCCGGCCGAGACCTTAAGTAGCGTCACACAAGCCACGATCAACTTTCTAGAAGCTCTAAGGCTCAAAAAATCGAACATCCGGTTCTACAATGCCGGGTCGTCTGAGATATTCGGTGATACGCAGGGGCACGCGGCAAATGAGGGCACCGCTTATCATCCCAAAAGCCCTTACGGCGTCGCTAAAGCCGCCGCCGTTTCTCTTGTTGCCAATTACAGGGATGCCTACGGGCTTTTTGCCTGTTCAGGACTTTTGTTCAACCATGAGTCTCCGCTCCGGCCGGACCACTTTGTAACACGGAAAATCACCACTGCCGCGGCGCGAATCGCTAATGGAAGTGACGAGCGCCTAAAGCTCGGCGACATTTCGATACATCGCGACTGGGGCTGGGCGCCGGACTATGTAGAGGCGATGTGGATGATGCTTCAACATGATCGGCCCGAGGATTTTGTTATCGCTTCGGGTGTGAGCCACAGGTTGGATGAATTTGTGTCTGCCGCGTTTGCCGAAGTTGGACTGGCTTGGCAAGACCACGTTGAATGCGATGACTCGCTCAGACGTCCCACTGACATCCGCTATTCGAGGGGCGACGCCTCCAAGGCGGCGCGGCAACTCGGCTGGCGACCAAAAATCGGCTTTGCAGAGATCATTTCCCGAATGGTGCGTGCAGAACGAGAGAAACGCAACCAGTTTGCCGTCAACTCTGTCAGAACTTGAGCTTTCTTAAATGAGTTGAGGCGGCACCTCTCCCGGAATCACGATCTCACTCTGGCCCTCTCGTTATCCGTGAACACTCATAGCATCCCTTGATCTCCCGACTCGGTGGTTACGCGAGCGGCCATGGGGCGTGGTGTCCCAGCACGCTCCGCGCGAAGTTCTTCGCCGTCATGGGCTTCGCAAACAGGGCGCCCTGCACCAGATTGAAGCCCAGCTCACGGGCGGCGAGAAAGTCGGCTCGGCTTTCCACGCCATCGAGCTCGACGAAAGGAAAATCGTCAAGTCCCACGAGCGACGGCCATTCGGCTCCGAGGTCGCCGATCGAGACGGCAATCGTGCGGTACCGAAGTAACCTGGCGACCTTCTTCACCAGTCCCAGGTTGCGAACGACGTCGGATGCGTTGACTTGGACGATGAGTCCCTCGAAAGCCGGGTGGTCCGGTATGCGTCGGTACAGATGTTCGATCAGTTCCGGATCTCGGAAGAAGGTAATCGGCAGATTGAGCGCGATTTCGATGTGACCGTGCCGAGCAGTGAAATAGCGCCAATCGTTGATCGCCTGGTCAATCACAGCCTCCGACACCTCACCGGCAGGGGAACCATCGTCCGGCATGACATAGCCCGGCGGCATGACTCCCAAAGTCGGATGGCGGATGGGCACGAGCGCTTCGGCGCCGCTGAGCGCCAGCGTGCCCGTATCGATCTTCGGCTGATACCAGAGTTCGAGAGTGTTGACGGGCGACGGCTCGGCCGCGTTCACCGATTGGGTTGGCGGCAAGTCGTTGGGCGCGAGCACGGCGGCGATACAATTGCGCAAATCCGTTTGGCTGAAAGGGGTTGGGAGCAAAGGCAGCAGGGCAAGGCCGAGCTTCGCACCAAGCTCCCGGATCGCCGCCACCATGGGCGAAACCCGCGGCCCAAGCACGAGCACCTTGCGGTCGAATCCCTTGGCCGCGAGCAATTCCATCGCCTCGCAGGCCTCGATCCCGCCGGCCGCCAACCCGATCACAACGAGGTCGAGCGGTCGCAAATCAAGCTCTGCGCCCAACTCGGCGACGTCGGCGCATTCGCAAGTCGCACAACCGAGATCTTGCAGCGTCTCTGAAAGGAACGTTCGCATCTGTTGTCTGGGATCGGCGACGCAGATCCAAGGTATCGCGCTGGGCCGGGGGAGCGCAGCAAGCTTGGTTGCATCCTCGGGTCTTTGGTCGTCCATGGCACCACTCTCTAACTTACGAGTGGCGCCCATGTTAGAGAGGTGGCAGTTCTCAAACGTGAAATTCTCGGCGGGGCACAGCCAAATATTCCAATACCATCAACTCCTGCTTGATGAGCTAGTTAAAAATTTTCTCAATTATCCTGAAACTTGTTCCTCCTTGCGGAGGCGCTCGGACCGCGGCCCTCAGGCCGTCATCAGAAAGCGAGGTTCCGCACCCTCGAGCACGACGCAAGTCAGCCGGCCGGTCGCAAACGCTCCGGTGTCGATGTTGATCCGGTTCGGTAGCACCTCGGGCCGCTCGCTCGGCGTGTGCCCGTGAACGACGATCCTCCCCAAATCCATGGTGCTGTTCAGAAACTCATCCCGAATCCACAGCAGGTCTTCGACGCTTTGGCGCTCGAGTGCAATGCCCGGCCGTACGCCCCCATGACAGAGGAAATATTTTCCGGTGATGATCGACGTCTTCAGCGAAGCAAGGAACTTGAAGTGCTCATCCGGCACCGCAAGCTCTAACGCCCTGGCCGCCTGTTCATAGTTTGCGCCCATCATCAGATTGCTGACGGGCACGCCATAGGAGTGCAACGTTTCGAGACCGCCTAATCGCCGCCAATGCTCGGCGACGGCGGGATCGTCGAGAAACATCTCGAGCAACGCTTCGTGGTTTCCTTTCAGCGCGACGAAGTCCGTCGGGAACGGATTGCGCACGAGGCGGTCGAGCACCCCGCGCGAATCCGGCCCTCGATCAATGTAGTCGCCGAGCGTGACCGTGATACAGTCGCTGATTGGACTCGCGTCGAGGTCGCGAGAAATGTGGTCGACCATGCGGTCGAGCAGATCCGACCGGCCATGAATGTCGCCGATGACGTAAATTCTCGTCCTATCGAGGACGATCGGATGCGAAATTGTGACCACGGACGCTGAAGTCCTGAATGGGTCCGCACTTTTCCATCCAAGGGTTCACTCGGATGTCGCCGCCTCGATGACCGTTTCCCGCAGCTTGCCTTGGTTCGACAGAAACCAGTCGTAGTAACGCCTCAATCCCTCCTCGAGCGGTGTGGTGGCCGACCAGCCCAGCGCTTGGATGCGGCTGCTGTCGAGCAGCTTGCGCGGTGTTCCATCCGGTCGCGACCTGTCGTAGACAATGCGCCCTTCGAAGCCCACACAACGTTTAATGTGTTCGGCGAATTCAGCAATCGTGACGTCGTAGCCGGCGCCGACATTGATATGCGACTCGCCGGAATAGTGCCGCAGAAGATGAACGCCGGCGTCGGCGAGATCGTCGACGTAGAGAAACTCGCGGCGAGGCGTGCCGCTGCCCCAGACGACGACTTCGGCAGCACGCGCCATTTTGGCTTCGTGAAAGCGGCGCAATAGTTCTTGGCGACCGCATAGGCTTCGTTGGTCCTCTCCAAAGGTCCCGTTAGCAGCGCCGCTTCGGGGATCGGCTGGGGAGCGTCGCGCGGATAGATGCACGACGAGCCGAAAAACAGAAGTTTTTCGACACCCGTGCGGTAGGCAGCGTGAATGATGTTCGCTTCAATGAGCAAATTGTCATAGAGAAAGTCGGCCGGAAAAGCGTCGTTGGCGTACATGCCGCCAACACGGCCGGCGGTCAGAAAGACGATCCGAGGCCGCCGCGACCCCATCCAGTCTTCGACCTCGGATTGGCGTCTCAAGTCGACGGCCGTTCGGCCGGGATCGAGCAACAGAGCGCAAGGTTCGCGCTCTAGCCGTCGCATCATGGCCCCGCCCACCATGCCATGCTGACCGGCGACCCAGACAAGTTTATCGGTCAGATCGAACAAAGATTTCACCTCTTCCCCGCGACGATCCCGACTGCACTAGTTAAAGCCTATCCGTAACCAGCTAAGCCTGCCAGATCTGCCGCCATGCAGGTCTTGCGGGCTTCTTTATTGGTCGGGCACTTCATTTCGATCACTCATTCCTCTGCTACTTGCACCGATAGCGGTACTGCGAATCGATAGAATTGGAGCGAAGAGCCGCCAGATTGGACTGATCGAGTAACTTGGCGGAAACGGCGTGTCGTTCCGGCAACTCTATGAGTCGCCGCCGTTCGCTCGGGTTTGCCTCGAGTGTCATGTCTTGCGGCTGGATTTGCGCAGATGCACACCCGGCTGTTTTCCATTTGTGAATTCAATACCGGCCCGTTCAAGCGCACCACGAAGCTTAATACCGGTATTCTTGCGACCTCCTAACAATCCATCTGCCGCTTCCAGTCGTTTAACCGTGGGCAGGGAAATTCCTGCCGTTGCCGCTAGATCTTCCTGGGACCAGCCTAGCAATGCGCGTGCGGCCTTGATTTGGCGGACTGAGACTTTTAGTATTGACTTCATCTCGATACTATTAGTATCATAGCGGCCTGTCGAACATGCAGCAGAATTGGCGGAGGACAGAATGTTACCAAAAACATCTAGAAAGCGAGATCAATTCGAACGACGCTTCTTCGTCGGCGGTTCAGATGCTCGGATCATCATGGGCAACGATGAAACGGCGCTCATCCGCCTCTGGTGCGAAAAAAGGGGGGAAGTCGAGCCCGAGGACCTCTCGGGCAATTTGATCGTACAGCTGGGTACAGCAACGGAAGAACTCAACCGAACCTGGTACGAGCGCAACGGCAATCCCTTGGATGGCAGCAACACTTGACGGCATCGTGGACGGGACCGGAGCCGTTTTCGAAGCGAAATTCATGCTGCCGTGGTCGTTCTCCGAGGAGGCCGCAGCCGAAAAGCACATGGCCCAGGTCCAGCACAATATGTGGGTCACTCATTCCCGGATGGCGGCGCTGTCAATCATCACCGGGGGCGGCAAGTGGGTCGAGATCACGATCCCGATGGACCCCCTCTACCTGACTGTCCTGGTGGCGGCAGAAAAGAAGTTCTGGCGATGCGTCCAATCCGGCGAAACTCCCCACCTCATCAACGCCGAGCCCCCGCGGCCTCGTATCGAGGCGATCCGGATCGTCGACATGAGCTCGTCGAACTCCTGGGCGGAGTTCGCCGCCCTGTTCCGCAGCACCCGCAGTGCCTTTCTCGACCACGAGCGGGCAAAGAGCGAGCTCAAGGCGCTCATCCCCGAGGATGCCAAAGAGGCGATCGGACATGGGGTGCGAGCAAAGCGCTCAAAATCCGGCGCGGTGAGCTTTGATATCTTGGAAACCGAGGCGAGCCATGCAGCGATCCAGTGAGTCGGTCGGGGCTCTGGCCTCAGCTTTGGCGAAGGCCCAAGCCGAGCTCGTCAACCCCGAAAAGTCGCTCACCGCTACGATTAGAACTGCAGGGCCGGGAGCAGGAGAACGCACCTTTCGCTATGCGCCGCTCTCGAGTGGCCTCGACATCGTGCGAAAAACACTCGGTCAACATGAGATCGCGACGGTGCAGACGACCGCCATCGACCAGGCATCCGGCATCCTCAACTTGACGACGATGCTCGCCCACGCCTCGGGCGAATGGATCGCCTCGGACTGGCCGGTCTGTCCCATTGCGGAGATGGCGAGCCCGCAGCGCATGGGCGCCGCCCTGACCTATGCCCGCCGGTACGCCCTGTTCACGCTCGTCGGCATCGCGGGCGAGGATGATCTTGATGCCCCTGACATAACTGTATGTGCACCAGAGATTAGCCACGAGCCCGATTCGCGGCAGGATCGATTTCGACCGCCGCCCCGAGGGTGGGGAAATGGACGACTGCGGGACGCCAAGATCAACACCGCCAGGGTGCTCGATGCGGGCCAGTCCGCAGTGCTGCGCGATAAGCTTCTGGCCGAGGTCGCAAGCCTTACCTCCGCCGATGTTGCGGTCACGTGGGCCACTCGCACGCTCCCCGCCAAAAACAGCCTCACGGCGGCCGATGCCAAAGTCCTCGAGGATGCGTTCGAGCAAAAACTGTCCGGCTTCCCGTCGCCCGTTGTAAACGACATTACCGCGGGAAAGAGTGCCACGGCCGCAGACGTCACGTCGCAGGAGCAGCCGCAAGCTTACCGCGCCGGAGATGATGAGCCCAGAGGCATCGACAAGAGTACCCTTGCGCTTGCTACACCGCGCCGGTATCGCAACCGGGAGCATCTGCGCTACGTCGCTCAGCAAGCTTGCCTCGTCTGCGGCCGCAAGCCATCGGACCCGCATCATCTTCGATACGTTCAGCCACAGGCGCTCGGACGTAAGGCCAGCGATGAATTTGCGGTGCCGCTCTGCCGCGTCCACCACCGCGCGGTTCATCGCGCAGGCGACGAGCGAGCATGGTGGAAGCAGGCCGGTATCGATCCGATCAAGGTAGCCCGTAAACTTTGGAGCCGCACGCGCGCAAAAGAAGGTCGGATCGGTCCGCATCGGCCGGAGCACGCCGCCGATTCAGCTTCGACTTTAAGCTCCAACGTTGTGGGCAGCAAAGGATACGCGTGACGACAGCCAATAGGATCAGGACCGAAAGCGCTTGCTGCGAATGGTCAGGTTCCCCGGCGCGCCGTCGGTCACGAGAGTCGCATATCTAGTGCTGGTCGCCATCGAACCAGCTTGCCACGCGCCGTTATGCATTTTTACTCCCCTTTAACCATCCGACTTTCGCAGTTGAAGCTTCCTATTGTTCCTTATGCGTTCGCCACCCATCTGTCGCACAAAGGAACATCGCCATGCCGAAGAAGAACTACGTCATCCCACCGGAGATCCTCGAAGTACTTGGTCCGCCCCCTTTGCTCGCCAGTGAAAGCCCGAAGCGATGGAATGAGACGCTGGCTCGTTACGCGCAATCCTACCCGCCAAAGGATACAGATGATTTTGAGGGATGGAAAGACATATGGAATCTCGCGTGCGATCACTGGGAAGAGGAGCGAATGAAACGTTTCAAAGCCGGGGTTTTGGAGATCCCATACAGGGCTAGGTTGGAGAAGGCGCTGCTAGCACGCGTAGACAAAGTTGAGGAAGAGCTCAGGACGCAGGCCTTCGATCGGATGCTCGCCCAGTGGGAACGTGGATATCCAGCATCAAGGCGGCGAGCCGAGTCAAATGAAAGGCTCCCAACTGAGACAAAAGGACTTAGAGCCGAGACGGATCCAAAGTCGCCAGCCGAAGCGCAAACTATTCCGGCAGTGACGGCAACAGAGTCCGCGCCCTTATTGCCGCCTGCAACCGACGCGGATTACGCCGATGCTTTCGTGGAGAACATGCATATCTATTATTGCGCCGACCAAATTCAAAACTCGGCGCGCAAACGCTACGATGCGGTTCGCGACCAGATTGACCTTCGGCGCGCTGCCGAGCTAGCTAGCAAGATGGTCAACGGTGAGGTCGCACCAACAGAGCGCCAACTTCAGAGCGGAGAAGTCTTGGCCGTGGAGCACCTGAGCGAACCGGCGCCGGACACAACCTCGGGTCTGCTGTCATCAATCCAGCCGCTCACACCAGGCGCATCCGTGACTGAGACATTGATGTCGGTGCGATCCACGCAGCTTTTGGGGCCGCCGGACTCGCCCGAGGCGCAGGGGTCGTCGGAGGTGTCGACCGCCTCCGCGGTGGCCGCCGCCCCGGCGATCGAGCTCTCCATCGCGGTGGGGGAGACATCGAGGTCCGCGTCGTCGCCGCAGCATTTGGAGGCGCCAAACCTGCCCGAGCCGCAGGACTCGTCCGAGGGGGCGATCGGCTCCACGATAGAGGTCGCGCCGGTGGTCGACCTTTCCACCACGGTGGGCGAGACAACAAAGTCCGCGTCGTCGCCGCAATTCTTGGACGTGCCGAACTCGTCCGAGCGGCAGGAGTCCTCCGAGGTGTCCACCGCCTCCGCGATCGATGTCACGCCGGCGATCGAGCCCTCCACCGCGGTGGGCGACGGCGGTTTGCAACCGTCGCAGCAGCATCGGGTTGCGTCCGCTCTAGAGGAATCGGAGGTGGATCGGATCGCTCGAATACGAGCGTGGGTGCGCAAAGAGATAGCCCGGCGCGACGCGGAGCGCGCCGCCGCTGGCCGATCACGGTGAAGCGCACCCGAGGTCTCGATAAGGCACGTCAAGCCGGCCAACCTTCGAGGGACTGTCATGACTTCCGAAACAAAGCGCGCCGCCAATCGGCGCAACGCGGCAAGAAGCACTGGGCCGAGATCGGCAGCCAGCAAGACACGTGCGAGCCAGAACGCATTACGCCATGGGCTTGCGATCTCTCTGCGCCACGATCCTGCGACCCGGGCGGAGATCGAGCGCATGGCAAAGTTAATCTCCGGAGACGGCGCAAGCCGGCTGAAACATGAGCTTGCCCTTGTCAGGGCCGAGAGCGAAATCGTACTGCGGCGCGCGCGCATGGCCCGCGTCGCGATCATCGAACGCGCGATGAACGCCGCCCACTTGCGTGTCGATCAAGGGCAACCCAGAGGACGTCCCGGCCCAGGCGCGGACACCGATGCACCAGCAACAGCCGCCCCCGCCGACGTCGAAGCGTTACGGCAAGCGTTGCCACAACTGGTTAGGTTAGAGAGATATGCGCGACGCGCGTTTTTACGCGGTGACCGAACCGCTCGCCGCCTTGCCGCGATCGCGTGCAACGAACCCGAAACGTTCGACCATGAGGCGGAACTAGGATAGGGACAACCAGAATCGGCGTAATACAATCAAGAGTTGTAGATCAGCAAAACGAAGCCAAATTCCCCAGTATATTCAGTGCCGCTCGATGAAACCCGCGCCGTTCGAATATGCAAGACCCGCGGACCTCGACCAAGCTTGCGCGATGCTCGCCGCCGGTGACGACGCGCGGATCATCGCCGGCGGACAGACCCTCGTTCCGCTCATGGCCATGCGGCTCGCCCGGCCGAAACGGTTGATCGACATCGCCCGCATCTCCGATCTTGCCTTCGTGCGCCACGAGCGCGAGGGGATCGCAATCGGCGCCACCACCCGCCAATGCGTGCTCGAACGCGACGCGGTCGTTCGCGCTGCGGTGCCCCTGCTCGCCAAGGTGATGCCCTTTGTGGGCCACGCTGCGATCCGTTCGCGCGGAACCGTGGGCGGCTCGCTCGCCAATGCCGATCCCGCGGCGGAGATCGCGCTGGTCGTAGTCACGCTCGGTGCGACGCTCATCTATCGCCAAGGCGCCGCGAGCGCAGAAATTCCGGCCTCCGATTTCTTCGTCGGACCGATGATGACGGCGCTGCCTGCGACCGCCTGTCTTACCGCCGTGCGCTTTCCGCGCTGGGACGATGCGCGCATCGGCGTGGGTTTCCACGAGGTCAGCGCACGCAGGAGCGACTTCGCTTTCGCCTCGGCCGCGGCGCAGGTCGCGCTCGACGACGACGGCGTCTGCCGGCGCGTGGCGCTGGGGGTCGGCGCGGTGACGGCCTGCCCCATCCGACTCGATACGGTGGCGAAGGCGCTTGAGGGGACGCGCATGGAGCCGGCCGTTGCGCGTGCGGCCGTGCGTGCGGCGCTCGCCGACATCGAGCCGCTGTGCGACCTGCACGCGTCGGCAGACTACCGCCGGCGCGCCGCGGCGAGCCTTGCCGTGCGCGCGATCACCGATGCTTGCCGGGCCGCCGAGGCCGCGCATGCGCGTTGAATTGATCGTCAACGGGGAAATGCGCACGGTCGAGGTCGAGCCGCGCATGAGCCTGACGCTTTCTGCGAGACGCACGGGATGCAATGCGGCTACTGCACCCCGGCGATGATCCTCACCGCGCACGCGCTCCTGGCCGACAACCCTGACCCGACGCGCGCGGACATCGTCGATGCAATTTCCGCCAATATCTGCCGCTGTACCGGCTACGCGCAAATCGTCGAAGCGATCGCGCTCGCCGCCGAGCGCATGCGCGGCTTGAACCAGCCGGCGTGCAAGCCATGACCACGAATTCGTTCCGTTTCGTGTCCACCGATCGCCGCGTCCGCGAGGATCGGCGCTTCGTCGTGGGCAAAGGCCGGTTCGCCGCCGACGTCGCCATGGCCGGCACGCGGCACGTGGCGCTCGTGACCTGTCCGCACCCGGCCGCGCGCATCCTCGCAATCGACAAGGCCGCGGCGCTGGCCGTGCCCGGCGTGCGCTACGTGCTCGACGGCCGCGAGTTGGCGGCGGCGACGCAGCCGCTGCTGGCCGGCCTCGATACCCCCAAGGTGCCGCGGCGTCCGCTCGCCGTGGACGTCGCGCGCTACGCCGGCGAATGGGTCGCGGCCGTCGTCGCAGAAACGCGCGCGCTCGCTGAAGATGCCGCCGAGCTGGTGCGGGTCGACTACCAGCCGCTGCCGTTCGTGCTCGACGGCGAAGCCGCCTACGCGCCCGGCAGTCCGATCGTGCACGCGGATCACGGCTCCAACGTGCTGCTCGACCGCACCTTCGTCTGGGGCGAGGTCGAGAAGGATTTTGCCGAGAGCCCGCATCGCCTGTCGCTGCGACTTAAATGGGGCCGCAGCTCGACCGTGCCGGTCGAGACTTTCGCCGTGCTCGCCAGCTGGGATCCCTGGCGCGAGGTCCTCGATGTTTACGCTTCGGTCCAGATGCCGCGCTTTCCCGACCAGGTGGCGCTCGCGCTCAAGCTGCCGGGATCGTCGGTGCGCGTACACAATGACGTCGACGTCGGCGGCAGCTACGGCGTCAAGCGCGGCATCAAGCACGCGGTACTGGTCGGCTACCTCTCGCGCCGGCTCGGTTTCCCGGTGCGGTTGGTCGAGGATCGGCTCGAGAACATGCGCGCTGGCGACGGCCACGGCCCCGAGCGCAATTTCGACATCGAGGTCGCGTTCGACGAGATGGGCCTGATCCGCTCGATGAAGATGCGCGCGCTCGACAATGTCGGCGCCTACGCCGGACGCTCGCCCTTCCAGCTCGGCAAGCCGATCGGCGCGATCGTCGGGCCGTACCGCATCCAGAGCGTGCAATACCGTGCCATCGCGGTCACCTCGAACAAGACGGTGCAGGAAGCGGTGCGCGCTTTCGGCCAATCGCCGACCAACTACGCCATCGAGTGCGTGATCGAGGAGGTGGCCCGGCATCGCGGGCTCGATCGATTGGAGGTGCGGCAGCGCAACCTCATCCGCGCCGAGCAATTTCCCTATCTCATTCCGAGCGGCACCACCTATGACAGCGGCGACTACCACGCGGTCGTCGACAAGGTGGTCGCGTGCGCGGATTATGCCGCCCTCGTCGTGGAGCGCGATCGCCTGCGCGCGCAGGGCCTGCTCGCCGGCATCGGCATGGCGGCCTGCCTCGAGCCCAGCGGCGCCAATTCGACCTTCGAGCCGCTGCTCAATCCGAAGAACGAGACCACCACCTATACCGATTCCTGCCGCATCAATGTTGATCTCAGCGGCGCCGTGACCGCAACCATCCATACGCTCTCGGCCGGACAGGGACACGAGACGCTGGTCGGCACCGTCATCGGCGAGGTGCTCGAGTTTGATCCCGACCGCATCCGCGTGGTGCGGCCGGACTCGCTCGCGTCGTTGCCGAGCCAGAGCCCGGTCGGCAGCCGAATGGCGATCATGTTGGGTGGGGCCGCGTTCCACGCCGCGCAAAAACTCAAAGCGCGGCTACTCGCTATTGCCGCCCATGACCTCAAGATTGCTCCGGAGCGCGCGGCCTATGGCGCTGGCGACGTATTCGACCGCAGCACGCCGCAGAACAGGCGGACCTGGACCGAGCTCGTGACCATCGCGCATCGCAACTTCCACCGCCTGCCGCCTAATACCGAGCCGGGGCTTGCCTTCACCCACGTGATGCAGGTGCCGACCGGAGGGCGGTTGCCGACAGCCGATGGCCGCGTGCAGATGTATCCGTGCTTTGCCTTCGAGTTCCATCTCCTGCTCATGGCGATCGATCCCGATCTCGGCAAGCCCGAGATCAAGCGCTACATCGTCGGTCACGACTGCGGCACCGTGATCAACCCCAAAATCGTGCGCGGCATGACCATGGGCGGCATTGCGCACGGCATCGGCGCGGCGCTCTACGAGGAGTTCGCCTACGACGCGCAGGGCCAGCTCCTCGCGCAAAGCTTGATGGATTATCTGCTGCCGTCCGCGCACGAGGTGCCGCCGGTCGAAATCATCCATCACGTGACGCCCTCGCCGCACACCGTGTTCGGGCAGAAGGGCTCGGGCGAGTCCGGTTATCTCGGAGCGCCGGCCGCAATCGCGAACGCCGTCAACGACGCGGTGCGGCCGCTTGGGATCGTGGTGAACAGCCTGCCGATCAAGATGGCCCAACTCGCCGACATGATCGCTGCCGCGCGCGACAAGTCGAACACCGTTGAGGCGCCGAAATGATCATCGATGTTCACGGCCATCTCGTGCCGCCCGACCTTCTTGCCGCGATCCGCAAGGAGAGTGGGCGCTTCCGCTCGCTGCGCCTGATCGAGGATGGGACAAGCTTGGCGATCGCCTTTGCCGGCGGCAAGCCGTCGCGGCCGATCATGAAGGGCTTGAGCGACGTTGCCGCGCGTCTCGCTTGGATGGACAAGCAGGGGATCGACCGTCACGTCGTCGGAGGTTGGCCCGACTGGTTCGGCTACGAGTTGCCGGCGGCGGAAGGCGAGGCCTGGTGCCGCCTCTTCAACGACGCCCAACTCGCCGCGGCGAAGGCCGAGCGCCGATTCGTGCCGCTCGCGAGCGTGCCGCTGCAGGACGGTGCGCGCGCCGGCGCCGTGCTGAAGGCGGCGGTCGCCGCGGGCTTCCCCGGCGCGATGATCTCGACCTTGCCGCGCGGCATCGGCAGCGTGCTCGACGCCGCCGATCTCGACCCATTCTGGGCGGCAGCGGATGAGACCGGCGCCGTCATCCATATCCATCCGAGCTACGACGCCGGCGACACCCGCGTGAACGATTACGGCCTCGCCAATGCCGTCGGCCGCATCAGCGACGCCATCGTGGCGGTGGCGCGCCTCCTCGCGAGCGGCCACGTCACGCGCTACCGCAACGCCAAGATTTTCGTGCCCATGGGTGCCGCCGGGCTTCCCTTCCTCCTTGGGCGCCTCAAGCGCAACCACAAGATCACGCCGGGAATTGCCGATCCGGCAGAAGGGCTGGCGCTGCTCTATACCGACAGCATCCTGCATGACCCGCGAGTGCTGCGATTCGTCGTGGAGATGATCGGCGCCGACCGCGTGATGATGGGCTCCGACATGCCGTTCCCAATCGGCGACGAGGAGCCCGCTAAGATCGTCGTGGCGGCCGGGCTGAAACCCGATGCGGTCGCCACGATCACCGGCGGGCTTGCGCAAAAACTGTTCCGGATCGGATGAGGACCGTGCAAGCGGTGGATCCCCGCTTATGACGCTGCCGATTCCGCGCGGCTAGAATTCCCGCAACAGCCGCCCATAGCCTGCGATGCGATCGTTCACGCCGACGAGGCGCAGCGCGTCCCACACGCAGGCTTGCGATGCCGCCATCACGGTCACGCCGAATTCCTGCTCCAGCGCCTCGATGGCCTCGATCACCGGCCAGTGCGGCGAGGGGAAAAAGATCGCGTCGGCTTGCGGGTGCGCACGCATCAGCGCGCGGCCCATGTCGAGCGCGGCCGTCACCGGGATGCGGCCGAAGTCTTTGATGACCTTGCCGCATCCCATGACGCCGACCACCTCGCAGCCGTAGCGTTCGGCGTCGGCGGTCAGTCGCGCGTCCTCATGGGCGCCGTAAGGGTGTGCCACCACGACCTTCTTGCAACCGAGTACCTTCGCGGCCTTCGCCTGCGCGGCGACGCTCGAGGAGACCTTGACGCCGAGCTCCGACGCGAGCGTCCGCAGCATGGCCTGCGCGTTCTGATCGCCGCGGGAGAGGTTGATCGGGACGCCGCCGAAAAACACGAGGTTTACGCCAGCGGCGGCGAGTTCACGCGCCGCCCGCATGCTCATCTCGTAGGCCGCATCGACCTCGCTTTGGCTGCGTTCGATCACCGTCAGCGTCGTGATGACGAGGGTGACGCCGGCGGGAACGAGCTTGTAGAATTCGTAAGGGAATACTTCCGCGCTGAGCGGCGGGCAGGTGTAGCCGATGCGGGCGCGGTGGCCGTAGATGTCGCTGCGGGTCGATGGTGGCCGATCCATCGCTCTGATCCTGCTCGCAATCGCGCGAAACACGTGACGGATTTTGCCGCGGATGATACAAGAAATCTTGCGTTGCTACCGGTGCGGCCCCGCCAACGCACGTGCACGCGATCGGAGAGACGAAATGGCGAACGACGCGTCCGCGCGGGGGCCCAAAGCATTGGTGGTCACCGCCTTTTGCTTGTTGTCGTGCCTGACGCTGGACGCGCCCTATTCGCCCGCCGCCGCGGCCGATCAGGTCAAGATCGGCATCGCGCGCACCATCAGCGATGCCGGTTACTACATCGCCGACGCCATGGGCTTCTTCCGCGAGGATGGCCTGGACGTGTCGATCACCGGGTTCAATTCCGCGGCGCAAATGATCGCCCCGCTCGGTACCGGCGAACTCGATGTCGGCGGCGGCACGGTGTCGGCAGGCTTTTACAACGCGGTCGGGCGAGGCATCGGCATGAAGATCGTGGCCGATCAGGCCTCGATCAAGCCGGGCTACGGCTATTCCTCGCTGATGGTGCGCAAGGACCACGTCGTCAGCGGCCGCTACAAGACTTTCGCCGACCTCAAAGGCATGAAGGTTGCCATCGGCGCGCCCGGCACCGGCACTGCGTCGGCGCTCAACGAGGCGCTGAAAAAAGGCGGACTCAAATACGGCGATGTCGATGTGGTCTATCTCGGCTTCCCCGAACACCTGCCGGCCTACAAGAACAAGGGCATCGATGCCAGCATCACCAACGAGCCGACCATGACGCGCGCGATCGAGGATGGCGTTGCCGTGCGCGTTGCCGGAAACGACGTCACCTATCCGGACCAGCAGACCGCGGTGACGTTCTTTTCCGACCACTTCATCAGCAGCCGGCGCGACGCGGCCGAGCGGTTCATGCGCGCCTATCTCCGCGGCGTTCGCATGTACAACGATGCCCTCAAGGACGGCCGGCTGGCCGGGCCGAAAGCGAACGAGGTGACTGCGATCCTGGTCAAGTACACGACCATCAAGGATGAAAGCATGTTCCGCCGCATGGTGCCGAGCTATTGCAATCCCGACGGCGAGGTCAACGTGGCGAGCCTGAGGAAGGATCTCGATTTCTTCCGCGAACTCGGACTGATCGAGAAGAAGGACGTCAGCGTCGACGGCGTGGTGGACGCGTCCTTCGCCAAGGCGGCGGTGGCGAAGCTCGGGCCCTATCGGCCGCCGGCTAACTAGCCGGAGGACGCGGCGCAGGAACCACGGAGGCCCATTCCATGACCCTACGCGAGCAAAACGACTTTCTGACCCAGACCGGTCCGGGTACGCCGATGGGCGATCTGTTTCGGCGCTATTGGATTCCGGCGCTGCTGTCGGAAGAGGTCGGCGAGCCGGATGGGCCGCCGGTGCGCGTCAAGCTTCTCTCCGAGCGGCTGCTGGCGTTTCGCGACACCCAGGGGCGCGTGGGCGTGATCGACGAGTTCTGCGCCCACCGCGGCGTATCGCTCTGGTTCGGCCGCAACGAGGAGAACGGGCTGCGCTGCGCGTATCACGGCTGGAAATACGATGTCACCGGTCAGTGCACCGAGGTTCCCTCCGAACCCGCGGAAAGCGGCTTCTGCAGGAAGATCAAGCTGACGTCCTATCCATGCGTCGAGTTGGGCGACGTCATCTGGGTCTATATGGGGCCGCCGGAGCTGAAACCTCCTCTTCCAGGCTTCGAGTGGGTGAAGGTGCCGCATTCGCATCGTTTCGTCTCCAAGCGCACCCAGGACTGCAACTACCTGCAGGCGATGGAAGGCGGAATCGATTCGGCGCACGTCTCGTTCCTACACCGCCACGATCTGCGCACCGATTCGCTTCATGTCGGTAAGGGCGCCGAGCTGACGCGCGAAACCGATGCGCGCTTCGAAGTGGTGGAGACCAAGGGTGGCATGGTGATCGGCGTGCGCCGCCCGGCGCAGGAGGGCCATCTCTACTGGCGCATCACCCAATGGATCATGCCGTTCCACAGCATGATCCCGCCTTACGGCGAAAACGCCCTTAATGGCCACGCCTGGGTTCCGATCGACGACGACAACTGCATGGCGTGGTGTTTCACCCACCACCCCACGCGGGCGCTCACCGAGCACGAGCTCGATACCATGCGCAACGGCGGCGGCATCCACGTCAAGTTGATCCCCGGCACGTTCCGGCCGGTGATCAACAAGGACAACGACTACATGATCGACCGCGCGGCTCAGCGCGCCAACAAGAGCTATTGCGGCGTTGCCGGCATCGCCATGCAGGACGCGGCGATCCAGGAAAGCATGGGGCCGATCCAGGACCGCAGCAAGGAGAACCTTGTCTCGACCGACAACGGTGTGATTATGGCGCGCATCCGTCTGCGCAAGGCCGTGCTGGCGGCGCAGCAAGGCGAGCAGCCGGACGGCATCGACCCGGCAACCCACGCGGTGCGCTCGGCGTCGATCGTGCTGCCTGACAATGTCAGTTTCTACGAGGCCGCGGCCGACGCGCTGGTGGCGACGGCGGGTGTGGCGCACGCCTCGGTGTGAATAGTTGCGCGAGAGGGCTCAACGTAACGAGAGCGCCGCCTGAGTTGGGAGGAGAATGCATGGCGTCCAAGAGAAGGCTTGCGCCGATGGCCGCGCTGTCGGTCGGCGCGCTGTTTTCCGCGGCGCAGGCGCAAACCGGAACGGGCGCGTTTCCCGGCGTAGATCCCGTCGCCATCGAAGATCTCGTTCTCGCCAACCACATCCTGGCGAACGAAAAGGTTCTCGATGGCTTCGGCCACGTGAGCATCCGCGATCCGCGCAATCCCAATCGCTATCTGATGTCGCGCTCGGTCGCGCCTGCGACGGTGACCGCGGATGACATCATGGAATACGACCTCGACAGCAAGCCGGTCGATGCGAAGGGGCGCGGCTCCTACAAGGAGCGCTTCATCCACGGCGAGATCTACAAGGTACGGCCGGACGTCAACGCCGTCATCCACAGTCACTCTCCGACCATTGTGCCCTTCTCCGTGACCAAATATCCGTTGAAGCCGATCCTCCACAACGCGGCGTTTCTCGGCGACGGCCCACCCATATTCGACACGCGCGACGCGGCCGGCCCGACCAATCTCCTGATCGAGACGCCCGCGCTCGGCAAGGCGATGGCTCAGACGCTGGGCAAGGCGAACATCGTGTTGATGCGCGGCCACGGCGATACCGTGGTCGGGCCCAATGTGAGGCTGGCGACGTTCTGGGCGATCTACGCCGAGGTGAATGCGCGTCAGCTGGCCCAGGCGATCGCGATCGGCAGGCCGATTACCTTCATCGAAGGCGAGGAACAAAAGCTCACCCACGACACCATGGCCACCGCGTACGAGCGTCCGTGGCAAATGTGGAAGCGCGAGGCGCTCCGGTCGAAGTGACCTGTTGCCGATGCCGCGATTGCGAAAGCCCGTCGCGCGCAGCATCCTATCGGCTGCGGCGAGCGCCCACCGAGCAACGCGCGTGGCGCCGCGTCACTTCTTCGGCCCCGGCATGTCGTGCGGGTGCCCGGGCCCCCAATAATTCGTAGGCGTGTCGTCGCCCCAGACCTTCGGCCGTTGCGGGCGGTCCTGGTGCCACGGCCGCGGCTCGAAATAGCCGAGCTCCTCATCGAACATCAGGTCGATGTCGGTGAAGAACTCGACCGTGATGCCGTCGGGGTTCTTGTGATAGATCGCGATGTTGTGCCCGATGAGGTGGCGGATCGGGCCCCAGAACAGCTTGATGTTCTTGCGTGCGAGGAAGTCGCAGGCGCGGTTGATCTCGGCTTCGTCGCGCAGCTCGAACGCGAGGTGGTGAATATTGGCGTTGTCGGCTTGCAGCAGATTGATCGTGTGGTGGTCGTGGCTGCAGCGCAGGAAGGCGAAGAAGTCGCTGCGCCAGTCCGACACTTTGAATCCGAGCACGTCGCAATAAAACTTCACGGTTGCTGCGACGTCGGGCGTATGAAAGGCAACATGGCCGAGCTTGCGCGGCATGACGCCGGTATAGTTGTCGTCATCCTTGGCGAACGTGCAGTCGGAGAAGATTTCGAGGCTGGTGCCCTTCGGATCGGTGAACACGATCGCCTGCGCGATGCCGGGTGTGATGCTGCTCCGCCGCTCGGATTTGATCCCCGCCTTCGACAGCCGCGCCGCGAGCTCGCCGAGATCGCTTCCAGGAGCGACCTGAAAGGCAAGCCGCACGCCAGCCGGCCGGTCGCCGTGCTCGAGCACGATCACCTCTTGCCCCGGCTTGGTCGCCAGGATCGCGCGGTCCTTCTCCTTGGCAACGGTGCTCAAGCCGACGACGCGCGTGTAATAGTCGAGCTGGCGCTCGAGATCGGGGGTGGTCAGCGTCGCATGCCCAATTCGCTTGACCTGCAGCATCGCCACTCTCCTCGTTCAGAGTGCAATCGTCCGTGAGCGGAGCGAGTTCGCGTCGGGACCAGCAGGTCTCGGGCAAAATCCAATCGACCGCTGCGTCTCTGTCTAGCCGCCCGCCCGATGGGCGCGCACCGACACGGACATCTCGCCGATCGGGGCGATGCGCGCGAGCATGGTGTCGCCCGGCTTGACCGGGCTGACCCCTTCCGGCGTTCCGGTATAGAGCACGTCGCCCGGATAGAAGGTATAGAAAGTCGAGCCCCATTCGATCAGCTTGCGGCAGTCGTAGATCAACTGCCTGGTATTGCTGTTCTGCTTGACCTCGCCGTTGACGGAAATCTCAAGCGGCACGTTGTCCGGATCGGGAATCTCGTCGGCGGTCACCAGCCATGGTCCGAGCACGGAATAGGTGTCGATCGATTTGCGAAAGCTCCGGTCCTCGGGACCGCGCGCGGTCATGTCCAGCCCGATAGTGTATCCGATCACGTAATCGAGCGCCTTCCCGCGCGGGATATCGCTGCCTTGCTTGCCGAAGATGATCGCAAGCTCGACCTCGTGCTCGTTGCGGCGCTCGGGGAAGCGGATCGCCACGCCCTCGGACGGGCCGACCAGCGACGAGTTCGCCTTCAGGAAAAGCCCGGCCGTGCCGATGGCCGGCGACGGCTTGATGCTCTGTGCCGCCGCGCGTGCCGCCATCTCTTCGATATGCGCCTTGTAATTGGTGGGCGCCGCCACGAGCTTGGAGGGCCGCGCCACAGGCGACAGCAGCTTGACCTGCGAAACCGGCTTGCCCGGCGCCTTCGCCGCCATCTCCTCGAGTCGCGAGCGCCACGCCGGCAAAGCCGCGATCACCGCATCGCCCTTCATCGCATAGGGCGCGGCCGCCCTGATCTGGGTCTGCGCCTCGGTGACGTCGTGCACCATGTCACCACGCACCACCCCCAAGCGATCGTCGTCGTACCGACATAGCCTCATGACAGTCTCCTGGATGTGCGCCTACACGGCTTGCCCGATCGGTTGAAGCGCGGACCTACTTCGGTTTGAAGATGTCCTTGAATAGCCCCTGCCATTTTCTCTGCTCCTCCCCGGCGAAGATAGTGGCAATGATTTTTCTGTCCTTCAACCGCTCGCTCACGTAGGTGGGATTGACCGGCACGTCGTGGCGGGTCGGCATTCGGCCGCGCGTGGTCAGGAACTGCTCGACCTCACGGCTGAGCATGAAGTTCGCGCCCAGCAGGGCGGCCTTGGGATGCGGCGCCTGCGAACTGACGCCGACCGAGCCGAAGAATAGCGCGACCGGATCGAGCGCCCAGAAATCGATGGCTGCGCCCGACAACTGCACGTTGATGGTCAGCGACGCATAATTGTTGAGCGCGAGCCAATATTCGCCCGCGCCGACCGAACGTGCGAGCGCGAGGTGGCCGTCGACCATCACCGGCTTGAGCACCGCCGCGATATCCATGAGTAGCTTCTTGCCGCGTTCGTCGCCGTAGTAAACGATGATCGCGCTCAGCCATTCGTCGTCGGTGTCGTCGAGGGCGATCTTGCCGGCCCACTCCTTGCGGTCGAGGAATTCCTCGTAACTCTTCGGCAGTTGTGATGGCTTGACCAGGTTGGTGTTGTAGGCGGGCGTGTTGTAATTCGCGTAGACGCCGTACCAGCGGCGGTTCGGATCGCGGGCCTGCGCAATGAGGCCGCGCGCCTGCGGCGGGTCGAATTGCAGCAACGCCTCATTGGGTAGCCGGTTCACCGTAGTGGTGACCGCGAGATCCCAGCTGCGCTGCCGGCCTCTGCTCTCGATCGCGATGCGTGACAGAATGATGGAATCGGACGAGCGCACATAGTTTACTTTCACGCCGGCGGCATCCTCGAACATCTTCCACAGCGGCAGGCCCTCTTGCTCGTTCATCGAGGAATAGACGGTCAGCGCGCCCTCGGCGCGGGCGGCAGCGGCGAGGTCGGGAATGATCCAGGACGGACTTTGGGCCGCCGTAGCGGCCGACGTATCTTGCGCGGGTGCCGCCACCGTCCACAGGCAGATCAGGCTCACCAAGATCGCGCGCGCGATGCAGCGTTGCGGTGATGTCATGCTCCGCGCCATCAACCGCTCACTCCTCGGCCAGGCCCATGTCCTCGGCGAGCCTCTTGTATCGGCTGATATCGGACGGCGCCTCGGCCGAGATCTGCGATCTAGCATAAGGCCTGCGCTCGTTTTCCGATACGATGACGCAAGACGATGCCGTCACGGCGCACGGCCGGACGGCTCGACCAATGCCGCGGCCTTTTCCACGATCGCCTTGGGCGCGCCGTAAGCCAGTGCCAGAAGCGTCTCGATCTCTCCTGCCGTCAACGGCTCGATCTCCAATTGCGCCTTGTCCGCGTCGGCGCGAAACTCACTATCGGCGAGCGTGGCGTCGAAGGCGCGCCGTAACGCGGCGAGACGATCCGCCGGTACGCCGGGCGGCGCTGCAAAGGGGCGGCCCGCCTCCTGCCGGATCAGGATCAAATTCAGCACCTGCTTGCTCGCGACATCGGCGACCAGGTCGAGCGCGCTCGGCACGTCCGGCAGTTCGGGAAGTTTCGTGAGGCCCATCTGGACGATGACGTTGAGAAGCTTGTCGGCGATCCAGTGCGGGCGCGACGCCTTGATGGTGGACCAGGACAAGCCGCAGATGCCCTCGGCCTCGCCGCGCTCCATGGCGAGCGTCAAACCAGCGCCGGTGTCGTATCCCGCGATCACCTTGAACTTGGTGCCGACGAGCGCGTTCAGCGTCTTGGGAACGATCGCGGTATTGGAGGTCGCGCCCGCGGCGGCCACGATGACCTCGCGTGCGCGGGCAGCGGCGATGGTCTTGACCTCCGAGTGGTGCCACGTGGCGCAGACGTTCTGCAATTTGCCGATGCTGCCCAGCCAGTTGAACTTCTGCGCGTCGTAGCGCGCGCTCGCGTTGCCGAACAACGGGTCCATGGCCGCGCCGTTGGTGAAGGCGGCGATGGTGGAGCCGTCCTTGTCGGCCGTGATGTAGAGCGTGCTGGCGGCGGCAAGCCCGGCTGCGGCTGGCATGTTCTTGGCGATGATGTTGGGATTGCCAGGAATGTGGCGCGACAGATGGCGAGCGAAGACGCGGGCATAGGTGTCATAGCCGCCGCCGGCGCCGCCGCCGACCAGCATGGTGATCGATTTGCCCCGGTAGAATTCCTCGACCGTCTGCGCCAACGTGCTCGCGGGCCAAGCCGCTGCCGCGAACAGCAGCGCCATGACGGTTCGCGTGCCCGTGTTCATTGGCGCGCCCGCGGCTAGCGCCGGTACTTCTGCTGCATGGCCGTGAAATAGCCCTCCGCTTTAAGCGCTGCGAGTAGGCTCGCGTCCACGTAATCCCCCAGCCTCTGACTGCCGCCGGGGAACTGCGCCAGGATGTTCTCGGCACCCGGCTGGGAGATTTCGACGTCGGCCGGCGATTGCGCCTTGAAGTCTTTGTAGGTGATGTCGAGGACTTTCGGGTCGGCGATCTTGAGCTCCTTGGCCAACACCTCTTTCGCACGCTTCTCGTCGTTGAGTGCGAGATAATTGCCTTCGATCGTTCCCTTCAGGAAACGGATGAGCAAATCGCGCCGGCCGGCGATGTCGCCTCGCCGCACCACGATCGAGCTGAACACCCATGGAATCTGTTCGGGTACGAGGTCGACGAGAACGTTGACGCCTTGTGCGCGCGCTAGGCTCGCGATCGGCTCGTTGAGCGGCGTCGCTTTGATCTCGCCCGACTTCAGCGCGTCGAGCCGGCGCGTGCCGCCGCCATATTCCTTCAACACCACGTCATTGCGGGTGAGCGCCAGCCGCGCCAGCGCCAGCGTGACGGTAGAATCGCTCTCCGAGCCGAACGTGCTCACGCCGATCACGCCGCCCTTGAGCTCGGCCGCGGTCTTCACCGCGGGCGCGGAAAAGAAGGTGAAGCGGATGACGTTGCTCAGTGAGCCGATGGTGCGGAGATCGCCGCCAGCCCGGTTGATCCGGATCACCGAGGACAATCCCACATGCATGATCTCGAGCCGCCCGGCCTGCAGCTCAGCCGCGCCGCGGCTGCCGCCGCTCATGTTGACGATGTCGACCTTGAGTCCCTCCGCGGCATAGAGGCCGGCGTCGCGGGCCATGTACCACGCCAGCACGGTGTTGACGGGGTCGGAGATGCCGGCCTTGACCTCGATCGGTTGCTGCGCCGTCGCGGGCCTCCAGGCCACGAGAATGAGAGCGAGGACAGCGGCGCAGACGCGCACGCAGCGTGCATGGATTTTCGTTGGCATCGTGACCCCTCTTGCGGTTCTCGTCACGCTCCGGCAACCGCGGAGACCTCAAAATTCCCGGAACAACCGGCCAAATCCCGCGATGCGGTCGTCGACGCCGCAGCGCCGCAGCGCATCCCACACGATCGCCTGGTGCGCCGCCATCACGTTGACGCCGAACTCGCGCTCGAGCGCGTCGATTGCCTCCGCCGTCGGCCAATGCGGCGACGGCAACAGGATCGAGTCGGCGTCCGGGTGCTCGCGCATGAGCTTGCGCCCCATCTCGAGCGCGGCGTGGCGCGGGATGCGCCCGATCTGGTTGAACGCGCTGCCCCAGCCGGTCGCACCCAGCACCTCGCAGCCGAAATGGGCGCCATAGCTCGCGATTCGGTCGGTCTCGCTCAACTCGTAGGGTTGCGCCACCACCACCTTCTTGCAGCCGAGTGCCTTGGCGGCTCTCGCCTGCGCCGCCGCGCTGGTCGAGACCTTGACCTTCAGTTCGGCCTCAAGGTCGACGATCATCCGCTGCGCGTTGGCATGGCCCTTCGACAGGTTGATGGGAACGCCGCCGAGCACGACGATATCCACGCCGGCGGCCGCCATCTCGCGCGCGGCTTTCATGCTGATGTCGTAGGACTGGTCGACTTCGCCCTTGCTGCGCACCACGATCGCAAGCGTGGTGATGACGAGCGTCACGCCGGTGGGAACGATCTTGTAGAACTCATAGGGAAAGATCTCGGTTGTGAGCGGCGGCGAGGTGTAGCCGATGCGCGCCCGGTGCCCGTAGATGTTCGCGCGCGTCGGCGCGGGTGAGGTCATTGTCGATGTCCGGCGCAAAGCGCGGCGGCGTGTCCGCGCGGGTCGAAGGCTAACGGCCCACCTCGGGCTTGTCCATGCGCGCTGACCGTGCCATCGACTTCGATGGATTGTCATGCCGCAAAAATCTCGCGACAATTTATCGCGTCGTTGGACCTTTTCTAAGGAATGAACATGTTTGCTCACGACCGTGCCGCTTCGCGCTCACTACCAATTTTCGCCCTTGCGCTGATCGCCTGGCTCGCCCCGGCGACGGCGACACGAGGCGGCGAAACCGTCACCATCGGCGATCTCACCTTCGTCAACCAAGCTCTCGTCGGGGTCGGGCGGCTGCCGGCTAATCTGCGCGACAAGTTCGGGGAGACATTCGGCTCCGGCTCCGCCATTGCGGTTGATCCGAAGTCGTGGGTGCGAACGCCCAGCGGATACCAGGGCACGTTCTATATGTTGCCCGACCGCGGCTTCAACGTCACCGGCACGAGCGATTATCGCGCGCGGGTCAACAAGCTCTTCATCACCTTCACACCGCTCGACGACCCGGCGGCCGTGCCGGTCGCGCAACGCCAAAACAGCGTCGCGGCGACGCTGACCGACACCATCCTGCTCACGGACGCGGCGGGACAATCGCTCACCGGACTCGATCCCGATGGCATCCGCCGCGCGGCAAACGGTTTGCCGGATCTGCCGCAAGCGTCGAACGGCCGCGTGAGCATCGATAGCGAGTCGCTGGCGCTGTTGTCGGACGGCGGGTTTTTCATCGGGGATGAATACGGCCCTTACGTTTACCGCTTCTCGCCGGCCGGCCGCCTGCTGGCGGCGATCAGGCCGCCAGAGGCATTCCTACCCAAACGCAAGGGCAAGGATCATTTCGCCTCCAACAATCCCGGTCCAGGCGCACAAGCGCCCGACCCGCCCGACCCGGAAACCGGCCGGGCGAACAACCAAGGTTTCGAAGGGCTCACGTTGACCCCGCCGGGAGGCAAATTCCTGGTTGTTGCGTTGCAGAGCGCGACCCGCCAGGACGGCGGCGCCTCGCCGGAAACGCGGCGATATTCCCGCCTCCTTTATTACGACGTCGCCGATCGCGAACGCCCGAGGCTCGTGCGCGAGTACGTCGTGCCGTTGCCGCTGTTCGAGACCTCGGACGGGAAGCGCCGGGTTGCCGCCCAGAGCGAACTGCTCGCGCTCGACGAAACGTTCTTCCTTCTGCTCTGCCGCGATTCCGGCAACGGTTATGGCACCGGCGGCGCCACCTCACGCTATCGCAGCATCGACCTCCTCGATACCTCGCGCGCGACCAACATCGCGGGCTCGCGCTACGACGGCACCATGCCAGTCGCGCCCAACGGCAAGCTCGTGGACGGGGTCGTGCCGGCGACGCTCACGCGCTACATCGACATCAACGAAACAGCGGAATTGCAGAAGTTCGGATTGCACAACGGCGAGCCGAACGACCGCAACAATCTCTCCGAAAAGTGGGAAGGAATGGCGCTGGCGCCGGCGCTCGATCCTGCCAATCCGAACGATTACTTTCTGTTCGTGACCAACGACAACGATTTCATCACTCAGAATGGCTATCAGGCTGGCACGCCTTACAAGGATGCGAGCGGGCTCGAGGTCGATACCATGATTCTGGTCTACCGCATTACGCTGCCGGAGCAGCTGAAATAGTCTTGGAACGGGCGCGCTGGGTTGTGGCCGCGGCGGGCGAGCCAACGCAATCGACGCCGAGCGCGCCTGCACAACCGAATATTGCGGCGCACACAGGGGGTGCGGCACCACGTCTCGGCCCTCAGACCGCGATTGCGGGTGTTGTCCTCTGCGGCGGGCTGGTTTTATTCAAGCTCGCGTGTAATTTACCAAGGATGGAGGTGACAAAACGGACTTCATTGTGGGTTGCCGGGTTTGTTGCTTCATAGGGATCAACGGTTGTGGAGCGGCGCTAATTAAAAAATTCCAGGGAGCGGAACACGCGCGCAAGGAGACTCATTCACCAGACATGCGAGGTGAAATCGAACGCGGAAAACGTATCAAACGCCGCGATAAGCAGGCGTGCTCATAAATAAGAGTCGGCGACGAGACGCGACGTCTCGTGCTACTGCTCGATCAAAACGGCTGGGATGGAGGGAACGGTGACCACAAGCACAACGGAAGCCATTTCGTCGCGGGCGACGGCGTCCGAAGCGACGCGCTGGGGCCAACTGATTTTCGGCATCATCTGCATGGTCATGATCGCCAACCTACAATATGGCTGGACGCTGTTCGTCAACCCGATCGATCAGAAGTACCACTGGGGGCGCGCGGCGATTCAAGTCGCGTTCACGATCTTCGTTCTCACCGAAACCTGGCTGGTGCCGTTCGAGGGCTACCTGATCGACAAGTTCGGCCCGCGCGTGATGGTGTGCGGCAGCGGCTTCCTGGTCGCGATCGCATGGATGATGAACGCCTATGCCGATTCCCTTGCCCTGCTCTATCTCGCCGCGGCGATCGGAGGCATCGGTGCCGGCGTCATCTACGGCGCCTCGGTCGGCAACGCGCTCAAGTGGTTCCCCGACCGGCGCGGCCTTGCCGCCGGCCTGACGGCGGCGGGCTTCGGCGCCGGCTCGGCGCTGACGGTCGTGCCGATCGCCAACATGATCGCATCGAGTGGCTACGAGGCCGCGTTCTGGTGGTTCGGTATCGGCCAGGGCGTCGTGGTGATTCTCGTCGCGCTGCTGCTGCGTGCCCCAGAAGCCGGCGAGGTCGTGGTGCCGGCGGCACCGGCCGTGCAGCAGACCCGGCGCGACTACACGCCCGCCGAAGTGCTCGCGCCACTGGTGACCTCGCAGTTCTACAAATCCCCATTCTTGATCATGTATCTCATGTTCGTGATGGTCGGCGCTGGCGGTCTGATGGCAATCGCCCAGCTTGCGCCCATTGCCAACGACTACAAAATCGCGGGTGTGCCAGTCTCGATCCTGGGACTCACTCTCCCCGCGCTTACCTTCGCCTTGACGATCGACCGGGTGCTTAACGGCATCTGTCGGCCGTTCTTCGGCTGGGTGTCCGACCATATCGGTCGTGAGAACACGATGTTCATCGCGTTCTTCATCGAGGGCATCGGCATTTATGCATTGCTCTACTTCGCGAGCAATCCCTTCCTGTTCGTGATTCTGTCGGGGCTGGTGTTCTTCGCCTGGGGCGAGATCTATTCGCTGTTTCCGGCGACTTGCACCGACATTTACGGTAGGAAGTTCGCGACGACGAATTACGGCATGCTTTATACGGCGAAGGGGACGGCATCGCTGCTGGTCCCCTTGGCCAACGTGTTGACCAGCGCAACCGGCAGCTGGCACGCCGTATTTTATGTCGCGGCTATCCTCAACATTATTGCGGCGGTCATGGCGCTCGCGGTGTTGCGGCCGATGCGACGCCGCGCAATGGAACAGGGTTGACGGTGCCGGGAAACGAGGACCGTCCGCGCCGTCAACGGCGCGGACGGTCCTCGAACTCATGTGGTCGGCGCAGCGAATGACGCCATGACAATGGAACCGTCATTCGATGTGAGACAGCACCCAAGCCAGATGCTCCGGCGCGATCATCGGAACGATTGCTGCCGAGAGCACCAAACCCAATACGCAGAATAGGCACACGACCTTGAATGGGGTCGAAAGGAGCGGCGAATAGACAAAGCGAGCGGCAAGATCGGACATCGGTTCCTCCTCGGCATCGCACCGATGTCGTAGCGCTTCCCGCGCGCAGGCCGTGTGAAGGAGTTCACCTGCCGGCGGTTTTTCGCCGCCGCCGATCGCAGATTGGCGACCGTCGCGGCGATGAGCGGTGCGGGCCACGGGATGTTTGGCGCGCGGCCCGCTTGGCGCGAAGGCTCGATGGGGAAGGGCAACGCGCCGGTCGCCTCGGCATGAGTTGCATCGGTTCGAGCCGTGGAATATTGTATACCAGCCATGCGTCAGGGTGCCCGTAACCCCCGTCCCGCCGGCGTTCAGGTCGCATCGGCGCCCTACCGCGCGGGCGCCGTGGTGTCGCCGCGCCTCGAGCCGATCGGGAGCCCCGACAGCTTCAAGCGCCGCGCCTATGCCGCGCTCAAAGACGCAATCGCGGCCATGGACGTCTATCGCAGCCGCACCGACATCCGGCTCGACGAGCGGCGGCTCGCTTCGGATTTCGGCATCAGCCGCACGCCGGTGCGCGAAGCCATGGCCCAGCTCGAGCGCGAAGGTTTCGTGCGCGCGGTTCCTCGGCGCGGGGTTTACGTCGTTCGCAAGACCAAACGCGAGGTGATCGAAATGATCACCGCCTGGGCCGCGCTCGAAAGCATGGCAGCGCGGCTCATCACCGAGAACGCCAGCGCCGACGAGATCGCTTCGCTGCGCACCATGTTCGCGAAGTTCGAAAACGGCAAGCTGCACGCCAGGCTCGACGAATATTCCGAGGTGAACATCGAGTTCCACCAGACCATCATCCGCATGAGCCGCAACGGCGTGCTCATCTCGCTCGCGGAGAACCTGTTCACCCATATGCGGATGATCCGGCGCAAGACCATCGGCGAGCAGGACCGCGCCGATCGCTCGATCCGCGACCATCTGACCATCATCGAGGCGCTCGAGGCGCGCGACACCAAGCGCGCCGAGGACCTCGTGCGCAACCACGCGCTCGGCTTGGCCGAGCACGTCGAGAAATACGCCGACTATTTGGACTGACGCGGAAAAAAGTTTCGAGGGAGGATTCCTCATGGCTGAGGCAGCAGTGAAACCCAAGCCCGCGGACACAGCCGCGCAAGACGCGGAGCGGGAGCTGACGGACGGCTTCCACCTCGTCATCGACGCGCTCAAGCTCAACGGGATCAACACGATCTACGGCGTGCCCGGCATCCCGATTACGGATTTGGGTCGCATGGCCCAGGCCGCGGGGATGCGCGTCATCTCGTTCCGGCACGAGCAGAATGCCGGCAATGCGGCTGCGATCGCCGGCTTCCTGACGAAAAGGCCCGGCGTCTGCCTCACGGTGTCGGCTCCCGGCTTTCTCAACGGTCTGACGGCGCTGGCCAATGCCACGACCAACTGCTTCCCGATGATCCTGATCAGCGGCTCGTCCGAGCGCGAGATCGTCGACCTGCAGCAGGGCGACTACGAAGAGATGGACCAACTCGCTATCGCCAGGCCCCTCTGCAAGGCCGCCTTCCGCGTGCTGCATGCCGCAGACATAGGCATCGGCGTGGCGCGCGCGATCCGCGCGGCTGTGTCCGGCCGTCCAGGCGGCGTCTATCTCGATCTGCCGGCCAAACTTTTCTCGCAGGTCATGGACGCGGAGGCCGGCGCTAGCTCGCTGGTCGAGGTCATCGACCCGGCGCCGCCCCAGATTCCCGCTCCCGCCGCCGTCAAGCGTGCGCTCGATATCCTCAAGAGTGCCAAGCGGCCGCTGATCATCCTCGGCAAAGGCGCGGCATACGCGCAGGCCGACGACGCGATCCGCGCGCTGATCGAAAAGAGCGGCATTCCTTTCCTGCCGATGAGCATGGCCAAGGGCCTCTTGCCCGACACCCATCCGCAGTGCGCGGGTGCGGCGCGCTCGACGGTGCTGAAGGATTCCGATGTCGTGATGCTGATCGGCGCCCGCCTCAACTGGCTTCTCTCGCACGGCAAGGGCAAGACCTGGGGTGAGCCAGGATCCAAGAAGTTCATCCAGATCGACATCGAGCCCAAGGAGATGGACAGCAATGTCGAGATCGCCGCGCCGTTGGTCGGCGACATCGGCTCCTGCGTGTCGGCTCTCCTCGAGGGCATGGACAGCAAGTGGCCGGCCCCGCCGGCGGATTGGATCGGGGCCGTCAAAGCGAAAAAGGACGAAAACATCGCTAAGATGGCGCCGCGGTTGATGAAGAATTCGGCGCCGATGGACTTCCACAGCGCGCTCGGCGCGCTTCGCACCGTCATCAAAGAGCGGCCGGATGCCATCCTCGTCAACGAAGGCGCCAATACGCTCGATCTCGCCCGCGGCGTCATCGACATGTACAAGCCGCGCAAGCGGCTCGACGTCGGCACCTGGGGCGTCATGGGCATTGGCATGGGCTTTGCCATCGCGGCCGCAATCGAGACCGGCAAACCCGTGCTCGCGGTCGAAGGCGACAGCGCCTTCGGTTTCTCCGGCATGGAAGTGGAAACGATCTGCCGCTACAGGCTGCCGGTCTGCATCGTCGTCTTCAACAACGACGGCATTTATCGCGGCACCGACACCAATGCCGCCGGCGGTTCGGACCCTGCCACGACCGTCTTCGTCAAGGGCTCGCGCTACGACAAGATCGCGGAAGCATTCGGCGGCGTGGGCGTCCAGGCGACAACGCCCGATGAGCTCAAGCGCGCGGTCGACGCGGCCATGGACTCCGGCAAGCCGACCCTCATCAACGCGGTGATCGACCCGGCGGCCGGCACCGAGAGCGGTCGCATCGGCAAGCTCAACCCGCAAAGCGCGGTTCGCAAGAAATAAATTGGCCACATCGATTGAACCCTTAAAGGAAACGACAATGGCAACGGGCAAGAAAGTGACAGCCAAAACCAAATCCAAGGCGGCGTCGAAGAAGGTCGCGAAGCTGAAAGCGAAAAAGTCGGCGGCGAAGAAGGTCGTCGCGAACGGTCTGCCGAAGCCGTCGACCAAGCCCTACGGCCAGGCCGGCAAGGCGCTCGACGGCGTGCGCATTCTCGATTTCTCGCATGTGCAGGCGGGCCCGACCTGCACGCAGCTTTTGGCTTATATGGGCGCCGACGTGATCAAGGTCGAGCGCCCCGGGGTCGGCGACATCACGCGCGGCCAGCTGCGCGACGTCAAAGGCGCCGACAGCCTCTATTTCACCATGCTCAACGGCAGCAAGCGTTCGGTCACCATCGACTCCAAGCATCCCAAGGGCAAGGAGATCCTCGATCGGCTGATCAAGCACTGCGACGTGCTGGTGGAAAATTTCGCGCCCGGCACGCTCGACCGCATGGGGCTGACCTGGGAGCACATCCACAAGACCAATCCGCGCATGATCGTGGCCTCGGTCAAGGGCTTCGGCCCCGGCCCCTACGAGGATTGCAAGGTCTACGAGAACGTCGCCCAATGCGCGGGCGGCGCCGCCTCCACCACTGGGTTCCGCGACGGCCCGCCGCTCGTCACCGGCGCGCAGATCGGCGACAGCGGCACCGGCCTGCACCTCGCATTCGGCATCGTCAGCGCGCTCTATCAGCGCATCCGCACCGGCCGCGGGCAGCGCGTGCTCTGCGCCATGCAGGACGGCGTGCTCAACCTCGCGCGCGTCAAGCTGCGCGATCAACAGCGTTTGGCGCATGGACCGCTGACCGAATACAGCCAGCACGGCGAAGGCATTTCGTTCGGAAAAGCGGTGCCGCGCGCCGGCAACGACTCCGGTGGCGGCCAGCCCGGCTGGATCCTCAAATGCAAGGGCTGGGAGAGCGATCCCGACTCCTACATCTATTTCATCACCCAAGCGCCGGTATGGGGTGCGATCTGCGACCTCATCGGCAAGCCGGAATGGAAGACCGATCCCGACTACGCCACGCCGCCGGCGCGGCTGCCGCGGCTGCGTCACATCTTCGATACGATCGAGCAGTGGACCATGACCAAGACCAAGTTCGAGGTCATGGACATCTGCAACGCGGTCGACATCCCGGTCGGGCCGATCCTGTCGATGAAGGAGATCGCCGAGGAGCCGTCGTTGCGCAAGACCGGCACCGTGGTCGAGGTCGATCACCCCGAGCGCGGCAAGTATCTTACCGTCGGCAACCCCATCAAGATGTCGGACTCGATCACCGAAGTGAGACGCTCGCCGCTGCTCGGCGAGCACACCGAGGAAATCCTCGGCAAGGAGCTCGGCTATAGCAAGGCGGAGATCGCCGAGATCAAGGCGTCGGGCGCGATCACCGCGCCGGAGAAAGGCGCGCGCGCCGAGGCGGCGTAGCCAACAATCCGTAATGCCCGGGCTTGACCCGGGCATCCATCTTCTGCGCATGAACGTTTTGGATGGATCGCCGGGTCAAGCCCGGCGATGACGGGAAGAACGGAAGGACGTTCCATGCGTATCGTGGTGCACGGCCAACAGGCGTTCGGCAAGGCGGTGTTGGAGGCGCTGCGCAAGCGCGGCGACGACGTCGTCGCCGTCTACGTGGCGCCGGAGAAGGAGGGCGCGAAGGCCGATCCGCTCAAGGAGGCCGCGCTCGCAGCCAAGCTGCCGGTCCACCAGCCGGCGTCCTACCGCAAGCCGGAGGTGTGGGAGGAGTTCAAGGCGCTCAAGCCGGACCTGCAGGTGATGGCCTTCGTCACGCTGTTCGTGCCGGAGGAATTTCTCAACATCCCGACCAAGGGCTCGATCCAATATCATCCCTCGCTGTTGCCGAAATATCGCGGGCCGAGCGCGATCAACTGGCCGATCATCCAAGGCGAGACCGAGACCGGGCTGTCGATCTTCTGGCCCGACAACGGGCTCGATACCGGCGACGTGCTGCTGCAGAAGAAGACCGATATCGGCCCCGACGACTCGCTCGGCTCGGTCTATTTCGACCGGCTGTTTCCCATGGGCGTCGAGGCGATGCTGGAGGCCGTCGACCTGGTCAAAGCCGGCAAGGCGCCGCGCATCAAGCAGAATCACGCGCAGGCGACCTATGAGGGCCGCTGCGGGCGCGACAATGCCCGCATCGACTGGGGCAAGCCCTGGCGGCAGATCCACAATCTCATCCGCGGCTGCAATCCAGCGCCCGGTGCGTGGACGACGCTCGACGGCAAGCCGCTGCAGGTGTTCGAGGCCAAGCCATTGCCCGCGCGTGACCCCAAGGGCATCGGCGGCAAGATGGGCGAGATCGCCGAGGTCGCGGCCGACGGCTTCACCGTCGTCTGCGCCGACGGCCGCATCAAGGTTTTGCGCGTGAAGACCCCCGACGGCCCCAAGGTCGCGGCCGGGGAATTCGCCGCCACCGCCAAGCTCAACCCCGCAACGAGGTTCGTATGACTCCGACCCAAGCCACCGCCGCCAAAGCCCCGATCGCCGCCTCGCAGCACGCCAATCCGAGATCCGACATCGAGATCGCCCAGGCCGCCAAGATGCGGCCGATCATGGACATCGCGCGCGAAAAGCTCGGCATCGCGGCGGAGAACCTCGAGCCCTACGGTCACTACAAGGCCAAGATCTCGATTGAGTTCATCAAGTCGCTCAAGAACCGCCCCAACGGCAAGCTCATCCTGGTTTCGGCGATCACCCCGACGCCGGCGGGCGAGGGCAAGACCACGACCACGGTCGGTCTCACCGACGCGCTCAACCATATCGGCAAGAAGGCGATGCTGTGCCTGCGCGAGCCCTCGCTCGGCCCCTGCTTCGGGGTCAAGGGCGGCGCCGCCGGCGGCGGCTACGCCCAGGTCGTGCCGATGGAGGACATCAATCTGCACTTCACCGGCGACCTGCACGCCATCGGCACCGCCCACAATTTGCTCGCGGCGCTGATCGACAATCACATCTATTGGGGCAATGCGCTCGGCATCGACAGCCGGCGCGTCGCCTGGCGCCGGGTGATGGACATGAACGACCGGGCCTTGCGCTCGATCGTGTCCTCCCTCGGCGGCGCCGCTAACGGCTTCCCACGCGAGGACGGCTTCGACATCACGGTCGCGTCCGAGGTAATGGCGATATTCTGTCTCGCGCGCGACCTCGACGACCTCAAGCAGCGCCTGTCGAAGATCGTGATCGGCTATACCCGCGACCGCAAGCCGGTGCGCGCCGGCGATCTCAAGGCGCACGGGCCGATGACGGCGCTCTTGAAGGAGGCGCTGGCGCCCAATCTGGTGCAGACGCTCGAAGGCACGCCCGCCTTCATCCACGGCGGGCCGTTCGCCAACATCGCCCACGGCTGCAATTCCGTGCTCGCCACCACCACCGCGCTCAAGCTCTGCGATTACGTCGTGACCGAAGCGGGCTTCGGCGCCGACCTCGGCGGCGAGAAGTTTCTCGACATCAAGTGCCGCAAGACCGGGCTCGCGCCCGACTGCGCGGTGCTGGTGGCAACCATCCGCGCGCTCAAGATGCACGGCGGGGTCAAGAAAGAGGACCTCAAGAGCGAGAACTTGAAGGCGCTGGGCGCCGGCATGGCCAACCTCGCCCGCCACGTCGAGAACGTGCAGAAATTCGGCGTCGTGCCGGTGATCTCGATCAACCGCTTCAGCGCCGACACCGACGCCGAGATCGCGCTGGTGAAGGAGCATGCCAAGAAATTGGGCGTCGAAGCCTTGATGGCCGACCATTGGGCCGAGGGCGGCAAAGGCGCGGCCGACGTGGCGCGCGCGGTGGTCAAGGCGGCCGAGAGCGGCAAGAGCAAGCTCAAATTGCTTTATCCCGACGACATGCCGCTGGTCGAGAAGATCCGCACCATCGCCACACAAATTTACCGCGCCAAGGACATCGACGTGCACAAGCCGGTGCGCGACCAGCTCGAGTCGTTCGAGAAGATGGGCTACGGCAAATTGCCGGTCTGCATGGCCAAGACCCAGTACAGCTTCACCACCAACGCCGACACCAAGGGCGCGCCCGAGGATCACGTCGTGACGGTGCGCGAGGTGCGGCTCTCGGCCGGCGCCGAGTTCGTGGTGGCGATCTGCGGAGAGATCATGACCATGCCCGGCCTACCCCGGGTGCCGGCCGCCGACTCGATCGACGTCGGCACCGATGGGCGCATCGTCGGGCTGTTTTGAAAGCTGCGGCGAGCGCCGCGGAGGACCCGCGCTAGAGCTTCTTGATCCCGGCCTGGGCGATGATCTCGCTGAACATCGGGACCTCCTTGGCGACGCGTTGCATGTGGCTCTTGCCGTCCTTCGCGGTCACCTCGAACCCCGCCTGGGTGAGCCGCTGGCGCATGTCGGGCTTGCTGAGAATGTCGAGCGCGACCTTCTCAAGCCGCCCCACGATCTCCGGCGGCGTCTTCGCCGGCGCCATCAGCGCGGTGTAGGTGTCGAACACGAAATCCGGATAGCCCGCCTCCAGCATGGTGGGAATATCCGGCAGGTCGTGCCAGCGCGTGCGCCCGGTGACGGCGAGGCCCTTGATCGCGCCGGCCTTGATCTGCGGATGCGCCGGCGCCAGCACGCCGGAACTCAGCTGCACGGTGCCCGAGAGCAGCGCCTTGAGCGCGTCGCCGCCGCCGGGGAAGGGGATGGTTGCCATCTTCTGCAGGCCTTCGCGCAGCTTGAGCACCTCGGCCTGGAGCTGGGGCGTGGTTCCGATCGGCGGCGTCGAGACGTTGAACTTGTCGGGATTGGCCTTGGCGAGGGCGACGAACTCCTTCATCGTGGTGGCGCCGAGATCCGGCATCACCGCGAACACGTGCGGCGACACCGCGAGCTCGCAGACGGCGACGAAATCCTTGAACGGATCGTAGGGCGGCGTGTTGTAGAGGCCGGGATTGACCGCGTAGGCGCTGGTCGACAGCAGGATCGTATAGCCGTCGGCGTCCGCGCGCGCGACGTAGCCCATGCCGATATTGCCGCCGCCGCCGCCCTTGTTCTCCACGACGACCGAGGCGCTCATCGCCTCCTGCATCGCGGCCGCCATGAAGCGCGCGATGATGTCGGATGGTCCGCCCGGGGTGTTGGCGACCACGATCCGGACCGGACGATCGGGATAGGCGGCGAATGCCGTGCCGATGCGCAGAACGGCAGGCGCGGCGAGGCCCGCGAGCGCGGCCTTGATCAGGCGGCGCCGCGACGGCGATCCCCCGACGTTGCGTGACTCACTCATCCCATATGCTCCCGGCAAGGCGTCGCCCTTGCGCGCGATGCTAGGAACTTGGCGATGCTGGGACAACCTGGATTGAGCCCGTCGCGCGCGCGTCGCTGCGGCCGTCCGTCGCGTGCTCTTCCTCGGCGAGAAGCTGTCCGTGCTGGTGCGGTTGGTTCCGCTGTCCCCGTAACCTCCGCTTGTCAAATGGCTTCGCGATGTAGCCACGAAAAATCACGGAAAATCGCACCTATCCCCGCCGCCTCGCCCTGCGCTCGCGCGGCTCGACCGCGTCGAGTTGCGGCGCCAGCCGCTGCGCCTCCGCCACCAGCGCTGCGGTCAGCGGCGTCATCGGCGCGCGCGCGGGAACGACGAGCCCGATGGTGTGCACGGCCTGCGGCTCGACGATGGGAATGGCGCGGGTGGTCTCGGTCAGTCCCAGAGTGTCGGCGAGCTTCGCCGGCATCACGCTCGCCCAGCGGCCGGTGCGCACGTGGGCGAACAGCACGATCATGGAATTGGATTCGAGCGTGGGCTGCGGCGTGCCGCCGGCCCCGCGCAACAGCTCGTCGATGATGCGCCGGTTCTGCATGTCGGGCGTGAGCAGGCAGAGCGGCACTTTCGCCACCTCCGCCCAGGTCACGGTGGCGCGGTTGCCGAACGGCGCATCGGACGACGTCAACAGGCGGTAGTGCTCGCGATAGAGCGGGAACGCGTTCACGCGGCCGAGCGGCTCGTTGTCGAGATAGGTGACGCCGGCGTCGATCTCGAGATTTTCGAGCTCGGCCAGCACCTCGATCGAGGTGCGCGACAGGATGGTGAACTGGACGTTGGGATGACGCATGCGGAACGGAGTGGTGAGGCTCGCCACCATCGCCAGCGTGGTGGGGATCGCGGCGATCCGCAGCCGCCCGGTCAGCCCGTGGCGCACCGCGTCAAGCTCTTGGCGCATGGCGCGCGCGTCGCCGACGATGCGGCGCGCCCAAGCGAGCACCCGCTCGCCCTCCGGGGTGAAGCTGCGAAAGCGCGAGCCGCGGTTGACCAGCAGCACGCCCATGGCGTCCTCGAGCTGCTTGACCCCGGCGGACAGCGTAGGCTGGGTCACCCCGCAGGCCTCCGCGGCGCGGCGGAAATGCCGCTCGCGGGCCAGGGCCAGAAGGAATTCGAGCTTATCGATCAAGGTGGTAGCTCCGGCGGAACGGCGCCTCCGGTCTCGCACAGTTGATAGAAAATCTCAATCGATCGATGGTAATTGAGGGCTTGTTTTTGATCAATGGCAAGCGCTCTTCTGGCTTGAGAAGGATTCCAACATGGACGCCCGCACCGACGATCGCGGCGGACTGGGACGGCGCAACCGCCCGCGCCGCACCCCCAAGGGCCGCCAGGTCGAGCCGCAGGCGCTGGCGCAGGTTGGCGCGCTATTGGGCGATCGCGAGCGCCGGCGCGATCTCCTGATCGAGCATCTGCACCTGATCCAGGACCGCTACGGTTATCTCTCCGCCGCGCATCTCGCCGCGCTGGCCCAGGAGATGAAGCTTGCGCAGACCGAAGTCTACGAGGTCGCGACCTTCTACGCCCATTTCGACGTGGTGAAGGAAGACGAGGCCCCGCCGCCCGCGCTCACCGTGCGCGTGTGCGATTCGCTCTCCTGCGCCATGGCGGGCGCCGAGCATCTCCTGCGCACGTTACCGAATCGGCTCGGCCCGGACGTGCGGGTCGTGCCCGCGCCCTGCATGGGCGCTTGCGACCGCGCGCCGGTCTGCGCCGTCGGCCACGTGCAGGTGATGGGGGCGACGACGGAGAACGTGGCGGCCGCGGTTGCGCAGGGCGCGCACGCGCGCGCCTATCCGACCCCCAACGATTTCGAGCGCTACGTTCGCGCCGGCGGCTATGCGCTGCTCAAGGCCTGCGTCGCGGGCACGCGCACGCGCGACGACATCATCAAGGCGGTCAGCGACGCTGGGCTGCGCGGCCTCGGCGGCGCCGGCTTTCCGACCGGCCGCAAGTGGACGCTCGTGCGCGCCGAGCCGGCGCCGCGCCTGTTCGCGGTCAACGCCGACGAAGGCGAGCCCGGCACCTTCAAGGACCGCTATTACCTCGAGCAGGATCCGCACCGCTTCATCGAAGGCATGCTGATCGCGGCCTGGGTGGTCGAGGCGGCGGACGTCTACATCTATATCCGCGACGAATATCCCGAGGTGCGGCTGATGCTCGCGGACGAAATCGCCAAGGTCGAGCGCGCCGGGCTCGCCAAGCACGCGCGCATGCATCTGCGCCGCGGCGCCGGCGCTTACATCTGCGGCGAAGAATCCGCGATGATCGAGTCGATCGAGGGCAAGCGCGGCCTGCCCCGGCATCGCCCGCCTTACGTGGCGCAGGTCGGCTTGTTCGGCCGCCCGACGCTCGAGCAAAACGTCGAGACGCTCTATTGGGTGCGCGACATCGTCGAGAAGGGCGCGCAATGGTTCACCTCGCACGGGCGGCGCGAGCGCAAGGGCCTGCGCAGTTTCTCGGTGTCGGGGCGGGTGAAGAAACCCGGCGTCGTGCTCGCACCCGCCGGCGTCAGCGCGCGCGAGCTGATCGAGGAGTATTGCGGCGGCATGCAGGAGGGGCACCGCTTCAAGGGCTATCTGCCCGGCGGCGCCTCCGGCGGGATCCTACCGGCGGCGATGGCGGACCTGCCGCTCGACTTCGGCACGCTGGAACAATACGGCTGCTTCGTGGGGTCGCACGCGGTTGTCGTCCTCTCCGACAAGGACGATATGAAGGCGGTGGCGCTCAACCTGATGCGCTTCTTCGAGGACGAGAGCTGCGGCCAATGCACGCCCTGCCGGGCCGGCACCGAGAAGGCCGCCACGCTGATGGCAACCGGGCCCTGGGATCAGGCGTTGTTGACGGAGCTCTCCGACGCCATGCGCGACGCCTCGATCTGCGGGCTCGGCCAGGCGGCGCCCAATCCGCTGCTGTGCGTGTTGAAGTATTTCCCGGAGGAGCTGGCGAAGCCGCTCGGGAGTTGGTGATGAACAACGCGATGCATCTGTGGTCGTCATTGCCGGGCTTGACCCGGCAATCCATCGGTCTTCGCAAGAAGATGGATGCGCGGGTCAAGCCCGCGCATGACGCCCTCACACTTGGTTGAGATCGAATCCATGAGCACGACCAACGGTTCGCGAAAGCCCAACATCTTCACCATCGACGAGCGCGAGGTCGATATCCGCGCCGGCGAGACCATCTTCCGCGCCGCGCGCCGCCTCGGCATCAAGCTGCCGCATCTGTGCTACTTGCCCAAGCCCGGCTATCGCCCCGACGGCAACTGCCGCGTCTGCATGGTGGAGATCGAGGGCGAGCGCGTTCTGGCGGCAAGCTGCATCCGCACGCCCACGCCCGACATGAAGGTCAAGACCCAGACCGATCGGGCCAAGACCGCGCGCCGCATGGTGGTCGAGCTGTTGCTCACCGACCAGCCGCCCAAGGACGTGGCGCACGATCCGCAATCGGAATTCTGGCAAACCGCCGACCGGCAGAAGGTGACGGCGAGCCGCTTTCCGCGGCGCGCCGCCCCCGCCCCCGACCGCAGCCATCCGGCGATGGCGGTCAATCTCGACGCCTGCATCCAATGCAATCTCTGCGTCCGCGCCTGCCGCGAGGTGCAGGTCAACGACGTGATCGGCATGGCCGGCCGCGGCTACGGCGAAAAGATCGTGTTCGATTTCGACGACCCCATGGGCGATTCGACCTGCGTCGCCTGCGGCGAATGCGTGCAGGCCTGCCCCACCGGCGCGCTGATGCCGGCGACGCTGGTCGATGCCGCGAACGTGCGCACCCAGTTCCCGGACCGCGAGGTTCACAGCGTGTGCCCGTATTGCGGGGTCGGCTGCCAGCTCACCTACCACATCAAGGACGACAAGCTCCTCTACGTCAGCGGCCGCAACGGGCCGGCGAACGAGAACCGGCTCTGCGTCAAGGGCCGCTTCGGCTTCGACTACGTGAGCCACCCGCACCGCCTCATGCAGCCGCTCATCCGCAAGGATGGCGTGCCCAAGCACGCCCACGACACCGTCGACCCCGCCAATCCGTGGACGCATTTCCGTCCCGCCACCTGGGAGGAGGCGCTCGATCGCGCCGCCGCCGGGCTCAAAACGATTCGCGATCGGGACGGCTCCAAGGCGCTGGCCGGGTTCGGCTCGGCCAAGGCCTCGAACGAGGAGGCTTATCTCTTCCAGAAGCTCGTGCGCGCCGGGTTCGGCACCAACAACGTCGATCACTGCACGCGGCTCTGCCACGCCTCGTCGGTCGCCGCGTTGCTGGAGACCATCGGCTCGGCGGCGGTGACCGCCACCTTTAACGAGTGCAAGAATTCCGACGTCATCATCGTTATCGGCGCCAACCCGACCGAGAACCATCCGGTCGCCGCCACGTTCTTCAAGCAGGCGGCCAAACGCGGGGCGCAACTCATCGTCATGGATCCGCGCGGCCAGGCGCTCAAGCGCCACGCCACCCACATGCTTCAGTTCAAGCCCGGCACCGACGTCGCGATGCTCAACGGCATTCTCAACGTGATCGTGACCGAGGGGCTCTACGACCGCCAATACGTCGAGGCGCAGACCTCGAACTTCAAAGCCTTCGCCGAGCACATCAAGGAGTTCACGCCGGAGGAGATGGCGCCGATCTGCGGCATTGCGGCCGATACGCTGCGCACGGTCGCGCGCAGCTATGCGCGGGCGAAGTCGGCGATCGTCTTCTGGGGCATGGGCGTGTCGCAGCACGTGCACGGCACCGACAATGCGCGCTGCCTGATCGCGCTCGCGTTGATCTGCGGGCAGATCGGACGGCCGGGCACGGGGCTGCACCCGCTGCGCGGGCAGAACAACGTGCAGGGCGCGTCCGACGCCGGCCTCATCCCGATGTTCTTCCCGGATTATCGGTCGGTGGAGAATGCCGAGATCCGCGCCAGCGTGGAAAAAGCCTGGGGCACGACGCTCGATCCCAAGCGCGGCCTCACCGTGGTCGAGATCATGAAGGCCGTGCACGCCGGCGTGATCAAGGGCATGTACGTCTTGGGTGAGAATCCGGCGATGTCGGACCCCGACCTCAACCACGCGCGCGAGGCGCTCGCACATCTCGAGCATCTCGTGGTGCAGGACATCTTCCTCACCGAGACCGCGGCCTATGCCGACGTGATCCTGCCGGCCTCAGCCTGGCCCGAGAAGGACGGCACCGTCACCAACACCAACCGGCAGGTGCAGATGGGGCGGGCCGCGCTGCCGCTGCCGGGCGAGGCCAAGCTCGATTGGTGGATCACCCAGGAGATCGCGCGCCGCATCGGCATGAACTGGAACTACCGTCATCCGAGCGAAATTTATGCCGAGATGGCCTCGCTGATGCCCGCGCTCGACAACATCTCGTGGGACCGCATCGAGAAGGAGAGCGCCGTCACTTACCCTTCCGATGCGCCGGACAAGCCCGGGCACGACGTGGTGTTCGGCGATCGTTTCCCGACACAAGACGGCCGCGGCAAGATCGTGCCGGCCAAGATCCTGCCGCCGGACGAGCGGCCCGATGCCGAGTTTCCGTTCGTGCTCACGACCGGCCGCCAGCTCGAGCATTGGCACACCGGCGCCATGACCCGCCGCGCCTCGACGCTCGATGCGCTCGAGCCGGGCGCGGTCGCCAACCTCTCGCGCGGCACCATCGCCAAGCTTGGCATCGAGGCCGGCGGCATGGTGCGAGTGACGACCCGGCGCGGCACCATCGAGCTCATCGCGCGCCAGGACGATGCCATTCCCGATGGCGTCGTGTTCATCCCGTTCGCATTCGCGGAGGCGGCGGCGAACCTGCTCACCAATCCGGCGCTCGACCCGTTCGGGAAAATTCCCGAATTCAAATATTGCGCCGCCAAGGTCGAGCCGGTGGACGACGCGGCGCGGGTGGCGGCGGAGTAAACAACGCAGCGTCGGCGGTGCGCCGATCGGTCTCGGCGCGTGGGTAAAATCGCATACGCGCCCCCATCCCCCGGGAAGACGGGCGTACACGCCCTTAACGTCTACGTCGCCATCGCACGGTCAGCGATTTTCCCCACCCTACGCGCTCGGTTGGCGCATCCAGCGCATGTGGCGCGTCGTTGCCCGCGCTGGTAGGCTGGAAGCATTCAAAAAGACCGCAGCGCAAGACGGCGCAGCCCGGGAGGACGCTATGGCTCAACGAAAATCGCTGAACGTGAACGGCAAGGCGGTCCGGATCACCATCGACGATCCCGACATGCCGCTGCTTTATGCGCTGCGCGACAACCTCGCGCTGCACGGCCCGCGCTTCGGCTGCGGGCTGGCGCAATGCGGCGCCTGCACGGTCCACGTCGATGGCAAGGCGGTACGCTCATGCGTCACGCCGCTATCGTCGCTCACCGCCCAGCAGAAGGTGGTGACGCTCGAGGGCCTCGGCACGCCGCAACGGCTGCACCCGGTGCAGCGCGCCTTCATCGAGGAGCAAGCGGTGCAATGCGGCTACTGCATCAACGGCATGATCATGGAGTCCGCCGCGTTCCTCGCCAAGACCAAGAAACCCACCGAGGCGCAAGTGAAGGACGCGCTCGCCAACAACCTGTGCCGCTGTGGGACCCATGCCCGCATCGTCAAGGCGGTCATGCGCGCGGCCGGTGCGTGAGGGGAGGCAGCCATGACGATTCACGCTTCTCGACGCGACGTGCTCAAGGGCGGCGGCGCGCTCGTCGTCAGCTTCTCGCTCGCCGGCGCTCCCGGCGAGGCGCTCGCCCAGGGCGCCAAGCCGCTCGCGCTCACCGAGGTCGACTCCTTCCTGGCGATCGATGCCAGCGGCGTGGTGACGTTCTATAGCGGCAAGGTCGATCTCGGGACCGGCGTCGCGACCGCGCTGCCGCAGATGGTCGCCGACGAGCTCGACGTGCCGCTCAACCGGGTCAAGCTCGTGCAGGGCGACACCACGCTCACGCCCGATCAGGGCCCCACCTGGGGCAGCCTGTCGATCCAGATCGGAGGCATGCAGCTGCGCAACGCGGCGGCGACCGCCAAGGCCGCGCTACTCGATGAGGCGGCCAAACGCCTGGGCGCCAAGCAGGACGAACTCAAGGTCGTCGACGGCGTGGTCAGCGCGGGCAACAAACGGGTGAGCTACGGCGAGCTGGTCGGAGGGAAGTCGTTCGCGCTCAAGCTCGATCACACCAAGCCCGCCACCGGCAAGGATCCGAAGGACTACAAGCTCGTGGGCAAGCCGGTGCCGCGCGTCGACATCCCGGACAAAGTGACGGGACGTTTCACCTACATGCAGGACTTCCGCGTGCCCGGCATGCTGCATGGGCGCGTCGTGCGCCCGCCGGCGATCGGCGCCACGCTCGAGAGCGTCGATGAGGCTTCGATCAAGGACGTTGCCGGCGTGGTCAAGGTGGTGAGGGAGGGCAATTTCCTCGGCGTCGTCGCCGAGAGCGAGTGGGGCGCGATCAAGGCGGCGGAGAAGCTTAAGGCATCGTGGTCGAAATCGCAGACGCTGCCGGACGCCGCCAAGCTGTGGGATGAGGTGCGCGCGACCAAGGTCGTCAAGGACGAGGTGACAATGAATGTTGGCAACACCGCCGAGCCGATGGGCCAGGCGGGCGCCAAGACCCTGAAAGCCACCTACGACTTCGCCATCCACACGCACGGTTCGATTGGGCCGTCCTGCGCGGTGGCCGAGTTCAAGGACGGCAAGCTGACGTCCTGGTCGGCCTCGCAAGCGACCCACAATCTGCGCAAGCAGCTCGCCACCATGTTCGGCATGCCCGCCGACAACGTGCGCTGCATCTATATCGAAGGCTCCGGCTGCTATGGCCGCAACGGCCACGAGGATGCAGCGGCGGACGCGGCGCTGCTGGCGAAAGCGGTCGGGCGGCCTGTGCGGGTGCAGTGGTCGCGCGCCGACGAGCACGGCTGGGACCCCAAAGGTCCGCCGACGCTCGTCGATCTGCGTGCTGCCGTCGACGGCGCCGGCGCGGTAACCGCCTGGGAGTCGGAGTTCTTCATTCCGCAGCAGACCGCCGGCAGCTTCAACGTGCCGCTGGTCGCCGCTACGCTTACGGGCATGCCGGCTGGCGATGACATCGCGCCCGGCAACATTTTCCAGAACTCGGCGATCCCCTACAAACTCGCCAACGTCAAGACGGTCTGCCGCCGGCTCGCAACGACGCCGTTCCGCCCCTCCTGGATTCGCACGCCGGGGCGGATGCAGAACACTTATGCCAACGAGTGCTTCATCGACGAGCTCGCCGCGGCGGCGAACGCCGACCCCGTCGAGTTCCGGCTGAAGTATCTCGATCCCAACGACCAGCGCGGCATCGAAGTGCTCAACCGCGCCGCCGCCTTGGCGAAATGGGACAAGCGGCCTTCGCCCAGGCGCGACCAGCGCGGCGACGTAGTCACGGGCCGCGGCGTCGCCTATTGCAAATACGAGCTGGCGCGCACCTATATCGCGGCGGTGGCCGAGGTCGAGGTGAAGCGGTCGAGCGGCGACATCCGAGTGACGAAATTCTACCTCGCGCACGACTGCGGTCAGATCATCAATCCCGATGGGCTCAGGAACCAACTCGACGGCAACGTCATCCAGACCATCAGCCGCACGCTGATAGAGGAGCTCAAATACGACCGCTCCGCGGTGACGAGCCTCGACTGGGCGAGCTATCCCATCCTGCGGTTCCCCCAAATTCCGGAGCTGGTCTACGACCTGATCGATCGCCCGAACGAGCGCCCCTGGGGCGCCGGCGAGCCCTCCGCATCGGTCGTGCCGCCGGCGATCTCGAACGCGGTGTTCGACGCGATCGGCGTGCGGCTGCGCTCCGTGCCCTTCACGCCGGACAAGGTGACGGCGGCGATGAAGGGGGCGGCGTGATGCGCCGCCATCGTTTGAGCTAAACCCTGTCCGGCCGAAGTCGGTCATAGCCGACTTCGGTCGCTCTAGACACGATGGCAACGTCCGAGGTGCTCAGACGCGAGATCAAGGTGCTGGCGTTCGACCAGTACGGCACCATCGTCGATATGCAGAAGGGGTTGACCGAGGCCGTCACGCCGTTCCTCAAGCGCAAGGGCTGGGACGGCAAACCGAATAGCTTCGTCACCTGGTGGCGCCGCACGCACTTCGAGAACTCGATGATCGACGCGCTGTGCGATCGCGGGCATACGCCTTATCGGGAGATCGGACAGCGCGCGGTCGCTTACGTCATGGATCGCTGCGGCATCGGCTACACGGCGGACGAGGTGCGCTCGCTCGTGGGCGCGATCGAGAAGCTCAAGCCGTTTCCCGATGTCGTGGCGGCGCTCGCGAAGCTTCGGGCGAAGGGATACGCGCTGGCGATTCTATCGAACGGCGATCGCGACATGCTCAAGGCCGCCGGGCCGCACATCGGCTTTGCGTTCGATCACGTCATCTCGGTCGAGGCGGCCGGCTATTTCAAGCCGCACTGGAAAACCTACGCCAAGGCCGCCGAGATCATCGGGCAGGACCCCTCCAGCATTCTCTTCGTCGCCAATCACGCCTTCGACTGCATCGGGGCAAAATCTTACGGCATGCGGACGGCGTTCATCGACCGGCGCAAGCGGCCGTTCGGGCAAACCCCGCATCAGCCCGATCTGGTGGTGGCCGATTTCGCCGAACTCGCCGCGGTCATGGCTTGAGTTTGCCTCGCCGCTTGCTTTTGCGCGTGTCCATCGCCATGGTGCGGCCATGACCATCGCCACGAGCGAGCGTGATCTCGCCGTCGTCCGTCACGACTGGACGCGCGGTGAGGTGCGCGCGCTGTTCGAGCTTCCCTTTCCCGAATTGATCTTTCGCGCGCAGCGCATTCATCGCCTGCATTTCGATCCCACCGAGGTGCAGATTTCGACCCTCATCTCGATCAAGACCGGCGGCTGCCCGGAAGACTGCGCCTATTGCCCCCAGAGCTCCCGCTACCAGACGTCGGTCAAGGCGGAAAAGCTGATGCGCCTCGACGCCGTCGTCGCCGAGGCGCGGGCGGCGAAAAACGCGGGCGCGAGCCGCTTCTGCATGGGGGCGGCCTGGCGCGAGCCGAAGGACCGCGACCTCGACCAGGTGTGCGAGATGGTCGCGGGCGTCAAAGCGATCGGGCTCGAGACCTGCGCCACGCTCGGCATGCTCACGCAGCGCCAGGCGCGGCGTCTCAAGGCCGCCGGCCTCGACTACTACAACCACAACCTCGACACCTCGCCGGAATATTACGGCGCCATCATCACCACGCGCGCCTACCAGGACCGCCTCGACACGCTCGGCCACGTGCGCGACGCCGGTATCCACGTCTGCTGCGGCGGCATCGTCGGCATGGGCGAGAGTGCCGAGGATCGCATCGGCATGATCGTCACGCTCGCGAACTTGCCCGCGCATCCCGAAAGCGTGCCGATCAATATGCTGGTCAAGGTCGAGGGCACGCCGCTGGCGGGCGCCGACGCGTTGGACCCGATCGATTTCGTGCGCACCATCGCGGTGGCCCGCATCACCATGCCGAAGTCGGTGGTGCGCCTATCGGCGGGGCGCGAGGACATGCGCGAGGAGACGCAGGCGCTGTGCTTCCTCGCCGGCGCCAATTCGATCTTCTATGGGCCGAAGCTTCTTACCACGCCCAATCCCGAGCGCGACCGCGACCGGCGATTGATGGGCAAACTCGGACTCGTGCCGATGGACTAGCGCGCGCTCATTAGCGACCCCAGCCATAGCCGCTGATTGATGAAGGCGTGAATGAAATCCGGCGTCACTTCTTGGATGCGTCGGGAATGACGATCACTTGATCGTTGCGAACATCGAACGCCATGAGATCGGTGCCGAGCGCGAGCGGCCCGGAATATGTCGCACGCGTCGTGCGCTCGATGTCGGCGACCTTGGGTGCCGGATAGTCTGGCGAGCCCAAAAAGACGAGATGTGTGTAGGCGGCAAGCTTCGGCTTGAGCCTTGCGAATAGCGAACCCGCCTCCTGCGGCGTGATGTGATGGGCCATGATGTATTTAACGATGGGTGTCTTGTCGTAGTATTCCTGGTTCGCGATGGCGACCTCGTGCACCACGAGCGTTGCGCCCTGCGCGTGCTTCTCGAGGTTCTCGCTGTAGCGCGTGTCGCCGGACAGGATGACCGAGCGTCCCTCGTAGTCGATGCGATAGCCGTAGGCCGGCTTGATCAAAGCGCCGTGGTCGACTTCGAATGCGGTGACCGTCACGCCGTTCTTGTCATAGACGACGCCGTCGCTTGCATATTCTGACGCCGCGATCGCCACGCCTTCCATGGGATTTTTCTCGTCCTCGTAGCGGATGCGAATGTCATCGGCATACGCGCGTTCGAGGTTTTGCATCAGCGACACGGTGCCTTTCGGTCCGATGACGCGGAACGGGCTCTGCCTGTTGCCGTAGTAGCGGCCGATCCAACCCGTGAGCCACAAGTCGGGGATGCCGGACGTGTGGTCGGAGTGAAAGTGGGTGAGGAACACGGCGTTCAACGTGCCCATGGACACGCCGATCTGATTGAGCCGTATGGTGGCTCCGCGGCCGACGTCGAACAACAGCCGCTCCTTTCCCGCCTCCACCAGCGTCGCAGCGCCAAACCGGTCGGTGGCGGGGAATGGCACGCCCGTCCCGAGCAGCGTCACCTTGAAGTCTTGCGCCCAGACTGCACACGTATATGCCGCAGACGTAAAGGCGAGACAGATCGACAAGATCGCCAAGCGTCGGATGATGCCCATGTCGCGCCTCCATGCGTGCGCCGGTGGAGCGAGCCTATCGAGCAACGGCTTGCGGCGTAAAGTGGCTCGCCTGAGCGCCGGCAGTGCCGCCTTCGCTACTTCACGACCAGCACCGGACACTGCGCCAGCTGCATGATGCGGTCGGCCCGGCTGCCGATCATGCGCTCGTACAATGCCGAATGGCCCTTCGCTCCGATGACGAGTAGATCGACCTTGAGCTCGGACGCGAGCCCAACGATGTCGCGCACAGGATGGCCGGCGACGACGTGGGTGTGAAGTTTGACGTTCTGCTCTTGGGCCATGGCGCGGGCGCGCTGCAGGACGGAGTGAAAGCGGCGCGCGGCGGTCCCCGTCTCTTCCCTGACTTCCTCGATGAAGGCGGGCATGTAGTCGATCTCTTCGACCGAAATCATGTGCAGTTCGGAATTGTTCTGCTTGGCCAGCGCGAGTGCCAACGACAAGGCCTGGAAGGCGTGTTCCGAGCCGTCGTTGGCGTGCAGGATTTTGCCGAACATCACTCCCTCCCGCGATCATTCGACCTTGCCCGAAACGCTGCGCAACTGCGCTGGCTGCGCATCGACCGTCGGCTTCGTTTCCGGCTCGGGCTCGGGCAACAAGTGGCGCGGCAGATAGAAGGCGTTGGCGATGACGGTCGGAATGACCGCGCTCGCGATGACGGCGGCCACCAGCGCCGAGTATTGGCCCTGATCGATAATCCCGCGCGACAGGCCGAACAGGGCTGAGATCGTACCAAACGTGAGCCCGGTCGACATCAGCAGCGTGGTGTACATCGCCTCCTTGTTCGGCGCCTTGTACACCTTGGTGACGGGATAGACGCCGACGATCTTGCTGAAGACTTTGACCACGAGCATGAAAACGAAGGCGGCGGGGGCGGCGACGAGCTCGGGGATGGAGACGAAGGAGCCGGCGCGTATGAAGTAGAACGGGGTGAGCAGGCCGAAGGTCAGCGTGCGCAGGCGGCGAATGAGCGCATGATCCTTGCCGACCGTTCCCGCCAGCACCATCCCGATGACATAGGCGGGAAGCACCGCCTCGCTGTCGGCCCAGGTGGCGAGCGCCCCCAATCCCAACAGGCAGAGCAGCAGGTATTTTGCCTCCATTTCCGAAGGGCGGTTGCCATAGCGGCGGAAGAAGCGCGGCGTGAGCCAAGGCAGCACCACGAACGCCGCGACGCCGGCCGCCACGAAGACCACCGTCTTCAGCGTGAACGGCGCGAAGATGAGACCGAGCGCGAGCACGGTTCCGAGGTCGGTGATGAAGCAAGCGGCGAGCACGGTCTTGCCGTAGTCGGTGACGTTGAAGCCGAACTCGAGCATCACGGCGTAAACGACCGCGACCGAGGTGGTGGACATCGCAACGCCCGCGAGCCAACTCGGCATTACTTCCCATCCGAGCACGTAATGGGCGCCCGCCGCGCAACCCAGGAACGGAAAAAAGAAGCTGGCGAGGCCGACCGCGACCGCCTCCTTCCATTTGAGCTTGAACACCGCCGGATCGAGCTCGGCGCCGGCGAGGAACGTCAGGACGATCGCGCCGACGCCGGAGAGGAATTTGATCCAGGACTCGTCGGTCCCGAGCAGGGCCGAGCCGATGGCGGCGCCGAAGATCAGTTGCGCGACGGTGCCGACCACGATTTCGGACAGCGCGGTCGAGACGCGGAGCCAGATCGAGAGGAGGCCCGAGATCAAAGCGAGGCTCAACCAGAGCGCCGCCAGTGCCCATACGCTTGTCATGCCTTCACCTCGCCTTCTCGCGCGCCGCTCCGCTCGCGGACCGGCAGACAACAAAAACCCGCCTTGCGGCGGGTCACGCACGGACTCCCACCGCGTCTATTGCGGTAGGAGTCATTAGCCATCGCAGGCGGTTTCGGGGGACTCCATCCCCATCGGGGCCGAACGCTAACGGGAGGTCGTCGGTCCGTCAATGCACTGCCGCCGCGGCCCGCGGCATCAGCGCGCCGCGATGGCGGATGACCTGCGCCGCCAGCCGGTGCGCGGCGGCCGCCGCCTCGGCCGGTCCCTTGCCAGCCATGCGCGCGGCGATGTAGGCGGCGTTGAAGCTGTCGCCGGCCGCGGTGGTGTCGACCGGAACCACCACCTCCGGGACGGGAATGAATTCGTTGCGCCCGCCGCTTGCCACTAGCGCGCTGTTGGGCCCGTTCTTCACCACGATCTCGGCGATGCCGAAGGCTTGCAGCCGCTCCACGGTCGCCTCCGGGCTCGGGTCGCCCCACAACACCGCTTCGTCGTCATAAGCCGGCAACGCCATGTCGATGCGCTTCAACGCTTCCATGAACACGGCGCGCGTGCGCGATAAATCTCCGCGCCAGCCGCGCGGGCGGAAATTTCCGTCGAAGGCGACCTTCACGCCTTGCTGGCGCACCATCTCGATGAGGGCGAGGAAGCGGCCGAGCCCGGTGTTGGAATAGAGCGAAAGCGTGATGCCGGAAAAGTAGACGAGCTTTGCTTTGGTCAAGCCTTCGGCCACGCGTCCCCAGTCAGGTAGTTCGAACAGGTCGCGCGCCGGTGCGTCGGCGCCCCAGTCGTAGCGTCGGCGCGTGCCGGCGGTGTCGGCATCGACCACGGTGAGGCCGGGGAGGCGGCCGCGCGTGCGCAGAACGAGGTCGCTGGCGACGCCCTCCGCGGCGGCGAGCGCCAGGATCGCGTCCGAATAGGGATCATCCCCGAGCGCGGTCGCAAACGCAGCGTCGATGCCGGCGCGGGCGAGATAGACCGCCACGTTGAAGCTATCGCCGGCGCAGCCGATGCCGAAACGGCCGTCCCCGCCGCGGACGAATTCGATCAAAGCTTCGCCCACCGCCACCACGCGGGGCCTTTGCTCGCTCATGGGTCGCTTTCCGAGGACGTGATCGAGACGCGGGCGATCGTAGCCGCTACGCGCATACCGCGCCATGGGCTGGACGGGCGTCGATGTTACATTGTAACATATGCGCCGCGATCGATTTGCGCGAGAGATCATGCCCACGCACGTTCCTAATCCGCACCACCACCATCATCCCGGGCAAGGCCACCCGCCGGCCTCGATCTCGCCGTCGATCCTGCGCATGTCGGTACTGCACCGGCTCGCCATCGCCGCCGCGCTGATCGCGCTGCTGTGGGGCGCCGTCATCTGGGCGATGAAGATCTGAGTCGATGACCGCCGCGCTGCAATTCCGCAACCTCACGCTCGGCTATGACCGCCACCCGGCGGTGCACCACCTCGACGGCGCGGTCGAGAGCGGCGCGCTGGTCGCGGTCGTCGGTCCGAACGGAGCGGGCAAATCGACGCTGTTCAAGGGCATCGTCGGCGTGCTCAAGCCGCTGGCGGGCCGCATCGAGCGCAGCGATCTCAACCCGCAAAACATCGCCTACCTGCCGCAGGCCGCCGAGATCGACCGCACCTTTCCGATCAACGTCTACGATATGGTGGCGATGGGGCTGTGGCGGCGCACCGGTTCCTTCGGCGATATCGACCGCGCCGCGCGGGCCTCGATCGAGAAGGCGATCGCCGCCGTCGGCCTCACCGGCTTCGAGGATCGCGGGATTTCGACGCTGTCGGGCGGCCAGATGCAGCGCATGCTGTTCGCGCGCCTGCTGTTGCAAGACGCCCGCGTGATCGTGCTCGACGAGCCGTTCAACGCGGTGGACGCCAAGACCTCGGCCGACCTGTTCGACTTGGTGCGGCGCTGGCACGGCGAGCGCCGCACCGTGCTCACCGCCATGCACGACCTCGATTTCGTGCGCGCGAATTTCCCGGAGACGCTGCTCTTGGCGCGCGAGCCGGTCGCCTGGGGGCGCACCGCGAGCGTGCTGACGCCGGAAAACCTGCTCACCGCGCGCCGCATGTGCGAGGCCTTCGACCAGGCGGCTCCGCTGTGCGCCGACGAGCAAGCCCCCGTGTCGCCGCGCAGCGGCGAGGTCGCGCGCGCTGGCCATCCCGAGCGCGAACGTGGCGTCGCGACACAGGACTGACGGAAAGCGAGGCGGACGTCCGTGTCGATGCTCAACGACATCTTCATCGCTCCCTTCACCGAGTTCGAGTTCATGCGGCGGGCGCTCGCGGGCGCGCTGGCGCTGGCACTCGGCGCCGGCCCCATCGGCGTGTTCTTGATGCTGCGTCGCATGTCGCTTGTCGGCGACGCCATGGCCCATGCCATCCTGCCCGGCGCCGCGGTCGGATTCTTGCTGTCCGGCCTCAACCTGTTCGCCATGACCGCGGGCGGGCTCATCGCCGGTTTCGTGGTCGCCTTGCTGACGGGTCTGGTCGCCCGCACGACCGAGCTCAAGGAAGACGCCGCGCTCGCGACCTTCTATCTGCTTTCGCTCGCGGTCGGCGTCACGATCATCTCGCTGAAGGGAACCAACATCGACCTATTGCACGTGCTGTTCGGCAACGTGCTCGCGCTCGATGATCAGACGCTGTTGCTGATCGCCGTCAACGCCACCATCACCTTGATCGCGCTGGCCGTGATCTACCGGCCGCTGGTGATCGAATGCGTCGATCCCGGCTTCATGCGCACGGTCAGCTCCGCCGGCGGCCCCGCGCACCTGGCGTTCCTCGTGCTCGTGGTCGTCAACCTGGTGAGCGGCTTCCACGCGCTCGGCACCTTGCTCGCGGTCGGCATCATGATGTTGCCGGCGGCGATCGGACGCTTCTGGGCCCGCGACACCACGCTGATGATCCTGATCGCCACCGCGAGCGGCGTGGTCGCGAGCTACGCCGGCTTGCTCGTCTCGTTCCACTTCGGGGTAGCGTCCGGTCCGGCGATCATTCTGGTCGCCGGCGCGCTCTACCTGACCTCGTTGCTGTTCGGCCGCGTCGGCGGCCTGGTGCGCCAGCTCTTCCCCGGCCGCCACCTCGAGGCATGACGATGAGGCCCAAACCGTAAAGGAGGATACGATGCTGACCCGACGAGAGGCGCTTGCTGCGACCGCGCTCGCCGCGCTCTTTGTTGCCGCTTCCGCGCGCGCTCAGGATCGGCTCAACGTCATTGCCAGCTTCTCGATCCTCGGCGACTTCGTGAAGAACGTCGGCGGCGACCGCGTCGAGGTCGCAACGTTGGTCGGCCCCAACGGCAATGCCCACGTCTACGCGCCCTCGCCCGGCGACGCCAAGAAGGTTGCCGATGCCAAGCTCGTATTCGTCAACGGGCTGGGCTTCGAAGGCTGGCTCGAGCGGCTGGTCAAGGCATCGGGCACCAAGGCGCCGATCGTGGTCGCGACCAAGGGCATCAAGCCGCTCGAGCGCGCCGGCGAGCACGGACACGATCACGATCATGGACGGGCGGACCCGCACGCCTGGCAGTCGGTCGCCAACGCGAAAATCTACGTCGCCAATATCCGCGACGCGCTCATTGCCGCCGATCCCGCCGGCAAGGACGCCTACCTCGCCAATGCCGCGGCCTACCTCGCCAAGCTCGACGCACTCGAGCGCGACGTGCGCGAGGTGGTCGCCAAAATTCCCGCCGATCGCCGCCGCGTCATCACCAGCCACAGCGCCTTCGGCTATTTCCAGGATGCGTATGGCGTGAGCTTCACCGCGCCGCAGGGGGTGTCGACCGAAGCCGAGGCATCGGCCAAGGATGTCGCCGCGATCATCGCGCAGGTCAGGAAGCAGAAGGTGGCGGCGGTGTTCCTGGAAAACGTGACCGACCCGCGCCTGGTCGAGCAGATCGCGCGCGAAACCGGCGCCAAGGTCGGCGGCACGCTCTATTCCGACGCGCTGACCGACGACAAAGGCGACGCCACCACCTACATCGACCTCATCCGCCACAACCTGCGGCAGCTCGCATCGGCGCTGGTGAGCTAGCCCTAAGCAGCATTAGCAACAATCGTAGGGTGGGCAACGGCGTTCGCCATTGCCCACGCGGTCATCGTGCAGCACGGGCGAATTTTGCCCGCCAGGGTAATCGCGTGGGCAGAGGCGCGCACGCAAATGCATTTGCGGGGAATAAAGGTTCTGCGCCTTTGCCCACCCTACGCAGCTGACCAGCGGCGGGACGATAGCATCCGGCGACATATGCATATATACAAGGGCCAAACGGAGTTGCGCGATGTCCGACAAGGTCCCCGTCACCGTGCTCACCGGCTATCTCGGCGCCGGCAAGACCACGCTGCTCAACCGCATCCTGTCGGAGCCGCACGGGCAGAAGTACGCCGTCATCGTCAACGAATTCGGTGAGATCGGCATCGACAACGACCTCGTCGTCGGCGCCGACGAAGAAATATTCGAGATGAACAACGGCTGCATTTGCTGCACCGTGCGCGGCGACCTCGTGCGCATCATCGACGGGCTGATGCGCAGGAAGGGCAAGTTCGACGCCATCATCGTCGAGACCACTGGGCTCGCGGACCCCGCGCCGGTGGCGCAGACGTTCTTCATGGACGACAATGTCGGCCGCAAGGCCAAGCTCGACGCGGTGGTCACGGTCGCCGACGCCAGATGGCTGCAGGACCGCCTCAAGGACGCGCCGGAGGCGAAGAACCAGATCGCGTTCGCCGACGTCATCTTGCTCAACAAGACCGATTTGGTCGAACCCGACGCGCTCAGCGAGGTGGAGGCGCGCATCCGCGGCATCAATCCGTACGCCAAGCTGCACAAGACCGAGCGCTGCAGGATTGCCCTGCCGGAGGTGCTCGGGCGCAATGCCTTCGACCTCGACCGCATCATGGAGATCGAGCCGGAATTCCTCGGCGGCGACGGTCACCATCACCACGACCACGACCATGATCACGCCCATGATCATGAGCATGGGCATGGTCATGCGCACCATCACGACGGCGGTTTGAAACACTATCACGACGAAGAGATGCAATCGGTCTCGCTCAAGACCGACCGGCCGCTCGACCCCGACAAGTTCTTTCCTTGGGTGCAGGAGCTCGTGCAGATCGAGGGGCCGAACATTCTGCGCTGCAAGGGTATCCTGTCGTTCAAGGACGACGACCAGCGCTTCGTGTTTCAGGGCGTGCACATGATTCTCGACGGCGACCACCAACGCCCCTGGCAGCCGGGCGAGAAACGCGAAAGCCGCATCGTCTTCATCGGCCGCAAACTGCCCATGGACAAGATCAGGGAAGGCTTTGCCGGCTGCGCGGCGTGAGTGATGGTGCCGCGTTGAGCTTGCGCAGGCCACGCACCTTGCATGCGCCCTCGTCGCGATGAGGGCGGAGCAAGCGCATGACCGATAGCCGCGCCAACACCCCGTCCGTCGTCGAGCGCACGCGGCCGGTCAAGACCGGCGCACCGGTGGTGGCCGCGCATTTTCTCAGGGAAACCGCGGCCTTCGTGCTCGGCGAGGGAGCGATCGTCTTGGTGCCGCGCGCGGGCGAGGCGCGCAACGTCTCCGTGCACGACGGCGCCATCCTCGCCACGGCCGCTGATGCGAAGCGTATCTTGACCGGCGGCGACGACGGCAAGGTGGTGGCGACCGACGCCGAGGGGGAAAGCACCATTCTCGCCGCCGATGCCAAGCAGCGTTGGATCGACCACGTGGCGGTGGGCCCCGCCGGCGCGCTCGCGTGGTCGGCGGGTCGGGAGGCGTGCGTGCGCACCGCCAAGGGCTCGGAGCGCACGCTCGAGGTGCCGTCGACCGTCGGGGGGCTGGCCTTCGCGCCGAAAGGCCTGCGTCTCGCCGTCGCCCACTACAACGGCCTCACGCTCTGGTTTGCGAACGCGCAGAGCGAGCCGGAGCGATTGCAATGGAAGGGCTCCCATCTCGACGTGGCGGTGAGCCCGGACGGGCGGTTCGTCATCACGTCCATGCAGGAGCCGACGTTGCACGGCTGGCGGCTTGCCGACCGCAAGGACATGCGCATGTCGGGCTACGGCGCGCGCGTGCGCTCGCTCGACTGGAGCGTCGGCGGCAAGTGGCTCGCGACCTCGGGCTCGACCCAACTCATCCTGTGGCCGTTCCAAGGCAAGGACGGCCCGATGGGCAAGGCGCCGCGCATTCTCGCGCCGGCGGAGGTGCAGGTCGAGGTCGTCGCCTGCCACCCGAAGCAGGAAGCAGTGGCGGTCGGCTATACCGACGGCCTCGTTCTGCTCGTGCGCATCGAGGACGGCGCCGAGGTTTTGGCGCGCAAGGGAGCCGGCGCGCCGATTACCGCGCTCGCCTGGAGCGCGACCGGCGCGGCGCTCGCCGTCGGCGCCGAGGACGGCGAGGCCGGCGTCATCGATCTCGGGTGACCGACGCGTGAAGCGGCTATTTCTTCTGCGCCGCGCCCGCGCCCTTCGGTGCCGGGCGCGCGCCCTGGGAGCTGAGCGCATTGTCGGGCAGCCGGTTCCATGTCTGGCTGCGGCCGAACAGCGAGAAGCCGAGGTAGCCGCGCACTTCGAGCTTGTTGCCGTCGGGACTGAGGCGCATCAGCGCGCGATAGACCGAGCCGTCGCGCGGGTCCATGATCGTCCCGTTTTCGTACGAATCTCCGTTGCGGCGCATCCCCTTGATCAACGCTAGGCCCAGCACTGGCGCGCCCTTCTCCGCGCCTTCGCACCGGTCGCAAACCCAATTCTCGTCTTCGCCGGGCTTGAAGAAGATTTTGACGAGGTTGCCCACGTAGACGCCGTTGCGCTCCGTGATCTTGAACCAGCTCTCGGGCTTGCCGCTATTATCGTCGACTTGCTCCCATAAGCCGGCGGCCGTCGGCTCGGCGGCGCGAACGGGCAAGCCCGTGGCGCCCACGAGAACGAGGGCACCGATGATGATCGATCTTGGCAAGGACGCCCCCATCACAACGCTCCCCATCACAACACTCCCCATCACAACACTTGCGATCTTGTGCCTGCGATTTTTTTGACCCAATCCACCCCATCGGGGATGGTCCATGGCATGGCGCGAGACTGTGGTGATTTCGCGGAATTTCGACGCGCGTGGGAACCCGCCGCTGCGCCCGAGCGGGTTGGCGAGAGCGACTTTTCGAGCGATTAGCCCCAGCCCCCCCCGTGGTCATTCCGGTTCGCGAATCCCGCGTCCCGGAACGACCGCGGATCAAGATGTCGCTAGTTCACCAACACGTTGCTGAACTGCCAGGGATCGCTGGTGTCGAGGGTTTCCGGAAACAGCTCGCTTCGGTCGACGAGCGGCGTCCAGTCGGTGTAGCACCCGATCACCGGACCAAGATAAGGCCGCTGCAGGTCGAGGCAACGACGGAAATCCATTTCATCCACCTCGACGATGCCGCGCTCGGGATTCTCCAGCATCCACACCATGCCGGCGAGCACGGCCGACGTCACCTGCAGGCCGGTCGCGTTCTGGTAGGGGGCGAGCCGCCGGGTTTCCTCGATCGAGAGCTGCGAACCATACCAATAGGCGTTCTTGGCGTGGCCGTAGAGCAGCACGCCGAGCTCGTCGATGCCGTCGACGATGTCGTCCTCGGACAGGATGTGCCAGGTCTGCTGCGGCTTCCACTGCGCGCCCGCCAACTCGTGCAGCGACAACACGGCGTCGTCGCAGGGGTGATAGGCGTAGTGGCAGGTCGGCCGGTAGACCACCTTGCCGTTCTCCCGCAGCGTGAAGTAGTCGGCGATCGAGATCGACTCGTTGTGGGTGATCATGAAGCCGTGCTGCGCCCGCGCCGTGGGCGTCCACGAGCGCACCCGCGTGCTGGCGCCCGGGCGCGTGAGGTAGATCGCCGCGCCGCATCCGAAGCTGTGGCGTGCCGCCCCCGGCGGCAGCGTCTTTTCGTGCGTGCCCCAGCCGAGCTCCGACGGCTGCAGGCCTTCCGAGAGAAAGCCTTCGACCGACCAGGTGTTGACGAACTTTCCGCGCGGCTTGGGATCGCGGGCGCGCTGGGTATCGCGCTCGGCAATGTGGATGCCCTTGACGCCGGTGCGCTGCATCAGGCGTCCCCAGTCCTCGCGCGTCTGCGGCTCGACGAAGTCGAGCTTGAGTTCGCCGGCGATGTCGACCAGCGCCTGCTTCACCATCCAGGAGACCATGCCGGGATTGGCGCCGCAGCAGCTCACCGCGGTGACGCCGCCGGGACGCCGCCGGCGCAGGTCGAGCACGCTTTCCCGCAGCGCGTAGTTCGAGCGCTCCGAGATCGAGCGATTGCGGTCGGTGTAGAGGCCGGGCCACGGCTCGACCACCGTGTCGATGTAGAACGTATCGAGGTCCTTGCAGAACTCCATCAGGTCGACCGAGGAGGTGTCGACCGAGAGGTTGACGACCATGCCGCGCCCTGGCCCCGCGGTCAGCAGCGGGGTGAGGATGTCGCGATAATTCTCCTTCGTCAGCGCGCGATGAATGAACCGGATCTGCCGCTCGTCGAGCAGGCGGCGGTCGCTGTCGTCCGGCGCGATGACGACGAACTTCGAGCGGTCGAAGGCGATGTGCCGCTCGATCAGCGGCAAGGTGCCCTTGCCGATGGAGCCGAACCCGATCATCACGATCGGGCCGTCGAAACGGGCATGAAGCGGCCCGCTTTCGGTCGAGGGGGTGGTAGCGTTCACGTCCGTTACTCCTCAGCAAGAGGTGACAGGGATCACGCCGCGCGCGGCGCGACGCTGTTGTCGCTGTCGACGAGGCCCGCAACCAGGGTGGCAAGATCGGGCCGTTGCTCGAGCGGACTTCGGGCGCTGATCAGCCCGCGGGCGCCGTCGAGTGCGCCGGGCTTGAGCTCGCACCCAAGCAGCCGGTGCCGCTCGTACGGCCCGGGCAGCCACAGCGCGCTGGTCTTCTCGCTGGAGAAGCCAAACCGCGAGTAATAGGGCGCGTCGCCGACCAGCAGCACGGCGTCATGGCGGAGACGGGCGGCCTCGCGCAGCGCGTGGTGCATCAGCGTCGAGCCGATGCCGCGCCTGCGGCGGTCGGGCGCGACCGCGAGCGGGCCGAGCAGCAGCGCCGGCCGGTCAGGACCGGCCGACACCTGCCAGAGCCGCACCGTACCGACGATGCGGCAGCCCTCGGCGGCAACCAGCGCCAATGCCGCTCGACGCCCTTCGCGCAAGCGCTCCGACGCCTTCGTGAACCGGGCCGGGCCGTAGGCGAGGTCGAGCAGCGCGTCACGCGCTGCAGCCTCGGCCGGCCGTTCCTTACGGACGGTAACCATCTCAGATCTCCGTCCGCCCGCTAGATGTGGTACGTCTTCAGCGGCCTGAAGCCGTTGAAGGCCACCGACGAGTAGGTCGCGGTGTACGCGCCGGTGCCCTCGATCAGCACCTTGTCGCCGATCTCGAGACTGATCGGCAAGGCGTAGGGCTCGCGCTCGTACATCACGTCGGCCGAATCGCAGGTCGGCCCCGCCAGCACGCAGGGCGCCAGCTCCTCGCCGTCGCGCGGGGTGCGGATCGGATAACGGATCGATTCGTCCATGGTCTCGGCGAGGCCGCCGAACTTGCCGATGTCGAGATAGACCCAGCGCACGTCGTCGTTCTCGCTCTTCTTGGAGACGAGCACGACCTCCGCCTCGATGACGCCGGCATTGCCGACCATGCCGCGGCCGGGCTCGATGATCGTCTCCGGGATGCGGTTGCCGAAATGCCGGCGCAAGGCGCGGAAGATCGACGAGCCGTAGGTCTTCACCGTCGGCACGTTCTTGAGATACTTGGTCGGGAATCCGCCCCCGAGATTGACCATGGTCAGGTTGAGGCCGCGCTCGCCGCATTCGCGGAACACGGCCGCCGCCGAGGCGAGCGCCCGGTCCCAGGCATGCGGATTGCGCTGCTGCGATCCGACGTGGAAGGAGACGCCATAGGCTTCGAGGCCGAGGCGATGGGCGTGCTCCAGCACGTCGGCCGCCATGGCCGGCTCGCAGCCGAACTTGCGCGACAACGGCCATTCCGCCCCGACGCAGTCGGAGAGGATGCGGCAAAACACGCGCGTGCCAGGAGCGGCGCGGGCGATCTTGTCCACCTCGGCGGTGCAGTCGACGGCATAAAGGCGCACGCCGAGCGCATAGGCGCGCGCCACGTCGCGCTCCTTCTTGATGGTGTTGCCGAAGGAGATGCGCTCCGCCGGTGCGCCGGCTGCGAGCACCATCTCGATCTCGGCGACCGAGGCGGCGTCGAAGCTCGACCCGAGCGCGGCGAGGAGCGAGAGCACCTCGGGCGCCGGGTTGGCCTTCACGGCATAGAACACCTTCGTATCCGGCAGCGCCTTGGCGAAGGCCAGATAGTTTTCGCGCACGACGTCGAGATCGACGACGAGGCAGGGGCCGTCCTCGGCCCGCTTACGCAGGAATTGGCGGATGCGCGCGGTCATTGAGCGCTCTCCCCAGGGCTGGCAGGCGGCGAACCGCCCGGTGATGCGGGTTGTGAACTTGCTCGCCTGGTGCGCGATGGGGACGCACTGGCGAACGTGGGCTCTCGACCCGCTGTGCTGCCTTGGATTGGAATGGGGAGATCCCACTCCGCACGGCCGGCAATGATGAACAAGCCTCTTCGGTAGCCACGCCGGCGGTGGAAGGCCGGCAGAGACCAAGGAAGCCCGGTCCGTCGTTGCTTTAAGCCGCGTCCCCCGTTGAGCGCGGGGTGTGCCGGTTTCGCCTCCGGCTGCCGGTCAAGTGGATTCGGAGCTCAGGCGATCGCAGTACTCAGTCTGCGATCTTGCTCCGGGCGGCTGTCCGGCCTCTTGTCCGGATGCCCACCGACCGACACACGGCCACAGGCACGTGCGAAATTGGGCAATTGCGCACATAAGCGATGTCGACCCACTTGACAAGATTTTTTTTCGTCGCGCTCGTCGGTCGAGGCGCCGGGCGAGCGCCGCTGCGGGCGAGAGTGCCGTCAGCCGCGGGTGGTGAACGGCTCTACGCGCCGGGCGTTGCGGATGAACGCGACCATGACGGCGATGCCGCAGGCGAAGAAGATGCCTTGCATGATGTGCACGCCGTAAGGCCCCAAATCCAAGTAGCTGGCGACCGCCCAGCCGCCGGCAAAGGCGGCGCCGAACACCTCGGCGCCGATCAGGATCGCCGCGCTGAAGACGGTCAGCACGTTCTGCCACGCAATCCTGCGATTGCCGTTGGGGTTTTCTCTGCGGCTCATGGCATGGTTCTCATCGGCGGGCGCAATCTCTGCGAAAGCGCGGGCCGAATCAAGCGCCGGTCAGGCGGCGTCACGCCGCTCCTTGCCGAGGAGGTCGGCCTCTACCAGCGCCGCGCGGATGCGCTCGACCTCGGCGTGAGAGAGCTTGACCAGCGGCGGCCGCACCACCGCCCGCGGCAGCCGGCCGAGCAGCACCAGCGCCTCCTTCATGCGGTTGTGCATGTCGGCCCAGGGATCGGCGTAGAACACGCGCGCCAGCGGATAGATGCGGTCGTTGAGGCGGCGCGCCTCGGCCAGATCGTCGGCCTTGACCGCCTGGAACAGTTGGGCCTGGAGATCCGCAATCACGCTGCCGCTGCCCGAGAGAAGCCCGTTGCAGCCGAGCACCAGGGAGCTGAGCAGCCACGCGCTGTGGGTGGTGAGCACGTTCACCGGCCGCGGCAGGCTCTGCAGGGTGCGGATATGCATCTCATGCTGGGGCACGTTCCCCGCCCAGTCCTTGATGGCGCGGATGCTCGGCACCTCGTCGACCATCTTGAGGAGCGTGTCGCGCGGGTAGCCCTGCCCGGTGGCGAGCGGATACTGAAACACGATGAGGGGGAGATCGGTCGCATCCGCGATGCGCTTGAAGTGCGCGAGCGCCATCTCCGGCGATTGCCCCAAGGTGAAGGGCGCCGGCGGGAAGATCAGCAGCGCGGAGGCGCCACCGTCCGCCGCCATGCGAGCGATCCTCGCCGCCTCGATGCTGCCGTCCGCCCATACGCCGTTGACCAGCGGCAGCCGCTCGCCGATCTCGTCCTGCGCGATGGCGAGCACCCGCCGCTGCTCCTCGAAACTGCAGGAGGCGACCTCGGTGGAATGGGCGTTGATGGTGATGGCGGAGAGCCCCTTGGTTGCCGCCACGTCGCGCAGATGGCCGCGGAAACCCTTCTCGTCGATCGAAAGGTCATCGTTGAAGGGCAGCAGCACGGCCGGGATGACGCCGTGGGGGAGGTAGCGGGCGTGACGGGGCATTCTCGACTCCTGATTTCGCCTTCGCCGACCATAATCCTATAGCACGCGGGCGCGGCCGAAGTCCCAGGGGGAAGCCGGTGGCGTTGCCTTGATGTTCACCGCGGGCTGAGCGTAACCTACCGGTCGCAAACAGCCGTGAGGACATTGCCATGGCCCGCTATCGACGCATCTTGAGGCATTTGTGGTTCGTGCTGGCGCTCGCGCCGCTCCCGGCGTGGGGCGGACAGGCTTTCATCTACGTCACCAACAGCGCCGGCGACAGCATCCACGTCATCGATCCCGCGACCAACAAGGTGGTGCAGGAGATCAAGGGCATCGAGGCGGCCCATGGGATCGCGCCTTCTCCCGACGGCTCGCGGGTCTATGTCAGCAACGAGGCCGACAGCACGCTCGACGTGTTCGACCGCGAGAGCGGCGCCTTGCTCAAGAAAGTCCCGCTGAGCAACCATCCCAACAACATCGCGGTCACCAAGAATGGCGATCGCATCTTGGTCGGCATCGCGCGCGGCCCCGGCGCCGTCGACGTCATCGACGCCAAGACGCTGACGCGGACCAAGAGCATCCTGGTGAACGGACGGCTGCACAACATCTACGTGACGCCCGACGGCAAGCACCTGATCACCGGCTCGATCCCGGGCAAGCTTTTGACCGTCATCGATCTCGAGCGCGAGGTTCCCATATGGGAGCTGCCGTTCGACCTCGGGGTGCGCCCGATGACGATCGAAGCCGGCCCCGACGGCTCGACCAAGCGCATCTTCGTGCAGCTCTCGGACACCAATGGATTCGCGGTGGTGGATTTCGCCGCGCGCAAGGAGGTGGCGAGGATCAAACTGCCGGCGACGACCGCGGAATTCGAAACCGACGCCGGACGCGCCACCGCGCCCTCGCACGGCATCGGCGTCGCGCCGGACGGCAAGACGCTGTGGGTCACCAGCATCCCCAACAACGCGGTGTTCGTCTATTCGCTCGCCGACCTCAAGCTCATCGGCGAGGTCGCGCTGCCCGCGCTCAAGCTCCCCGGGCACGACGCGATCGCGTCGGTGCCGAACTGGGTGACGTTCACGCCCGACAGCAAGACGATCTACATCTCGAACGCCGCCATCAAATCCGTCACCGCCATCGATACCGAAAGCAGGACGGTCAAGGCCGTCGTCCCGGTGGGCGAAGTGCCCAAGCGGATCACCACGCTGGTCGCGAACTGATCGCCGTCCGGTCGGTCGAGAATCGCTCGCGAATTACGGGTGCGCCGCCGCAGGCGCAGGCACGCGGAGGCGAGCGCCGTGGATTGATTCGGCCGGCAAGAAACCCATATGTCGCGGACGACGGGGCGCGCGGTGCGGTTGGGTCCCGCCGCCGCCATATCTGCCACCCCATAATTCCGGCTCCATGACGCCAGGTTCCTTGTTTCATCCGGCCGTTGCCGCCTGGTTTGAGCGCAGCTTTGCCGCGCCCACGGCGGCACAGGCACAGGCGTGGCCTGCCTTCCAGGCCGGCCGGCACGTGCTGATCGCCGCCCCAACCGGGTCGGGCAAGACGCTGGCGGCCTTTCTCGCCGCCATCGATGGCCTGGTTCGGCAAGGCCTCGACGGCGGCCTCAAGGACGAAACCCAGATCGTCTACGTCTCGCCGCTCAAGGCGCTGTCGAACGACATCCAGCGCAACCTGGAAGCGCCGCTTGCCGGCATCCGCGAGCGCCTCAAGGCGCAGGGTTTGCCGGAGGTGGACATCCGCACCTGGGTGCGCACGGGCGACACCCCGCCCGGCGAGCGCGAGCGCATGCGTCGCCGGCCGCCGCACATCGTGGTGACGACGCCGGAGTCGCTCTACATCCTGCTCGGCTCGCAGTCGGGCCGTTCGATGCTGGCGACGACCCGCACGGTGATCGTCGACGAGATCCACGCGGTCGCCGCCAATAAGCGCGGCACCCATTTGGCGCTTTCGCTCGAGCGGCTGGCGGCGCTCTGCGGCGACCGCCTGCAGCGCGTGGGCCTTTCGGCGACCCAGAAGCCGATCGAGGCGGTCGCGCGTTTCCTGGTGGGGACGGACGCGGGCACCGCTTCCGGCGTCGACTGCACCATCATCGATACCGGCCATCGCCGTGGGCGCGACCTCGCCCTCGAACTTCCGGAGTCGCCGCTCGAGGCCGTGATGTCGGCCGAGGTGTGGGAGCAGGTCTACCAACGCCTGGCCGAGTTGATCGAGGCGCATCGCACCACGCTTATCTTCGTCAACACCCGCAGGCTGGCGGAGCGGGTGACGCGCCAGCTGTCCGAGCGCATCGGCGCCGATCACGTGACCGCGCACCACGGCAGCCTCGCCAAAGAGCAGCGCCTCGATGCCGAGCAGCGGCTCAAGCACGGCAAGCTCAAGGCGCTGGTGGCGACCGCTTCGCTCGAACTGGGCATCGACATCGGCGAGGTCGACCTCGTCTGCCAGCTCGGGTCGCCGCGCTCGATCGCGAGCCTTCTCCAGCGCGTCGGGCGCTCCGGCCACGCCATCGACGGCACGCCCAAGGGCCGGCTGTTTCCGCTGTCCCGCGACGAGCTGGTGGAGTGCGCGGCGCTGCTTGACAGCGTCGGCCGCGGCGAGCTCGACCGGCTCGCCATCCCGGACCAGCCGCTCGACGTGCTGGCCCAGCAGATCGTCGCCGAAGTGGCCGCGCGCGAGTGGAACGAGGACGAACTCTACGCGCTCGTGCGCCGTGCCTCTCCCTACCGCGCGCTGCCGCGGGAGGATTTCGAGGTGGTGGTGGGCATGCTGGCGGAAGGCTTCACCACCCGCCGCGGCCGCCGCGGCGCGCTGATCCACTACGACGGCGTCAACCATCTGCTGCGCGGCCGGCGCGGGGCGCGGCTCACCGCCCTGACGTCCGGCGGCACGATCCCGGACAACGCCGATTATCAGGTGCTGCTCGAGCCCGAGAACCACTTCATCGGCACCGTGAACGAGGATTTCGCGGTCGAGAGCATGGCCGGCGACATCTTCCAGCTCGGCAACAAGAGCTATCGCATCATCCGCGTCGAACGCGGCGTGGTGCGGGTCGAGGACGCGCATGGCATGGCGCCGACCATTCCGTTCTGGCTGGGCGAGGCGCCCGGTCGCAGCGACGAATTGTCGGCCGCTGTCTCGCGCCTGCGCACCCAGATCGCCGCGCGCTTGCGCGCCGGCGAGCCGGGCGAGCGCACCCTGCGCTGGCTCGTGGACGAGGTCGGGATCGCCGCGCCCGCGGCCGAGCAACTCCTCGAATATCTGGCCGCGGCGCAGGCGGCGCTGGACTGCCTGCCGACGCAGGACACCATCGTGTTCGAGCGGTTCTTCGACGAGGTCGGCGGCATGCAGCTCGTCATCCATTCGCCCTACGGCAGCCGCATCAACCGCGCCTGGGGACTGGCGCTGCGCAAACGCTTTTGCCGCAAATTCAATTTCGAGCTGCAGGCGGCGGCGACGGAGGACAATATCGTCCTTTCGCTCACCACCGCGCACAGCTTCGAGCTTGCCGACGTCGCGCGCTACCTCAACTCCGCCACCATCAGACCGCTGCTGATCCAGGCGCTGCTCGATGCGCCGATGTTCATCACGCGCTGGCGCTGGGTCATCGGCGTGGCGCTGGCGCTGCCGCGCTTCCGCGGCGGCAAGAAGGTGGCGCCGCAGCTCGCCCGCATGGGCGCCGAGGATCTGATCGCGGCGGTGTTTCCCGACCAGATCGCCTGTGCCGAAAATCTCACCGGCGAGCGCGAAGTCCCGGACCATCCGTTGGTGCGCCAGACCATCGCGGACTGCCTAAACGAGGCGATGGACCTCGCCGGTCTCGAGCGCCTGCTCGAGCGCATCGAAGCTGGCGACATCCGCATCGTCGCCCGCGACCTGACCGAGCCTTCGCCGCTGGCGCTCGAAGTGCTCTCGGCGCGGCCCTACGCCTATCTCGACGACGCGCCGCTGGAGGAGCGCCGCACCCAAGCCGTGATGAGCCGGCGCTGGCTCTCGCCGGAGGCGGCGTCCGACCTTGGCCGGCTCGATCCGGAGGCGATCGCTCGCGTTCGCGGCGAAGCATGGCCCGAGGCCACCAACGCCGACGAGCTGCACGACGCGCTGGTCTGGCTCGGATTCCTCGGCATGGACGAAGCCCGCGCCGGGCCCGGCTGGAGCGATTGGTTGTCGGACCTTGCCCGGGCGAAGCGCGCGACACGGCTTCATTTGCCCGACGCGACGCTGTGGATCGCGGCGGAACGGCTGCCGCAGTTCCGCGCGCTTTGGCCCGTGGCCAAGCTCGAGCCCGCGATCGCCGCTCCCGCCGGCGCGGTCGGCGCGGATTGCTCGCGCGAGGAGGCCTTGGTCGAAATCCTGCGCGGCCGCCTCGAAGGCCTCGGGCCGGTCACGCGCGAGGCGCTCACCGCTGCGCTGGGACTTGCGCCAAACGAGATCGCAGCCGCGCTGGCTGCGCTCGAGGCCGAAGGCTTCGCCATGCGCGGGCGCTTCACGCTGGCAGCGGGCGAGGAATGGTGCGAGCGACGCTTGCTCGCCCGCATTCACGGCTACACGGTCAAACGGTTGCGGGCGGAGATCGAGCCCGTGGCGGCGCGCGACTTCCTGCGCTTCCTGCTGACCTGGCAACGCGTCGCGGCCGACGCGCGCATGCAGGGGCCGGATGCCGTCGACACCGTGGTCGCGCAACTCGAAGGATTCGAGGCGCCGGCCGCGGCCTGGGAGAGCGAGATCCTGCCGGCGCGGCTCGCCGGTTACGAACCGAGATGGCTCGACGACCGCTGCCTGGCGGGGCAGGTGGCGTGGATGCGGCTGCGACCGCGCTCGGCGCGAACGGGTAACGGCGGGGAAAGCCGGGCGAGCCCCGTGCGCACGACCCCGATCACGCTGGTGGCGCGTCGGCATGTCGCGCATTGGACCTCGCTGGCCTCGCAAACGGATCACGTCCAACCCAGCATCCGCGCGCAGGCGGTCGTCGATCACATTCGCCAGCACGGGGCCTCATTCTTCGAGGAGCTTGTGGAAAGCACCGGCCTGCTGCGCACCGAGGTCGAGGAGGCGCTGGCCGAACTGGTTGCGCTCGGCCTGGTGAATTCCGATAGCTTCGGCGGCTTGCGCGCGCTCTTGGTGCCATCCGGTGAGCGCCGGCCGCTTGCCGGCGGGCGTCGCCGCCGGCGCACCGCGAAGTTCGGAATGGAAGAGGCGGGTCGGTGGGCGCTCGCTCGCCGTCCGCGCCCCGCGAAATCCGCGCCGCTGCAAGCGGCCTCCGAGCACGTCGAGCACGTGGCGCGCACCTTGTTGCTCCGCTACGGCGTCGTGTTCTGGCGGCTCATCGAACGCGAGGCGGCCTGGCTGCCACCCTGGCGCGATCTGCTGCGCGTCTATCGCAGGCTCGAGAGCCGTGGGGATATCCGCGGCGGGCGTTTCGTCGCCGGCTTCTCCGGCGAGCAATTTGCCCTGCCGGACGCGATCGGCATGTTGCGCGAGGTGCGGCGCCAGCCGGCCGCCGGCGCGTTGCTCTCGCTCTCCGGCGCCGACCCGCTCAACCTCGTGGGAATTCTCACCCCGGGGCCGAGGCTCCCGGCATTAACGGGCAACCGCTTGCTCTACCGCGACGGCCTCCCCATTGCGTTGCTTGCCGCCGGCGACGTGCAGTTTCTCGAGACGCTCGATGCGGCGAGCGAATGGGAGGCCCACAAGGCACTACTGCGGTGCGCGGAGCCGGCGCCGTCTGTCGCGTCCGACACGGAGCTGCGCGACCGCAACGGCATCGCCTTTCGTGCCCACCACCGTCCGGCACGACCGTCGTGAGCGTGGCTCGGCCGATGGCCGCGCGTCGCTGCGACACGAGATCGGGCTCTACAGCTTCTCCCCGTTGACCCAATCCGCCAGAATTTTCCAGTTCGGGTCGTCCTTGGACGCGAACTGACGGCCGCCGGAGTGAAAGACGTTGCCGCCCGCCTCGGGCGCCAACGGTTGCTGCAGCAGCCGGCTAGTCTCGGGATCGCCCGGGTTCACCAGGATCGACGCCATCCCGAAGTTCTTGCGCGACTGCTCCTCGCTCCAGGTGCTGGCGCCGGGGGAGAGCCGTTCCAGCCGGAACGCGTTGTTGCTTTCCGCATGACAGACGTAGCAGCGGGTATGGCCGTCGCGCTTTTGCAGGAAGACCGGCTGCACGCGCGCCTTGAAGAACTCGTAGTCGAGCGCCGGGGCCGCGCGCAACGTCATCAGCGGCGCAGCCGCGGCTGCGAGCAGGGCGGCCATTACGACCAATTTTACTCGACGAGCGGCCATGCGAACCTCCCGCAGTTTTTGATTTTGGTAGTGAACGCGAAATCCTAGTGTGGTGGATTTGAAGTTCCTATCATTATGCAGCGAGCTCGCATAGGAACTTCAAATCCAAAAAACCACACTAGAGTCATAAGTTTGCTAGTGTCCCCTTGATTCCGAAGTTCGCAAGAGCACGTGCCGCAAGGGCTTGCGAACTTCGGAATCGGGACACTAGCGCAATTTCGAAGTTGCTGTCATCGGTTGGTCAGCCGGATCCCGCGACGGCGGCCGATGGCGGCGCAATCCTCGTCGGTCTTGAGGCCGATCGCGCGGATGCCGTGGGCGGCGAGCTCCTCGTCGCGCTCCTCGGTATCGCCGGTGACCCCGACCGCGCCGATGACTTCGCCCGCGGCGTCGCGAATCTGCAAACCGCCGCCCTCGGGAAAAATCTGTTCGTCGGTCGCAGCGATGAGATAGCGCATGAAGATCGGCTTCTCCTCGGCGCGCACCTTCACGAGCTTGGAGGAGCGGCCCATGGCGAGCGCGGCATAGGCCTTCCCGTAGGCCATCTCGAACCGGATCATGGAGCTGCCGTCCTCCTTCTTGAACGCCTTCACCTTGCACCCGGGCTCGACCACGATCACCGAGAGCGGCCGGCAATCGAGCTCGGCGCCGCGGGTGAGGATGGCGTCGATAAGGCTGTCGGCCTGCGCGAGGGTGATGGCGGTCATGGGGCCTCCAAGCTCGTGGCGGTGGATGCGCGTGCTGCTCCAGCATACGCCGGCGCAAACCGTGTGCCGAGCTTGGTTGACTCGTAATCGGAAGCTGTGACACCCGTCTGCGCGATCGGCATGGGCGCTTGATCCGAGGAGGTTACGAATGGGCGAGTTCTCACGTCGCGACATGCTGGGCGCGGCCGCGGCCGGCGGCATGGTGGCGGCTGCAACGAACACGGAGACTTTCGGCCAGGGACAGCCGCCGTTCGGGCCGACCCCGGCACCGCTTGCCGGCGCCGAGCTGCCGTCGTTCCGCTTCCGCCTCGGCGCGGTTGCGCCCAAATCGTGGGACGGCGGCTGGGCGAAAGAGGCGACGGTCGTGGATTTCCCGGTGTCGCAGGCGATCGCCGGCGTGTTGATGTCGCTCGTGCCTGGGGGGTTACGCGAACTGCACTGGCACGCCAACGCGGCGGAGTGGGCCTATGTGATCAAGGGCCAATGCCGCGTCACCACCATCAACCCGCAAGGCCAGTCGCAGATCGTCGACTTCAATGCCGGCGACGTCTGGTATTTCCCGCGCGGGTTCGGCCACTCGATCCAGGGCATCGGCTCCGAGGACTGCCTGTTCGTGCTGGTGTTCGACAACGGCTACTTTTCGGAGTTCGGCACGTTCAGCATCACCGATTGGGTCGGCCACACGCCGCCCGAGGTACTGGCGAAGTATTTCGGCGTACCGGCGTCGACCTTCGCGAATTTTCCCAAGCGCGAGGTCTACATCGCCAAGGGATCGGTGCCGCCGCCGCTTCCCGCCAATCCGGCGCCCGGCGCGCTCGATCGCGGGCCGCTCACCCACCGCTACCAATTGCTGGCGCAGCGCCCCGACACCTACTCGGGCGGAACCAATCGCCTGGTGTCGCAACGCCAGTTTCCGATCTCGACGACCGTTACCGGCGCGCTCATGCAGATCAAGTCCGGCGGGCTACGCGAACCGCACTGGCATCCCAACGCCGATGAATGGCAGTATTATATTTCCGGCCGCGCCCGCATGAGCGTGTTCGGATCCCACGGCCGCGTCCGCACCGAAGAGTTCAACGCCGGCGACGTCGGCTATGTGCCGCAAGGATACGGGCACTATATCGAGAACATCGGCAACGAGGACGTCGAGCTCCTCATCGCGCTCAACAACGGCACTTACGAATCGATCTCGCTGGCCGATTGGATCGGCGCCAATCCGCATCTGTTGCTGGCGACCAATTTCGAGGTGCCGGAGAGCACGTTCAAGGACTTCCACACGCGCAACAGGTTCTTGGTGGGGTAGGCGGACCTGTTCTGCTGACGCAGCGCAAACGCAAAGCGCCCGCCGATCCGGCGGGCGCTTTGTTTGAATCGTGTCGTTACTGAACGACGTCGCTGCCGCGGCGTCATGCTTTGAGCGTCTCGAGCACGCGCTCCGGGGTGAACGGCAGGTGCCGCAGCCGCTTGCCGGTCAGCCGATAGAATGCGTTCGAGATCGCGCCGGCGATGAAAGGATTCCCGATCTCGCCCAGGCCTGTCGGCCGGGTATCGATGTCGACGAACTTGACGTTGAGTTCCTCCGGCAGGTCCGACATGCGCATCACGTTGTAGTCGTGGAAGTTCGACTGCTCCACGGCGCCGTCCCTGATCGTGATGCGCTCATGCAGCACGCTGGACAAACCGTAGAGAATGCCGCTCTCCACGTTCGCCTGGGCCGCGGCCGGCTGCACGATCACGCCGCCGTCGACCGCCACCCACACCTTGTGCACGCGGATCTTGCCGCTGGCACGGTCGAGCGAGATCTCGACCGCGCCCGCGCCGAGCGAGCCCGAGCGCTCCGTGATCGAGATGCCGAGCGCGCGGCCGTCCGGCCGCTTGGCCTTGTAGTCGGACATTTGCGCCAGCGTTTCGAACACCTTGCGCGCCTTGGGGTTGGCGCCCATGCGCTCGAAGCGGAATTCGATCGGGTCCATGCCCTGATCGGCCGCCATCTGGTCGACGAAGCTTTCGATGGCGAAGGTGTTGAATACGTGCCCGACCGCGCGCCAGTGCTTGAGCTTGATGCCGTGCGAGACGCCGCGCCGCTCGATCGCCTGGTTGGGCACCCCGTAGTAGGGGATCTTGATGCCGGTGATGAGCAGGAACTCGCCGTCGCCGACGACGCAGTGCTTCCAGCCCGTCACCTTGCCGGAGGCGTCGGTCGCCGCCTCCAGGCACTGGAAGGACTGCGGGCGGAACATGCCCTGGGCGACGTCCTCTTCGCGCGTCCATATCAACTTGACGGGCCGGCGCACCTCCTTGGCGATCAGCGCGCATTCGGCGGCGTAGTCGCCGATTGAGCGACGGCCGAAGCCGCCGCCCATGTAGCACTGGTGGAAATCCACTTGCTCGAGGCCGAACTCGAGCGCCTTCGCCACCGCCTTGCGCGATTCGTCGGGCGCTTGACTGCCCTCCCAAACCTCGACCTTGTCGCCGGCTTCGTTGATGCGCACCACCGCGTTGAGCGGCTCCATCTGGGCGTGATAGCCGTAATCGCTGCGGAACTCGGCGTGGTAGGTCTTGGCCGCGGCCGTGAACGCCGCGGCCACGTCGCCCTTTTCTTCGAGCTTGACCGCTTGCGCATTCGCATCGGCGTGGATTTTGACGTAATCCTCGAGCGCCCGGTCGGAGTTGAAACCCTCGGCCTTGGCTTTCCGCCACGTCACCTTTAGGGCGTCGCGACCGGCCTTGGCGGTCTCGAAATGATCGGCGACGACGGCGAGGCCATTGGCAAGCTTGACCACTGCGATCACGCCCTTCATCGCCTTGATCTCGGCGTCGTTCCAGCTTTCCGGCGCGGTGGCGGACTGCTCCTGCTTGCCGGCATCCCAAATACCGGGCTGGGCATTGTGCACGGGCGAGTGCAAGGTCGAGGCGTAGACCATGCCGGGCAATTTCACGTCGATGGCGTATTGCGCCGTGCCGTTGACTTTCGCCGGCGTGTCGCGTCGCGGCACCGACCTGCCGATCAGGCGGAAATCCTTGCGCTCCTTGAGTTCCTTGGGATCGACCGCCGGCAGTGTCGCAGGGATTGTGCCGAACGCAGCGATCTCGCCATAGGTGAGCCGCGCCCCGTTGGCAGGATTGATGACGACGCTCGGCTCGGTCTTGAGCGTTGCGGCATCGACGCCCCATTTCTGCGCGGCGTTGGCGATCAGCACCTTGCGCACCTGGGCGCCGGCCATGCGCAGCTGGGTGAAATAGAGCTGCACCGCGCGGCTGCCGACGATCCACATCAATTGCTCGGTGCCGAACGGATCCTTGTAGCCGTAAACCTTGGCGTCGGCCGGCGTCCATTCGATTGCGACCTTCGACCAGTCGGCGTCCATCTCTTCCGCTACGATGAGCGGGAGCGACGTCATCGATCCCTGGCCCATCTCGGCGCCGGCGCTGAGAATGGTGATCCTGCCGTCGGCGGCGATGCGCACCCACGGCGTGACACTGGCATTGGCCATCGCGTTCGCCTGCGCCTGCGACATCAGGCGCACGCCGTCGTTTCCGACCGCGATGCAGAAAGTCAGGCCGCCCAGGCCGGCGAGCACGCTGCGGCGGGACGGGGCTGTATCGATCATCGTCATGGCTCAGCCCTCCTTCGCTGCGCGCTCGATGGCGGCGATGATGCGGTGATAGGTTCCGCAGCGGCAGATATTGCCGTTCATGTGCGTGATGATGTCCGCGCGGGAGGGCTTGGGGTTCTTGGCGAGGAGTTCGGCCGCCTTCATGATCTGCCCTGATTGGCAGTAGCCGCACTGCGGCACCTCTTCCACCACCCAGGCCTTCTGCAACGGATGGGAGGAGGTGGGCGACAGGCCCTCGATGGTGACGACCGTCTTGCCGGCGACCGCGCCCACGTCGAGCTGGCACGAGCGTTGCGCCGCGCCGTCGATGTGGATGGTGCAGGCGCCGCACAGACCGGCGCCGCAGCCGTATTTCGTGCCGGTCAATCCGACATGGTCGCGGATGGCCCACAACAGCGGGGTCCTCGGATCGGCATCGACCGAGACCTGGCGGTTGTTCAAGGTGAACGAAACCATGTGTCCTCCTCTCCTTTGCCGGCTTCCTGCGCGTCGCCGCTTAGTGTGGTGGGCTGGGACGCGTGGACGGCTTGATTGGTGGCTGAAGGCCTGAGCGTCGAGCTCAGCGTTAGTCTATCAACGCAGCGCCGCTTTCACATCGGAAAAATTCAAAATATGCAGCGATGCTGACGTGCTTTGGCCCTGCTCGTCGCTTAAAGTGCAATGCACGCGTTCACATCCCATATGAGGCGCATGAATCAGCAGACCGAAGTCTCCGTCTCCGAAGCCGCCGACAACCCGTTGCTCGCGCAGTGGGGCGGCTCCTTCGGCGTGCCGGCCTTCGACCGAATCAAGCCCGAGCATTTCCGGCCTGCCTTTGCGCGCGCATTTGCCGCGCACGCGGCGGAGGTCGCGGCCATTGCCGGCAATGCGCAGGCGCCGACCTTCGCCAACACCATCGACGCGCTCGAAGCGAGCGGAGAGACGCTCGGGCGAGCCGTCGACCTTTTCCATCTCCTGGCCGGTGCCCATACCAACGATGCGATCCTCGCGTTCGAGCGCGAGTTGGCCCCGCTCAAGGCCAAGCATTGGGACAGGATCCTGATGGACGAGACCCTGTTCGGCCGCATCGATGCTCTCTACCGCATGCGCGATCGGCTTGCGCTTTCGGCCGAGCAGCGGCGCGTGCTCGAGCGCTACCACCTGAAGTTTACCCGCGCCGGCGCCGCGCTCGACGCGCCGGCGAAGACGCGGCTTGCCGATGTCAACGAGCGGCTCGCCACGCTCGGCACCACCTTCAGCCAGAACGTATTGGCGGACGAGCAGAGCTATGCGCTGGTGCTCGACGGCGAGGATGACCTCGCCGGTCTTCCGGATTTCGTGCGCGCGGCGGCGCGCACGGCGGCTGAGGAGCGCGGGCTTGCCGGCAAGCACGCCATCACCATTTCGCGCTCGAGCGTCGAGCCGTTCCTGCAATTCTCCACGCGGCGCGACCTGCGGGAGAGGATTTTTCGCGCCTGGATCGCGCGCGGTGACGGCGGCGGCGGCACCGACAACAAAGCGATCATTGCCGAGATGGTGGCGTTGCGCGCCGAGCGCGCGCGGCTGCTCGGCTATCCGAGCTTCGCCCATTACCGGCTCGACGATACCATGGCGAAAACGCCGCAGGCCGTGCGTGCCCTGCTTGAGCGCGTCTGGGCGCCGGGCCGCCGCCGCGCAATGGCGGATCGCGACGCCCTGCAGGCGCTGGTGCAGGCGGAGGGAAAAAATTTCGCGCTCGCGCCGTGGGACTGGCGCTACTACGCCGAAAAGCTGCGCAAGGCGCGCTGCGACATCGACGAGGCGACGATCAAGCCGTATCTGCAGCTCGAGCGCATCATCGAGGCCGCGTTCTACACCGCGAACCGCCTGTTTGGCCTGACCTTCGAGCGTCGCGACGGCGTCCCGGTCTGGCATGACGACGTGCGGGTGTGGGAGGTGCGCGACGCCGCCGGGCGCCATCGCGGCCTCTTCTTCGGCGACTATTTCGCCCGTACGTCGAAACACAGCGGTGCCTGGATGACCGCCCTGCGCGACCAGGAAAGGCTTAGGGGCGATATCCATCCGTTGGTCGTCAATGTCATGAACTTCTCCAAAGCGGGCGAGGGCGAGCCGACCTTGCTTTCATTCGATGACGCCAAGACGCTGTTCCACGAGTTCGGCCACGCCTTGCACGCGCTCCTCTCCGACGTCACCTACCCGACGATCGCGGGCACGAACGTGCTCCTGGACTGGTCGGAGCTACCGTCGCAGCTGTTCGAGCATTGGTTGGAGCGGCCGGAAATCTTGCGCCGCTTCGCGCTGCACTATCGCACCGGCGAGCCGCTCCCGGAGGACCAACTGCGCCGGCTTCTCGCCGCGCGCACCTTCAATCAGGGCCAGACGACGGTGGAATACCTCGCCTCGGCGCTCATCGATCTCGATATGCATCTTAAGCCCGCGGCCGGCGACGGCTTCGACACCAACGGCTTCGAGCAGGCTGAACTTGCGCGCATCGGCATGCCCGCGGAAATCGTCATGCGCCACCGACCCACCCACTTCCAACACGTATTCGCGGGCGCGGGCTACGCCTCGGCCTATTACAGCTATCTGTGGTCGGAGGTGCTCGACGCCGACGCTTTCGCGGCGTTCGAGGAGACCGGCGATATCTTCGATGCCGGCGTCGCGAAGAGGCTGCATGATGATGTCTACGCCGCCGGCGGCGCGCGCGACCCGGCCGACCTCTACACCGCCTTTCGTGGGCGCTTGCCGACGCCCGACGGGCTGCTCAGGCGGCGGGGGTTGAGCGAGGACGCCGCCTAGATTGCCGTTTAGCTCTTCGCATCTCACCGTCGTCGCTCGCGAAAGCGGACGATCCAGTATTCTCCGAAGGCACGATCATGCACCGCACTGCAGACGATGAGTATTGTGATGGCTGGATGCTCCGTTTCGCGCAGCATGACAGCGCACGATTGGACGACCGCTAACCATGGAGCTCCACACCGCCGGGCATCGCCGGGGCGTCGTCGCCGCACCGCACCGCGCCGCGGTCGAGACGGGACGCGCGACGCTCGCCGAAGGCGGCAATGCGCTCGAGGCCATGGTCGCCATGGCCGCGGCCAGCGCCGCGGTCTATCCGCACATGACCCACTTGGGCGGTGACGGGATTTGGCTCGTGCGCGAGCCGTCCGGGCGCGTGCGCGCGCTGATGGCAGCGGGTCGCGCCGGCGCCCACGCGCGGCGCGAGCTTTACCGTGACTACGAAACGATCCCGCCGCGCGGCGTGCTCGCGGCGCTCACCGTGCCGGCCGCGGTCGCCGGCTGGATGCTGGCGCTGGAGGTGGCGCGAGCCTATGGCGGGCGTTTGCGCCTCGGCGACCTGCTTGCACCTGCGATCGTCCATGCCAACGAAGGCACACTCGTCACGCGCAGCCAGGCCCGCTTCACGGCCGAGAAGCTCGCCGAGCTCAAGGACGTGCCGGGTTTCGCACAGACGTTCCTGCTCGATGGCAAGCCGCCCGACGCGGGCGCGACGCTGAAGCAGCCAGCGCTCGCCGCGACGCTCGACCATCTCGTCCATGCCGGGCTCGATGACTTCTACCGCGGCGATGTCGGCCGCGAGATCGCCGGCGATCTCGACCGCGTCGGCAGCCCAGTGACGCGCGCCGACCTCGAACGCTGCCGCGCCAGGCTCGCCGAGCCGCTCGCGGTCGCGCTCGATGCCGGCAGCGCGTTCAACACCCCGCCGCCGACGCAGGGGCTGGCGTCACTGATCATTCTTGCGTTGTTCGAGCGCTTGCGCGTGCCGCAGAGTGAGGGCTTCGATCACATCCATGGGCTCGTCGAAGCGACCAAGCGGGCCTTCGCGGTGCGCGATCGAGCGATCACCGATCCCGATTATCTGCGACATCCGATCGACCGCTACCTCGATGCCAAGTTTCTGGACGCCGCGGCGCTCGCGATCGACCGGCGCAAGGCCGCGTCCTGGCCGGCGCCCGCCGGCGAGGGCGGCACCGTCTGGATGGGCGCCGCCGATGCCTCGGGGCTCGTGGTCTCCTACCTCCAGTCGCTTTATTGGGAGTTCGGCTCCGGTGTGGTGCTGCCCAGGACCGGCGTGCTGATGCAGAATCGCGGCGCGAGCTTTTCGCTCGAAGGCGGCGCGTTGAACGTGCTCGAGCCCGGCCGGCTGCCGCCGCATACGCTCAATCCGGCGCTCGCCGTGCTCGCCGACGGCCGCGTCATCGCCTACGGCGCCATGGGCGGCGACGGTCAGCCGCAGACGCAAGCGGCGATATTCACGCGCCACGTGCGTTACCGGGCGCCACTCATGCGCGCGATCGACGCCCCGCGCTGGCTGTTGGGCCGCACCTGGGGCTCAACGCACGGCAATCTGCGCATGGAAGCGCGCTTCGACGGCGCTCTCGTCGACCGACTCCTGTCGGCGGGGCACCACGTCGAGATGCTGGCGGAGCCTTATTCGGACGTCATGGGCCATGCCGGGGCGGTGGTGCTGCATCCCGATGGAACGTGCGAAGGCGGCCATGACCCGCGCGCCGACGGCGGTGCGGCGGGGGCGTAGATTTGGCATTACTTTCTCATGTCGGCGGAAGGCCATTTCGCGCCTCCATTCCGCCGCAGTCCGTGATATCGTGCCCCTGCGCGCGCGAGGAGTTTGCGAAGCACGCACGGGAGCCTTGGCGAGCAAATCGATGATCCACCGTTTGTTTTCCTATGCTCTGGCGGCATTAGCGGGCCTCGTCATCGCGCCCGCAGCAGCGCAGGCGCATCCCCACATCTGGGTGACCGTCAAGAGCGAGGTGGTCTACGGGCCCGACGGAACGGTGACCGGCGTGCGCCACGCCTGGACCTTCGACGACATGTTCTCGGTATTCGCGACCCAAGGTATCGAGTCGAAGAAGAAGGGCGAGTTCACCCGCGAAGAGCTGGCCCCGCTCGCCGAGGTCAACGTCACCTCGCTCAAGGAATACGACTTCTTCACCTATGCCAAGGCGAACGGAAAGAAGGTCGAATTCAACGACCCGCTGGTGGACTACTATCTCGACTTCAATCCCAAGGATACGGTGCTCACACTTTACTTCACGCTGCCGCTCAAGGCGCCGGTGAAGGCCAAGGACCTGACGCTCGAAGTCTACGACCGCGAGTTCTTCGTCGACTTCAGCTTCGCCGAAAAGGATCCCGTCAAGCTCGTCGGCGCGCCCGCGCACTGCAAGCTCTCGATCGGGCGGCCGCAGGAAATGGGCGCCGCGCTGTCGCAGCAGCTGAGCCAACTCGGTGCCGACCAGAGGGATCCGTCGCTCACCATCGGCTCCGAATTTGCGAACAAGATCGCAGTGAAATGTCCGTGAAAATCGTCAGACGGCGACCGGTTGTTCATATCGCGTTGCTGGTCACGGTCATCGCCGGCCTTCTATTCGCGGCCGGGCTGTTCGACGGCGCATTCGCTCAGGCCGCCCCGTTCGGCGCGCCGCGTTCGCAGGCGCCGGCGCCGCTGGTGGGCGGCGTGCTCGGTTGGATCTTCGCCAAGCAGGCGGAATTCTATCGCCAGTTTTCGAGCCTGCTGCGCGCCGCCAAGACCGACGGCAGCGCCGCCTGGACCCTGTTCGGATTGTCGTTCCTCTACGGCATTTTTCACGCCGCCGGTCCCGGCCACGGCAAGGCGGTGATCTCGTCTTACATCGTCGCGAATAACGAGACCTGGACGCGCGGCGTGGTCCTGTCGTTCGCCTCGGCGCTGATGCAGGCGCTGGTCGCGGTGGTGCTCGTAGGCATGGCGGCTGCGGTGCTGAACGCGACCGCGGCGACCATGGGCCGCGCGGTCAATGTGATCGAAATCGTCAGCTACTCGCTCATCATCGTCATCGGCGTGCGATTGCTGTGGGTGAAGGGCCGAGCGTTCATGGCGCTCCTGCACATGCTCCACCGCCCCGCCGCCGTCGGCGCCGCGGTAACGCCGCGCGATCACGATCACGCGCACCATGGTCATGCGCACCATGGTCACGCCCATCACCACGACGAGCACGACCACCACCACGATCATGACCATGACCATGATCATGGCGAGGGCCACGCCCATCATCATCATGCGCACGGCGAGGACGCGTCGGCGTGGGGGCACGCGCACGCGCCCGAGCCGGAGGAGCTTGCCGGCCCGGGAGGATGGAAACGAGGGCTGTCCGCCGTCCTTGCCGTCGGCCTGCGGCCGTGCTCAGGGGCGATCCTGGTGCTCGTCTTCGCGCTGGCGCAGGGATTGTTTTGGGCGGGCGTCGCCTCGACCTTCGTCATGGGAATCGGAACCGCTATCACCGTCGCCATGATCGCTTCGATCGCCGTCGGCGCCAGGGCGTGGGCCCAACACTTCGCCGACGCGCGCTCCGGTTACGGGATGCTGGCGATGCGCGGCATCGAGGTCGGCGCGGCGGTCGTGATCATCGCCTTCGGCGCGCTCCTGCTCACCGGCTACATGGTGACCGAACGCATGGTCGGGATTTGACGGCGCTCGTCGTCGGCCGCCTGTCCGGAACACCTGGCCATCCCAGCCGCTGAATTCGCGGAGAGCATAGCTATGGCGGCCGAACAGCTCTCAACGCGCTGCTGTATCGTGGGAGGCGGACCGTGCGGGCTCATGCTCGGCTTCCTGCTCGCGCGCGCCGGCGTCGACGTCGTCGTGCTCGAGAAGCATGGCGACTTCCTGCGCGACTTCCGCGGCGACACCATCCATCCCTCGACCCTCGACGTGATGGGCGAGCTCGGTCTGCTCGACGAGTTCCTCAAGCTGCCGCACCAGAAAGCGCGCAGCATCAGCGCATATTTCGGCGGTCGGGCTTATGCTTTCGCGGATTTCACCTACCTGCCGACCCGCTGCAAGTTCGTCGCGCTGATGCCGCAGTGGGACTTCCTCAACTTCCTCGCCGATCACGGCAAGAGCTATCCGTCGTTCCACCTGCGCATGCGGGCGGAGGCGGTCGACCTGATCGAGGACGACGGCCGCATCGCGGGCGTGCGCGCCAACACACCCAACGGCGCGCTTGAAGTGCGCGCCGACCTTACGGTCGGATGCGATGGGCGGCACTCGACCGTGTGCGCGCGCGCCGGGTTCAAGGCCGACGAGCTCGGCGCACCGATGGACGTGCTGTGGTTCCGCCTGCCGAAGAAAGCCAACGACCCCGACGAGTCGATGGGCCGGTTCGAAGTCGGGCGCATCGTCATCCTGCTCGATCGCGGCGACTACTGGCAATGCGCCTTTGTGATTCGCAAGGGCTCGATCGAAGAAATCAAACGCGCCGGGCTGCCGGCGTTCCAACGCAGCGTTGCACAGATCGTGCCCGCATTCGCCGACCGGGTCGACGAGCTCAAGGACTGGGACCAGATCAAGCTGTTGACCGTCGCGGTCAACCGCCTCCGGCACTGGCACCGGCCCGGGCTGCTCTGCATCGGCGATGCGGCGCACGCCATGTCTCCCATCGGCGGCGTCGGCGTCAATCTGGCGGTGCAAGACGCGGTGGCGGCGGCGAACATCCTGTGGCAGCCGCTCAAGGCCGGCACGCTAGGCGAGGACGACCTCGATCGGGTGGAGCGGCGGCGCGAGTTTCCAACCCGCGTCACGCAACGCATGCAGGTGGTCGTGCAGAACAACGTGATCGACCGGCTGCTCGGCGCCGGTGAGGCGCTCGCCCCACCCTGGCCGCTGCGGCTGACGTCGTGGTTTGCGCCGTTGCGCCTCATCCCCGCTTGGCTCGTGGGCAAGGGCGTGCGGCCGGAGCACGTGCACACCCCCGATATCCGCGCCGCGGCGCGCTGAAGCCGCTTCGACGGAACGCCGAATGCGCGCTAGTGTCCCGATTCCGAAGTTCGCATCATTGTGCCGCAGCCTCGTTTGCGAACTTCGGAATCGAAGGACACTAGCAACTCATTGATCTAGTGTGGCTTTGGTTCAGAAGTCCGCATTTCGGACTCGCCGCAGAAATGATGCGGACTTCTGAACCGCCACACTAGTCCGCGAAGTCTTCCGGCTTGAGCGCGATCGGCGTGCCGTGCGGGGTCCGCTCCGCCGCGCGATCCCAGGCGTCGCGGTAGCGCGCGAGCATTTGCGCATCGGCCAGGCCCTTCGCGGCGACGATGCGTTCGAGCGCGTTGAGCCAATGCCGGTAATAGGTCTCACCGGTATCGGGATCGCCGGCAGCCTGCGCGCGCTTGATCTCGTCGGCGAGGGTAGCCGCCCATTCCGGCCAGGTGAACAGCCCGCGCTCGTGCAAGGCGAGCGCCATGGCGAAGGCCTGCGCCTCCCACGGTTCGCGGAAGACGGGCCCTTCGGAATCGCGCGGAATGCTGGGCACGGCATCGGCCGCGCGGCGGGCGAGGGTGGAGTCAATCACCATTAGGGAGTCGAACGAAGCTCTTCTATTTCCGCGTCCGCCCAATACATGCCTATTCCCACGACGACGAGGGTCGCCCAGCTGTTGACGTCCGGAAGAACCAGAAGCCAGAGCGCAGCGACAGTGAGAGACGCGGTGAGGACACAGTTCAAAGCGCGGCGCATCTCAGTACGACCCATCATTACGCCGGATCGAGATACGGCTCGAATGCATCGATCGAGATCTTGACGGTCGGGTCGGCGTCCGGGCCCCACAGCTCCTTGCCCTCGAAGACGACGGTGTAGAGCCATTGCGGGTTGTCGCCCTTGTCGATGGCCACCGCGTCCGGAAAGGCGTGGCAGCCATGCACCAGCTCGACCATGCCGAGACGCCCGCGTGCGTAGCGCGGCAGGCGGGTGTGCGTGGGCGGATGGATGTTCTTCGTCCGCACGCGATCGCCCGGCTTGAACCGGGCCGGCGCCTGCGCCTGCCGGTAGAACGAGCCGCGCGTCATTGCTTGCTGGACCGCATCCGGGGTGAGCTTGCGCGCGAGCGGCTTGCCGCGACGCAACGCGTGGCCGCCGGAAAGCTCGTCCGCATCGGCGTAACCACGCTCGACGACGTTGGTCTCCATGGCCAGCGCCCAGCGTTGGTAGTAGGACACGGTCAGATAGACCTTCGGCGGTAAGCGCTCCTGTGCGAAGCGGGACGCATCGATGGGCCACGCGCCGGCATAACCCAGGGCGCGTTGCATCGCGAGCACGCGCCCTTCCCACGGAGCGTGAAACGCCGGCTCATTCGGCTCGGGCTCGACCTTTCCGAAGCCGTCCATGCCGCCCATGTCGTGAACGCCATCCATCAGGCGACCTCCTCGGGTCGCTTGGCGAGCCCGGTGCCGATCATGGCGTCGCGGGTGACCAGTTGCGCGAGGCGCTCCTCGCTCCAATCCTCCGTGCCGGCTGGCCGCATCGGCAACACGAGAAAGCGGGTTTCGGCCGTCGAATCCCACACGCGAATGTCGGTGCTTGCCGGCAGCTTGACGCCGAAATCGGCGAGCACGCCTCGGGGGTCCTTGACGGCGCGTGAGCGGTAGGGCGCGGATTTGTACCAGACCGGCGGCAGGCCGAGCACCTCCCACGGATAGCAAGAGCACAGGGTGCATACGATCATGTTGTGGAGCGTGGGCGTGTTCTCGACGGCAACCAGATGGTCGCCGACCCGGCTCTCATGACCGAGCGCCCTCACCGCCTTGGAGCCGTCGTCGAGCAGCGCCCGCTTGAACGCGGGATCGCGCCAGGCCTTGGCAACGATGCGCGCGCCGGTGTGGGGGCCGACCTTGGTCTCGTAGGCTTCGATGATGAGATCGAGCGCAGCCGGATCGACGTAGCCCTTCTCGGTCAGGACCGTTTCCAGCGCGCGCACGCGCAGCTGCGTCTCGGAGAGTTCCGACCCGTGTTCGTGGTGGTCGTCGTGCTGGGCCATGGAAAAACCTTCGTTGTTCCATCGGGCGGATGGTGCAGTATCCTCCGCGCCGGAAGTGAAGTCGAGGGCGGGTGGCGCTGCGCCCAATGACAGCCATGCGAGGCAAGCTCGAATGACCGCGGCAGAGCTCTTCAATCTCAAAGGCCGGGTCGCGCTCGTGACCGGCGCGTCGAGCGGGCTAGGCGTGCGCTTTGCCGAGGTGCTGGCGCGCGAAGGCGCGTCGGTGGCGCTGGTGGCGCGTCGCACCGATCGGCTCGCGGCGATGAAAGCGCGCATCGAACACGCGGGCGGCCGCGCCATCGCGATCGGGGCCGACGTCCTTGATCGCAAGGCGATGACGCGCGCATTCGACGAAGCAGAGAAGGCGTTCGGCACCGTCACCATCCTGGTCAACAATGCCGGCGTCGCGCATTCGGGCCGCGCGGTCGAACTTTCGGAAGCAGAGTGGCGGCGCGTCGTTGGCACTGATCTCGACGCCGTGTTCTTCTGGGCGCAGGAGGCGGCGCGGCGGATGCTCGCCGCCGGCAAGGGCGGCGCCATCGTCAACGTCGCCTCCGTGCTCGGCTTCGGCGTCTCCAAGGGTACGGCCGCTTATGCGGTAGCGAAAGCGGGCGTCATCCAGCTCACCAAGGCCCTCGGGCTCGAGCTTGCCTTCAAAGGCGTCCGCGTCAACGCCATCGCGCCCGGCTGGATCGTGACCGACCTCAACCGCGATTACCTCATGAGCGAGCAGGGCGCCGCGATCACGCGCGAGATCCCAGTGGGTCGCTTCGGCGAGGAGCGTGATCTCGACGGCGCGCTGCTTCTGCTCGCCTCCGATGCCGGCCGCTTCATCACGGGCGCGACCGTCGTGGTCGACGGCGGCCAGATGGTAGCTTTGCGGGGATGATCACGATTGAGCGTCTGATCGTGTAGGCTGGCCCAGGCGCGGGTGAACTATTTCCCGCACAGGCCGAGCGCGTGCGCCATAGCCGTCGAAGCCGGGCGTAACGCCCGATGGCCGGCGCGCAAGTGCACGGCAGACGATTTGGCCGCCCCGCCGTAGGAAGGATTTGCAATGGACTTTACCCTTTCCCCCGAGATCGAGGACATCCGCCTGCGCACGCGCCGCTTCGTGGAGGCGCACGTGCTGCCGCTCGAAGCCGATCCCGGCAGCTACGACGATCACGAGAACATCCGCCTCGATGTGCTGCGCGCCGTACAGGCCAAGGCCAAGGCCGAGGGTTTGTGGGCGCCGCAGGCGCCGAAGGATTACGGCGGCATGGGGCTGCCGATCGTGGGCTGGGCCGTAATGTACGAGGAAGCGAACCGCTCGATCTTCGGCCCGCTCGCGTTTAATTGCGCGGCGCCCGACGACGGCAACATGAACCTGCTCGCGCGCGTCGGCACGCCGGCGCAGAAGGACAAATGGCTCAAGCCTATTGTCGAGGGCAAGGTGCGTTCCTCCTTCGCCATGACCGAGCCTGCGCCCGGCGGCGGCTCCGATCCCGGCATGATCCGCACCCGTGCCGAGAAGAAAGGCGACAACTGGGTGATCCACGGCCACAAATGGTTCATCACCGGGGCCGGCGTCGCCGATCATTTCATCCTCGTCGCGCGTACCTCGGACGAGGAGCGGCACGGGCTGACCGCCTTCCTCTATCACCGCGACCAACCGGGCTGGCGCATCCTGCGCCGCATTCCCATCATGGGGCCGGAGGAGCACGGCGGACACTGCGAACTCGTCTTCGAAGGGCTCGAAGTGCCCGACGAGAACGTGCTGATGAAGGTCGGCGACGGATTGCGCGTCACCCAAATCCGACTCGGGCCCGCGCGGCTCACCCATTGCATGCGCTGGCTCGGACTCGCCAAGCGCTCGATGGAGATCGCGCAGGCCTACGTGGCCGGTCGCGAAGGCTTCGGGATGCGGCTCGCCGATCGCGAGAGCGTGCAGATCAAGCTCGGCGAGGTGGCGCATCAAATTCAGATCGGGCGGCTGTTGGTGATGCACGCGGCTTGGAAGCTCGATCAGGGCGACCGAGCACGTAAGGAAGTCTCCATGGCCAAGCTTCACGTCGCCGATACGTTGCATCAGGCGGCCGACGTTGCGATTCAGCTCAATGGCGCGCGCGGCTATTCCAAGGACACGATTCTGGAGTGGATCTATCGCTACGCCCGTCAGGCGCGCCTCGTCGACGGCGCTTCCGAAGTGCACAACATGGTGCTGGCGCGCTTCATGCGCGGGGAGGGCAGCGACTTCTGGCGTTGGAGCGCGGGGAACAGAGTATGAGAGACGGGGGCGATGCTGCTTGTTTAGGCAAGCCGAATAAATGCGCATGTGCGGGCAGGGGATAGATAAATGCCGAAAACAACATTGTTAAAAAGAAATCATCCCAAATAACAAGGCGTTGAGTTCATTCATGAGCTGCCCAAAGTAGTGGCAAAGTCATAGTTGCAATCCATGGCTAAAAATAGCTGGCTCTTGTCCCTATATTCCTGTATCGGAGCCGGCCGCGAACGAGAGAACGTTCTTCGACATCGCGATTTGTGCCAATTCCCCATTGTTAGAGATCGAGATGCTATCCATGCAGATTCGCGTCGGCTTCCAGATGGTCTACGAGTTTGCCGCGCGCACGCCGGTGGTGCTGATGCTCAACGTGCACCCGTCGCGGGCGACCGACATGATCGAGCCTGACCAGCTTCGCATCACACCCGCGTTGCCGGTGACACGATATCTGGATGCGTTCGGCAATCTCTGTAGCCGGCTGGTGGCGCCGGCAGGCGAGCTCACAATTTCCACGGATGCGCTGGTCGCAGATTCGGGCCTGCCCGACCCGGTCGAACCGACGGCGCGCACGCACGAGATCGCGGAACTGCCACACGACGCGCTGGTCTTCCTGCTCGGCAGCCGATACTGCGAGACCGATCGTCTCATGGATACGGCCTGGTCCCGCTTCGGCGCGACGCCGCCGGGCTGGCCGCGCGTGCAGGCGATCTGCGATTTCGTCCATTCCCATGTCTCCTTCGGTTACCACCACGCCCGCGCGACCAGGACCGCCGCCGACGTCGTAGCCGAGCGCCGCGGCGTGTGCCGCGACTTTGCCCACCTGGCGATCACGCTGTGTCGCTGCATGAACATCCCGGCGCGTTATTGCACCGGGTATCTCGGCGACATCGGCGTTGCCCCCGAGCCCGAGCCGATGGATTTCAGCGCCTGGTTCGAGGTCTATCTCGGCGGCCGCTGGTATGCGTTCGATGCCCGGCACAACGTGCCCCGCATCGGACGCATCGTGATGGCGCGCGGGCGCGACGCCGCCGACGTGGCGTTCAGCACCACCTTCGGTGCGAACGTGCTCAAGCGCTTCGCCGTGCACACCGACGAGGCCGCACCGTCCCGCATCGAGGCCGTCGAGCGCTTGGTGGCGTGAATCGCTAGCCCGCGTCGATCTCGGTTCCGGCCTGCAGCGGCTTTTCTTCCATCACCACGATTGCGATCAGCGCAATCGACATGCTCGCTGCCGCCACCAAGAACAGTCGGCCGAACGCTTCGGCGGGATTTCCGGTCGGCAAGGCGCTGCCGAGCGATTGACCCGGCGGCGTCCCGGCCAAGACGATGGCCCCGAACACCGCGATCAGCATGGTCGCCAACAGGTTCCGGCTGAAGTTCATGGTTCCGACCGAGATGCCGAGTTGATGGCGGGCCACCACGTTCTGCAAAGCGACCGCGGTCAGGGATGGCATGGGCCCGAAGCCTGCTCCGACGAGGATCAATGTGAACTCGAACGACAGCGGGGTCATCTCGCTTGCATGCCACGCCAAGCTCGTGACTGCTCCGATCGAAAGCACGAGCGCGGCCGTGGGTAGGCGTTTGTAGCGACGCACGCGGCCGAGAACCTGTCCAGCGAGGCCGGCGCTGGTGTTGAGCGCCACCATCAAAACCACCAAGCTCAATCCCGCGTGGGTGGGCGAAAGACCCATCACGCCCTGGAGGTAGATCGGCAGAAACACGTTGAGCCCGATGATCGAGCCCCAGCCGAATGCGTTGGCCACGATCGCGCAGCGCACGATCGGATTTTTGAGCATGGAGACCGGGATCAGCGGCTCGGGCGCCGTCAGCAGGCGGAGCACGAAGAGCGAGCCGATGATCAGCGCGACCGCAAACAGCGCGAGGATCGGCGGCGAGGTCCACGGATAACGCACCCCCGCCAGGTTCAATGCCAGCATGAACGACACGCTGGCCATGACGATCAGCGCGGCGCCGATGATGTCCAAGAGATGTGGCCGCTCGTGGCGCGGCAGGCGGCGCAGCAGCGACGTCGTGATCGCCAAGGCCGCAAGCCCCATGGGAATATTGATCCAGAAGATGACCGACCAATGCAGATGGTCCGCGATCAAGCCGCCTAGCAAGGGTCCGCAGCCGCCGGCGGTGGTGTAGGTCGCTGCGAAGTAGCCGTAATAGCGGCCGCGCTCCTTGGGCGAGACCAGGTCGGCGAGCACGATCATGCCCACGGACGATAGGCCGCCGCCGCCCAGCCCGTGCAAGACGCGGCCGAAAATCAAAACCAGCATGCTCGGCGCCAGCGCGCAAACGAGCGAACCGGCCATGTAGGTCAGGATCGCGATGCGAAGCGTGAAGCGGCGGCCGTGGATGTCCGCGATCTTGCCGTAGAGCGGGATGATGGCCGTCGACGCGAGCAGATAGGCGGTGATCAGCCAGGGCAGGCTGTGCATATCGCCGAAGTCGCGTCCGATCGTGGGCAGCGCGGTCGCCAGGATGGTCTGGTCGAGCGATCCCATGAACGTCGGCAGCAGCACGCCGAGGACGATCAGCAGCGTCTGTCGATGCGTGAGGGGCTCGGCCTCACGGCGGTCGGCGAGGGCATCCATGGGCGAGAGCGTTTCGGTCCCGATGCGCGCGATCGGCGTTCGCGCCGTCACGCTTGCTGCCGGTTGTAAAGCACGCCTGCTGGCTCGGCCAGCCGGGCCGGGACATTGGAAGGATGTCGAAGTCGCATGCGGTGGCGTCGAGTCCGCAGTCGTTCTCTTCTGTTGCAGTGCGCCAAAATGCGCATTCGGCGGCAGCGCCGACATTTCCTTGCCGGCAGCGAGGCTGGCGCGAAATTGCCAGTCTGCTCAACTTCTTGGCATTGCTGCCGCGACGGCGTGGACTATATCTTTTTGAACGACTCGAAAGTCCCTGGCGCTCGTTTCGTCGCGAGGGCACACTGCCCGTGGAGGCTCGTGCGATGGCGCTCAACCAGGTCACGCTCGACGACAAATATGACCTCGCCAAAAGCCGGATCTTCGTCACTGGCTTCCAGGCCCTCGTGCGCCTCTGCTTGATGCAGAAGGAGCGCGACCGCCGCGCCGGCCTCAACACCGCGGGCTATGTCACCGGCTATCGCGGCTCGCCGCTCGGCACCCTCGACCAGCAGTTCATCCGCGCGCAGCGCTCGCTCGACAAATACGACATCCGCTTTCAAGCCGGCCTCAACGAGGACATCGCGGCGACCGCGATCTGGGGCTCGCAGCAGGCCGAGCTGCGCGGCGAGGGCAAGTTCGACGGCGTGTTCGGCCTTTGGTACGGCAAGGGTCCGGGCGTCGACCGCACCGGCGACGTCTTCCGTCACGCCAATTTCGCCGGCACGTCCAAGTATGGCGGCGTGCTGGCGCTCATGGGCGACGACCACACCGCAGAATCTTCCACCACGGCGCATCAGTCCGAATATCACTTCATCGACGTCATGATCCCGATCCTGAACCCCGCCGGCGTTCAGGAAATTCTCGATTACGGCCTCTACGGCTGGGCGATGTCGCGCTTCTGCGGCACCTGGGTCGCGCTCAAATCCATGCACGAGACGGTCGAATCGACCGCGGTGATCGACGGCAGCCTGGAGCGGGTCAACATCGTCATTCCGGACGACTTCGCCATGCCGGAAGGCGGGCTCAACATCCGCCTGCGCGACACCATCCTCGGCCAGGAGGCGCGGCTGCACGACTACAAGCGTGACGCCATGCTCGCGTTCGTGCGCGCGAACAAGCTCAACAAGTACATCACCTCGGGCGGGCGGCGGCCGAAAATCGGCGTCATCACCGTCGGCAAGAGCTATCTCGACGTGCGTCAAGCGCTCGACGAGCTCGGCATTGACGAAGTCAAGTGCAACGATCTCGGCATTCGACTCTACAAGATCGGATGCCCGTGGCCCATCAGCCAGCGTGACCTCAAGCAATTCGCCGACGGGCTCGAGCTCATCATCGTGGTCGAGGAGAAGCGCTCGCTGATCGAGGTGCAGGTGCGCGAGGAGCTCTACGGCACCGCGAACCAACCGGTTTGCATCGGCAAGAAGGACGAGCAGGGCAACTGGCTGTTCCCAGTGAAGGGCGCGCTCGATCCCAACGAGGTCGCGATCTGCATCGGCGAGCGCATCCTGCAAAGGATCGGCGGCGACGAGAAGATCGCCGCGCGGGTTGCCGCGCTCAAGGAGGCGCAACGGATTTTGGCTGAGACGCAGGACGTCGCGGTGCGCATTCCGTATTTCTGCTCCGGCTGTCCGCACAACACGTCGACCGTCGTGCCCGAGGGCATGCGCGCCTATGCCGGCATCGGCTGCCACTACATGGCGCAGTGGATGGACCGCTCGACGCTGGGCTACACGCAGATGGGCGGAGAGGGTGCGAACTGGATCGGCGAGGCGCCGTTCTCCAAGCGTCCCCATGTCTTCCAGAATCTCGGCGACGGCACCTACAACCATTCCGGCTACATGGCGATCCGCGGCGCAATCGCCGCCGGCGTGAACATCACTTACAAGATCCTGTTCAACGACGCCGTCGCCATGACCGGCGGCCAGCCCAACGACGGCGGGCTCACGGTGCCGCAAATTGCCCGTCAAGTGGCTGCGGAAGGGGCAAAGCGCGTCGTCGTGGTCACCGACGAGCCGTGGAAATATGCCAAGCGCGAGGAATGGCCACGCGGGCTCACCATCCATCACCGCGACCAACTGATCGAGGTGCAGCAGGAGCTGGCGGCGATCCCCGGCGTCACCGTGCTGATCTACGACCAGACTTGCGCCGCCGAAAAGCGCCGCCGCAGGAAGCGCGGGCGTTTCCCCGATCCCGACAAGCGCGTGATCATCAACGAACTGGTCTGTGAAGGCTGCGGCGATTGCGGCGTCAAATCGAATTGCGTCTCGCTGCAGCCGCTGGAGACCGAATGGGGCCGCAAGCGCACCATCGACCAGTCGAGCTGCAACAAGGATTTTTCCTGCGTGAAGGGTTTCTGTCCGTCGTTCGTGACCGTGTACGGCGCCAAGCTCAGGCAGGGCACCGGTGTCGCCACGGCGCATGCGCTTGCGCCGCTGCCGGAGCCGAAGCTGCCGACGATCGCAAAAACCTACGACATCATCGTCACTGGGGTCGGCGGCACCGGCATCGTCACCATCGGCGGCATCCTCGGCATGGCGGCCCATCTCGAGGGCAAGGGTGTTGGGGTCATCGATATGGCCGGCCTGGCGCAAAAGGGGGGCGCGGTCTTCAGTCACATGCGCATTGCCGAGCGCTCGGAGGATATCCACGCCATCCGCATCGCAGCGGGCGGCGCCGAACTCGTGCTCGGCGGCGACATCGTGGTTGCCGGCAACAAGAAGGTGCTGGCCGCGGTGAAGCACGGAACCACCGAAATGGTCATCAACCTCGCCGAGGTCCTGCCCGGCGATTTTACCCGCAACGCCGATTTTTCGCTGCCGACCGAACGCCTCAAGCGCGCCATCCTGGCCGACGCCGGCCGCGACAAGACGCACTTCATCGATGCGACGCGGGCGGCGACGGCGCTCTTCGGCAACAGCATCGGCGCCAACATCTTTCTCGTCGGCTACGCCTATCAGCTCGGCGCCATCCCGCTCTCGGCCGCGTCGATCACGCAGGCGATCGAGCTTAACGGCGAGGCCGTCGAGATGAACCAGGCCGCATTCCATTGGGGTCGCCGTGCCGCCTGCGAGCCGGCGACGGTCGAGGCGCTCATCAAACCGGCGGCGGAAGCGGCGAGCGACGCGAGGACCCTCTCGCAATCCTTCGACGAGATGGTGGCGCGCCGCGTCGCCTTTCTCACGGCCTATCAGGACGCCGCTTACGCGGCGCGCTACCGGCGATGGGTGGAGAAAGCAAAGGCGGTCGAGGCGGCGCGCACGCCCGGCAACACCGGTTTGGCCGACGCGGTCGCGCGTTACCTATTCAAATTGATGGCCTACAAGGACGAATACGAGGTGGCGCGGCTGTATGCCGACGAATCATTCGCCAAGCAGGTCAAGCGCGAAGTCGGCGGCGAGCACCTGCGCTTGTTCGTGCATCTTGCACCGCCGCTTCTCGCCCGCCGCGACAAGGTCACCGGTGAGCCGAAAAAGATCACGTTCGGGCCGTGGATTTTCCCGCTGTTCCGTCTGGTCGCGAAATTCAAATTCCTGCGCGGGACCCCCTTCGACCCGTTCGGCTATTCGACCGAGCGCAAGGTCGAGCGCTCGCTCGTGCGCGACTACGAGGCGATGCTCGAGGAGGTGCTGGCGCGTCTTAATCGCGACACCCACCCGATCGCCGTGGGGCTCGCCGCGATCCCGGAAAAAATCCGCGGCTTCGGCCACGTCAAGGCGCGCCACCTCAAGGCCGCCAAGGCGGACGAGGCGGCGCTGCTCGATCAACTGCGCGCCGGGGTGTCGCCGCTGCTCAAGGCGGCGGAATAGCTCCCCGTTACCGCCCCACGGGGGGGCGCCGCCTTCCTCGGCTGAAGGGCGAGCTACACCAAGTGCTGACTTGACCTCGGCGCAAGCCCATTTTCTTATGCGCCGAGAACAGCCTGCCGGCGAACGGCGGCAAAGGGGCCTTGTGGCCCGCGGGATTTGCGCGGTGAAGGGAGGATTGCCGTGGCGACCGAGGCCGCTCGCGCGAATACGTTCCCCAAGCTCTTGCTACGCAATGCCCGCCTTTATGCGGGCCGTCCGGCCTATCGGCACAAGGACCTCGGCATCTGGCAGGTGTGGACCTGGGCGCAGGTGCTCGAGGAGGTACGCGCGTTTTCGGTCGGTCTGAGGGAGCTCGGCCTCAAGCGCGACGACAAGGTGGCGATTATCGGCTCCAACCGGCCGCGCCTCTATTGGGCGATGTGCGCGGCGCAGGCGCTCGGCGGCGTGCCAGTGCCGATCTATGCCGACTCGGTCGCGCAGGAGATGGCCTACATCCTCGACCACGCCGAGGTGACGATCGCGGTGGTGGAGGATCAAGAGCAGGTCGATAAGCTGCTTTCGATCGTCGACCGGCTGCCCCGGCTCGCCCTCATCATCTACGACGAGACGCGGGGGCTGCGCGACTACGACCACCAGCGGCTCAAGTCCATCGCCGACGTGCAGAAGCTCGGACGCGACAGTCTCAGCGCCGATGTCGATGGCTTGCAACGCTGGGAGACCGCCGTGGCGGCGGGCAAGGGCGAGGACCTCGCCATCATGCTCTACACCTCCGGCACGACCGGGCGCCCCAAAGGCGTGATGCTCAATTTCGACAATCTGATCATCTCGGCGGTCAACGGCAATCTGTTCGACCAGCTCGGTCCCGACGAAGAGGTCGTCGCCTATCTTCCGCTCGCCTGGGTCGGCGATCACGTGTTTTCGTACGCGCAGCCCTTCACCGCCGGCTTCTGCGTCAATTGTCCGGAGAGCCCGGAAACCGTGAGCGAGGACCGGCGCGAAATCGGCACCACCTACGCCTTTGCACCCCCGCGCATCTACGAGAACCTCATCACCCTGACCATGGTGCGCATGGAGGACGCGGGCCGTTTGAAACGCCACATGTTCCGCTACTTCATCGCGGTGGCGCGGCGCTGGGGCGAGAAAATCCTCAACCGCGAGAAAGTGCCGCTGCATGCGCGGCTTCTATACTGGCTCGGCGAGCTCTTGGTCTACGGACCGCTCAAGAACCGGCTCGGCGTTTCCCGCATCCGCCTCGCCTATACGGCAGGGGAAGCAATCGGGCCGGAAATCTTCAGGTTCTGGCGCTCGCTCGGCGTCAACCTCAAGCAGCTCTACGGGCAGACCGAAGCCTCCGTCTACATCACCGCCCAGCCGGATGGCGAAATTTATGCCGAAACGGTCGGCAAGCCGAACATCGGCGTCGATGTCAAGATCGCCGAGAACGGGGAAGTGCTGTTCAAGTCGCCCGGTGTGTTCCTGGGCTACTACAAGGACCCGCAGCAAACTGCGCAGACCAAGACTCCCGACGGATGGGTGCACACCGGCGATGCCGGCTTCATCGATCCCAAGACCGGCCATCTCAAGATCATCGATCGGGCCAAGGACGTCGGGCGCCTCAACGACGGTTCGCTGCTCGCGCCGAAATACATCGAGAACAAGCTCAAGTTCTATCCCAATATCCGCGAAGCCGTGGTCTACGGCGACAAGCGTGACTGCGTCTGCGCCATGTTGAACATCGACCTCACCGCGGTCGGAAATTGGGCCGAGCGCAACAATATCGTCTATGGCTCCTATCAGGAACTGGCGGCGCATCCGCGGGTCTACGACATGCTCGCTGAACATGTGGAGGAGGTGAACCGCTCGCTGGCGGAGGAGAAGGCGATGGCGGGGGCGCAGATTCGACGCTTTCTCATTCTGCATAAGGAACTCGATGCCGACGACGGCGAAGTCACGCGCACCCAGAAGGTGCGCCGTGGTTTCGTCGCGGAACGTTATGCGCCTTTGATCACAGCGCTCTACAATGGCTCGCGCGAGGCCGACATTTCCACCGAGGTAACGTTCGAGGACGGCCGCAAGGGCATGCTCTCCGCTCGCATCAAAATCCGCGACGTGCGCACTGTGCCGGCGCCCGCGATGGAGAAAGCGGCATGACCGGCATGAACGTGCCGCGATCGCGATGCGCTCGTTCTCCCCATGGGAAAGGCGGCAAGGCGAGCCGGCGGCGCGAGGCGCGTCATCGCACGCGCGGAGTCGGGGCATGAGGGCGCCGAGCGAACACGATATCGCCGCTGGCAACGTGCTGCTCGCGCTCGAGGACGTGTCGCTCGCCTTCGGCGGCGTCAAGGCGGTGGCTGGCGTCTCGTTCGATATCCGTAAAAGCGAGATCCGCGCTATTATCGGCCCGAACGGCGCGGGCAAGACCTCGATGCTCAACATCATCAACGGCTTCTATCAGCCGCAGCAGGGCCGCATCACCTTCAAGGGCAGGCCGCGCGCGGCGATGCGGCCCTACGATGCGGCGCTGGGCGGTATCGCGCGCACGTTTCAGAACGTTGCGCTGTTCAAAGGCATGACCGCGCTCGACAACATCATGGCGGGGCGCACGCTGAAGATGCGCCGCGGGCTCTTCTGGCAGCTGTTGCGGATCGGGCCGGCGCTGGCGGAAGAGACCGAGCAGCGCCGCCGCGTCGAGGAGATCATCGACTTTCTCAAGATCCAGCACATCCGCAAGATCCAGGTCGGGAAGCTGCCTTACGGTCTGCAGAAGCGCGTCGAACTCGGCCGCGCGCTTGCCATGGAGCCCGACCTGCTCTTGCTCGACGAGCCGATGGCCGGGATGAATCTCGAGGAGAAGGAGGACATGTCCCGCTTCATCCTCGACGTTAACGCGCATTACGGCACTACCATCGCGTTGATCGAGCACGACATGGGCGTGGTGATGGATCTGTCCGATCGTGTCCTCGTGCTCGATCACGGCGTCAAGATCGCCGACGGCACGCCGGCGGAGGTCCAGGCCGATCAGGCCGTGATCGACGCCTATCTGGGCCTGAGCCACTGAGGGCGCGCGATGCTGGGTCCGGTTCTCGAAACGCTGATCGGGGGCCTCATGACCGGGGTGCTCTACTCGCTGGTCGCGCTCGGATTCGTGCTGATCTTCAAGGCTTCCGGCGTGTTCAACTTCGCGCAAGGGGCGATGGTGCTATTCGCCGCGCTGTCGTTGGCGCGGCTTTCCGAGTTCATGCCGCTCGTCCTCGCATTCGCGTTCTCCGTCCTCATCATGATTGCGCTCGCCTATGCGATCGAGTTCCTGGTGCTGCGCCACCTGGTCAATCAGGAGGGCATCATCCTGTTCATGGCCACGCTCGGGATCGCTTACTTTCTCGAAGGCTTCGGACAGACCATCTGGGGCAGCGATATCTACAAGATCGGGCTGGGGCTGCCGACGAATCCGATCTTCATTTTGGAGTCGGTCTTTCCCGGCGGGCTGTTGATCGATCCGGCCGAGCTCATTGCCGCGACCATCTGTGCGGTGATGGTGCTCGTGCTGGCGGTGTTCTTTCAGGTGACGCGGGTCGGCCGGGCGTTGCGCGCGGTCGCCGACGATCACCAGGCCGCGCAATCCGTCGGCATCCCGCTCAACCAGATCTGGTTGATGGTGTGGGCGGTATCGGGGCTCGTCGCGTTGGTGGCCGGCATGATGTGGGGCGCCAAGCTCGGCGTGCAATTTTCCCTTTCGCTCATCGCGCTCAAGGCGCTGCCGGTTCTCATCCTCGGTGGCCTGACCTCGATCCCGGGCGCGATCGTCGGCGGACTGATCATCGGTGCCGGCGAAAAGCTCGCGGAGGTGCTGCTTGCCCCGGTCCTCATCCGCACCTTCGATCTCGCCGGCGGCGGTATCGAGAATTGGTTCGCCTACGTGCTCGCGCTCGCATTCCTGCTCGTGCGTCCGCAGGGCCTGTTCGGCGAGCGCATCATCGAGCGAGTGTGAGGCCCCATGTTCTATCGCGAAGTCGGCCAGTTCAAGACCTCTTACGACGCCGACGAGGCGATCTTTCCGATCGCGCAGGATCGCTGGTCCGTCATCGTCCTGATCGCGTTCGCGTCTCTCGGAGTGCCGCTGTTCGCCGGACAATATCTTTATACCGAGGTGCTGATCCCGGTGCTCATCCTCTCGATCGCCGCGATCGGGCTCAACATCCTCACCGGCTATTGCGGGCAGCTCTCGCTCGGCTCCGGCGGCTTCATGGCGGTGGGTGCCTACGCCGCCTACAACCTCGCACTGCGGCTGCCGGAAACCAACATCATCCTGGTCTTCCTGTTCGCCGGCGTGATGGCGATGCTGGTTGGCCTGTTGTTCGGGCTGCCCTCCCTGCGCATCAAGGGATTCTATCTCGCGGTCGCGACGCTGGCCTCCCAGTTCTTCCTCGAGTGGGCCTTCGCGCGCGTCAAATGGTTCACCAATTACGCGCCATCCGGTTCGGTCGCGGTCGGCCGGATCGAGCTGTTCGGCGTTCCGATCGACACGCCGGGGAAGACCTACATCTTCGTGCTCGCGATTACGGTGGTGCTCACCCTCGCCGCCAAAAATCTGGTGCGCGGCCGCATCGGACGCATGTGGATGGCCATTCGCGACATGGATATCGCGGCCGAGATCATCGGCATCAGGCCGCTGCATGCCAAGCTCTCGGCCTTCGCGGTATCCTCGTTCTATATCGGGGTTGCGGGCGCGCTGTGGGCATTCCTGCGGCTCGGCTCGTGGGAGCCGCTGGCGTTCGACGTCAACCGCTCGTTTCAGGTGCTGTTCATGATCATCATCGGCGGGCTCGGCACCCTGCTGGGATCGTTTCTCGGCGCCGCCTTCATCGTGTTAGTTCCGATTTTTCTCAACCAGCTGCCGTCGTGGCTCGGGATCGCGATGTCGACCGCCATGATCTCGCACATCGAGTTCATGCTGTTCGGGGCCATGATCGTGCTGTTCTTGATTGCCGAGCCGCACGGGCTTGCACGGCTGTGGGCGATCGGCAAGGAAAAGCTTCGGCTATGGCCGTTCCCGTATTGAGACCGCGACAATTCGCGGGCACACTCGGGCCTAGAAGCGGGGTAGAACCCCGGCAATGGCCGGCCGCCATAACGGGCCGGTCAGGCGCGTCGATGGAGGAATGCCGATGACTGGCAAGACGATGAGTGGAATACGTCTGGGGATCGCGCTCGCGGGTGCCGTGGCGGTGGCCGCGCCGGCGCTGGCGCAGAACGAGCAGTTCATCCCCAACCTGGTGTACCGAACCGGCGCCTACGCCCCGAACGGCGTTCCGTTCGCCAATGGCATCGCCGACTACTACAGGCTCATCAACGAACGCGATGGCGGCATCAACGGCGTCAAGATCGTATTCGAGGAATGCGATACCGGCTATGCCACCGACCGCGGCGTGGAGTGCTACGAGCGCCTCAAGGGCAAGGGTCCGACCGGTGCCGCCTACGTCATCCCGCTCTCAACCGGCATCACGTTCGCGCTCACGGAGAAGACGACGGTCGACAAGATTCCGATCATCTCCATGGGCTACGGACGCTCGGAGTCGCGCGACGGCTCGGTGTTCCAGTGGAACTTCCCGCTGCTCGGCACCTACTGGACGGCGGCCGACATCATCCTGCAGCACATCGCCAAGAAGGAAGGCGGGTTCGACAAGCTCAAGGGCAAGAAGATCGCGCTGGTCTATCACGACTCGCCCTACGGCAAGGAGCCGATCGCCCTCCTGCAGAAGCGCGCGCAGATGCATGGATTCGAGACCCTGCTCCTGCCGGTGACCCATCCCGGGGTCGAGCAGAAGGCGACCTGGCTGCAGATCCGCCAGAACCGTCCCGACTACGTGCTGCTGTGGGGCTGGGGCGTGATGAATTCGACCGCCATCAAGGAGGCGGTCGCCGTCGGCTATCCGCGCGAGAAGATGTACGGCGTGTGGTGGTCAGGGGCCGAGCCGGACGTGCGGCCGGCCGAAGACGGCGCCAAGGGATACAACTCCGCCGCTCTTCAGCACACCGCAGGTCAATTCAAGCTGCATGAGGATTTGAAGAAGTACCTCTACGACAAGGGCCTGGGCGCGGCGAAATGGGAGGAGACGGGCGAGATCCTGTACGTGCGCGGATTGATCAACGCCATGCTCGGCGTCGAGGCGATCCGCACCGCGCAGGAGCGGTTCGGCAAGAAGCCGCTCACCGGCGAGCAGGTACGCTGGGGCCTCGAGAACCTCGACATCACCGCCGAACGCATCAAGCAGCTCGGCTTCGAGGGCGAGCTGCGGCCGATCAAGGTGTCGTGCGCCGATCACGAGGGCACGCGAACGGGCCGCATCCAGACTTGGGACGGCAAGAAATGGAATGTCACGTCGGATTGGATCACGTCCGACGACTCGGTGATCGCACCGATGGTGACGGAAGCGGCGGCAAAGTACGCGGCTGAAAAGAAGCTCACGCCCGGGTGTCTCGTGACCAACTGATGTCGGTCTCTCCCGATCGCAATTTGAAGGAGGCGGCGCCAGCGCCGCCTCCTTTGGGCGCGGGCGCGGCCACCGATCGTGTCGCTGCGGCGCCAACCGCTGCGCCCATCCTCGCGGTCAACAATATCGAAGTGGTCTACGATCACGTCATCCTCGTGCTCAAGGGGGTGTCGCTCAAGGTTGCCAAGGGCGAGATCGTCGCGTTGTTGGGCGCGAACGGCGCCGGCAAATCGACCACGCTCAAGGCGATCTCCAATCTTTTGTCCGCCGAGCGCGGCGAAGTGACCAAAGGCTCCATCGTCTTCGACGGCGAAGAGGTGCATGCGCGCTCCCCGAACGAGCTCGTGCGACGCGGCTGCATCCAGGTGATGGAGGGGCGCCATTGCTTCGCGCACCTCTCCGTGGAGGAGAACCTTTTCACTGGCGCGTTTACACGCCGCGACGGCAGCGCGGCCGTCCGGCGCGACCTCGAGCTGGTCTATTCCTATTTCCCACGGCTGAAGGAGCGTCGCACCTCCACCGCCGGATATATCTCCGGCGGCGAACAGCAGATGTGCGCGATTGGACGCGCGCTGATGTCGCGCCCGAAGACGATCCTGCTGGACGAACCTTCGATGGGGCTCGCGCCGCAGCTCGTCGAGGAGATTTTCGAGATCGTCGGCGATCTCAACGCCAAGGAGGCGGTGTCGTTCCTGCTCGCGGAGCAGAATACCCGCATGGCGCTGAAGTACGCGCGTTACGGCTATGTGCTGGAGAACGGCCGCGTGGTGCTCGACGGCGAGGCCAAGGCGTTGGGCGAGAACGAGGACGTCAAGGAGTTCTATCTGGGCGTGTCCGAGGGCCGCCGCAAATCGTTCCGCGAGGGCAAGCATTACCGGCGGCGCAAGCGCTGGTTGGCGTAGCCTTGTGGTTCTGAGATTTGGTCGATGCCAGACCGCGTGCGGCCTCATGGGCGATCGCCATTACGATTCCCTCGAGATCCGCGATCCCGATGATCGCGAGCGCGATTTCTTCGGCCGACTGCCCGACCTCATCGCGGTGGCCTTGAGCGCGCCGGGATGGGCAACGCAGCTCGCCGGCCTCGATCCCAATGCCGTGACCTCGCGAGCGGCGCTTGCCAAGCTGCCGGTGCTGCGCAAGTCCGAACTCGCGATGCGCCAGAAGGAGTGCCCGCCGTTCGGAGGCTTCAACGTCGCGGCGACGGCCCGCCTGCGGCGGCTGTTGATGTCGCCGGGACCAATCTTCGAGCCGCAGGGCGCGGGCGAAGATTTTTGGGGCGTGGCGCGCGCGCTCTTCGCCGCGGGCTTCCGCGCGAGCGATGTCGTGCACAATTCGTTTTCCTATCATCTCACCCCGGGCGGCTTCATGATGGAAACGGGCGCGCATGCGCTCGGTTGCGCGGTCATCCCTGCTGGCACCGGCAATACCGAGCAGCAGATCGAGGCGATCGCGCATTTCAGGCCCAGCGGCTATCTCGGCACGCCGGATTATTTGAAAATGCTGCTCGATGCCTCGGCAAAGGCGGAGAGGGACGCCTCCTCCCTCAGGCGGGCGCTGGTCTCCGGCGCGGCGTTGCCGCTCTCGCTGCGCCAGGAATTGGCCGCGCGCGGCGTCGAAGTATGCCAATGCTACGCGACCGCCGATGTGGGCGTCATCGCCTACGAGAGCGAAGCGCGTGAAGGAATGATCGTCAATGAAACCCTGCTGGTCGAAATCGTCCGGCCCGGTACTGGCGATCCGGTCGCCGCGGGCGAAGTGGGCGAGGTCGTCGTCACCTGCTTCAACCCGGACTATCCGATGATCCGGCTCGCGACCGGCGACCTCTCGGCGGTAATGCCGGGCCGCTCGCGTTGCGGTCGCACCAATATGCGACTCGCGGGGTGGATGGGTCGCGCCGATCAGGCCGCCAAGGTCAAGGGCATGTTCGTGCGTCCCACCCAGGTGGCACAGGTCGGCGAGCATCATCCCGAGCTCGGCCGGTTGCGACTCGTGGTCGCGCGTGCAGGCGAACAGGACGTGATGACCTTGATGGCCGAATGCGCGGCGCCGTCGGCATCTTTGCAGCAGGCGGTGGTCGCGACCTTGCGGACGGTTACCAAGCTCGGCGGCGAGGTGAAGCTCGTCGCTCCGGGCAGCCTGCCGAACGACGGCAAAGTGATCGCCGACGAGCGGCCGGTGGGGTAGCGTATGGCATCGGTGGCGGACCGCTCGATCGCACCAGCTGTTATTCCTCACTTCATCACGATGCGGCCATCGGCGTTGGTGCGCACGGTGCCGAGCGCTTTGATATGGGCTATCACCGCATTGGCGACGAGCGGCGCATCGAGCGCCGACAGCAGCGGCTTGGCGTCACGGAACCCGGTATAGCCGTCACCGCCGCGCGCCATGAAATCATTGGTCGCAAGGCGATAGATCTTGCGCTCATCGAGTGGCGCGTCGCCGACCTTGATCGAGACGATACGGTCTCCGGCGGGGCGGCTCGTGTCGGCCTCGATGGTCAGGCCCGAGACCTGGGGGAAACGCCCGCCGGGATTGGGCAATTGCGAAAGCCCGTTCTCGAGGGCGCGGCGCAAATCGGCGCCGGCGATCTCGATGGTGAGGATGCGGTTGTCGAACGGCAATTCGGTGAGTACATCGCGCGCGGTCAGCGTCGTGCCCGGCGGATAGACCTTGCCGCCCCTGATCCCGCCGCCATTCGTCACCGCCGCATCGGCGTGGGTGGACGCGCGCATCGCGTCGGCCACGAGGTTGCCGATCGCGGCTTCGCGCGTGCGCACGGTGGCGGCGCGGCTGTCGAGCGCCACGGCGGTGGTGCCCAGCGCGTCGTCGAGTTCCTTGCTGAGCTCTCCCTCGTACTTCGCAACGACTGCCGCTACCTCGGGATCGGGCATCACCGTCGCCGTATCGATGATGCGAAACTGCGGCCACCAGGTCACGCTGCGGCGGCCACTCTCCTCCTTGACGTTGATGGCGACGTCGATTGCGGTGACGTAGTGGGCGTCGTAGCTCGATTCCGCCATCGCGTTGCGACCGTCGAATTCGATGAAGAGATCGTGATCGTGACCACTGAGCACGAGATCGACCGCGCGTGTCTCGAAAATCGCGTAGTCCTGTTGGCGGCTGGCATGGACCACCGCCACGACGAAATCAGCCCCTTCACGTCGCAGCGCCTCGGCTGCATCCTTCGTGGTCGCGACCGTCGGCAGGAATTTCAGATCTTCGGGGCTCGACGTGCGAGGGGTGTCGTCGTAGGTCGCGCCAGTCAGCCCGATGCGCACGCCGTCGATGGTCGTGATGGAGCGGTCATTGAAGTTCGGCAGCGGCCGGCCATCGGCGCCGCGCAGGTTGGCGGCGTAGAGCGGGAATTCGGCCTCTGCCATGCGCTGGAGGAAGGTCGCCTTGCCGAAATCGAACTCGTGGTTGCCCGGCACGAAAATGTCGGGTGCGATCAGATTGGTCAGGGTCAGAATGCGCTCACCACGGTCGAGGCCCGACATCAGCGACGGCGACAGCGTATCGCCGGCATGGGCAACGATCACGTTGGCGCCCCGGGCGCGCTCGGCCTTGACCACGGCGGCGAGGCGCGCGAACCCGCCGCGGCGCTCCCCGTCAGGCAGCATTTGATCCGCCATCAAATAGATGTCATTGACCAAGATGAAGGTGATGCGTGCGGTCTCGGCGCAGGCCGAGGAGGCGCAGAGGATCGCGATCAGCAGGATGCCGGCAGCGAGACGGCGAGGGGCGGACATGGCGGGGAAGCGGGGTTCCGATGCGATGCGGTGGGGCTGCGTGCTTAGCATGCATGCACCGACCGCCGCTATCGCGTATGCTCCGTGGCGATGAACGAAGCCCTACCCACCGCGCCGGCGCCGACCGCGTCCGACCGTTCCACCTCCGCGGCCGGCAAGATCGGCGTGCTGCTGGTCAATCTCGGCACCCCGGAGGCCGCCGATGCGCCCGCGGTGCGCCGCTATCTCAAGGAATTTCTCACTGATCCGCGCGTGATCGAGGATCAGGGGGCGCTGTGGCAGCTCGCTCTCAACGGCGTCATCCTGCCCATCCGGCCGCGACGCAAGGCGCGCGACTACGCTAAGATCTGGAACCACGAAAAGAACGAATCCCCACTCAAGACCATCACCCGCTCGCAGGCCGAAAAGCTCGCCCGTGCGCTCGAGCCGCTGGGCGCCCACCTCGTGGTCGACTGGGCGATGCGCTACGGCCGCCCTTCGATCGCATCAAAACTCGGGGCTCTCCTCGCGCAAGGCTGCGAGCGCATCCTGGTCATGCCGCTCTATCCGCAGTACTGCGCGGCAACGACCGCGACCGTATGTGATGAGGTCTTTCGCGTGCTTTCGCGCCTACGTTATCAGCCGGCGGTGCGCATTGCGCCGCCCTATTACAACGACACGGTCTATATCGAAGCGCTGGGATCCTCCACCGGCGCGGAGCTCTCACAGCTCAGCTTCAAGCCCGAGGTCGTCCTCGCCTCGTTCCACGGCGTGCCGAAGGCCTATGTGGACAACGGCGATCCCTACTTTGCCCATTGCGTCGAGACCGTCCGCCTTCTGCGCGAGCGGCTCAATCTCGAGCAGTCGAAATTGACGATGACGTTTCAGTCCCGGTTCGGCCGCGGCAAGTGGCTCGAGCCCGCGACCAATCTCACCCTCAAGACGCTCGCCAAGAGCGGGGTGAAGAACATCGCGGTGATCACGCCGGGCTTTTCGGCCGATTGCCTCGAAACGCTGGAGGAGATCGCAATCGAGGGTGAGCGCATCTTCAAAAAGTACGGGGGTGAGAATTTCGCGGCGATACCCTGCCTCAACGACAGCGCGCCCGGCATGCTGGTGATCTGGCAGATGGCGCTGCGGGAGCTCAAGGGCTGGGTATAGCCGCCGGTTTGGGGGCTTGCCGCGACGACTGGACGCCGATGAGGATTGCCGCTTACGCGACCCCGGCGCGCAGGAGGTCGTGGAAGTGCACGACGCCGACCGGCTTGCCGCCATCCACCACGATGAGTTGCGTCTTCTTCATCGAGTTGAGCAGCTCGAGCGCTTCGCTGACAAGCTGGTCGGGCCGCACGGTCTTCGGCTCCGCCGTCATCACCTCCTCGACTTTGAGGTCGAGCAGGTTGGCGCTCATGTGCCGGCGCAGGTCCCCGTCGGTGATGATGCCCACGAGATGGCCGCGGCGGTCGGTGATGCCGACGCAGCCGAAGGTCTTGGCCGTCATCTCGGCGATCGCTTCCGACATGCGGGTGCCCATCGTGGCCAGCGGGATCTCGCTGCCGGTATGCATGATGTCGCGCACGAACTTGAGCATCGCGCCAAGCCGCCCGCCCGGGTGGAATCTGCTGAAGTCGACCGCGGTAAAGCCGCGGCTCTCCAGCAGCGCGACGGCGAGCGCGTCGCCGAGCGCGGCCTGCATCAGCGTCGAGGTGGTGGGAGCGAGATTGTGCGGGCAGGCCTCGCGCGCCTGCGGCACCGCCAGCACGACGTCGGCCGCTCGGCCGAGCGTGCTGTCGCTGACCGCGGTGACGGCAATGAGCCCGATGCGGAAGCGGCGCGAGTAGTCGATCAGGTCCTTGAGTTCGACCGTCTCCCCCGACCACGACAGCGCCATGATGACGTCATCGGGCGTGATCATGCCGAGATCGCCATGACTGGCTTCGCTGGGATGCACGAAGAACGCAGGCGTGCCGGTGGAGGCGAAGGTTGCCGCGATTTTCCGCCCCACATGCCCGGATTTGCCCATGCCGGTCACGATCAGCCGGCCGCGTGCGCCGGAGATCAAATCGACCGCGGCAATGAAGGCACGGCCGAGGCCGTCATGAATCGCGGCCGAAAGCGTGTTGATGCCGGTCGCCTCGACCTCGAGCGTTCGCACCGCCGAGGCGATGAGTTCGCCGGCGCGGGCGCTCGTTCCTCGTTGCGTGCTCAGCGGCTTGGGCATGATGGTCGGATAGCACGGAAGCCGGCCGCAGGCGACCCGCGGCTCGGCCGAGCGGTCTTTACCATATCTGCTTTCGCTTGGTTAACCAAAGCATAACTGGCTCAGCCGGCTCTGCGGCGCCCATCCTCACGCTAGTGTGGCGGTTCAGAAGTCCGCATCATTCTTGCAGCGAGTCCGAAATGCGGACTTCTGAACCAAAGCCACACTAGATCAATAAGTTGCTAGTGTCCTTCGATTCCGAGGTTCGCAAACGAGGCTGCGGCACCATGATGCGAACTTCGGAATCGGGACACTAGCCGTCGCCGAGCAGGCGCCTGAGTTCGGCGCGCATTGCCGGCGCGATGTCGCTGCGCTCGAGCGCATAGGCGATGTTGGCCGTAAGAAAGCCCACCTTCGAGCCGCAATCGAAGCTCCTGCCGTCGAATTCGAGGCCATAGAAGGGTTGGGTCTTGGCAAGCTCGATCATCGCATCGGTGAGCTGGATCTCGCCGCCCGCGCCGCGCCTCTCGGCGGCAAGAATGTCGAAGATCTCGGGCTGGAGGATATAGCGGCCGGTGATGATGAGGTTCGAGGGCGCGCGGTCCCGCGGAGGCTTCTCGACCATTTGGGTGACCGAGAACAAGTTGCCTCTGCGTTCACCGATGCCGACCACCCCATACATGTGGATGCGTTCGGCCGGCATCTTCTCGACTGCGATGATGTTCGCACTCTCGCCGAGGTTGTGCGCGGCGTCGATCATCTGCGCCAGGCAGCCGCGGTTGTGCTGTACCAGCACGTCGGGCAGCAGCAGCGCGAACGGCTCGTGGCCCACGAGCTCGCGCGCGCACCACACCGCATGGCCTAGCCCCAAGGGCACTTGCTGCCGCGTGAAGCTCGCCGTTCCCGGCCCCGGCAGGTCGCGCGCCAGCGCCTCAAGGTCGGCGCGCCGCTGGCGCTCCGTGAGCGTGTGTTCGAGCTCGAACTGGCGGTCGAAATGGTCCTCGATGACGGCCTTGTTGCGGCCGGTGACGAAGATGAAATGTTCGATGCCGGCCTCGCGCGCTTCGTCGACCACATGCTGGATCAACGGCCGGTCGACCACCGGCAGCATCTCCTTCGGCATGGCCTTCGTGGCCGGCAAGAACCTGGTGCCCAGCCCGGCGACCGGAAAGACGGCTTTGCGGATGGGTTTCATGAGCTCGTTGGGATTGTAGTCGTAGTCGTGGCGGCGTCCATCTGTCTCGGTATTGCCGAAGTTTGGGCGTTGCAATGGGGGCTGGAACGCTGGCAGCAAGGCCATTAAGTCCTACCCGGTAGGGCGCCGGCAAGGGTCCGTTAAACGTCCCGCGACCATCCGAGTTCCCCAAAAACTTGACAGGCAACGACCGAGTCGAGACGAAACGCGATGCCACGATTTGCCTCACCGACGGGTTTCCTCAGCGCGGTAGCTCTGGCCGCCACCGCCTGGGCAGCCCCGGCGCCGGGCCAGGGGTTGGACATCCGCACGCTGTTCAGCGCGCCGAGTGCGAACACCGCTGGTGCTCCCGCGCCGGCGGCGGGGACCCCAGACTGGAGCGGCGAATCCGGCGCCTCTAATCACCCACTGATGACGGCGCAGGCGATCCGCGTCGCGGCTGCCAATTTCCGCAATTGCCTCGCCGGACTCTGGCCGCTGGCGGAGCGTCGCGGCGTTTCGCGCGCGCTGTTCGAGGCCAACGTTGCGGGCCTCACTCCCGATCTGCGGATCATGGATCTGCTCGATGCCCAGCCCGAATTCACCAAATCGTTCTGGGACTATCTCGACATCCTGGTGAACGAGGATCGCATCCAGAATGGGCGGGCGATTCTCGCCCAGCACCGCGCCACCTTCGACGCGGTCGAGAAGGCGTATGGTGTCGATCGCCACTTCATCGCCGCGATCTGGGGCGTCGAATCCAATTACGGCACGCAGATCGGCGAGCGCTCGGTGATCCGTTCGACGGCGACGCTTGCCTGCATCGGGCGCCGCCAAGACTATTTTCGCGAGGAGTTTCTCTCGGCGCTGGAAATTCTCGCGCGCGGCGATGTGAAGGCGGATCATCTCAAGGGCTCGTGGGCCGGCGCTTTCGGCCCGACCCAGTTCATGCCGACCTCGTTCAAACGCTACGCCGTCGACTTCGACGGCGACGGCCGTCGCGACGTCGTCGACTCCGTGCCCGACGTGATCGCGTCCACCGCGAACAATCTCAAGAAGGACGGCTGGGTCACCGGCCAGACCTGGGGCTACGAGGTCGTGGTGCCGAAAGATTTCAATTTCATGCTCGCCGATCGTTCGCGCGTGATGTCGGTGCAGGAATGGGAACGAGCTGGCATCCGCCGCGCCGGCGGCAAGGCCTTCCTGCGCGCCGACGACCGCGCCTACCTGCTGGTGCCGGCGGGGGCGCAGGGGCCGGGCTTCCTGATGCTGCAGAACTTCCGCGTGATCATGAAATACAACCCGGCCGAAGCCTACGCGCTCGCCATCGGTCATCTTGCCGACCGGCTGCGCGGCGGGGAGCCCTTCGTGCAGGCCTGGCCGCGGCAGGAACGCGTGCTCACGCGGGCGGAACGCTACGAGTTGCAGCAGCATCTCGCCGCCCGCGGCTATGATGTGGGCGAGCCCGACGGCCGGCTCGGGGGCAAGACCCGCAACGCGTTGCGGCAGTTCCAGTCGTCGGTGGGTCACGTGCCCGACGGGTTTGCTTCGGCCGCGATCCTAGAGCGGCTGCGCAGCCGCTAAATGGGCGCCTGCAGGGGTCGCAGGGGGCCAAGTCGGGCTCAGGTCGGGCTATCGTCAAGTTGCCATTTTTGCCGTATTAATAGCCAGTTAAGGCTTGCTGCCCATCGCCCGGGTCGGCGTGGCAGCGGCGCAATGGCGGACGGTAGTTGATCATGAGCTCAACCGGCGTGTTTCGAGGATGTATCGCGGTCGCAGGCGTGAGCCTCGCGCTGTTGCTGCCGGCGCAAGCGCAATTCTGGGGGGATTGGGGCAACCGTCCGCAGCGCCAGCAGCAATGGAACAACAACTGGTTCGGCGGCGGCGGCTGGAATGACCGGCGCTATTACGACCAGCGGCAGGAACGGGAGGCGCCGGTCGACTATTCGCGCGCCCCGGCACCGTCACAGAAGAAGCCCGAAGCCACGACCCCGATCGTGGTGATGGGCGACGCCAACGCCGACTGGCTGGCCTACGGGCTCGAAGATGCCTTTTCCGAGAACCCGGACGTTGGCACCGTGCGCAAGCATCGCACCGATTCCGGCCTGATCCGCTACGATCAGCGCCGCGATCTCGAGTGGCCGCAGGTGGTGCGCGAAATCATTGCGGCCGAGAAGCCCAAATTCATCGTCATGATGATCGGAAACAACGACCGTCAGACGATCCGCGAAAAGGCCCCTCCTGCGGCGCCTCGGCCGGCCGCACCCAAGCCGAATACGCAGGCGGCACAGCCGAGCCCGCCCGCAACTCCACCGATTCCGACGCCGCCGCCCGACGCGGAGCAACAGCCGCCCGCCCCCTCCGAGGCCGCCGAGCACGCCAACATGACGCCGGAGCAGGCGCGCCAGGCTTCCTATGGACCGTGGGAATTCCACACGGAGAAGTGGGAGCTCGCCTATATCAGGCGCATCGATGCGACCATCGCCGCCCTCAAGAGCGCAGGCGTTCCGGTGATGTGGGTCGGCCTGCCGTCGCAGCGCGGCACCAAGGCGAGTGCCGATTCGTCCTATCTCAACGAGCTCTATCGCAGCCGAGCGGAGAAGGCGGGAATCGTCTATGTCGACATCTGGGACGGCTTTGTCGACGAGGCGGGCCGCTACTCGGCGCAGGGGCCGGATTACGAAGGACAGATTCGCCGCCTGCGCAGCGGCGACGGCGTCTATTACACCAAGTTCGGCGCCCGCAAGCTTGCCCACTACGTCGAGCGCGAGATCCAGCGCAGCATCACGAACCGAGGCATGCCAGTCGCGCTGCCGGTGCCGGTCGATCCCGGCCCCCAGGCGCCGAATGCCAAGCCGGACGGCCCCGCGCAGCGGCCGTTGGCCGGACCAGTGGTGCCGCTGACCGCCATGCAGGCCGGGCCGGAAGAACTCATCGGCAGCGGCCGCGCTGCCCCCGCCGCCGACGCAACCGCCTCGCGCGTGCTCACCAAGGGCGAGACGGTCGCGGCTCCGAGCGGACGGGCCGATGATTTCAGCTGGCCGCGCGGCAGCGTGCTCAACGTCCAGCCGACGGCGGCTGATCTCGCGGCTGCGCCCGCGACTGCACCGAACGCTTCCGATGCGAAGCCAACGAAGCCCGACGCGGGACAACGAACTTCGGATTCCACTCAGGCCGATGCGTCGTCAGAGCAGAAGCCGGAGCAGCGCCGCCCGCGCCGGCCCAATCCCTCGAATCCGCAACGCTCCCCCTTCTTCTTCCAAAACTTCTTTCGATAGAACAGGTTCATGGTGACTGCGGCGGGCGCGAGCGGCCGCCCGCCACCGGCGCCGCTCAGCGCGGCAGCGTCGTCGATCCCATCAAGAACTTGTCGACGGCATGCGCCGCTTGGCGGCCCTCGCGGATCGCCCACACCACCAGCGACTGACCCCGCCGCATGTCGCCGGCCGCGAACACTTTCGGATTGGAGCTCTGATAGGCCAGTGTATCGGCCTTCACGTTGCCGCGCTGATCGAGCGCGAGCCCGAGTTGTTCGAGCATGCCTGCGTGCACGGGATGCACGAAGCCCATGGCGAGCAGCACCAGATCGACGTCGATCTCGAACTCGGTGCCGGGAATGGGCTTGATCTTGTCATCCACGCGCGTGCAGTGAAGTTTTTTCACCTCGCCGTTCTTGCCCGAAAATTTGGTGGTCAGCACGGCAAAATCGCGTTTGACGCCTTCCTCATGGCTCGATGATGTCCGTAGCTTGAGCGGCCAGTCGGGCCACGTCAGCATCTTGTTCTCGTGCAGCGGCGGCTGCGGCATGATCTCGAAATTGGTGACCGACAACGCACCTTGGCGGAACGCCGTGCCAATGCAGTCGGAGCCGGTGTCGCCGCCGCCGATGACCACGACGTGCTTGCCGCCGGCCAGAATCGGCACGCTGCCGTCGTCCGCTTCGCCGCTGATGCGCCGGTTCTGTTGCGGCAAGTAGTCCATCGCAAAATGGATGCCTTTGAGCTCGCGTCCTGGAATCGGCAGATCGCGCGCCTTTTCGGCGCCGCCGGTGAGCACCAGCGCGTCATAGTCGGAGAGGAGCTCCTTGGCCGGCACGTTCACGCCCACGTGCGCGTTGTAATGGAAGGTCACGCCTTCCGCCTCCATCTGCGCGACGCGGCGCGCGACGATGTGCTTCTCCATCTTGAAATCGGGGATGCCGTAAGTCAGCAATCCGCCAGCCTTGGCGAACTTCTCGAACACATGCACGTCGTGGCCGGCGCGCGCCAACTGCTGCGCGCAGGCCAATCCGCCCGGACCCGAGCCGACGATGGCCACTTTCTTACCGCTCCTGTCGGCGGCCGGTTCCGGTTTTATCCAGCCTCGCTCGAAGGCGCGGTCGGCGATCGCGCATTCGATGGTCTTGATGGTGACGGGATTGTCCTCGATGTTGAGCGTGCAGGCGGCCTCGCACGGCGCCGGGCAGATGCGGCCGGTGATCTCGGGGAAATTGTTGGTGGAGTGGAGGTTGCGCGTAGCCTCCTCCCAGTTGCCGCGATAGACGAGGTCGTTCCAGTCCGGGATCTGATTGTTGACCGGACAGCCGGTGTGGCAGTAGGGAACGCCGCAATCCATGCAGCGTGCCGCTTGTTTCTTGTTCTCCTCCTCCGGCAGCGGGCGCACGAATTCGCGCCAATGCTTGATGCGCTCCTCGACCGGCTCGTAGTGACGGTCCTCGCGCTCGTATTCCAGGAAGCCGGTGATCTTGCCCATTCGCACTCAGCCGAGGGGAGCCCGCTACTCCGCCGCTTCCACGATCTGCGCACGCTGCAGCTCGGCGAGCGCGCGTCGGTACTCGACCGGCATCACCTTGCGGAACATCGGGCAATATTTCTTCCAGTCCGTAAGGATCCTGTCCGCGACCGTCGAGCCGGTAAAGCGGGCGTGCCGCGTGATCAGGAGGTTGAGGCGCTCCAGGTCATGCTGGGTCATGTCGCCCATGACGTCGACGCGGCCGTGCGAGCCGAGATCATGGGTCTGGTGATAGATGCTCGCGCTCGCTTCCTCTTCCTCGGGCAACGGCTCCAGCTCGACCATGGCGAGGTTGCAGCGCGAGGCGAAGGTGCCATCCTCGTCCAGGACATAGGCGATGCCGCCGGACATTCCGGCCGCGAAGTTGCGGCCGGTGCGGCCGAGCACGACCACGATGCCGCCGGTCATGTATTCGCAGCAATGGTCGCCGGCGCCCTCGATCACGGCGACGGCGCCGGAATTACGCACGGCGAAGCGCTCGCCGGCGACGCCGCGGAAGTAACACTCGCCTTCGATCGCGCCGTAGAGCACCGTGTTGCCGACGATGATCGATTCCTCCGGCACGATGCCCGCATCGGCGGCCGGACGGGCGATGATGCGGCCACCCGATAGCCCCTTGCCGACATAGTCGTTGGCGTCGCCTTCGAGCTCGAAGGTCACGCCGCGCGCGAGCCAGGCGCCGAAACTCTGGCCGGCGGTGCCCGTGAACTTCACATTGATGGTATCGTCGGGCAGCCCTTCGTGGCCATAACGCTTAGCGATTTCGCCCGAGAGCATGGCGCCTACGGCGCGGTCGGTGTTCTTGATGGGGGTCACGATCCGCAGCGGTGCGCCGCGATCGAGCGCGATCTGCGCCTGCGCGATCAGCTTGCGGTCGAGAATGGTGTGGATCTTGTGATCCTGCGCCTCGCAGTTGTAGATCGCCACTCCCGGCGGCGCGTCCGGCTTGAAGAACAGCCTGGAGAAGTCGAGCCCCTTGGCTTTCCAGTGTTCGACGACCTGACGCTTGTCGAGCATCTGCATCTGCCCGATCATTTCGTCGAACGTCCGATAGCCCAATTCGGCCATCAACTCGCGGACTTCGTCGGCGACGTAGAAGAAATAATTGATGACGTGCTCGGGCGTGCCCTTGAAGCGCTTGCGCAGCACCGGGTCCTGGGTCGCCACGCCCACGGGGCAGGTGTTGAGGTGGCATACCCGCATCATGATGCAGCCCGCCGCGATCAGCGGCGCGGTCGAGAAGCCGAACTCATCGGCGCCGAGCAGCGCGCCGACCACGACGTCGCGCCCGGTGCGCATGCCGCCGTCGACCTGCACCGAGATGCGTCCGCGCAGCCGGTTGGCGACCAGCGTCTGGTGGGTCTCGGCGAGCCCGATCTCCCACGGCGAACCGGCGTGCTTGATGGAGGTGAGGGGAGAAGCCCCGGTGCCGCCTTCGAACCCGGCGATGGTCACGTGATCGGCGCGCGCCTTGGAGACGCCGGCCGCGACCGTGCCGACGCCGACCTCGGAAACGAGCTTCACCGATACCAATCCATCGGGATTGACGTTCTTGAGGTCGAAGATCAGCTGCGCCAGGTCCTCGATGGAATAGATGTCGTGGTGCGGCGGCGGCGAGATCAGGCCGACTCCAGGGGTCGAGTGGCGCACCTTTGCGATGATCTTGTCGACCTTGTGCCCGGGGAGCTGGCCGCCTTCGCCGGGCTTGGCTCCCTGCGCCATCTTGATCTGCATCATGTCGGAGTTGATGAGATATTCCGTCGTCACGCCGAAGCGGCCGGAGGCGACCTGCTTGATCGCCGAGCGCATGGAATCGCCGTTCGGCAACGGCTTGAAGCGGTCGGCTTCCTCGCCCCCTTCACCGGTGTTGGATTTGCCGCCGATGCGGTTCATGGCGATGGCGAGCGTGGTATGCGCCTCGCGCGAAATCGAGCCGAACGACATGGCACCGGTGGAGAAGCGACGCACGATGCGCTCCGCTGGCTCGACCTCTTCGATCGGCAGCGGCTTGCGTCCGTCCTCGCGCGCCGACTTGAGCCGGAACAGGCCGCGGATGGTGAGCAGTTGCTCGGACTGCTCGTTGCTGACCCTGGCATAGGCCCGGTACTCGTCGGGGAGGTTGCCGCGCACCGCGTGCTGGAGCGCCGATACCGTAGCTGCGGTCCACGCATGGTCCTCGCCGCGCAGGCGAAACTGATACTCGCCGCCGACGTCGAGGGCATCGCGATAGATCGGCGCGTCGCCGAAGGCGCCGCGGTGCCGCCGCACCGTCTCCTCGGCGATCTGAGTCAACGCCACCCCTTCGATCCGGGTCGCGGTGCCGGTGAAATATTCGGCGACGAAATCGGACTTGAGACCGACGGCATCGAAAATCTGCGCGCCGCAATAGGACTGGTAAGTGGAGATGCCCATCTTGGACATCACCTTGAGAATGCCCTTGTCGATCGACTTGATGTAGCGCTTGACGATCTCCTTTTCGTCGAGCTTTTGCGGCAGATCATTTTTTATCGCTCGCAGCGTCTCGAAGGCGAGATAGGGATTGATCGCCTCCGCGCCATAGCCGGCCAGGCAGCAGAAGTGATGGACCTCGCGCGGCTCGGCCGACTCGACCACGAGCCCGACCGAGGTGCGCAGGCCCTGGCGGATGAGATGGTGATGCACCGCCGCGCAGGCGAGCAGCGACGGCATCGGAATATTCTCGGCCCCCGCGCGGCGATCGGACAGGATGATGATATTGATGCCTTCGCGCACGGCCGCCTCGGCGCGCACGCACAGCGTGTCGAGCGCGTCCTTCAAACCGGCGGCGCCGCATTCGGCCGGCCAAGTGGTGTCGAGGGTGCGCGATTTGAAATGGCCGTCGCCGACCTCGGAGATGGCGCGGATCTTTTCGAGGTCCGCGTCCGTGAGGATGGGCTGGCGCACTTCCAGGCGCTTGAGGTGCGAGGTGCCCTCGAGGTCGAACAGGTTCGGCCGCGGCCCGATGATCGACACCAGGCTCATGACCAGCTCCTCGCGGATCGGATCGATCGGCGGGTTGGTCACCTGCGCGAAGTTCTGCTTGAAATAGGTGAACAGTAGCTTGGGCTTGTCCGACAGCGCCGAGATCGGCGTGTCGTTACCCATGGAGCCGACCGCCTCTTCGCCTTGAATCGCCATCGGCGACATCAGGATGCGCAAGTCTTCCTGGGTGTAGCCGAAGGCCTGTTGGCGATCGAGCAGCGTGAGATTTGACAATGCCGCTTCGCTCGGCGCGGCGGGCAGATCCTCGAGCACGATCTGGGTGCGCTCGAGCCACTCCTTGTAGGGGTGGCTCTTGGCCAGCGTCGCCTTGAGCTCTTCATCGGGAATGAGGCGACCTTCGTCGAGATCGACCAGCAACATCTTGCCCGGCTGCAGCCGCCACTTCGTGACGATGTCCTTCTCGGGGATGGGCAGGACGCCCATCTCGGAGGCCATGATGATGCGCTCGTCGCGGGTGACGAAATAGCGCGCCGGCCGCAAGCCGTTGCGGTCGAGCGTGGCGCCGATCTGCCGTCCGTTGGTGAAGGCGATCGCCGCCGGGCCGTCCCACGGCTCCATCAGCGCGGCGTTGTACTCATAGAAGGCGCGCCGCTCCTCGTCCATGAGCGGATTGCCCGCCCAGGCCTCGGGGATCATCATCATCACCGCATGCGCGAGCGGATAGCCGCCCTGCACCAAGAACTCGAGCGCATTGTCGAAGCAGGCGGTGTCGGATTGCCCCTCGTAGGAGATCGGCCACAACTTGTTGATGTCGTCGCCGAACAGGTCGGAGGATACCGACGCCTGGCGCGCCGCCATCCAATTGACGTTGCCGCGCAGCGTATTGATCTCACCGTTGTGAGCGATCATGCGGTAGGGATGCGCGAGCGACCACGTCGGGAACGTATTCGTGGAGAATCGCTGGTGCACGAGCGCGAGCGCGCTCTCGAAATCCTTGTCGTGGAGATCCGGGTAATAGGTGCAGAGCTGATCGGCCAGGAACATGCCCTTGTAAACGACGGTGCGGCAGGAAATGGACACCGGGTAGTAGCCGGAAAGTCTGCGCTCCTTGCGCGTGTAGATCGCGTGCGAGATCGACTTGCGCAGAATGTAGAGCCGCCGTTCGAACTCGGTTTCGCTCTTGATCCGCTTGCCGCGGCCGATGAACACCTGCAGGTGCACGGGCTCGGTCGGCTTCACCGATTCGCCGAGCGTCGAGTTGTCGGTCGGCACCTCGCGCCAGCCCAAGAGCGTCATGCCCTCGCGCTTGATCATCTGGGAGTAGATGTCGCGGATCACCTGTCGCCAGTCCGGATCGCGCGGCATGAACAGCGCGCCGACCGCATATTCGCCCGGCTTGGGCAAGCTGAAGCCTAGCCGGTCCGCCTTCTTGGCGAAGAACTTGTGTGGGATCTGCACCATAATGCCGGCGCCGTCGCCGGCGCGCGGATCGGCGCCGACCGCCCCGCGATGTTCGAGATTGCAGAGGATGGCGAGCGCGTCCTCGATCAGCTTGTGCGACCGCCTGCCCTTGATGTCGGCAATAAAGCCGACACCGCAGGAATCCTTGTCGCGCGCGGGATCATAAAGGCCCTGCGCCGGCGGCAGTCCCGGATCCGCGCTGTCGCCAAAGCCAAGCGCTCGCTCGCTCGGCGCGACCCGCTCACCTCGTCCCTTTGCGCGATGTCGTGCCGCGCCCATCCTTGTCCTCGCCTCTCGCCGGCGCAAACGCTGCGGGAGCGTTTGCTGCTTGGCGCATCGCTCGCGTCCGCAGCGCCGATCGGCGTCACGGCCCCAAGGACACCGCTGGTCATTGGCGGCGTTCTCGCTACCGCGCTTCGGCTCCGGCGCGTATGGCCGCTCGTGTCAGGCAGCCCCGCGCTGCCCGATGGCCCCGCTTATCACCGTCCAGTGTGGCCGGGATGACAAGCCTGCCGCGGAGCACCAGGCGGGTCGCCAATTGGGACAGCAATACTGTCCTACTTTACCCTGCCAAATTCTAATCATGAACGCAAGAGTTCGCCTATCGAGAAAATCAACTTTTGCGTTCGAAGTTTCCTCGTCCGTGCCTAAAAAGCCATCGGAGCAAGTTCGCGCCCGGGCGCGCCTGAACCGAGTTCACCCGGCCGATCCGCGGGCATCATCGGGCAAGCGTTGCATTGGTTGAACACTTTTCGCTGGTCCCGCGGGTCAGCAGGATGAGGCCGTCCAGGCCTGCCGGAAGCGAGGCATCTTGCCCTGAAGCAACGCCAGAGAGGCAGCATGAATTTCGCAAGTGACAACGCGGCCGGGATCGCGCCCCAGATCCTTGCCGCCATTTCGCGCGCGAATTCCGGCGCGGCGCTCGCGTACGGAGGCGATCCCTGGACGCAACGCGTCGAGGCGCGATTCGCCGAAATCTTCGAGCGCGAGGTCGCCGTCTTCCTGGTGCCGACCGGAACCGCGGCGAACGCGCTCGCGCTGGCGCATCTCACCCCGCCTTGGGGCGCCGTGCTCTGCCATGACGAGGCGCACATCGCAACCGACGAATGTGGCGCGCCCGAATTCTTCGGCGGTGGGATCAAGCTCGTGGGCCTTGCCGGCGAAGCCGGCAGGATCACCGCCGATACGCTGCGGCGCACGCTCGATGCGGGGCCTTGGGGCGGGCCGCATCACGTCAGCCCGGCGGTGCTCTCGCTGTCGCAAGCGACCGAAGCCGGCACCATCTATCGGCCCGAGGAAATCCGCGAGCTCGCCGAGATCGCACACGCGCGCGGGCTCACGCTGCACGTCGACGGCGCGCGCATCGGCAATGCAATCGCGCGCATGAACGCTTCGCCGGCGCAAGCGACCTGGATGGCGGGCGTCGACGCGCTTTCGTTCGGGGCCACCAAGGGCGGCGCGCTTGCCGCTGAGGCCGTGGTGTTCTTCGATCCGGCGCGGGGCGCAAAAATGTCGGAGCGGCGCAAGCGCGGCGGCCACCTTGTGTCCAAACATCGCTTCCTCGCCGCCCAAATCGAAGCCTATCTCGCCGACGATCTGTGGCTCGAACTGGCGCGCCACGCTAATGCGATGGCGGATCGGCTTGCAGCAGGACTTGCTGCCGCCAACCTCGTCCCGGTGTGGCCGGTCGAGGCGAACGAGGTGTTCGTGGCGTTGCCGTCGCAGATCGACGCGCGGCTCAAGGCGGCCGGCGCGAGCTATTATCCGTGGACCACCGATGCCCTCCCCAACGGCGTTGCGTTCGCGCGCGATGCAACGCTCGTGCGCCTCGTCACCTCGTTTGCCACCACTGCGGACGAGGTCGATCGTTTTGTGGCGATCGCACGTGCTTTTTGATGCCATGCCAACGCCCAAGCTACGCCCAATTCCCGGCTATCGTTGCAGGCATACGCGGACAAGCCATGCGGTCATCGGCCGCGGTGCGTTTCGGGCGTGCAGGTAATCCGATCGGGGATCGTGTCTTGAAACAGCGAGTTCCACTTTGCGCGAGCATCGTCGCATTCTCGCTTGCGGCGTTGTCAGCTGGATTGGCGCAACCGGGTCCGCCTCCCTACCCCGGCACCGTCTATCCGGGCGAGGGGATGATACTGCCGCCCTACGAGGTCGCCGCGATCGTGCGCTCGACCGGGCTCGAGCCGCTCGGTCGCCCGGTCCGTCAGGGACAGGCCTACGCCGTGCGCGCGATCGATGAGGCCGGTGAAGAAGTTCGGGTGATCGTGGATGCCCGCATTGGGCGCATCGTCAAAGTCATCCCGCTGATGGAACCGCGCTATGCCATGCCGCTGTTGCGGCCTCCATACGGACGGCCGCCACGGCCGGTCGCCATGATTCCCGATAACGGCATCGAAGGTCCCGAGTTCAACGGTCCAGGCGTCGGTGGATCGGCGGCAGGACGCCCGGCAGGCGCGCCGCACGAGCCCGCCGCGCAGGCCGGACCGCCGCTGCCGCGGCCGCGGCCGAAGGTGGCCTCGACCGAGTCGCCACCCGCTACGCCGGTTCCCGGTGCGCGGGCGCCCCAAGACGGCGCCAAAGAAACCAAAAGCAACGAGACCCCGGGTACCGTCACCCCGCCGACCAATCCGGCGGCGACGCCCGTGGAGCAGTACGACTACGAGTGAGATCCGCAAAATGAAAAGCGCCCCGGAAACCGGGGCGCTCCCTCGGATCGAGCTGAGCTTACGCAGCCTTGACTTCGACCACCTTGGCCTGGCCATTGCCGATTGGGATCTGGCGGGGCTTCTTCGCCTCGGGAATCTCACGCACGAGATCGACGTGCAGGAGTCCGTTCTCGAGCGCCGCGCCCTTGACCTGGACGTAGTCGGCAAGCTGGAAGACGCGCTCGAACGCGCGGGCCGCGATGCCCTGATAGAGCACCTCGCCGCTGTGCTTCTCGTCCTTCGTCTGTTTCTCGCCTTTGATCGTCAGCGTGTTTTCCTTCGCTTCGATCGAAAGCTCGTTCTCGCTGAAGCCGGCCACCGCCACCGAGATACGATAGGCGTTCTCGCCGGTGCGCTCGATGTTGTAGGGCGGATAGCCCGGAGCGGCCTCGAAGCCGTCGAGCATGGAGAAGAGCCGGTCGAAACCGACGGTCGAACGATAGAGGGGAGCAAGATCGAAAGTTCGCATGGCATAACCTCGTAGTTGAGCGAAATGCGGGTGGTCCGCCCCAGCGGGCCGGACCGGTTGCTCGCGCAGCCCCGAGGGGCCTGCGCGCGACGCATATGGGGATCGGGTCCGGCACCCGCAAGAGGCTCAATAGATTGAAAAGTATGAGAGATTTCTTTAAGTTCCGACACGTTACAAACCGTCCCGTCGCGCTGATTTCTGGCTCCCGCTCGCATTGAGGGAACCCGCCGCCCTGCTATAAGGCGTGCGCGAGCCTCCCCGCATGAACCTCGTTTCCATCCCTGCCAATCCGGTGCCGGACGCCGCCGTCACGGGGACCATCAAGACCCCCGATGGCGTGTCCTTGCGTTTCGCGCGCTGGGAGCCGCCGCCCGGCCGCAAGGGCACGGTCTGCTTGTTTCAGGGCCGCTCCGAATTTATCGAGAAATATTTCGAGACCGTGCGCGACCTGCGCGCCCGCGGGTTCGCCGTCGCCACCCTCGATTGGCGCGGACAAGGCCTGTCGGACCGGGCGCTGGGCAACCCGCGCAAAGGCTATGTGCGGAATTTCTCTCAATATCAAATCGATCTCGAAACGTTCATCAACGAGGTCGTCCTTCCCGACTGCCCGCCGCCGCTGTTCGCGCTCGGCCAGTCCATGGGTGCTACGATTCTGCTGCGCGCCGCCTACGCCGGACATCGCTGGTTTGATCGCACGGTGCTGCTGGCACCGATGATCGCGCTGCCGGGAATGCGCCGGCTCGCGACGACCCGTATGCTGGTCAAGGTCATGCGCTCGATCGGCCTCGGCGCGCTCTACGTTCCGGGCGGTAGCGCATCGACGATGCTGCAGCGTCCTTTCGCCGGCAACCTGCTCACCTCCGATCCCGTGCGTTACGCCCGCAACATCGCGGTGCTCGAGACCGAGCCGGCGCTGGCGATCGGTTCGCCGACGGTAGGGTGGGCAGATGCCGCGTTTCGGGTGATGAGCGAGATCTCGGACGAACGTTTCCCCGCGAGCATCCGGCAGCCGATTTTGATCCTCGCTGCGGGCATGGACGCGATCGTATCGACGCCGGCAATCGGCGAATTCGCGCTGCGGCTGCGCGCCGGCTCGCACCTGGTCGTGCCGGGTGCGCGCCACGAGCTGTTGATGGAGCAGGATCGTTTTCGCATCCAGACCTTGGCAGCGTTCGACGCCTTCGTGCCGGGCACGCCGTTGTTCAAGTGAGCGGACGTGAAGATTGACCGCGAAACCACCTGATTACCGACTCCCGAGCACCTCCATCGCCGCCGCGTGCACGCGCTTGTCGCCGGCCGCGATGATGCGCCCGCCCGCGTGCGGGGCACCGCCCTCCCAGGTGGTAATGACCCCGCCGGCGCCGACGATGATCGGCATCAGCGGAAGCACGTCGTAGGGCTTGAGCTCCGTTTCGATCACCAGATCGACGTGGCCCGCGGCGAGCATGCAATAGGCGTAGCAGTCGCCGCCGTAGCGCGACAGCCGCACCGCCGCCTCGACTCGGCCGAAGGTCTCGCGATCGTGCGTATTCATCAAGAGCGGGCTGGTCGTGAACAAGACCGCCTTGGCGAGATCGGCGCAGGCGCGCACCCGCAAATCGCGTTCTCCGGTCGGACCGCGGTAGTGCGCCCGTCCGCCGTCGCCGCTGAAGCGCTCGCGGGTGAACGGCTGATTCATCATGCCGAAGACCGGTTGGCCCGACCGCAGCAGGGCGATCAGCGTGCCCCAGGCCGGCATGCCGGAAATGAAGGATTTAGTCCCGTCGATGGGATCGAGCACCCAGACATATTCCGCGTCGGCGCGCTCCTTGCCGTATTCCTCGCCGATGATGCCATGATCCGGAAAGGTCCGGCGGATGAGCGTGCGCATCGCCGTTTCGGCGGCATGATCGGCGGCGGTCACGGGATCGAAGCCGCCGGGGCGGCCTTTGTCCTCGATGCTGAGCGCGGTGCGGAAGAACGGCAGGATGGTCTCGCCCGACACGGTTGCGAGCTCGCTCACGAACGCCGAAAAGTCGATCGCTGTCATGCTGTACGCCCTCCCCGGCACCGCCACTCGACGTAGCGAAGACTCGCATGCCCGGCAACCGCCGTCCGCCTTGTCGGCCCGGCGTCACCATGCGAGGTAACATTGCCGGCCCGTGCTCGGCCGGTCAAAGGCCGGGGTTCATGAGCATTCAAGACGCTGTGCGCACGGCGATTTCGGGCGCCGCCATTACGCTCGTCGCGACGCTGGTCTCGATCTACATCGTCAGCCAGTTCCTGCGCAATTCGATTGGCGTCATCGCGCCCAACCTCGCGAGTGATCTCGACCTTTCACCGGCTGAGATCGGTCTGCTGTCCAGCGTCTTCTTTCTGGCGTTCGCCGCCGTGCAGATTCCGCTCGGCATGGCGCTCGATCGATTCGGCCCGCGGATTTGCCTGGTGGTCGGCGCCGCGATCACGGTCATCGGCGCCGTCGTGTTCGCGTGCGCCGCGAGCCCCGGTGTTCTGATCTTCGGTCGGGCGTTGCTGGGGTTGGGAACGGCGGGCTCATTCATGGCCCCGCTCGCCGTCTACGCCCGGCGGTTTCCGCCCGATCGCTTTGCCACGCTCGCCGGCTTGCAGGTCGGGATCGGAACGCTGGGAGCCCTGCTGGCGACCGCTCCGCTCGCCTTTTCAACCGCGACGATCGGCTGGCGCGGGAGTTTTCTCGGTGTAGCAGCGGTCACGTTTCTGATCGGCCTGTTGATTGCGGTCGTGGTCAAGGATGATGCCGCCTCCGCGCGGAGCCGCGAGACGTTGCGCGAGAGCATGTCCGGCATTGTTGCGGTCCTGCGCACCCCCTCGGTCGTACGGCTGTTTGTCATGAACCTGGTGGCCTATTCGACGTTCGGCCTCATCGTCGGCCTCTGGGGCGGGCCCTACCTCACGCACATCTACGGCTACGACCTCGAACAGCGCGGTAGTTTCCTGCTCATCCCGGTGCTCACCCAGATCGTGGGGTCCATGCTATGGGGGCCGCTCGATCGTCTGACCGGGAGCCACAAGCTCCCGGTCGTCGTCGGCGCGGGGACGACGGCCGCGGCGCTCGGCTATCTCGCACTGGTGGGAACGCTCACGCCATTCATGCTGGTTGCGTGGTTTGCAGCGTTTGGATTTTTGACCGCCTATGTCCCGGTGCTGGTGGCGCACGGCAAGGCGTTGTTCTCGCCCCATCAGGTTGGCCGCGGCCTCACCGTGCTCAACATGGGCACCATGGGCGGCACCTTCCTGGCCCAGGCCATCAGCGGGTTCGTGATCGGAATGTTTCCCACAGGGCCGGACGGTGCCTATGAGCTTGTTGCCTATCGCTTGGTATTCGCTTTGCAGGCAGGATTTATTTTATTGACCACTCTGGTCTATTTGGGCTCGTGCGATCCCATGACGGATCGCGCCGCCGGGGCGAAGCCCGCGCTCCCTGCATAAGAGGAGGGCACCCATGCCCACAAAAGGGTAAACATCGCTTACTTTTCCTCTTGCTATTTGTGCGTTGCGGTGTATGTTTTTGCGGTGCGGTAGCGCCTCGCGTTACCGCCGCCCTCCTTGGGCGTTTCCTCCCTAGACTTGGGCCGCTTGCCTTCGCAAGCGGCCCTTTTTTCCAAGGATCGTGAACGGGTGCTTACTCGGCCGCCGCCCGGTAGGGCCGCAACTCCTGGATCGGGATAGCGGCCAGGCAATCGGCGAGCGTCTCGAGGTCGGCCGCCAAACGCGCGAAGGACGGCGAGCGTTCGAAACGCCGCTCGTCCATGTAAAGCGCGCGGTTGAGCTCTAGCTGGATAGCGTGCAGGCCGGCGGCCGGGTTGCCGTAGTGCTCGGTGATGAAACCTCCGGCGTAAGGCTTGTTGCGGCTCACCGAGTAGCCTTGCGCGCGCAGCGTGGCCTCGATCGTCTCGGCCACTGCCGTCACGCAACTGGTGCCATAGCGATCACCCAGCACCACGTCGGCGCGCGGCCGCTCGTCCTTGGCGCCCGCGCTCGAAGGCATGGAATGACAATCGATCAGGACCGCGGCGCCGAAGTCCCTGTGAACGCGCGTGAACAGACGACGCAGCGCCCGGTGATAGGGCTTGTAGAGTCCCTCTATCCGCCTGATCGCGTCGTCGACGGGGATGCGCTGGCGGTAGATTTCCTGCGCATCACCCACGACCCTTGCCACCGTGCCTAATCCTCCCGCAACCCGCATGGAGCGGGTATTGGCGAAGGAGGGCAGCCGGCCCTCGAACATGCGCGGATCGAGTTCGTAGGGCTCGCGATTGACGTCCACGTAGCAGCGCGGAAAGTGCGCCCGCATCAGCGGATAGCCTCGCCGCACCACGCCCAGGTTGAGTTCGTCGACAAAGCTGTCCTCGGAGCGGCGCAGCGTCGCCATGTCGAGCCGGGAGGCCGTCAGGAACGCGCGCGAATACACGCTTCCGCTGTGCGGCGAGTTGAACACGACCGGCCCGCGCCACTCGGCCGGTTCGAGGATCTCGAAGGGAGGGTCGAGCTCGTCCTTTACTTCAGACATGACCAATGTTGGGCTTTGACGTGACCTGCGGTTGCGCTCCCGGCCGGCGCTTTTGGCCACCACTATCGCTGGAAACCGGTTATTGTCCATGGGGGCAAAGACGGATGCCGGAGGGGGCCGGGTTCACCCGTTATTTACCCGGCATCCGGCTTATAGACCCAGGCAAAAAAAACAGGGGGGCGCGGGGTGGTGACCACCATCCTGCGGGCTGGAAGATGGCGAAGATTATTCTTGCCGAAGACGATAACGATATGCGGCGCTTCTTGGTGAAGGCGCTGCAGAATGCCGGCTACGACGTGATCTCCTTCGACAACGGCCTTTCGGCCTATCAGCGGCTGCGGGAGGAGCCATTCGAGCTTCTGCTCACGGACATCGTCATGCCGGAGATGGACGGGATCGAATTGGCGCGCCGAGCCTGCGAACTCGATCCCGACATCAAGATCATGTTCATCACCGGCTTTGCCGCCGTGGCGCTCAATTCCGATTCGGCCGCGCCGAAAAACGCCAAAGTCCTCTCCAAACCGGTGCATTTGCGCGAGCTCGTCAACGAGGTCCACAAGATGCTCGCCGCCTGACGCAGGCGGCGGTCCTTGCCTGGTTCGAACGGAGCCGATATGACGGAAGCGGGCCCGGGCGCGTAGCTCAGCGGAAGAGCACTACCTTGACATGGTAGGGGTCACAGGTTCGATCCCTGTCGCGCCCACCATCGAAAGCTCAATAAATCTTCTGTTTCCAGGTTTGTTCGGCGCGGTGAGGATTGTCTCGGCCGTTTGCCATTGAACTATATTCCAACGGACTAGAAGCGCCAAAGGACCTGACGTCATGCCCGCCTACATCTGCACCACTTGCGGAACGCAATACGCGCCGACGCCGCAGCCTCCGGCCTCATGTCCGATCTGCCTGGACGAGCGTCAATATGTTACGCCAGCGGGCCAAAGTTGGACGACGCTCGACGTGCTGGCCCGGCGCAACATGAATGCAATTCATGAGCTCGAGCCTGGCCTGATCTCGCTTCTGACGTTCCCGCACTTCGGCATCGGCCAGCGCGCGATGTTCCTGCGCACGCCGCACGGCAACGTCCTGTGGGACTGCATCGCGCTCGTCGATCGCGCGACGATCGAAATGATCAACGCCATGGGCAGGATCAAGGCGATAGCGATCTCACATCCTCACTACTACACGACCATGGTAGAATGGAGCGAGGCATTTGGCGGCGTACCGATCTATCTGCATGAAGCGGACCGCAACTGGATCATGCGCAGCGGCCCCACTATTTCGCTCTGGAAAGGCCAGACAAAAGAGCTCCTGCCGGGACTCACGCTGATCTGCTCCGGGGGTCATTACCCGGGCGGCACTGTACTGCATTGGCCGGCGGGGGCGGGCGGCAAGGGCGCGCTCCTGTCGGGCGACGTCGTGCAGGTCGTGCAGGACAACAAGTCAGTGAGCTTCATGTGGAGCTTTCCGAACATCATCCCGCTGTCGGCTCCGCGCGTCGAAGGCGTGGTGAATTCGCTCAAGCCTTACAAGTTCGACCGCATTCACGGCGCATTTGCCGAACGAACGATCTGGTCGGACGGAAAAGGCGTGCTCGAGCGATCGGCCGCGCGCTATTTGAAAATGATCCGCGGCGACGGCACGTATGAATTACAGGATTTCTCGGCCGCGGCCGTCGGCCAGGGATGACCACTGCCAGAGCGGACTTTGAGTGACCCGCGTCGATCGCGAGCGCGCGTGCCGTGCCGCGCAGATCGTTCGGCGTCGCTTACCAGGGCCCAATGTAAAGCACGAGCGCTGCCAGCACCGCGGCGACACATATGCCGGCGCAGGTCAGGATTGCGGCGAAGCCCAGCCATGGCGTGCTGACGCCGAAATCCGCGGCGAGTGCCTGGCCGTATGGGGGGTCAACGGCAAGCCGCCCGGCAAATAGTGCGCTGCCGAGCGCGAGCAACAAGTAGAGGCCGCTTAAAAGCGCCGAGATCGATATCACGCGCGCCGCCACGAAAGCGGCAAATGTCGGATAGCCGGCGGTGAGAGCAATCGCAATGACCCCCACGACGAGCCAGCCGAGACCGCGCAGCCAGCGCGCGAGTGGGAGTGTGTTCTCGCCGCTATAGCGGTGCGACAGCAACAGGTGAAGCAGCAAGATCCCCGTGACCAGAGCAAACAGCATGTTGGTGGCAATGCTCATTGCCGCGGGCGCAGCAAGCGCCTTGTGAATGGCAAGCACGAACAGCAGCGCGCCCAGCGCCCGCGTCCCCCAGATGAGATGGTTGGCGAACGAACTGGCGGTGTGGTCGTCGAGTGCGATCAGACGGCGCTGCGGGGCGTCGGGCGCAAACACTCCCAGCGCGGCAGCGCGACCGAAGGCGGCGATCACTACGCCGGCAATGAAACCATACGAGATCTCGATCATACGCACTTCGGTTGCCTCGAGCAGCGTGATCGTCAGAAGCGGCGTCGCGAACGCAAGGCAAAGGAAAACCCCGAACGAGGAGAGCGCCTTGGAAAACCTGTTGGCCGTTCCCGCTGCATCGGCGATTCGGCGCTGCCACCCGAACCAAAGCATCGCCGTTGCCATCGCCAGCATCGTCAAAACGAGCAGCGCCACCCCCACACGCAGCCAGCCGTGACTGTCTTGGACCGCCGTCGACCAATTTTGCAGATAGCGACCAAGCTCGATGAACTCGCCGGGAAGCGCCTGCGCTGCGGCGATCCAGATGGATGGGGAGAGCACGCTCAGCGTCGCTATTGTGAGCTGCTGGCCGGCGGCATCGTTGTGCGCGGGCAACGGCGGCGCACCCGCTGCTTGCCTGGGATCAGACGGGATGCCGATCTCGGTGAACAACGCCAGATACTTCTTCGCGACCACGGCATTGCCTTCCGGCGTCCAATGCCAGCCCGCGACCGGATAGCCAGGGGCGTCGTCGAACGTAGTGTAGGGGATCTTTTGCGCCTGCAGATAAGTTTCGAGCCTCGGTTCGTGGCGCTGCAGACCGACCACCAGACGTGCGCCGCGCGCTTCCACCGTTTGCCGCATCATGGCGATCAGGTCTTCGGTCGGGTCGGGCACGATGATCTCGTGATTTCGTAGAGCCCGGGAGGCATCGATGGCGAAGTGGGCGAGGGCAAAATGCTCGAGCCATGCGGCGCCCGTGAGGTCATCGCGGGTCGATCGTGGGAGGGGATAACCGCGAACCTGCCATTCACCTTCCCCGGCACGCACGAAATAAGGCTTGTGATACTTCCGGTAGCGATAGCTGCTGGTATTGTCGTCGCGATCGTTGTCGACGCAAAAGGTCAAGACCACATACTTCGGATTGACGTCATTCCAAAGCCGCTTCATCAGTAGAAATTGTTGATCGGTTCCGTAGCCGGAAACGCCGGCATTGACCATTCCATATCGTGGCAAGGCTTTCTGCAGAAGATCGCTGAACCGTTCTTCCGCCTCGGCGTCGTAGCCATAGGTGAACGAGTCGCCCAGAAAAAGGAATCGATCCGGCGCAATGTCGCCCAGCTCTCGCTCGCGCAACCCAAGACCGTTGTGTCTCACTGAAATCGTACGATTGCCGCTCGTTTGTTGCGTGGCGGCGTTTGGCGCGCCGACCCAACCGAGTTCCGGATCGAACTGGAAAGCCTCCCCGAGCTCGGAGCGGATCGGCCCGCCGACGTCGATGACGCGAAGCGCAAGTTCGGCGGCAAAAAGCGTCGCGACGATGATCAAGCTCAACACGAGCAAGCCGCGCAACAGCAAGCTGCCGCCGCCACCGCGCTTTGACGCCAAATCAGTCAACGGTTGCTCCATGGTCATCGAACATTGTCCCTAATCAGGGCTCAAATTGGGTCGGCGAGCGGTAACTCGCCGGCAGCCGTGCTGGGACATCGGCGCGCATGGCGCGGCTTTCGTAATGCTCAATCCGGCTCGAACTCGTCCTGGTAATTCCGCCGCAACGCCGGGTCCTGCTCATCCTTGATGAGATAGCAGCTGCCGACCGCCAGTACGTCGATCTCCGAGCCCATGAAGCAACGGAAGGCGTCCTCGGGCGTGCATACGATCGGCTCGCTACGCACGTTGAAGCTGGTGTTGACCAGGACGGGGCATCCGGTCAGCTGGTGAAAGCGACCGATGAGATCGTGGTAAAGCGGATTGGTTTCGCGATGCACCGTCTGTACGCGGGCGGAATAGTCGACGTGCGTAACCGCCGGGACGCTGGAACGCGGCACGTTGAGCTTGTCGATCCCGAACAGCTGTTGCTCCTCGCTCGTCGTTTCGCGGCGATGGCACTCGTGGACCGGAGCGACCATGAGCATGTAGGGACTGTCCACATCGATGTCGAACCACTCCGAGACGTGCTCGCGCAGGACCGACGGTGCAAACGGGCGAAAGCTCTCGCGGTACTTGACCTTCAGATTGAGCTTCTTCTGCATTTGCGGGTCGCGCGGATCGGCGAGGATCGAGCGATTGCCGAGCGCGCGCGGACCAAACTCCATGCGTCCCTGAAACCAGCCGACGGCCTTGCCGTCGGCGAGCGCGTGTGCGGTGCGGTCGAGCAGCTGATCGCGCGGAAGGATCGCGTAGCGCGCGCCCGCCGCCTTGAGCCGCGTCTGCGTCTCGCCATCATCGAATTCAGGGCCGAGATAGGAGCCCGCCATGCCGTCCGGCGTGTTTGCGACGGTGCGCGGTCGATCGGCATAGAGATGATAGATAGTCAGCGCCGCGCCCAGCGCGCCGCCCGAGTCTCCCGCCGCCGGCTGTACCCAGATGTTCTCGAATTTGCCGTCGCGCAGCACCTTGCCGTTGGCAACGCAATTGAGTGCGACGCCGCCGGCAAGGCACAGATTCGCTTCGCCGGTCTCCTCGGCGAGGCTGCGGGTGAGACGCAGCACCGCCTCTTCGATCACGACCTGGATCGACGCCGCGAGGTCCATGTGGCGTTGCTCGAGTGGCGCTGCGGGCATGCGCGGCGCTCCGTCGAACAGCGCGTCGAAGCGCTCGTTCGTCATCGTAAGGCCGGTGCAGTAGTTGAAGTAGTCGAGGTTGAGGCGAAACGAGCCGTCGGGCTTGAGGTCGATCAGATTGTCGTAGATGAGCTGGGCATATTTCGGGATGCCATAGGGGGCGAGCCCCATGACCTTGTACTCCCCCGAATTGACCTTGAAGCCGGTGTAATAGGTGAACGCCGCATAGAGCAGGCCGAGGCTGTGGGGAAAGTTGATTTCCTTCTGGATCTTGAGCTCGTGGCCGTTGCCGACGCCCGCCGACGTGGTCGCCCACTCGCCGACGCCGTCCATCGTAAGAACCGCCGCCCGTTGAAAAGGCGAGGGATAGAACGCCGAAGCCGCGTGGCTCAAATGATGCTCCGAGAATGCAAGCCGCTTGTCCCAGTCGAATTTGGGTTCGAGCGCCTTGAGCTCGCTGGCAAGCAACGATTTGAGGAAGAGCTTTTCGCGCAGCCATAACGGCAACGCCATGCGGAATGACCTGAACCCGCGGGGGCTGAAGGTGAGATAGGTTTCGAGCAGGCGCTCGAACTTCAGAAAGGGCTTGTCATAGAAGGCGACGTAGTCGACATCCGCCAGCGTAACGCCGCCGGCGTTGAGGCAATAGTCGATCGCGTAGCGCGGATAGTCGGCATCGAACTTCTTGCGGGTGAAACGTTCTTCCTGCGCAGCGGCCACGATGCGCCCGTCGGCGATCAAGGCGGCCGCGCTGTCGTGGTAGAACGCCGAAATCCCGAGGACACGCATGGCCCGTCAGAACAGCGTGTAGATGAACGGCGCAACCGCCGTGCCCTTCGTGAGCACGATAAGTCCGCCGAATATGGCCATGACGATGAACACCGGCAGCAGCCAGTATTTCTTGCGCTCCAGCAAGAACGCGGCGAATTCACGTAGAAAGGAGATCATCGGCCACTCAGAATTGGTTCATGAGGCTCTTGGGCGGCGGGCCTGGAGGCTGTCGCGAGACCCAGTAGCTTTTGCGCTCCGGCTCGAAGCGAAGCTGCAAAGGGTCTTTTCCGCTGAGCCGCATGAGCCAGCCGACTGGCGTAATGCAGCCATAGTACACGATCCCCAGCGCGAGCGGGCTCACGACCGCGAACAGGACGAGGCCCAACTTGGTCCACAGCCGGTTGAGCGGAGCGAGCAGACTCGGACGGTAAAATGCGACGAGCCCGAACATGATGGCCGCGGCCAGCCAATAGGGCCAATGCGTGCCGCCCTTGTAGAGCGACAAGGCCCCAACAAGCGCCGCAAAGCCGGCAAAGACGTAGCCGAACCCGCGATCCGACGAGCTCTGCACGACATGTTCCCGGCCGTGAAGCTCATGGGAGCCAAAGTACTTGTCGTCCACGCCGTTGTTCCCCGTGCCGATGCGGTGCTCACCATGAAACCGCACATTCACGATGCGATTGCAACATACTGGCCCGGTTCCCGGCGAGGCAAGCGAAGTTCGCGGCGGAACACCTCAGGAACGTGCCGCCGTTCCTGGTCCGCCGCATGACGACGGTGGCTGCGGATAGCTTGCGCCGATGTTCCCCTGTGTCTGGCATTCTAGATCAGCATTCGTTTGTTGGTTCGTCGCGGCACGCTGGTTCGACGGCGTGCCTGAGCCTGCGCATCTCGGCGCGCGGCGAGGTCTTCACGCAGCTGTCGCACAAGTGTCGAGTCCCTGTCAGACGACGCGGGCAGCTTCCGCCCCGGTGATTCGACGGCGGAGGCCCGATGGCCGTCATGCGCAGCGGCGCGTCGCTGACGCGGCGCCGCTTCTTGACTACTGCGGCTTCGTCGGCGGTGATAGCGGCCGCCGGCGGCATCGCCAAGCCCGCGCTGAGCCGCGCCGCCGATCGGCCGGTGATCACCCACGGCGTTCAGTCCGGCGACGTCTCCGTCGATTCCGCGATTGTCTGGGCGCGGGCAGACAGACCATCGCGCATGCTGGTCGAGGTGGCGACCAGCGAGAGTTTCAAAACTATTCGCAGCGCGGTCTTCGTCGACGCTCTGCCGGAGACCGATTTCACCGCCAAGGCGTTGCTCGAGGGTCTGCCCGCCGGGCAGGACGTGTTCTATCGCATCCGCTTCCAGGACCATTCGTTTCCGAGCGCGCTCGGTTCGCCGCAGGTCGGGCGTTTTCGCACGGCGCCGAGCGAACGGCGCACCATCTCGTTCGTGTGGTCGGGCGATACCGCCGGCGGCGGCTGGGGCATCGACGAGGCGCGCGGGGGCATGCGCACCTATGCGACCATGTTAAAGTCGCGCCCCGATTTTTTCATTCATTGCGGCGACCACATCTACGCCGACTGCCCGCTGCACACGGAGCGCAAGCTTCCGAACGGCGAGGTGTGGAGGAACATCGTCACCGAGGACAAGTCAAAGATCGCCCAGACGCTCGCGGAGTTTCGCGGCAATTACAAATACAACCTGCTCGATAAAAATGTGCTCGCCTTCAATGCCGAGGTGCCGCTGTTCGCGCAATGGGACGATCACGAAGTCCGCAACGATTGGTGCCCGGGCGAGGCGCTCGGCTGGGGCGGTTACGCCGACAAGAGCGTACTTAAATTGGTCGCGCGCGGATGCCGCGCCTTCCACGAATTCATGCCGATGCGGGAGACGTTGGCCGAAGCCGGCCGCATCTATCGCAAAATCCCCTATGGTCCGCTGCTCGACGTGTTCCTGCTCGATATGCGTTCCTACCGCACGCCTTACGGCGAAGATGGGGCGCCGGCCGCGATCCTGGGGCCAACGCAGGTATCCTGGCTCAAACGCGAATTGATGAGCTCGCAGGCAACTTGGAAGATCATCGCCGCCGATTTGCCGATCGGGGTGGTGAGTGGCGACGCGATCGCGCAAGGCGATGGCACCCCGCGCGGGCGCGAAATCGAAATCGCCGATCTCCTCGCCTTCATCAAGCATGCCGGCATCGGCAATACGGTTTGGATCACCGCCGACATGCACTATACCGCGGCGCACTACTACGATCCCAACAAGGCCGTGTTCCAGGACTTCGAGCCGTTCTGGGAATTCATTTCCGGCCCCCTCCATGCCGGCACCTGGCGGCCGCAAACGCTCGATAACACGTTCGGTCCGCGCGCGGTCTTCCAGAAGGGATGCAGCGGCGCGCAGCGCGACGACCTGGCTCCCTGCTTCGGGCTGCAATTCTTCGGCCATGTGGCGATCGACGGAGCGAGCGAGGTGATGACCGTCACGCTCAGGGACGTCGCGGACCACGATCTCTGGTCGACCACGATCGAGCCGCGGATGGAGAAATGGTCGCGCGGCGTCCCGTCGATGCGAAGCTAGTCATGCGCGGGACGTGACGCCTCTTTCACACGGGTCAACCGTCGTGTAACGTCGGCCTCAGCAGCCCTTCAGCGGGACGTGCCGAGGTCTCCGTGCGCGCAACGGGCAGCGCTGGTGCCGTCGGCGGGCATCGCACTCTCAATAAACCGACGTTCTTTTTTGCCGGTGCTGCGAGCATGCGCACGCGACAATTCGTGTGCAGAGGAGAACGCGATGCAGCTCATTCGTCGTCACTTCCTGCGCCTTGCCTGCGCCGCCGCCGCGACGTCCGCCGTGTCGAGGACGGCGGGAGCGCAGACCTATCCCACGCGTTCCGTGCGGATCATCGTGCCGTTCACAGCCGGCGGCCCCGCGACCGTGTTGGCGCACGTCCTCGCGCAGCCGCTGACCGAGACCTGGGGCCAATCGTTCTACGTGGAGAACTTGCCCACCGGGGCCAGCAACGTCGGCACCGCCACCGCCGCAAAGGCCCCCGCGGACGGCTATACGTTGCTCATCGTGACTCCGAGCTTCGTCATCAATCCGAGCCTCTATGCCAAGCTGGCGTATGATCCGGTCAGGGATTTCACCGCGGTCGCATTGGCGGTGACGTCGCCTCACGTCTTGGTGGTCAATCCTTCGTTCCCGGCGCACAACGTGAAGGAACTGGTCGCACTGGTGAAGGCCAATCCCGGCAAGTACAGTTACGCATCCGCCGGTACGGGGCAGTCGGCGCAGTTGGCCGCCGAATTGTTCAAGCTCGCCTTCGGGCTCGACCTTCTGCATGTGCCGTTCAACGGCGGTGCTCCGGCCATGAATTCGACGGTCGGCGGGCATACGCCGATCGCGTTCAACGCGTTGCCGTCCGCCGCGGCGCTCATCAAGGAAGGCAAGCTGCGTGCGCTCGCGGTGACGAGCGGCCAGCGCGCTCCCGAGTTTCCCGACGTGCCGACCTTGGCGGAGGTGGGCGTTCCAGGCCAGGAGTCCCTGTTCTTCCAGGGCGTCGTGTCTCCGGCTGGAACGCCGAAGGAGATCGTCGACCAGCTCTATCGCGAGATCGCCAGGATCCTGGCGCGACCGGAGGTGAAGGAACGCCTTGCGGCAATTGGCTTCGGCGTCTCCATCAGCTCCCCTGAACGGTTCCAGGCCCAGATCAAATCGGAAACGGAAAGGTGGGCGAAGGTCATTCGCGATGCGAACATCAAGCGAATCGAATGATCCGGAGGACCAGCCATGAAAGGCGTGAAGGATTCGAGCGGGCTATACGAAGTGGAACGCCGAGCCTATCACGCTGCGCGTCCCGGGTTTCGGATCGCTGAATTGCAGATCAGCCCTACGCAAAAGGTGCCGTGGCACTATCACACCAACGTCCATGACACCTTCTACGTCGTGACGGGAGCCATTCGCATCTTTCTCCAGGGCCCCAAGGAAGAGGTGCGACTGACGGCGGGACAGACTTATTCCGTCCCGCCGAAACGCCCGCACCTCGTCACCAACGCCGGTGATGCGTCTGCCGTGTTTCTGGTCCTGCAGGGTATCGGTGAGTACGACTTCGTCCCGTTGGCCGATACGCGAACCGGCGAACGCGGACGCAAAAATTCGGACGCTAAAAAGTCGCTCTGACTTTTCCGCTTGAGGGCGAATGAGGGCAGGAGCGCGCTTCCGACGCTCGCTGCCGCTCACCTGCGCCGCAACAAGACGCCTTAGCGCAGCGTCCCGCGGACTGCACCAGCTAGTTCGCGGCGAAGCAGTAGAACAAACCGTTGCCGCCGGTGCTTCTCAGATCGTTCTGGCTGCAGCCGCCGTCGGGTCCGCGCGAGGGATGCGACGAATTCCACGACTTGGACGCGGCGTCGTCGCGCAAGCCCTTGCGGTCGCTGTGGCCGACCATGGCTGCGCCTTGGGTGCTGCTCGTCCAGTTGCGGCAGGTTCTGTCCTCGCCGGGCGCAAAGGCCCGTCCGTCCATCTGCGAGCCCGTAAGAACGTCGTGAGCATTGGGCGTGTAGCCAACGCCGGCAACCACGGTCCCGCGCTCGGTCAACGACATCGGCATGCCGAGTTTGTTGTTGTCGCCATGAAGATCGTCGACGTTTTGGGCGACGACCTCGTTTTTGAAATTCTGCCAGGGGCCGCGTCCGATGCGGTCGCGGGCATTGACGGCTTGCGCGCCGTCGGCTGCCTGGGTGCTGAGGTAGGCGCGCCAGGTCTTGTTGCCCGCGCCCGCCGCCTGAGCCAAGGTCTGGCACTGACGATCGGCTCCTTCCAGACCGCCGAGGTCGGCGCCTTTGCCCGGCCCGCTGCTGGTGATGAAGAAGGTCATGTTCGGAGACTGCGGCGGCGGTTGCTGTGCCAGGCTCGCGTTCGAGCCCAGCGTCGTAACCGCAACCGACGCAACAATCGCGAAGAGATTGGCCTTGGACATGTCGCCCTCCCGGTTCGAGCCGGCGCGCCGCTCTAGCGCGCCTTGCAGGAACCTAGCACGAAATCCGATCGCGCCAACGGCGACACGTCGCGCCTGGATGACGCAGCCGCTGTCACCCAGCCGTCACGAAGGAACAATAGGTGTGATTGTCCACACAATTGGAGGATTACATGCGCCGTTTCCTTGCCGCCGCGGCTGGCATTGCGATTTCGATGGTCTCGGCCGGTCACGCGCAGACGGTCTATCCGATCGACCGAGCCGATATTTTGGTCGGCGCCCGCTTCGACTTCAAAGTCGAATTTGCAGGCCTTGCCGATCCGACGAAGGTCTCCGTGACGTTGAACGGCAAAGATCATGCCGAGCTTTTCGGCAAGGCCGCCACGTTTGTCGAGCGCGAGGACGGCAAGGATCAATCCGCCTTGATCTTGCGCGACGCTTCACTCGCACCGCCCGGCGTTTATCGGCTGCGCGTCAGCGACGGGGCCAATTCCCGTGAACTTGAGTGGAACGTCTATGACAGCGGGCCGCGCAGGGCGAAGAACGTCATCTTGTTCATCGGCGACGGCATGTCGCTCGCCCACCGCGTGGCGGCGCGCGTGCTCGCGAAGGGCATCGCCGAGGGCAAGGCGCGCGGCAAACTCGCCATCGACGACATGCCCCATATGGCGCTGGTTGCGACCGCGGGCAGCGATTCGATCATTACCGATTCGGCCAATTCCGCCAGCGCCTATGCGACCGGCCACAAGTCGGCGGTCAACGCCATGGGGGTCTATGCCGATCGCACCTTCGACCCGCTCGACGATCCCAAGGTCGAGACCATCTCCAGTCTGGTCAAGCGCAGACGTGGCATGGCGGTCGGCATCGTCACCAATACCGAGATCGAGGATGCCACCCCCGCCGCGATGGTGGCCCACGTGCGCCGGCGCAGCGAATACGACCGCATCGTGGAGCAATTCTTCGCCGCCAAGCCCGACGTGATCATGGGCGGTGGCCGCGCGAACTTCCTGCCGAAGTCCGTGGAAGGCGGCAAGCGCAGGGATGATTCCGACTTCGTCGCTCAATTTCGCGACGCGGGCTACGGCGTGGCGTCGACCGGTCCCGAAATGACGTCGCTTGCCGACGATGCGAAGACGACCAAACTTCTCGGGCTGTTCACGCTCGGCAACATGGACGGCGCTCTCGATCGCAAGATTCTCAAAGGCGGCACCGTCGGAAAATTTCCGCAGCAGCCTGACTTGACCGAGCAGGTGCGCGCAGCGTTGAAGGTGCTCGCAAGGAACGAAGCCGGTTTCTTCCTGATGGTGGAGTCGGGCATGATCGACAAGTACACCCACCTCCTGGACATGGAGCGCGCGGTCTACGACACCATCATGCTCGACAACGCGGTGAAGCTCGCCCGCGATTGGGCAAGTGCACGGAGTGACGACACGCTGATCCTGGTCGTGGCCGATCATACCCACCCGATCGGTTTGGTCGGAACGATCGAGGACGACATGGCCTCGGTCCCCAATGTGCCGATGCGCGAGCGCGTGCGCGTATATGAGCGAGCCGGATTCCCCAATTACCCCGCGCCCGACGCCGAGGGCTATCCGGCCCGCGTGGACGTCAGCCGCCGCCTCGCTTTGTTCTCGGCGAGCCTGCCCGACCATTACGAGACGTTTCGACCGAAGCTCGACAATCCCAACGATCCGACCGTGGCGGGCAAGGAGCCCGGCACCTACGTGGCGAACGAGCGCTACAAGAACGTTCCCGGGGCCGTACTGCGCTTCGGTAACCTGCCGGCGATGATCAACGCCGACGTGCATTCCGGCGAGGACGTGATTCTGACCGCGGCCGGCCCCGGCAGCGAGCGCGTTCGCGGCCAGATGGACAACACCGAGGTTTTCCGCGTCATGGCCGAAGCGCTCGGGCTCGGCTTGGGCGACTGAGGGCGAGCGAAGAACGACGACGGTCGCAGCACGCACGCGGTTGGCGGCGGAAAGCGGGACGTTCGTCGAATCCCTCGCGACAGGCGCGCACCTACCGATCCGGCACGATCGGGCTTCGCACGCGCCTGGTCCTGTCGTTGACCGGGTCCGGCTTTGCCCTCACATTGCCCGCGACGATGTTCGAACGCGGCGGGACCAAGCGTGATCATCGACTGGCACTCGCACATCTATACTCCGGAAGAGGCGGCCGACGATCTCGGCACTTTGGACGGCAAGCACGGGCCGAAGTGGGGCGAGCGCGGCTGCCCCATGGTGCTCGAGAATTTCCTCGAGGCCCATTACGAGAACGGCATCGACATCAGCGTGGTGACGAATGCCGCGCACTATCTGCGTGGCAAAGCCGATCACGAAGAACTGCCGGCGGTCCAGAAATGGACCGACTACGCCGCCGAGCTTCAGCAGAAATACCGGGGCACGCTCTATTCGTTCGCGACGATCCTGCCCTGCGGCGGCCCGGCCTTCATCAAGGAAACCGAGCGTGCTGTCCGAGAGCTCGGCCTCAAGGGCATTTTCATTCATTCCAGCCACAAGGGCCACTATCCGGACGACGACGAGGCGCGCCCGTTTTGGGAACTGGTGCAGGAGCTCGACGTGCCGGTGATGATCCATCCGCCGCATCTCGGCTTCGGCGAGGAGCGGATGAGAGACTATCGTCTCGCGTCCAGCATCGGACGGCCGTTCGATCTTTGCCTGGCATTGGGGCGGCTGATCGTGCGCGGCATCCTGGAGGACTTTCCGCGCGTGACGATCGTGGCTTCGCACGGCGGCGGGGGCATCTGCGAGACCATCAGCCGGATGGACTATGCCTACGAGTTGCAGGAGGAGGCGTTCTTCCTCGGCTCTTACGCGCCGATGAAGATCAAACATGCGCCGAGCCATTACCTCAAGAAAATGCACCTCGACACGGTCACCTACAATCTGCCGGCGATGAAAATGGTGCTCGACTGGATGGGGCCCGAGCGCGTCGTCTACGGCAGCGATGCCCCGCCGCTGACCTCGCTCAAACCGCGCGCCATCAAGCTGATCAAGGACCTCGACATCCCCGAGGCGCAGCGCGACGCGATCTTCTTTGCCAACGCGGCCAGACTGCTGAAACTGCCGCTCGCGCGCGCCGCCCCAGCCGCATGACGAAATAACACCGATTAATTCGTCGCCGAGGGCGCGCTGCCGGGGGGCGGCCGCGCGTCCCATCCGGGCGTGTTGACGAGCCGCCTTCGCATCCCTACTTTCCGCGCAACCTTGCACCTATTTGCGAACCGCGCGTCCGTGCGCACGAAAGCCAGAGTCATGAAAGTCCGCAACTCGTTGAAATCGCTGCGCAGCCGCCATCGCGGCAATCGCCTGGTCCGCCGCAAAGGCCGCGTCTACGTGATCAACAAGGTCCAGCGCCGCTTCAAGGCCCGGCAAGGTTGAGCCCGGCTCGTGCGCGCCGCCGCTGGCGCGCTTGCACGGCTGCCCTAACGAAATCTTGTCTTTATCGTGCGGCGGCGGAACGCTAGGCTTGCGCGCATGAGCCAGCGACTCCTCGCATGGATGGCGGCCGCGATCCTCGCGGCGGCCTGGGGGTTGTCGGCGCTCGCGGAAACGGTTGATCCCGAGCCGCTCAAGCCGATCGAGCCGCCTAGCTCGCTGCCGCGCGCCCAGCGTGGCGACAAGACGCAAAATCTCGATCGGCTGTTTGCGGCGCTCAAAGTCGCGCCCGACGACGAAAGCGCGAAATATATCGAGAACCGCATCTGGGCGATCTGGCTCGCCTCCAGCAGCGACACCGCCAATCTGTTGATGGGCCGGGCCAAAAGCGCGGCCGACGGCAAGGACTTCGATCTTGCCATCCGGCTGCTTACCGCCGTCATCGACATCCGGCCGGACTTCACCGAGGCGTGGAATCGCCGAGCGACCGTCTATTACACGAAAAAAGACTTCGGCCGCTCGCTCGCCGATATCCACGAAGTGCTGGCGCGCGAGCCGCGCCATTTCGGCGCGCTCTCGGGACTCGGAATCATCCTGCAGGAGCTCGGCGACGACAAGCACGCCCTCGATGCGTTCCGGCGTGCACTCGCCATCCATCCGCATCTGGAACGCCTTCCCGATCTGGTCAAGAAGTTGAGCGAAAAAGTCGACGGCCGCGATATCTGAGGTCGCACGACGACGAAGGACCGCCAGAGCCACGCCGTCCTCGTGCGTCATCCGGCGTCCCGCGCTGCCTCCGGAGCCACGAAAGCGATGCGCAGCATGTTGGTCGCGCCCGGCGTACCGAGCGGGACGCCGGCGACAATGATGACCCGCTGCCCTACCTGGGAGAATCCGTCCTTCCAGGCGAGCCGGCAGGCGCGCTCCACCATGTCGTCGAGATCGTGGGCGTCCTCGGCCACGATGCAATGTACGCCCCATATCAGCGACAAGCGGCGTCCGGTCGACAGCCTCGGAGAAATCGCCACGATGGGTGATTTCGGACGCTCGCGCGCGACCCGCAACCCGGTGGAGCCCGAACTCGTCCAGCAGATGATGGCGGAGAGCTCGAGGGTTTCGGCGATCTGACGCGCCGCCGCGGCGATCGCGTCGGCGCCGGTCGCCTCGGGTTCCGTGCGCTGGGCGTGGATGATGGTGAGATAGGTCGGATCGCGTTCGACTTCCTCAGCGATACGGTTCATCGTGGCGACCGCTTCGACCGGATATTGCCCGGCCGCGGACTCCGCCGACAGCATGATCGCGTCCGCCCCTTCGAAAATCGCGGTCGCGACGTCCGAGACCTCGGCGCGGGTCGGGACGGGACTTGTGATCATGGATTCGAGCATCTGGGTCGCGACCACGACCGGCTTGCCGGCGCGGCGTGCGGCGCGCGTCATCTGCTTTTGCACCCCGGGTACCTTTTCCAGCGGCATCTCGACGCCGAGGTCGCCGCGCGCCACCATCAGCGCGTCGGTGAGATCCATGATCTCTCCCAGCCGATTGACGGCTTGCGGCTTCTCGATCTTGGCCATGACGGTGGCGCGCCCACGCGTAATCTTCTTGGCCTCGGCGATATCTTCCGGCCGCTGGATGAAAGAGAGCGCAACCCAGTCGACGCCGGTGTCGAGCCCGGCTTCAAGATCGGAGCGGTCCTTCTCCGTCAGCGCCGAGAACGGCACGGTCGTGTCGGGGAGGCTCACGCCTTTACGGTCGGACAATTTTCCGCCGACTTCGACGCGCGTGAGGATATGGTGGCTGTCGGCCTCGACGGCGACGAGGCGCACCTTGCCGTCGTCGAGCAGGAGCGTGTGGCCGGGCTCGATGGCGGCGAAGATTTCGGCGTGCGGCAGGTGCACCCGCTTGGCATCGCCGGGCGTTGGATCGGTGTCGAGCGTGAAGGTATTACCCTTGGCGAGCGTGGCCGGATTGTCCGCGAAGCTGCCGAGCCTGAGCTTTGGGCCCTGGAGATCGAGCAGGATCCCGATCGGCCGGCCGTGCTCGGTTTCCACCTCCCGAATCGCCGCCACCAGCTCGCGCATGCGCGCATGGGTCGTGTGACTCATATTGACGCGGAAGACGTCGGCGCCGGCCTCGAACAGGCTGGCGATGGCGCGTCGGTCTGAGGATGCGGGGCCGAGGGTCGCGACGATCTTGGTCCGGCGCAGACGTCGCATCAGTTGCGGCTTCGCGCCGGCGGTGTTGGCGCGGCTGGTCGGCCCGCAGCCGGAGGGGTCTGAAGCATCGGAACGCGCGACTGCAGGGGTTGCATGGGTGCTTGGTCGGCCGATTCGGTGAGCTGGACGGTCCAGGACGGCTGGTCGCCGGTGTCGACTTCGAAAAAGCCGGTGCGATCATAGCCGCGCGCGAGGCAATCGTCCGTACCGCGGATGGTGAACTCCTTTTCCCGCGTGCACATGAATGCCTGGCCGGACCATTCTCCGCCGCGGTCATAGTCGACCGCATAGATGTAATAGAAGCGCGCAACGAGCGCGCCCCGCAGCACGGTCTCGCAGCTGCGGGCGGAAACGTTCCACCAGCCTTCGGTGGTCCAGCCTTCGTTCTCCTTGTAGCCGACCGCGATGCCGACCCGGTTGCCGGTATTGTTGCAGAGGCGGAAATCGGCCCTGGCTGGCTCGGCGGTCAGCGTGACTGCCGCCATGACGAGCGCCCCGCCGGTGAGCGCGCGCGCCGCAGCCAAGCGGTGCAGAGGGTGGCGCCGAACGCCTGCTCTCGTGGACCGGTGTTTCATACCGCCCGCACTCAACTCGCTCGACGGTCCGAAAAGCCGATATCGCGTGAACTCCTAAGGACTGTCAACGAGGATCGCCCGGAAGTCGTTCACGTTAGTCAACGTCGGACCCGGCGTCACCAGATCGCCAAGTTTCTCAAAGAATTCCGTCGAATTGTTGTCGTTTAGAAAGACGGCCGGATCGAGGCCGAGGCAGCCGGCGCGGGCAAGCGTGGTTGCATCGATGAAGGCGCCCGCGGGATCGTCCGGCTGCCCGGCACCGCCATCGGTGCCGTCGGTGTCGCCGGAGAGCGCCGCTATGCCGCTCGTCCCCGCCAGCGCCACCGCCAGCGCCAGCGCATACTCCTGATTGGGCCCGCCGCGGCCCTTGCCGCGCAGCGTCACCGTGAGTTCGCCACCCGAAAGGATCACGGCGCGCCGCCCCTGCGCCTTGAGATCGCGGGCAAGTCGTGCCTGCGCGGCGGCGACTTCGCGCGCCTCGCCCTCGATCGCAGTACCGAGCAGGACGCATTCGTAGCCGGCGGGGCGCGCCGCGTCCTCTACAGTGCGGAAGACCTCGGCGGGCCGCGTCGCCAACGCGAACGAGGTGGCGGCGAAGACCGCATCACCCGGCTTCGGCGTCTCATTCGCGGGGTCGGCGAGCGCTCGTGTCACCTGCGCCGACAGCTCGAGCCGATGGCGCGCCACGATGGCGCGAGCATCGGAGAGCGTGGTGCGATCGGGCACCGTCGGGCCCGAGCCGATCACCGCCGGATCATCCCCCGGCACGTCGGAAATGCCGACCGCGACGACGCGCGCGGGATGCGCATGCTGCGCAAGCCGCCCGCCTTTGATGCGGGAGAGATGCTTGCGCACCGTGTTGATTTCGACGATCGAAGCGCCGCAGGCGAGCAGCGCCCGCGTCACTGCCTGCTTGTCCGCAAGCGAGAGCCCGGCGGCGGGCGCGATCCAGTTTGCCGAGGCGCCGCCGGAAATCAGCACCAGCACCAGATCCTCGGCGCCGGCGGAATCGGCGAGGTCGAGCGTTTCGCCGGTCGCGGCGAGACCGGCTGCGTCGGGCAGCGGGTGGCCCGCCTCGACGACGCGCACGCGGCGCGTCGGACGGCCATAGCCGCGACGGGTCACGGCGATACCGCTGATGCGGCTTTCCGGCACGCCACGCTCGTCGAGATAGTAGCGTTCGGCGACCTCGGCCATGGAGCCGGCAGCCTTCCCGGCCGCCAGAATGAGCAAGCGTCCGGAGGGGGGCGCCGGCAAATGCGCCGGCAGGCAGCTCTGCGGGTGCGCGGCCGCCACCGCCGTGCGGAAAAGCCCCTCGAGAAAGGCGCGCGGCGATGTGCTCAAGGCTCAAGCTCGGGCGTGGCGGAACGCCCGCGATGCACGCAACTCTCGCCGGGCCCGCTGCGCATGGGGTCTGCCTTCATCGCGCGCGAAATAGCCGAACGCGCCGCCGCGTGTTGGATCATCCTTCGTGCGATCGGCGGACGCAAGGCGCGTCGTTAAGGGCGTTTACGCCCGTCTTCGACGGGCTATGGACTCGCGTGAACGCGCTTAAGGCGCGCTGGAAAGCGCCTCTCGCCATCACTATTCTTATGGCACGGAGCTCCCCAGCTCGAGACCCTCATGTTCAAGCGAAAGGACGCGCCATGGCGCTTGACGACAAGACCCGCACCGAGCTCGAGGCCGCCACGTTCCGCCGCCTCGTCGAGCATTTGCGCAAGCACACCGACGTGCAGAATATCGACCTGATGAATCTCGCCGGCTTCTGCCGCAATTGCTTGTCGAACTGGATGAAGGACGCCGCCGATGCGCGCGGCGTGCCGATGTCCAAGGACGAGAGCCGCGAGACGATCTACGGCATGCCGTACGATGAATGGAAGGCCAAGCATCAGAAGGAGGCCTCCAAGGACCAGCAGGCCGCATTCCAGAAGGCAGGTCACAAGCATTAAATTTCTTCGCCTGTGTACTCCGGGGATGACTGGCTGTTCGGCTTGACCTTAAGGCTCGCGCTCCCGAAACCTTGCGCCCGCCTTACTGGAGGAGGGTTCGATGGCCACCGCCGCTGCCGTGGAAGGGCCTGCCGCCCGCTTTGCGAAGGATCATCTGAAGGCCTTCGTGGAGCGCGTCGAGCGGCTGGAGGAAGAGAAAAAAGCGATCACCGACGACATTCGCGACGTGTATGCCGAGGCCAAGGCCAACGGCTTCGACGTCAAGGCGCTGCGCACGATCGTGCGGTTGCGCAAGCAGGATGCCGATGAACGGCGCGAGCAGGAGGCGATTCTCGAGACCTATCTGCATGCGCTCGGCATGCTGACCTGACCGCTGCGAGCAAGCATATACTCGCGCAGGCCCCCTGACGCGGTTCGCCGCAAGCCGGGTTTCCCCGACTTGCGGCGCCACGCCCCAACCTTCCCCCCGTGATAGGAAGCAGAACTACTGCAGCACTGCCGTGCGCGGCGGGCTGAATGTGACCGTCCGAGTGAAGCCCACGGCGCTGCCGGCGAAACTCTCGCTGGTCATGCCGCGATACGGATCCTCCGAGAAAGTTGCCATCATGGTCGAGGCCGGCTTCACCAGATACGGACCGAGCGCGCGGAAATCCGGCACGCCATAGACCGTGGTTTTCATGAAAATCTGTGCGCTCGGGCTCACGATCATGGCGCGCATCCACGGATCGTTGAAACGATCGCCCACCCGCACCACGCTCGGGCCTTTGGACGGCGCAACGGAGGGATAGTCGTCGCTGCGTTTGACCGCGATCGTGGTTTCCGGCAGTGCGGCAAGCGCGACCCGCGACGTTCCCGGCTCCGCCGGCAGCGCACGGGCGGCGGCGATCGGAGTGGGCTGCGCCGCATAGGCGAGAGCGTTCATCGGCTCGTTATCGCTACGATCGGTGAGCGGCCACGGCGCCGCAACGGCGCTGGCGATCGCACGTCGCGGCGTTGCAGATGGCGCTGTGCGCGCCGCGCCGACTTGCGGCGAGGCATCCGCTGCGTCGAGGCTAGGCAGTCCCTGCCAATAGCCGCGCTCGTTGATGACGTCGTTCGCCGAGACATTCGCCCGCGCAAGGACGCTTGCTGTTCGTGGCGCGCTCTCGGGTTTCGACATCGCGGACGCGACCTCATAACCAGCGGGAACGGGCGCAGGCTCGGATGCCGCGGATGCGGCCTCGGAAGTCTGCGTCGGCTTGGCCACCGGTTTAACCGCCGCGGACGCGAATTGATCGGCCGCCTTGGCGGGTTTGGCGGGCGGGAACGGCACCATGGCAACTTTTTCGACGCGCGATTCGGCGACGACGGTCGCCGGCTTCTCCGGCCGCGATTCGGGCGCCGCAGGCTTGCGCGCGGCGGCGGCTTTGACCGGCGGCGACGCAGCCGCGGTGGCGGTGTCCTGCGCCTCGTCTCTGCCGGCGCCGAACAGCCTGGCCAGCAAGCCGGGCATGCGGCTGCGCTGGCTCCCATCCGAGGCCGCCGCGCTGCCGAGCTGTCCCTTCGAGAGCACGCTCGCGAGCTGCGCCTCCGGCATGCGCGGCCAATGGCGCACGCTTCCGGTGTCCATGTGTACGAAAGGCGCGCCCGATGTGGGATAAAAGCCGACGCCGCCGCGTTGCGCTCGCAGGCCGGCTTCGCGCAACTGCTCGAGCGATACGCCGGGAATGTAGAAGTCGATGGCCTTGCCCAACATGTGCTGGCTGAACTGGGCGACCCCGCTCGAGCGCCGCCGTAGCATGGCGTTGGTCTCGGGCGAACGGAATCCGCATACGATCCAGATCGCTTCCTTGGCGCCGAGCTCGCGATGAACCTCCCACAGGAGGTCGATCAGGTGGGGATCCATCCTGATCGCTTTTGATTCGCGCCAGTCGCGCAGCAGGTTGTCGATTTTCCTGAGCGCCTCGTCGTCATACCGGCCGTTCACCTTGTAGGTGACGGTCAGTTCCTCGTCGGTGTGGATGTGGTGGAAGGAGATTGTCCGCGTCTCGCCGTCGGCCCTTGCGTTTTGCAAGTTCTCGCTTCCGAAAAAAACGAGAAGAGCGGCGATGCTGCAGCAGTAGCCCGCCCGGACCGAACGCAAGGACGATAGATTCCTGTGCGCGACCTTCACCGCCACGTGCCAACCCTATACTGGCGTCAGCGCCGCGCTCCATGCGGGCGACAAGCTCCGTCGCTCGCCGCGGTTACTCACCACAGCGAAGACGGCTGACGCTCTGCTCATTAGGGAAGGGTCAACGCGACGTTAGCGCACCCGTCCCCCCCGATAACCGCAAGCGTGACAGGCGACTATGGCAAAAGCTTGCCGCGGTTAACCCTACTGCGGAGAATCCTACTATTGAGCGACACGATCCAAACCCGCCGCGTCGGCCAAGCGAGCGCGCGGATGTGGAGCTTTAGCGGGTGATGCCGCGCGGCGGCACCGGCCTGCCTTGCGGCGGGCGGCTGCCGAAACCGAACAGCGCCTCGAAGAACGAGACGTTACGCGGCGCCGCGGCGCCGGGCCGCCGTTGGCTTGTCGACACCGCTTCTTGCTCGCGCTTGCGCTCCTGCATGGGCTCGATCATGCCGCGCTCGCTCTTGATCGCGGCGAGCGTGCGGCTGTCGACATTGTAGATGTCGCGGCGGATTTGCAGCTGGCCGGCATCGTCGACGAACGCGTTCTGGTAGGTCAGCAAAAGCCAGATCTGCGCGGGTAATTGAATGTCCTGCTCGCCCGTGCCGAACATCCGCTTGATCTTGTCAGCGGTCCAGTTCTCGTTCGGGCGCGCGATGTCGAGGAGAACCTCGGCATATTTGGCCGGATCCTGCACGCGCATGCAGCCGTGGCTATAGGCGCGCACATCGTGCGCGAACATGTACTTGTCCGGCGTGTCGTGCTGGTAAACCAGGAAGCGGTTGGGGAAGTTGAACCGTATGCGTCCGAGCGCGTTGGCCTCGCCCGGCGGCTGATAGATGTGCACGCTGCCATCGCGATTGTAGACGAGTTTGAGGCCCTGTCGTTCCAGGACCGTCGGGTCGCGCTGCAGCGCCGGCATATATTCGTTGTACACGATCGACGGCGGCACGTTCCAAGTCGGATTGATAGTGATGTATTTCATCGTCTCGCTGAGCAGCGGCGTCGGCATGTCGGTCTTGCCGATCACGATTCGGGTGCTCCAGACTTGGGCGTCGTTGTGCACCACCCGCAGCGTGAAGTCCGGCAGATTGACGACCACGTAGGCCTTGCCGAGATCGCGCGGATACCAGCGCCAGCGCTCCATGTTGGAGATGACGGCGTCGATCTGCTTGTCGCGCGGCGGGCCGTTGAGCTCCTTGATGGTCTTCGAATCGAGATTGCCGGTGGCCGGCAGCTCGTTGGCGCGCTGGAATTTCTTCACCGCCTCGGCGAGCTTGGCGTCGTATCTGAGGTCGGAGGCATCCCCGGTCAGCCCAAGCTTGTCCCGCAGCAGCGGAACGCGCGGGTCTTCCATCGGAGCCTTGGCGTTGAGCTTGAGCAGCTGGCCCTCGGCGATTTCTTTGGCGGCGGGAGCCTTGCCGCGCATCTGCGCGAGCATGGCCTTGAGCTTCCTGTAGCCCTCGTGGGGCGGGCTGAAATCGTCGAGCGCGGTGGCGGCGTCGGCGGCGCCGGCGATCTTGGCGAGGATCTGCGCCGGATCGGGCGGATCCTGCGGCAATTCGATGTTGTTGCTGACGCGGGTATAGGGGAAGCGGCCCGACTGCAGGTGGCGGGCGTAAGTGAGCACCGTCTGCGTGAGCTTGAGTTCGGCTTCGGCCAGCGCGTCCGCGCTCAGGCCGGCAAAGGTCGGCGTCTTATAGTCGGTGACGTCGAGACCGTCGGCGTCGGCGCCCTTCAGGCGTGCAATGACGGCCCGGGCGCGCGCGTTCTCCACGCCCTTGTCGAGCCACAAGGGGGCAAGCTGGCGATTTTGGTAGAATGCCTCGACGGTCGCGCGCTCTCGCTTGCTGGCGAAAATCGTGTCGGTCTTGGCGGCGAGCAGGTCGCGAATCTTTTCCGCCACCGCGCGGTCGGCGGGATCGAGCGTCGCCAGCGGATCGGGTGCCGCCGCTGGCTCGCTCGCGACGGCGGGATTGGCCGCCGGCGCGGGGGCCGCGGCATCTTTGGGCGCGGGCGTAGCCTCGCTCGCGGCAGCGGGCGCCGCACTCGGCGCAGGCGAAGCTTCGCTCGTCCCCAGTGCAGCTGCGCCTGCCGCCGCAGCAGTTTCGCTTGACGTGGCCGCAGTCGGCGCGCCCACCTCTTGCGCAGTGGCGGAGGCGCTCATCAGCGCCGCCAGGACCAGGGCCAAAGCCGTGCTCGCCAAGATGCGCTCTAAGCGGGGGCCGTTCATTCGGACACTCTCCCAAAGTTCCCGTGGACCCGTGTTACGTGGGGGCCCCACGTTCAGATCCATCTGCGCCATCCGGGTGCGAAACCTGACGTGGATTCGCCCATCGAGGCAGCCGAGCAGATGATTGCGGGAGAATTTGGTCTGATTGCGGGAGAATTGGGTCGATTTTGGTTCGTTGTCACCCGCCTGCAAGGGGCGAGCCATTTTTTTCTCAACAACTGTCCCCGGATTACACGATTGTCGGGTTTACACCACCGATAATGATGCCGGATTACAACGTAGGCACTTTCGCACCCGAGATTTCGGCATCAAGTCCGAGCGAATCGAGCTTACGGTAAAGCGTCGAGCGTCCGATGTGCAACCGCCGCGCGACCTCGGACATCTGACCGCGGTAATGGCCGATCGCGAATCGGATGGCCTCGGCTTCGATGTCGGCAAGCGCGCGCACATGGCCGCTTTCGTCGAGCAGTGCCAGGCCGGGTTCGTAGCCGAATCCGCGCTCGGTGTGGTCGAGGAGGCGGCGCTCCACAGGAGCGTCGTTGACGATCAAACTTCGTTCGCGCATGCCGCGACCCTAGGCTGAACGTGTGCCGAATTGGGGCACTGTCGCCGATCAGGCTTAACGAGGCGTTAAAATTGCCGCGTTTGCCGCAACCACTACGCGCCTCATATTGCTCGCGATTTCGAGTGTCGCGCGGTGACCGCTGCCGCGATTTCTCGGGGCCCGGTTGACCCGCGGCGATCTCGCGCCATATCCATCCATGCCCGCCTCCATCGGCGTTCCAGCGACCTCCCGCAATCATCGCTCCTTCGCAACCTGTCATGCCCACACAAGCAAAACGCGCCGTCGCTCAACGAGCGCCCAAGTCCCGTCCCCCAAGCCGTCTCGGCGTGCTGCCGGAATGGAACCTCGCCGACCTCTATGCCGGGATCGATGATCCGCAGGTCAAGCGCGACCTCGATCGCGGCGCCGCCGAAAGCCTGGCGTTCGAGGAGGCCTTTAAGGGCAAGCTCGCGGCCCTCGTCGAGCGATCCGATGCGGGATCGCAGCTCGTGGCGGCGGTGAAGCGCTACGAGGCGCTCGATGATCTTCTCGGCCGGCTCACTTCCTATGCCGGCCTCCTCCACGCCGGCGACACCGTCGATCCCGCGCGCGCGAAATTCTACGCCGACGTGCAGGAGCGCGTCACGGCGGCCTCCACGCATCTTCTGTTCTTCACGCTCGAGCTCAATCGGCTCGATGACGCCAAGCTCGAAGCCGCCATGCAAGATCCGGCGTTGGCGCACTACCGGCCGTGGATCGAAGACGTCCGCAAGGACAAGCCCTATCAGCTCGAGGATCGTGTCGAGCAGCTCTTTCACGAGAAGTCGGTGACGGGCTATTCGGCGTGGAACCGCTTGTTCGACGAGACCATCGCCAGCCTGCGCTTCAAGGTCGGCTCGCAGTCGCTGGCGATCGAGCCGACGCTCAATCTCATGCAGGATCCGCGCGCGGCGATGCGCCAGGCGGCCTCGCAGGCGCTCGCCAAGACGTTCAAGGAGAACCTGCGAACGTTTGCGCTGGTCACCAATGTGCTCGGCAAGGACAAGGAAATCTCCGACCGGTGGCGCGGTTTTGCGGATGTGGCCGACGCTCGACATCTGGCGAATCGGGTCGAGCCCGAAGTGGTTGAGGCGTTGGTCGAAGCGGTGCGCGCCGCCTATCCGCGCCTCTCGCATCGCTATTACGCGCTCAAGGCGCGCTGGTTCGGCAAAAAGCGGCTGCCGCACTGGGACCGCAACGCGCCGCTACCCGCGGTTCCGACCCGCACCATCGGCTGGAACGAGGCGCGCACGACCGTGCTCGGCGCCTATGGCGCGTTCTCACCCGACATGGCCGCGATCGCGGAGCGCTTCTTCAGCGACAACTGGATCGACGCGCCGGTGCGCCCTGGCAAAGCGCCCGGCGCCTTCTCGCATCCGACCGTGCCCTCGGCACACCCCTACGTGCTGCTCAATTACCAGGGCAGGCCGCGCGACGTGATGACGCTCGCCCACGAGCTCGGGCACGGCGTGCACCAGGTGCTGGCCGCGCCGAACGGCGCGCTGATGGCCCCGACCCCGCTCACGCTCGCCGAGACCGCGAGCGTCTTCGGCGAAATGCTCACGTTCAAGAAGCTTCTCGCCAATGCCGACCACAAGCAGCGCAAGGCCATGCTCGCCGCCAAGGTCGAGGACATGATCAATACGGTGGTGCGCCAGATCGCGTTCTATACCTTCGAGCGCAAGGTCCATACCGAACGCAGGAGCGGCGAGCTTACCGCCGAGCGCCTCAGCGCGCTCTGGCTGGAGGTACAGCAGGAGAGCCTCGGTCCCGCGATCGAGCTCAAGCCCGGCTATGAGACCTTCTGGGCCTATATCTCGCACTTCGTGCACGCCCCGTTCTACGTCTACGCCTATGCCTTCGGCGATTGCCTGGTGAACTCGCTTTATGCCGTCTACGAGCGGGCGGCCGAAGGTTTTGCCGAGCGCTATCTCGACATGCTTGCCGCCGGCGGCACCAAACACCATTCCGAGCTACTGGCGCCCTTCGGTCTTGATGCCCACGACCCCGCGTTTTGGCAGGGCGGGCTCGGCGTGATCGAGCGCATGATCACCGAATTGGAAGGGTTGGAATAGATTGGCCAAGCGGCGCCGACGCGCCGGTGATCTTGGACTTCTCGGGCCGGCGGGCGGCAAAGGCCGTCAACAAACGCAGCGGCCAGCGCTATGATCCTCGCGCCCGCGGCGGCCGAGGTCGAGGAGAACGGCCTCGCACGATGGATCGAGGACAATATCTCGGATGCGCCTGGCCGGTAGGCCCCGCGAGCGCCATCTATCTCGGCATCGTCAGTCGAGCAAACTTATGACCGACCGCGAAGCCAACCGCTTCTCCGCCCGCGCCGCCCGCTATGCGCGCGTCGGCGCCAACATGAGCGGGGTCGCAGCACGCATCGCCGGCGCGCGGCTGTTCGGGCTCGCGCTCGACCGCGGCAAGAACGCCATCGAGCTTGCGGCGGCGCTCGGCGGCCTCAAGGGTCCGATCATGAAGGTGGCCCAGCTCATGGCCACCATCCCCGATGCGCTGCCGCCGGAATACGCCGCCGAGCTGATGAAGCTGCAGAGCGAGGCGCCGCCCATGGGTTGGGCCTTCGTCAAGCGCCGCATGGCCGCCGAGCTCGGGCGCGACTGGCAGAAAAAATTCTCAAACTTCGAGCATCGTCCGTCCGCCGCCGCTTCGCTCGGGCAAGTGCATCGCGCGCGCGCCCACGACGGCGCCGCGCTTGCCTGCAAGCTGCAATATCCGGACATGCAGTCGGCGGTCGAGGCGGATCTACGGCAGCTGCAGCTGATCTTCGCCATCCACCGGCGCATGGACCCGGTGATCGACACCACCGAGATCGCCAAGGAAATCGGCGCGCGCATTCGCGAGGAGCTCGATTACCGGCGCGAAGCCAAGCACGTCATGCTCTATCGCAAGATGCTCGAAGGCATCGAGCAAATCCGCGTGCCGCGAACATGGCCGGAGCTCTCGAGCGGCCGCCTCCTCACCCTCGACTGGCTCGATGGGCGCCGGCTGCTCGAGCACACCAAGGCCGACCTCGCCACCCGCAACCGGCTCGGCACCGCGATGTTCACGGCCTGGTGGTGGTCGTTCAGTCGCTATGGCGTGATCCACGGCGATCCGCATCTCGGCAACTACACCGTGTTCGATGTGGCCGGCCGGCCTGCCGGCATCAATCTCTTGGATTACGGCTGCATCCGCATCTTCCCACCGAAATTCGTCGGCGGGGTGGTCGATCTCTATCATGGGCTCTTGCGATCCGACGCCGATCTCATCGTTCGCGCCTACGAGACTTGGGGCTTCAAGCGGCTCAATCGGGAATTGATCGACGCGCTCAATATCTGGGCGCGCTTCATCTATGGACCGTTGCTGGACGACCGGGTGCGCAGCCTCGCCGACGGCGTCAAGCCGGCCGAATACGGCCGGCGCGAAGCGTTCCGGGTGCATCAGGCGCTCAAGCAGCGCGGGCCGGTTACGGTGCCGCGCGAATTCGTGTTCATGGACCGGGCCGCGATCGGGCTCGGCGCGGTGTTTCTGCATCTGCGCGCCGAGCTCAATTTCCACAAGCTGTTCAATGAGGCCATCGAGGATTTTTCGATTCGCCGCGTCACCGATCGGCAGACCGCGGCGCTGGCGGCCGTCGGCCTCGACAAGTCGGCGTCCGAGCGTTGAACTGCCACGCGCGCCGGCGGCGTCATCGCCGCGTCGCAACCACGTCGCAAACCTGTTGCTCGAAACGACGATGGGGCGACGTCGGCTGGCGCCGTTGCCCTCGCGGGGCAATTGCGCTAATTCCCCGCCTGCCGGACCGGGCGCAGGAGTGGAGGAGCGAATGGCCGACCATGGGCAGGTCGAATACGCAACGGCGCAGGGCAACGACCTCCCCGCGCACGTGGCGATGTACGACCGTTTCGTTCATTTGATCGTCGTCGGCGGGGCTCATGTCGCCAACATTGTGCTCGGACTGGCGATCGGCGCCGTCGCCGGTCACTGGCTGCTGGCGTTTGCGATCTTCGTGATCGCGACCATCGTGGCGGCCCATGGTTTTTTGAGCGGGGCGAGGCTGCCGAGCATCATCATGGTAATGGTCTCGCTGATCGCGCTCGCCCTTGCTTCCGGTGGCTGAAGCGGAGCTTAATCGCCGGTCACGAGGAGGCGGTGAATGCGCATTGCGGTCGCGCGTGAGATCGACCCAGCGGAAGGCCGGGTCGCGGCGACGCCGGAAACGGTCAAGAAGATGAAAGGGCTCGGCGCCGACGTCGCCGTCGAGCCGGGCGCCGGAACGAAATCCGGCATTCCCGACGCCGAATTCACCGCCGCCGGCGCAACCGTGACCAACGGCGCCCTCAAGGATGCCGACGTGGTGCTCAAGGTGCGCCGACCGGCCGCCTCCGAGCTTGCCGGCTACAAGCGGGGCGCGCTCGTCATCGCCATCATGGATCCTTATGGCGAGGACGCCGCGCTCAAGGCGATGGCCGATGCCGGCATCACCGCCTTCGCGATGGAGCTGTTGCCGCGCATCACTCGCGCGCAGGTCATGGACGTGCTCTCGAGCCAGGCGAATCTCGCGGGCTACCGGGCCGTCATCGATGCCGCCGCCGAATATGGCCGCGCGCTGCCAATGATGATGACGGCGGCCGGCACGATACCGGCGGCGAAGGTCTTCGTCATGGGCGCGGGCGTCGCTGGCCTGCAGGCGATCGCCACCGCGCGCCGGCTCGGCGCCATCGTCACCGCCACCGACGTGCGCCCGGCGGCCAAGGAGCAGGTGGAGAGCCTCGGCGCCAAGTTCATCGCCGTCGAGGACGAGGAGTTCAAGCAAGCCGAGACCGCGGGCGGCTACGCCAAGGAAATGTCGAAGGACTATCAGGCCAAGCAGGCCGCGCTGGTCGCCGAGCACATCAAGAAGCAGGACATCGTGATCACCACGGCGCTGATCCCGGGCCGGCCGGCGCCGCGGCTCATCTCCAAGGACATGGTCGCCTCGATGCGGCCGGGCTCGGTGATCGTCGATCTCGCGGTCGAGCGCGGCGGCAATTGCGAGCTCGCCAAGGCGGGCGAAGTGGTGGAAGCGGGCGGCGTCAAGATCGTCGGCCATCGCAACGTGCCGAGCCGCATCGCCGCGTCCGCTTCGAGCCTCTACGCCAAGAACCTTTTCGCCTTCCTGGAAATCCTGGTGGACAAGAACGCGAAGGCGCTTGCGGTCAAGTGGGACGACGAGATCGTGAAAGCGACCGCGCTCACGCGCGACGGCGCCGTCATTCATCCAAGCTTCGCGCCCAAGAGTGCCGCGTGACAGAGTGCCGCGTGATATCGCATCGCCAGGAAGACGCGCGCTCGGCGGCGGCTGACTCGTGCCTTCCCTCGGTGTCGTTGCGTGGTCTGACGTGGTTCCGTGGATACTGGACGCCTTCGCGGGCATGACGGCGAGGAACTGGGCGAGCTCAAGGAGAACGCAATGGCAACCTTCATCCCGACCGGCGCGCTCGCGGCGATGAGCGCCGCGGGTAGTTCGGCGGCCCCGGACCTCGCCCAAAACTTTACTCTCGCCCAGCTCGACATCATCGCGGCGGCCTCGGGCGGCGCCATGCACGCCGTGAGCAACGGGGCGGTCGATCCATTCGTGTTCCGCTTCTCGATCTTCGTGATTGCGATCTTCGTGGGTTACTACGTGGTGTGGTCGGTGACGCCGGCCTTGCACACCCCGTTGATGTCGGTGACGAACGCGATCTCGTCCGTGATCGTGGTGGGCGCGCTGCTCGCCGTCGGGGTTGCGCTCGTGACTGGCGACAAGGGGCCGATCTGGGCGCGCGTTCTCGGCTTCATCGCGCTCATCTTCGCCTCGGTCAACATTTTCGGCGGGTTCCTGGTGACGCAACGCATGCTCGGCATGTACCAGAAGAAGAAGTGAGCCAGCCGATGTCCGCCGATGTCGTCGCGCTGCTTTACCTTGCCGCCGGCGTTCTCTTCATCCTGGCGCTGCGTGGGCTGTCGAGTCCCGAAACCAGCCGGCGGGGCAACCTGCTCGGCATGATCGGGATGGCGATCGCCATCGTCACCACGCTCGCGTCGCACCCTCCCGCCGACATCGGCGCCTGGGCGCTTGTCGTCGTCGGGATGGCGATCGGCGGCAGCACGGGGGCGGTGATTGCGCGCCGCGTGCCGATGACTTCGATGCCGGAACTGGTCGCGGCGTTCCATTCGCTGGTCGGCATGGCGGCGGTGCTGGTGGCTGCCGGGGCGCTCTACGCGCCGGCGGCGTTCGACATCGGCACCGTCGGCGCGATCCACAAGTCGAGCCTCGTCGAGATGTCGCTCGGCGTCGCCATCGGCGCCGTCACCTTCACCGGCTCGGTGATTGCGTTCCTGAAACTCTCCGGCCGCATGAGCGGCGCGCCCATCATCCTTCCCGCCCGCCACGCCATCAACATCGCGCTGGCGCTTGCCATCATCGTGCTGATCGTCTTGCTCGCCCGCGCCGAAAGCCATCTCGCCTTCTGGCTGCTGGTCTTCGCCGCCTTTGCCTTCGGCGTGCTCATCATCATCCCGATCGGCGGCGCCGACATGCCGGTGGTGATCTCGATGCTCAATTCCTATTCCGGCTGGGCCGCGGCCGGCATCGGCTTCACGCTGGGCAATTCCGCGCTCATCATTACGGGCGCGCTGGTCGGCTCCTCGGGCGCGATCCTGTCCTACATCATGTGCAAGGGCATGAACCGCAGCTTCATCGCCGTGATCCTCGGCGGCTTCGGCGGCGAGGTCGCGGGGCCCGCCAGCAAGGAGCAGCGGCCGGTGAAGCAGGGCTCCGCCGAGGACGCCGCCTTCATATTGAAGAACGCCGGCAAGGTGATCATCGTGCCGGGCTACGGCATGGCGGTGGCGCAGGCACAACATGCGCTGCGTGAAATGGCGGACCGGCTCAAGAAGGAAGGCGTCGAGGTGAAATATGCCATCCATCCGGTCGCCGGCCGCATGCCCGGCCACATGAACGTGCTGCTCGCGGAGGCGAACGTCCCTTATGACGAGGTGTTCGAGCTCGACGACATCAATTCCGAATTCGGCCAAGCCGACGTCGCCTTCGTGATTGGGGCGAACGACGTGACCAATCCGGCGGCAAAGGAAGATCCGTCCTCGCCGATCTACGGCATGCCGGTGTTGGAAGTGTGGAAGGCCGGCACGGTGATGTTTTCCAAGCGCTCGCTGTCCTCGGGCTACGCCGGCATCGACAACACGCTGTTCTACCGCGACAACACCATGATGCTGTTCGGCGATGCCAAGAAGATGACGGAAGAGATCGTCAAGGCGCTGTGATCTCGCGCGACGCCGACGAAAGGATTCGCCGGCGAGGAGTCCGCGTCTGTCGAGCCTCAATCAGCGTGCGCTCGAATATACGCCCAGAGCTGATCGAGTTCGGCCTCGTTGAGCGTCCCGCGCCACGGCGGCATCTGGCCTTTGCCGTCCAAGACGAACTTGTCGAAGCGCGACCGCTGCTCGGCGGTGAGCTTGCGCAGATCGAAGCTCGTGCCGGGAGCCTTGAGCTTCTCGCCATGGCATCCCATGCAATGTTCCTCGTAGAGCTGCGCGCCCGCCTCGACTTGATCCTCCGCCCACGCGGCCGCCCCGACTCCTGCCAGCACACATGCGACGAAGCTAGTGCAGACTGCGACTGCGTTGCGCATGATGGATTCTCGCCTGTTGCCCGTGCAGGTGCGCGCCTTGGCGCTCGCGTGAGTTTGCCGGTTGTGTTCGCCCTTGGTCTGGATTTCAATTCCTCCCTGGCTTGCTCTCCCATGGGGGCGCAAGGACAAAAAAGATAGCAAAGGGAGGGAATCATGGTGAGGGCTTCTTTGTTCGCTGCCACGCTCGTGAGCATGCTCGCGACCCCCTTGGGCGCGCAAACCGGCGATTTCAAGCCGGTCACGCGCGAGATGCTGGCGAACCCGCCGCCCGGCGATTGGCTCATGCTCAATCGCACCTACGACGAGCAACGTTTCAGCCCGCTCAAAGAGATCAACCGCGACACCGTCGCCGGGCTTGCGCTCGCATGGGCGCGCGGGATGGCGGCCGGAACCAACGAATCCATCCCGATCGTCTATCAGGGCGTCATGTATGTCGTCAGCCCGGGCGCTGGCGTGCTCGCGCTCGATGCCACCAACGGCGATCTGATCTGGGACTATTCGCGCGAGTATCCGAAAGAGATGACCGACTTCATCGGCGCGCCCACGTCCGCGCGGCAGAAGGGGCTCGCGATCTTCGAGGACATGATCTTCTTCGAGAGCCCCGATGGCTTTCTGGTGGCGCTCGACGCGCGCACCGGCAAGGTCCGCTGGGAGACCAAAGTCCAGGACTATAAAGAGCTCACCCAGCACACGTCGGCGCCGCTCGTGGTCGAGGGCAAAGTCATCACCGGCCGCACCTGCGAGACGCGCGCCGGCTGCTTCATAGCGGCGCACGACGCCAGCACCGGCAAAGAAGTCTGGAAATTCTACAACACCGCCGCTCCCGGCGAGCCGGGCGGCGATACCTGGGGCAACGTACCGGCCGAGCGGCGCGTCGCCAGCAGCTGGGGGCTGCCGGGTTCGTACGATCCGCAACGCAAGACGCTTTATTGGGCGGTGGCCAATCCCAAGCCTTACACCAGGCTCAAACGTCACGGCAGCGCCGAGGGCACCGCGCAGACCGCGCCCGCCGATCTCTATTCCAATTCGACCTTGGCGCTCGATATCGAGACCGGGCAGCTCAAATGGTACTACCAGCATCTGCCGGGGGACGACTGGGACCTCGACCACATTCACGAGCGAACGCTGTTGCGCACCGCGGTCAATCCCGATCCCGGCGCGGTGAAGTGGATCAACCCCAATATCGCGCGCGGGCAAGAGCGCGACGTCGTGGTCGAGGTCGGAGAAGCCGGCGGGATTTGGGCGCTCGACCGCGCCAACGGGCAATTCCTCTGGGCCACGCCGTTTCCGTTGGACGTCCCGGAATTCCACATCTCCGACATCGACGTCGATACCGGGCGCACGCACATCAATTGGAATGCGGTGATGAAGAAGGACAAGGACCGCATCCTGGTCTGCTTCCAC
>WNFF01000030.1_pt1 | contig 190111 bp, 172 predicted proteins | sample 5400441 | NCBI WGS metagenome assembly WNFF01 (sample SAMN13153345, study PRJNA577476) | soil metagenome | isolation source: 120 cm saprolite under Douglas fir tree site 2 hole 3 replicate 1 | place: USA:California | collected 2015-04-18 | reverse complement strand
CATCTATACCCTGCAATCTGACTGAATCAGGCAACTAGCGCTTTCACCGCAGCGGCTTGGCGAAGCTGAGCTCGTGGCCGTCCGGGTCGGTCAGATGGAAGAAGCGCTCGCCCCATTCGGCATCGCGCGGCGCCGTGTCCGGGCGATAGCCGGCCGCGATCACGCTCGCGTGCAGCGCGTCGACGTCGGAATGGTAGAAGATGACGCGTCCCCACCACGACCACGTTCGCTCGGCCGGCTGGGCGATCAGATTGAGATAGCTCGTTCCAGCCCGAAAGCTCGTAAACGCGGCGTCGCCGCCCCCGTAGATCACCTCAAATCCCAGCATGCGATAGAAGCGGACCGCGCGCGCCATGTCGTGGGTGGCGAGCGTGATGGCGCTGATATTTTCGATCGTCGCGCTCATCCAATCAGCGGCGCGCGGTCACTTGGCCGATCACTTGGCCTTGGCGGAGATCGACCCGTGGGGATGACGCAGATCGCCGCGCTTGTTGCGCCGCCGCACGTAGTTGATCATGGCATCCGGCCGCTCGCATTTCACCTTGAGCGCGGCGATCAGCGCATCCTCCGCCGCCACCGTCACGCTCTCGTGTTTGCCAGCGACGTTTATGCCGACGGTGAATTCGAGTATCATGGCGGTCCCTTTCCGGCGACGTCAGTTGGATCTGGTGCCCGGCTCGGTCTCCTCGAGCTGCGAGAACCGCACCTGTAGAATCTCCTTCGTCGTCACCTTGCCGTTGCCGTTCTTTTCGACGAGGACGAGTTGCTGCGCATCGGGCAGGCCGGCAGGGATGACCATTTTCCCGCCCGCCTTCAACTGATGGATGAGCGGCGGGGGAATGAGGTCGGGAGCCGCGGTCACGATCACCTTGTCGAACGGCGCGTGCTCGGACCAGCCATGGTAACCGTTGGCGATCTTGAGCTCGATGTTGGTGCAGCCCTGCTGGCGCAGTCGTTGCTTTGCCTGGCGGGCGAGCTCTTCGATGATTTCGATGCTGTACACCTTGCGCGCCAGCTGCGCGAGGATCGCCGCCTGGTAGCCCAGTCCGGTGCCGATCTCCAGCACGGTCTCCTCGGCGCCGATATCGAGCAAATCCGTCATCAACGCGACGATGAACGGCTGCGAGATCGTCTTCTCGAAACCGATGGGGAGCGGAATGTTGGCGTAGGCGTAGGGTTGCAGCTCGACCGGTACGAACTCGTGTCGCGGCACCTTGGCCATGGCCGCCATCACGCGTTCGTCGAGCGCCGCCTTGCCGATCAGGTCGCTCACATGAAATGTGCCGGCGGCAATTTCCGCGAGCATCTGTCGACGGAGGATTTCGAAGTCTTTCACGCTCATTGCGTTCCTGCGGCCACAACGGGATACGCGGCACTCGACGCAGGCAAGCGTCGAGTGGCTTGTTCGCCCACGGAAATGTAGGCGAAACTCGCTCGGCTTTCCACCGAGGGTGAGGGCGCACCGAACGATGAACCGGTCAGGCGTCGCGTCTGTGACCGTTGCGGTCGATGACGCACACAGCGTCCGCGGGCTGTTGCTGGCGCCGCCGAGCGCGCGCGCCTGCTATGTCCTCGCGCATGGAGCGGGAGCCGGAATGTTCCACCCATTCATGGACAACGCTGCGAAGGGGCTCGCCGAGCGCGGCATCGCCACGCTGCGCTACCAGTTTCCGTACATGGAACGAGGCGCCAAGCGGCCCGACCCTCCCACGCTCGCGCATGCGACGGTCCGCGCTGCCGTGGCGGAAGCCGCCCGGCTTGCACCGGCACTTCCCCTGCTCGCCGGCGGCAAGTCCTTCGGCGGCCGCATGACCTCGCAGGCGCAGGCCGCATCCCCCCTCGCGGGCGTGCGCGGCCTCGCCTTCCTCGGCTTTCCGCTGCATCCGGCGGGACGGCCGTCGGACGCGCGTGCCGAGCATCTTTTCGAGGTCGAAGCGCCGATGCTGTTTCTGCAAGGAAGCCGCGACAAGCTGGCTGACCTCGAGCTGCTTCAGCGGTTGATAGCGCGGCTCGGCGAGCGCGCGTCGTTGCGGCTGATGCAAGATGCCGATCATTCCTTCCACGTGCCGGCGCGCGCAGGACGAAGGGATGCCGACGTCCAAAACGAAATGCTGGATACACTTGCCGCCTGGATCCTGTCGGTGATCGCCTGCTGCGGCTAAGCGCCGCGTCTTGGCTCGGACGAGCGGAAACGATCCGCGGCGCGCTCGCGCGCCTTCGCAGCCTCGACCTCGCGATCGCGCGGCGGAGCGGCGGTCACGAGCGCGTCGAGCAGTTCATGCGCCGCCTGCGTCACCTGCTCCACCGCGCGGCTGAAAGCGGCTTGGTTTGCTTTGGAGGGCTGCGTGAATCCGCTCAGCTTGCGGACGAACTGCAGCGCGGAGGCGCGGATTTCTTCGTCCGTGGCGGGGGGTTCGAAGTTATGCAGCGTTCGAATGTTTCGACACATGGGACATCCTCAGCTGTTCAATTTTGCGTTGCCTGCACAAAACGTAACCAGAGCGTAGGGAGATCAGTTTCGTAGCCGGTTGGCACGGCTTCGGCGAGCGGCCGGCCATCGAGAATAGCGTTCATCATACGCGCAAAACCAACGGGCTTCGTGTCATGGAGGAAAGTGACGAAGAGCCCGGCCTGTCGGTACGCCATGAGGATCCGGAATGACGTGACAGGGACTTGCGGCGGATGCTCAAATTTGACGGCGGCGAGATTGAGCAACGAGCCTGCACTTTCAATGGCAATATGATCACCGCGCCGAATGGCGTCACGCGCTTGGAGCTCGCTTACGCCTTCCGCGCCGCCGCCTCCTGAAACCATTACGGCAAGTCCTTCCGTAAACCAATGCGGCAGTCGGATATAAGTCAGCTGCGAAATCCAGCTTTGAAGGTGTGCGTGAGACAACTCATGGGTAACGAGTGCGGGGAGACGGTGGCGTTGAGTGGAAAACAAAACCGGCGACAGGACCACATGGCCCAAAAATGTCATGCCGACCGCACCGCGATCTCCTAATCCGTTTGCAGCAACGAAGGCCTCCGACGAGACGTACACTCCGACGGTGACAGGATGAGCAAATCGACGTCCATGGATGGCCTCCACCCGAGCAATGGCAGCGGGCAGGAGTCCGGCAACAACGCGTGCATATTCGAACGCACCATCTTCGTAGTGCACCTGAGGATTTTCCGCCAGCGCGGCCAACCGCTCCGGACTGTTCCACCACCCCGACGCAATGTGCCGCACCGTCGGCACGGCAGCGGCGGAGACCGCAGCGAAAAGCACGAAGCTCATGGCGGCCGCAGCGATCGTCTTTGAGATTGGGTGCCGCATGGCTAGCCGGCGGACATGAGTTGGGACTGCAAAACAGTCGCGATTTATGAGTACGCATCCTTGCTGAACACGACCGAAACCTGCACCGGTCCCCGCCGCTCGAGGATTTCGACCGACACTTCGTTGGCGTGACGGCGCACCTTGAGGTCGACGCTCGATTGCTTGAGCTGCAAATTGCGCAGCATCAGTTCATCCAGGAACGGCGGCAAGCGCGGGTTGCGCAGGCGGATTTCGTTCGCGGCCGGATCGAATTGCAGCCCGAGCGAGGCCTCGATCAGCGTGAACGGCGTGGCGCTCGCCCAGGCCTGCGGCGAGCAGGCGACCGGATAGTGGGTCGGCCCGCGTCCGCGGCTGCGCTGAAAACCGCAGAACAGCTCGGGCAATCGCCGCATCTCCATGTAGGTTGCGGCATCGAACAAGCCTTTGAAGACGCGCTCGACCGAACGCCTGAGCCCATAGCGGGCCAATCCAAGGGCGATCAGCGCATTGTCATGCGGCCAGATCGAGCCGTTGTGATAGGACATCGGATTGTAGCGCGCTTCGGTATTGGCGATGGTGCGAATGCCCCATCCGGAAAAGAATTGCGGCCGCAGCAGGCCGTCCGCCACCTCGATCGCCCGATCGGGCTTGGCGATGCCGGTGAACAGCATCTGCCCGGCATTGGAGCTGCGCACGCGGCAGGGCTCCTTCTCGCCGTCGAGCGCGAGCGCGTAGGTCCCAAGCTCCGGACACCAGAAGCTTGCGTCGAATCGCTCGGCCAGCTGATCGGCTTCGGCTTTGAGACGCTGCGCCCGCTCGCCCCACCCCAGCCGTTCGATGCAACGTGCCAGCACCTGCTTGGCGCAGTAGACGTAGCCTTGCACCTCCGCGAGCGCGATCGGACCCTGCGCCAAGCGGCCGTCGGCGTGGAAAATCGCATCCTGGGAATCTTTCCAGCCTTGATTGGCGAGACCGCGCTCGGTCGCGCGGTAGTATTCGAGAAAGCCGTCGCCGTCGGGATCTCCGGCTCCGTCGATCCATGCGAGTGCGGCCTCGATCGCGGGCCACAGCTCCACAATGATGGCGTCGTCGCCGGTCCGCTCGGCGTACATGCCGGCCAGCATGACGAAGAGCGGCGTCGCATCGACGCTGCCGTAGTAGAGGCCGAAGGGGACCTCGTGCAGCGCCGCCATCTCGCCTTCGCGCATTTCGTGCAAGATTTTGCCCGGTTGCGCGTCCGACGCGGGATCGTCGGTCTTGGCCTGATAGGCGGCGAGCCGCCGCAGCACGCCTTGCGCGATGCGCGGATCGAACCACAGCATCTGCAGCGCGGTGATCAACCCATCGCGGCCGAAGGTGGTCGAGTACCAGGGAATGCCGGCGTAGGGATAGCGTCCCTGCGGCGTGCTGGTCATCAGCATGTAGAGATCGGACATCGAGCGGCACAGCACCTCATTGAGGAGGTCGTTCGAGGTCTCGACCGTGGCGGCGTTGCTCGAAACGGCGCGCCGATTGCGATGGACCGCGCGCAGGCCGCGCGCGAAAGATATGGCTTTGGGAGGTTCCGGCGCGCCGCAGGCGATGGTGCAGTAGATCGACGTCACCTGCTGGGGCGCAAGGGTGAGGCGATACGATGCCGTCGTCGCCGTGATCTCGGCCGGCGGAGGGTCGAAGCGCAGCACCGTCTGCCGCAGCTGTGCGTCCAGTCCTTTGTAGCTCAGCACGGTGGTGTCCGGGCGGAGCGCCTGGCGGGTGCTGGCGCCGCGGCGTTCCCGCTGCAAGCCGCGCACCTCGAACAAGTCGGCGAAATCGCTGTCGAACAGCATCGTCAGGCGCAAATCGACCGCACGATCGCCATGGTTCTGGATCCCCAGCCTTTGATAGGCCGTGTCGCGCCAGAGAAAAATCGTGCGCACGACGTGCATAGTGTCCTTGGGCAGAACGAGGCGATGGTCGAAATACACGTCGGGATTGGTCAGATCGACGGTCAGCTGCGTATTGTCGTCGCGCACGTTGGAGCCGAGCAACAGCGGCTGGGTGCCGTTGAGCAAAAGCTCGAGATGCGAGAGAAAACGCGTGTCGCAATGAAAGAGCCCGTCGGCGCCGCCGGCCGATGCGCCCACATCGCCGTGGCTGTCGAGAACGAGGAACGTATCGTCGTGCTTGAGGGTGCGGCGCGGGCGCGTCGCAGGGCCCGTCGCCGGAATATAGAACGGCGCCTCGGGAATAATTTCGAACGGCAATTTCGGGAGGGCGGCGCCCACACTCGCCATGAAAGCCCTGTCAGTTCATGCCTTTTTCCAGCTCCGGCTGCAGCCTCGGCAGGGCGGTCTCGCGCTCCGGCAGCGCCGGCCGCTTGAGCAGCGAGCGGTACACATGAACATAGTCCTTGGCCATGCGCGCAGCGGAAAAGCGCTGGTCGAATCGCTGCCGCACCGCGCGCCGATCGAGCGCGAGCACCTCCGGCACCATCCTGATCGCCTCGTCCATGGCGCCGACGATCAAGCCGGTGACCCCGTGATCGATGATCTCGGGCACGGAGCCGCAACGGAAGGCGAGCACCGGCGTGCCGCAGGCCATCGCCTCGATCATGGACAATCCGAACGGCTCCGGCCAGTCCACTGGGAACAGCAGCGCCGCCGCATCGCCCAGGAACTCGCTCTTGGCCCGCTCGTCGATCTCGCCGATGAATTCCACGCCGGGTTGATTGAGCAGCGGCACGATTTTCTCGCGGAAATAGGCTTCGTCGACCTTGTCGACCTTGGCGGCGATCTTGAGCGGGATCTCCAGCGCTCGTGCGATTCGGATGGCGCGGTCGGGCCGCTTCTCGGGCGAGATGCGTCCGAGAAACGCCAGATAGTTGCCGCGGGGCCGGTAATTCGGCTTGAGCAATTGGGCCGGAATCCCGTGATAGACGGTGGCGACGAAGTTCGCATTCGGGATCGGCTTGCGCTGCGCGTTTGAGATCGTCACCAGCGGCATTTCGCTGAAGCCGACATAGAGCGGCTTGAGGTCGTGCAGGTCTTGCCGGCCGTGCAGCGTGGTCACGGTCCGCTGGGCTATCGGCCGAAACAAGGGAAAATGAAACTGGTCGATGTGGAAGTGCAGAATGTCGAATTCGTCGACGCGCTCCCGCACCCGGTCGAGCATCAGCATGTAATAGGGGATCGGGTCGCGCACGTTGGCGTCGAGACGCAGCGCTATCGGTACGCACGGCACCAAACGCGCGCTGGAAACGGAGTCTCCGCTCGCAAAAAGCGTCACGTCATGGCCCGCTCGGACCAGCTCATCGGTGAGATATGAGACGATTCGCTCACTGCCGCCATAAAGCCGCGGCGGCACGCTCTCCATGAGCGGCGCGATCTGCGCAATTTTCATATTTTCCTCTCTGCCAGGACCGGCTCTGATCGCAACGTATTGTCATGGGCAAAGTTCCGCAACTGCCCTTCACCGAGGAAACGAAAATTTGACCAGAAAATCGCCCACGTCCGGGTTAACCTTCCGCATAGGCAATGGTCGACAACAGCGACACTTCGGCGCGGCGCGAATCGAGCCGCGTGTGCTGCACGATGATCGGAACGTCCGATTCGAACACCGACGCATAATCGGTGTCGCGCGGGATCGGCTGCGGGTCGTCGAGATCGTTGAAGCGCAAATGCAGTGTGCGTCGGGCAGCGACGGTCACGCGGTAGGGGCCGACCGGCTCCCGGTTGGCGAAGAAGATGGTAATGGCGACACGCGCGTCCTGCTCGCTGGCGTTGAGGATGCAGGCGGTCTCGTGGGAGATGAGCGCGCGGTCGGAAAACGAGCTTTCGGAGGGAATGTAGCCTTCCGCGATTGCCCATCGCCGCCGTCCGATGGCCTCCATGCCGGTGCCTCCGTTTTCCCACAATAAAAAAGATAACGCGGACGGCCCGATTTTCGTTTCGCCCGCAGGAACTTTTTTTTGCCTCTGGCGTAGAGATGTCGTCAATGGCGTTTGCCGGAAAGCCCGACGACGGCATTCCGAGCAAGCGCCGAGTGCTTTATCGCGGACAGCGCCCCCGCGACTCCAGTTCGAGCCAATCGAGGGGCAGGATGCGCGCAATCACCGTTTCGCCCGGCATCGCCCATTCGGCGAGGCTCGAGGATATCCCCGACCCGCCGGAATCGGACGGGCCCGTCCTGGTGCGCACGTTGGCGCTCGGCGTGTGCGGGACCGATCGCGAAATCCTCGATGGCCGTTATGGCTCTGCTCCTCCCGGTCAGCAGCGTCTTGTGCTCGGCCACGAATCGCTGGGCGCGGTGGAAGCGGCGCCTGCGGGGTGCGGCCTTGCGCCCGGCGATCTCGTCGTCGGGATCGTGCGCCGGCCCGATCCTGTGCCGTGCCTCGCGTGCGCCGTCGGCGAATGGGACATGTGCCGCAACGGGCGCTACACCGAACGCGGGATCAAGGAGCGGCACGGCTACGGCGCCGAACGCTTCCGCCTCGAGCCGGAATTCGCGATCAGGATCGACCCGGTACTGGGCATTCTCGGCGTGTTGCTGGAGCCCGCCAGCATCCTCGCCAAGGCCTGGGACCACACCGAGCGCATCGGCCATCGCGCGCGTGCGTGGCAGCCGAAGACGCTGCTCGTCACCGGCGCCGGGCCGATCGGGCTTCTGGCGGCCCTCATGGGAATGCAGCGCGACCTCGACGTGCATGTGCTCGATCACAACAAGGGTGGTCCGAAGGAGGCGCTCGTGCGCGATCTCGGCGGGACCTACCACAGCGACCCGGCGGGCCTCGAACGGCTGGCTCCCGACATTCTGATGGAATGCACCGGAGCTGTGGGCCTCATCGGTGCATGTCTCGGCGCGACGGCGGCGGCCGGAATCGTCTGCCTGACCGGTGTCACCGAGCCCGGAAAGGTGTTCGACGTCGATATCGGCCGCCTCAACCGCACCATGGTGCTCGACAACGACGTCGTATTCGGGACGGTCAATGCCAATCGGCGGCACTACGAGACGGCGGCGGCCGAGCTCGCGCGCGCGGACAAGCGTTGGCTTGCGCGGCTGATTACGCGTACTGTCCCTCTCGAGCGCTGGGATGAGGCGCTCGAGCACCGCAAAGGCGACATCAAGGTCGTCATCGATTTCAGGGCATAGGTCCGCATGTCGTCCCATATCGAGGATTACGCGCTGATCGGCGATTGCGAGGCGGCCGCGCTGGTCGCCCGCAACGGCTCGCTCGATTGGCTGTGTTGGCCGCGGTTCGATTCCGATGCTTGCTTCGCCGCGCTTCTCGGCTCCGACGACCACGGCCATTGGCTGATCGCCCCGCGCGACGACGGAGCCACCAGCACCCGGCGGTATCGGCCGAACACCTTGATTCTGGAAACACGCTTCGAATGCAGCGAGGGCGCCGTAACCCTGGTCGATTTCATGCCGATGCGGGGAACGCATTCGAGCGTGGTCCGTCTGGTGGTCGGGGAGCGGGGCCGAGTGACCATGAGCACCAAGCTTGTGCTGCGCTTCGGCTATGGCGCGATCGTTCCCTGGGTCACGCGGCCCGACGACGGCACGTTGCGGGCCGTTGCCGGCCCGGACATGGTCGTGCTGCGGACGCCGGTTCATCTCGCCGGTGAGAACATGACGACCGTCGGCAAGTTCACCGTGGTGGCGGGACAGACGGTGCCCTTCGTCCTCACCTATATGCCCTCGCATTTGCCGCCGCCGCCGCCGCTCGACGCTCGCTCCGCGCTCGAGGCGACGGAGGACTTTTGGACCGCTTGGTCGAAAAAATGCCGGCCGCCCGGACACTGCTCGGATGCGGTCATGCGCTCGCTGATCACGCTCAAGGCGCTCACCTATTGGCCGACCGGCGGCATCGTCGCGGCGCCGACCACCTCGTTGCCGGAATGCTTGGGCGGCGTGCGAAACTGGGACTATCGCTTTTGCTGGCTGCGCGACGCGACGCTCACGCTGATCGCGCTGATGGACGCCGGTTTCTACGAGGAGGCGCAGTCCTGGCGTGACTGGCTGCTACGCGCGGTCGCCGGTAGTCCTGAGCAAATCCAGATCATGTACGGGATCGCCGGCGAGCGGCGGCTGACGGAAATGGAGCTGCCATGGTTGCCGGGCCACCAAGGCTCCGCGCCGGTGCGCGTCGGCAATGCTGCGCATGGCCAGCTCCAGCTCGATACATTCGGCGAGGTGATGGATGCGCTCCATCAGGCGAGATGCAAGGGGCTCGCCGCGAGCGAATCCGGCTGGGCGCTGCAGCAGGCGTTTCTGTCCCACCTCGAGCGCATCTGGACCCAGCCGGACGATGGCATATGGGAAACGCGCGGCGGGCGCCAGCACTTCACCTATTCCAAGGTCATGGCATGGGTCGCCTTCGATCGTGCGATCAAGAGCGCGGAGCAGTTCGGCCTCGAAGCTCCGCTCGATCGCTGGCGTGAGCTCGCCGCCGCCATTCACGCCGACGTGTGCCGTCGCGGCTTCGACCAGGAGCTCGGGAGCTTCGTCCAGTCCTATGGGTCGAAACACCTCGACGCCAGCCTTCTGCTCCTGCCGCTGGTCGGCTTCTTGCCGCCCGACGATCCGCGCGTGCGCGGGACGTTGCAAGCCATCGAGCAGCGGCTGTTGGTCGATGGCTTCGTCCTGCGCTACGACACGGCGGCGTCCGATGACGGCTTGCCGCCCGGGGAAGGGGCCTTCCTGGCGTGCAGCTTCTGGTTGGTCGATGCCTATATGGCGCAGGATCGCTGGCAGGACGCGCGGCGCATGTTCAATCGGCTGCTCGATCTGCGCAACGACGTCGGACTGCTGAGCGAGGAATATGACCCGCGCACGGGCCGCCTCGTCGGCAACTTTCCGCAAGCGTTCACGCACCTTGCCCTGGTCAACAGTGCGTTCAACCTGACGCAGTTGGAAGCGCCCGAGGAACACCGCGCGCAGCCGGCTGCAGAAGGCGTGGCGGCGTCGGCTGCGGCCGGCAGTTAGCTCCCGCAGCACAGTTCCTGCCGCGTGGAAGCGATGCGGCGGCTCGCACGCGGCCGGCAACGCCTTGGGGGAAACGGCGGGCTAAGCCAAGCGAGCCGGGATCGTCGGGGCAAGTCCGAGCCGCTCGGGCCACGGCGGCGTGGCCGCGTCCTTCGTCAGTACGGCGAGGAAATGTTCGCCCCACGAATTGAGGTCGTTATCGGAAATCACCTGAAACAGCGCCTGGTGGCGCGTGCGCCGCTCTTCGAGCGGCATGGAAAGCGCATGTGAAATCGAGGTCGCGACCGTCTCGGGATCGTATGGATTGACGAGAAGCGCGGCCGTGCATTCGGCCGCCGCGCCGGCAAAGCGCGACAAGATCAGAACGCCGGGGTCTTCGGGATCCTGGGCGGCGATGTATTCCTTGGCCACCAGGTTCATGCCGTCGCGCAACGGCGTCACCAGCCCCGCGCGCGCGGAGCGGAACAGGCCTGCAAGCACGCTGCGGCTGTAAGCACGATTGACGTAGCGGATCGGCGTCCAGGCGATTTCGCCATAGGCACCGTTGATGCGTCCGGCGGCTTCGCTGATCGTGCGCTCCATCTCGGCGTATTCCTGGATTTCCGAGCGGCTTTTCGGCGTGATCTGCAGGTAGGTCACCTTGCTGCGCCAATCGGGGTATACCGCGAGGAAGCGCTCGAAGGCGTCCATGCGCTGCGCAAGCCCTTTGGAATAATCGAGCCGATCGACGCCGATCATCATGGCGCGCCCAGCGAGGCTATCCAGCACCCCGCGCACCAGCGGCGAGCGCACCGACCGCCGTGCCAGCCGGCTGAACTCGTGGGTCTCGATGCCGATGGGAAAGACGCCGACGCGCACGCTTCGCTCAGGCGTTTGATAGGAAAATTCGCCGCGTTTCTGCAATTTGCATTCGTTTTCGAGATAGCGCGCGAAATTCATCGCGTCGTTCTCGGTTTGAAAGCCGACGAGATCGTACGCGCTCAATTGCGGAATGAGCCACTCGTGGTTCGGCAGCGCGGTGAGAATTTCCGGCGGCGGGAATGGTACGTGCAAAAAGTATCCGATGCGGTTGCCGTGACCGCGGTCGCGCAGCATTTTTGCCAGCGGAATGAGATGATAGTCGTGCACCCAGATGACGTCGTCCGGTTGCAATAGATTGTTCAGCTCATTGGCAAAATGCGCGTTGACGCGCCGATAGCCGCTGAGATCACGGCGCGAAAATTCCGCCAGATCGAGCCGATAATGCAAAATCGGCCACAACACCCGATTGGCGAAACCGTTGTAATATTCCTGATAGTCGGCCTCGACGAGATCGGTGACGACGTAGGACATGTCGCCGCGTTGAATGGTCCTGGTCGCCGCCTCCCCGTCGGCCGAAACCGTTCCACTCCAGCCGAACCAGAGCCCGCCGTGGCGCTTGAGCAATGAACGCACGGCAACCGCGAGCCCGCCGGCCTGACTATCGCCGCTCGGGACGGCCACACGGTTGGAAACGACGATCAGCCGCGCCAATATCGATCCTCCCAGCTGCGCGATAGTCGCATCGCGGTCAAGATCAAGCCGGCCATCGAGTAGGTTTGCGGAAAATTTCCCCACAAAGTCCCGGTTTGCGGATCGATATCCTCCGACAGCAAGCCATAGCGATTGCGATATGCCAACGCGTCGACGAACAACTCGTACGCCTCCTCGCGGCGACCCAGCGACCACCACGCATCGACCAGCCAGAATCGACAAATCAGGAAGGCGGTGGCCGGCAGGCCGAAATCGTCCGGCGAAGCATAGCGCATAACGTGCTTCTCGCGCAAAAGTTCACGCTCCATCGCCTTGACCGTGCTGACGAAGCGTGGATCGTCGGCTTCGATCACGCCTAGATCGGGCAGCAACAAAACGCTGGCGTCGAGGTCCTCCGACCCGAAGGCGGCGGTAAACGCTTGACGCTTCTCGTTCCAGGCGCCCTGCAGCAGCGCGTGGTGGACCGGCTCGGCCACGGCGCTCCAGTGCGCCGCCCGATCCGGCAGGCCCAATCGACGCGCAATGGCGGCAAGCCGGTGGCAGCCGGCCCAGCACATGGCGGTGGAATGGGTGTGGATGCGCTGGCGGCCGCGATATTCCCAAATGCCGTTGTCGGCTTCCAAGGCGAGCTCGCCGGCCTTGCTGCCGAGCGTCTCCAGCAGCCGAAAAAGCCCTTCGTCGCCGAGCCGTGGCAGGCGCCGGTCGTAGAACATCGGCATCGCAGCGAGGATGATGCTGCCGTAGGTATCGTTTTGAACCTGCTCGGCCGCGGCGTTGCCGATGCGCACCGGCCCATCCCCACGATAGCCCTTGAGGCTGGGCGCCGTTTTTTCATCCATCGGGTCGATCGGAACGACGCCGTAGACCGGCCGCAACGGCTCGTCGGGGTTGGACGCGATGCTCAGCGTAAACGCGATGAAATCCTCCATCGTCTGCGTCGCGCCGATGCGGTTGAGCGCCTTCACCACGAAATAGGCGTCGCGCAGCCAGCAGTAGCGGTAGTCCCAGGTGCGGCCGGATCCCGGCGCTTCGGGGATGGAGGTGGTATGGGCCGCGATGATGCCGCCGGTTTCCTCGAAGTTGCTGAGCTTGAGCGTGATCGCGGCGCGGATGATTTCATCCTGCCAATCGTAGGAAATGGAGAGACCCCGCGACCAATCCATCCAATAGTCGATGGTGCGGTCGCAGAATTCGCGGCAGGTGGTTTCGAGCTCGTCTTGAAAGCGCTCGTCGACGCCGAACACGAGATGGTGCGGCCGCGTGAGCACGAAAGGAGCTTCGCTCTCGATGTAGGACAGCGGCGCATCGGTCGTGAGGCGGATGACCGTCGACTCGTGGACGAAGCGGATATGATTGCTGCCGACGGAATGATGGGTGAACGCCTGTCCGTAATCGTGCGTCGGGCGGAAACGAAGAGTGATGCGCGGCAGCCCGGCCACCGGCTCGATCATCCGGATGAGTTGCGGCGGCCGGAAGACGCGGCCGAATTGCCGGAAGCGAGGGGCGAAATCGGTAATGCGGACGGCGCCGCCATTGCGATCGGTGAGCACCGTCGACACCACCGCGGTATTGCGGAGGTATTCGGATTGGAAATCGGCCATATTGTCGAGCACGACGTCGCAAAATCCCTTCTCCTCGTCGCCCGAAAGCAAACGGCAGAAGATCGGATCGCGGTCGAAGCGGGGATAGCACCACCATACCAGACGCGCGGTCGGATCGACGAGCGCGGCCGTGCGTCCGTTGCCGATGACGGCAAGATCAAGCCCGTGGTCGGTCATGAGGTCGCGAATGCGTCGTTGCGAGAGACTTGCGCGAGCCAGCGGCGAACATCCGCTGGCTGGGCGAAGCGAGCCTCGACGCCGGGGACGTTTCGGCCAACTGAAATGCCAATGCCATCGAAATCTCGCAGAATCTCGAACACGCCCAGATCCGTGACGTCGTCGCCGAGGAAAATGGGACGGCGGTTGGAGAAGCGCGGATAGGTCATCAGTTCGCGAACGGCGGTCGCCTTGGTGAAACCGGTTTGCTTGATTTCCACCACCAATTTGCCGGGCAAGAGCTCGATCGAAGCACCCTTCACGCCGGCGCAAATCTTGGCAGCAGCCGCGCGCACCAGGTCTTCCTTGTCCGGCGCCAGCCGGTAATGGAGCGCAAGCGAGTAGCCTTTGTCCTCCAGGATGATGCCGGGACCAGCCTCGGCGATGGCGGCAAACTGCCGCTTCACGGCGGGATCGAGTGCGGGCAGCCGCGGCGCTTCCGGCGCGGCGCCGGGAGTGGTGCGAAGCTCGGCGCCGTGACCGCCGATCGCCGGCAATTGTAGCGGGGAGAAGATGAGGTCGAGCTCGCTCACCGGGCGGCCGCTCACGAAAGCGACGCCGCCATCGGTCCGTTGCCAAAGTCGCGTCAGGGTATCGCGCAGCTCGTGCGAAACGAAAACCCCGCGCGGCGTGGGAGCGAGGTCGAGAATCGTCCCGTCGACGTCGAGCAGAAAGGCGAATGGCTTGAGATCGGAAGGAAGCGAGGGAATGGAGTTTGACATCACGGTCGTCCGGAAAAGGGTGCCATTGCGTGCGGGGCGCAGACCCAGTGCGTGCAAATTAAGGGAAGGTGGCGCGATCGGTACGGATACGACAACTCATCGATTCACTGAGCGTTCCGAACAAAAAAACGGCATGCTCGCGCAATTGCCGTTGTCATAGGCAATCTCCAGGCAGTTAAGAATTGGTTGCGGTCCAGGGTCATCTACATCCGAATATATGGGTTCCGGCACCTAGAGCGCCATCCCGCCGTCGACCAGGTGCGGTTGCCCGGTGATGTAGCTGGCCTCCTCGGAGGCGAGAAAAACCGCAAGCGCGGCCACCTCCTCGGGCCGGCCGAGCCGACCCAGGGGTTGGCGTTCGACGAACGCCTTCTCCACCTCCGACAGCGATTTGCCGGTCGCGCGCGAGCGGTCTTTGATCCGGTCCTCGAGCGAGGGCGACTCGATCGTCCCCGGACAGATCGCGTTGGCGCGGATGCCTTGCCGGATAAAGTCGGCCGCAACCGCTTTGGTGAGCCCGATGACGGCGGCCTTGGTTGCGCCGTAGGCATAGCGATCGGGAACCCCGCGGATCGACGACACCGCGGACGAAATGTTGACGATCGAGCCTGCCTTCTTCTGCAGCATGCCCGGGAGGAACGCCTTGATCATTCGATGCATCGATTTCACGTTGAGATCGAAGGAGAAGTCCCAATCCTGCTCGGAGCAGTCGAGCACGCTGCCATGATGCACGTAGCCGGCGCAGTTGACGAGCACGTCGAGTGCGCCGAACTCGGTCGCGGTCTCCTTCGCGAGCGCCTCGATCGCCGCGGTCGAGCGCACGTCGAGCTTGCAGCGCTTTACGCTTTTGATGCCTTCGAGCTTCTTCTCTTCCAAATCGGTGGCGATCACGCGGGCGCCTTCAGCCGCAAATGCCTCGGCGATGGCCCGGCCGATCCCTTGTCCCGCCGCGGTGACGAGCGCGAGCTTGCCTTGCAGACGTAACGCCATGGCCTGTTTCTCCCTGCCGCAGATAACGGCATTCACGGCCTTTGGTTCACGCGGGAAGCGCTTGCCCTCGGTCCGATGCCCGCCGTTCACCCGCAGGCAATTTTCGTAAACCGCGTTCGCCCGTCCAATGGGATCAGTGGTTGTCCCGCGGCACGCTCTTTTGCGCGACGCGATGATATTTCACGGCGGGCTTGAGAACCATGCCGTCGGCGAGCTGATCGACCATGCCGCGTTGTATCTCCTGCCACGGCGTTTGGCTCGGCGGATATTTGTAGCCACCCTGTTTCTCCAGCGCGGCGCGGCGTTGCGCGAGCTCGGCGTCCGGCACCAACATGTTGGCGCTACCCTTGTTGAGGTCGATGCGCACGCGGTCGCCGGTCTTGAGCAAGGCAAGCCCGCCACCCACCGCCGCCTCCGGGGAGGCGTTGATGATCGACGGCGAGGCGGAGGTCCCGGACTGGCGTCCGTCGCCGATGCAGGGCAGCGAGGTAATGCCCCGTTTGATCAACGCCGCCGGCGGCTGCATGTTCACCACCTCCGCCGAGCCCGGATAGCCGATGGGCCCGACGCCGCGGATGAACAGCATCGTGCTCGCATCGATCGCGAGCGAGGGATCGTCGATGCGGTGGTGGTAGTCTTCGGGCCCGTCGAACACGACGGCGCGGCCTTCAAAGGCGTTGGGGTCTTTTGGATTCGACAAATAGCGTTGCCTGAACTCTTCCGAGATCACGCTTGTTTTCATGATCGCGGAGTCGAACAGATTTCCCGACAACACCTTGAAGCCGGCGTGCTGCTTCAGCGGCTTGTCGTACGGGCGGATCACGTCGGAGTCCTTAATCTTGGCCTGCTTGACGTTTTCGCCGACGGTCTTGCCGTTGATCGTGAGCGCGTGCGCATGGATGCGGCCGGCCGCGATCAACTCATGCAACACTGCCGGCAATCCGCCGGCGCGGTAATATTCCTCGCCGAGATATTTGCCGGCGGGTTGCATGTTGACCAGCAGCGGCACCTCGTGGCCGATCGTTTCCCAATCCTTGATCGAGAGCGACACGCCGACGTGGCGCGCGATGGCGTTGATGTGGATCGGTGCGTTGCTGGAGCCGCCGATCGCCGAGCACGCGACGATGGCGTTCTCGAACGCCTCGCGAGTGAGGATGTCGGAGGGTTTGAGATCCTCGTGCACGATCTCGACCGCGCGCCGGCCGGTCTCGTAGGCGATTTGTGCGCGCTCGCGGTAGGGCGCGGGGATGGCGGCGCAGCCCGGCAGCGAAAGGCCGAGCGCCTCGGCGAGCGCATTCATGGTCGAGGCCGTGCCCATGGTGTTGCAGTGACCGATCGATGGCGCCGAGGACGCGACGAGATCGAGAAATTCCTTGTAGTCCATGCGACCGGCGGCGTGCTCCTGGCGCGCCCACCACACCACGGTGCCGGACCCTGCGCGCTCGCCCTTCCACCAGCCGTTGAGCATCGGCCCGCCGGACAGCACGATCGCCGGCGTGTTCACGGTCGCGGCCGCCATGATCGCCGCCGGTGTCGTCTTGTCACAGCCGGTGGTGAGCACGACGCCGTCGAGCGGATAGCCGAACAGCACCTCGACCAGGCTGAGATAGGCGAGATTGCGGTCGAGCGCCGCGGTCGGACGCTTGCCGGTTTCCTGGATCGGATGCATCGGGAACTCGAAGGCGATGCCGCCGGCGTCGTGGATGCCTTCGCGCACGCGCGCGGCGAGCTCGAGATGATGGCGATTGCAGGGCGAGAGGTCGGACCCGCTCTGGGCGATGCCCACGATCGGCTTGCCGGAGGTGAGCTCTTGCTTGGTCAGCCCGTAATTGAGGTAGCGCTCGAGATAAAGCGCGGTCATGCCCGGATTGTCGGGATTGTCGAACCACAATTGCGAGCGCAGCCGCCGCTTTCCATTGCTCGGCATGGGAGAGCCTCCGGAGTTCCATGTCCCGCAGATTTATATAGGACGATCGGGCGCATGCGTCTCAGGCGCCGCAGCCGTTGCACGGAAATAAAATCAAAGCGGATGGTGCACGGAACCGCCGCGGCTCATCCACGCATGCTCATGTGACTTCAACGCGTCGCTCAGCCGGCCCGCGTCTCATACGCTCCGGCTTTGCGCAGCGCATCGACGATGCGGTCGGGCGTCAGCGGCATCTCTGCAAAGCGCACGCCGAAGGGAGAGAGCGCGTCCTCGACGGCGGAGATGATGGCAGCCGGCGCCGGGATGGTGCCGCCTTCGCCCGCGCCTTTGACGCCGAGCGGATTGAGCGGGTTCGGCGTCTCCACGTGCTCGATCGCGCAGGGCGGCACGTCGAGTGCGCCCGGCAAGAGATAGTCCTGAAAGGTTGTCGTCAGCGGCTGTCCGTCTCGATCGTACTTCATCCATTCGAACAGCGCGTTGCCGACGCCGTGGGCGACGCCGCCCTGCACTTGGCCGTCGACCACCAGCGGATTGATGATGTTTCCGCTGTCGTGGGCGACGGTGTAACGCAGGAGCTTCACGCCGCCGGTCAAAGGGTCGACCTCGACCTCCGCCACGTGCGTCCCGTTGCAATAGGAGGCTTGCGGCGGGGTGAAATAGGCCGTGTGCTCGAGGCCGGGGGTTTGGCCCGCGGCGAAGGAGAAGCCCGGCATCCCCTGCGCGACGCGCGCAAGCTCCCCGAGCACGATCGACGGCTTGTTGCCGCCCCGCGCGATGGCGCGGCCATCCTCGACGTCGATGTCGCTTTCAGCCACGCCGAGCACGCGGGCGGCGAGCGCGACGATTTGCTGGCGCACGCTTGCGCCCGCGATCAGCGCCGATGAGCCGGCGTTGATCGCCTGTCGGCTGGCGAAGGCGCCGACCCCTTGCGAGATCGCGGCGGTATCGCCCACGGTCATGACGATGTCCTCGATGCGGCAGCCGACCTGATCGGCCACGATCTGGGAAAGCGTCGTGCGCGTGCCTTGTCCCTGCGTGGTGGCGCCGGTCGCCACCGCGACCTTGCCGTTGGGAAGGACGCGTACGGTCACGCCCTCGAACGGCCCAAGCCCCGTGCCCTCCACGTAGTTGGCGATCCCGATGCCGAGGCAGCGGCCTTCGGCACGCGCTTTCGTCTGGCGCGCCCGAAAGCCCTCGTAGTCGGAGAGGGCGAGCGCGCGCCGCTGACTTTTCGGGAAATCGCCGCTGGCATAGACGAGCGGCTTGCCATCGCGAAAAATCAGCCCGACGGAATAAGGCATCTGCTCGGGCGCGATCATGTTGCACCGACGCAGCTCAGCGCGATCGAGCTTGAGCTCGCGCGCGACCCGGTCCATCAGCCGTTCCATGGCGAAGACCGCCTGCGGCCGGCCGGCGCCGCGCACCACCGTGGTCGGCACGCGGTTGGTGAGCACGACCGTCGCCTCGATGCGGTAGGCCGGCACGACATAAGGTCCCGGGAATGTCGTCGCCGCGATGTAGGGCACGATGATGCCCCAGGGCAGAAAGGCCCCGGTGTCGTGCAGCAGGGTGCCGGAGAGGCCGAGGATTTTTCCTTGGGCATCGACGGCGATGGCGACCTTCCAATGCTGGTCGCGTTCCTGCGTCGCCGAGAGGAAATGCTCGCGCCGGTCCTCCTGCCACGCGACCGGGCGGCCGAGCTTCATCGCCGCCGCAGCAATGACCGCCTCTTCCGGATAGAACGGCGCCTTGGTGCCGAAGCCGCCGCCGACATGGGGCGCGATGACGCGGATCGCTTCGAGGTCGCGTTCGAGCAGGTCGGCAAGCGTGGCGCGGCAAAGGTGCGGCGTCTGCGTTGCCGACCACACCGTCAGCATGTCGGATGCGGCGTCGTAGCTCGCGAGCACGGCGCGGCCTTCGAGCGTCATGGCGCCGCCGCGATGGAGGGAAAGCTCCTCCTCGAATACGTGCGCCGCCTGCGCGAACGCCGCCTCGACGTCGCCGTAGGTCATCGCAACGACCGCGGCGACGTTGGTCGCGAGATCGCTGTGCGCAGGAGGCGCGCCGGGGCGCGCGGCGTCGCGGCAGTCGCTGACCGCCGGCAAGGCTTCGAAATCGACGTTGACCGCGGCGGCGGCATCCTCGGCGAGATAACGGTTGTCGGCGATCGCCACGGCGACGGTCTGCCCCACATAGCAGACCTCGCGCCGCGCCAACGCGAGCTGCGTGCGCGGCGTCTTGATCGATGGATTGGGCACCAGCATCGGAATCTGGCTGCTCGCCATGCGCGGCGGCAGATCATCCGCGGTCAGCACGGCATGGACGCCCGGCATCGCGCGGGCCGCCGACGCGTCGATCGAGCGGATTGCGGCGTGGGCGTGCGGGCTGCGCACGAAGCAAGCGTGCAGCGCGCCGACGAGCCTGATGTCGTCGACGAAGCGCCCGCGTCCGGTCAGTAGCGTCGGATCTTCGAGGCGCGCGACGCGGGCGCCGAAATGCTTCGCGCCCATGGTCTGATGCCCGCAACAGCGCAACGCGGCGGCCAACGATACACCGAAAGCATTGCATTGCAATCGCCACAAATCGTACGTTAGCGGCGAAACAAGAAGGTCGCGACCATGCTCGACGTCGGCGCCGATGCGCGCCGGTCGGCACGAACGCCTGCCGCCGGACCGCCGCTCGATTTCCAATCACACCTCGCCGCGCTCGAGGCGCAGGGCTTGCTCGTGCGCGTCGATCGCCCGATCAACAAGGACACCGAGTTGCATCCGTTGGTGCGCTGGCAATTCCAGGGCGGGCTCAAGGAGGAGCAGCGGCGCGCGTTCTTGTTCACCAACGTCATCGACTCCTCGGGTCGCCGCTACGACATTCCGGTCGCGGTCGGCGCGCTCGCCGCTTCGCCGCGAATCTACGCAGTCGGCATGGGGCGTCCGGTCGAAGAGATCGAGGCGGCGTGGACGCGCGCGATCGCCAATCCGATTCCGCCGGTCCTCGTTGGTGCGCCGCCGTGCCAGGCGGTCGTGATCAAAGGCGAGGCGCTTCTCGGCCCCGGCAACGGTCTGGCGTGCCTGCCGGTGCCGATCTCGACGCCGGGTTTCGATGCCGCGCCCTATCTGACCGCGACGCTTTGCGTCACGCGCGATCCCGATACCGGCATTCAGAACATGGGAACGTACCGCGCGGCCTTGAAGGCGAGGGACAGGCTCGGCGTGCGCATGTCCTCGCGGATCGGCGGCGCCGGGGGCTATCTGCACTGGAAGAAGCACAACCGGAAGGGCGAGCCGATGCCGTGCGCCATCGTCGTGGGCTGCGCGCCGGTCGCGATGTTTACGGGCGGGATGAAGCTCGCCGTGGATTTGGACGAGATGGCGGTCGCGGGCGCGCTGGCCGGCGCGCCGCTGCGCATGGCAAAAGCCCTCACCGTCGACCTCAACGTGCCAGCCGACGCGGAGATCGTGATCGAGGGACTGATCGACCCCGACCTGCTCGAGCCGGAAGGCCCGTTCGGCGAAAGTCACGGTCACGTCGCGCTCGAGGACTTCAACATGTCCATGCGCGTGACCGCGATCACGCACAGGCAGGCGCCGGTGTTTGCATCCATCATCAGCCAAGTGACGCCGAGCGAATCGAGCGTGCTCAAGAAGGTGGCGATGGAGCCGTTGTTCCTCACGCATCTGCGGCAACAGCTCGCGATCAAAGGGGTTCGCCGCGTGGTCATGCACGAGCCGCTCTCCAACTTGCGCAAGGTGATCTTCGTGCAATTCGCGCATGGCACGCCGCGCAGCGAAATCTGGCGCGGCTTGCACGGCGCCGCGACGCTGCTCGCCGATTGCGGAAAAATCTGCATTGCGCTGAGCGAGGACATCGACCCGACCAACGCCGACGCGGTGTTCTGGTCCCTCGCCTACCGCTCGAACCCGATCGAGGACGTGCACGTCGCTCCTCACCGCTCCGCCGGGCATGGGCCGAAATCGCGACCGCGTGAGGAAGACTCAGGCCTGCTCATCGACGCGACGCTGAAACATTCGGCGCCCCCGCTCGCCTTGCCCGCGCGCGAATTCATGGAGCGAGCGCGCGGGATCTGGCAGGAGCTGCAGTTGCCTACGCTCGCACCGCAGCCGCCATGGCACGGCTATTCGCTCGGCGACTGGTCGCAGACGTGGGACGTCTATGCGGAGCGCGCCGTTGCCGGCAAATGGCAGCAAAGCGGCGAGGAGACTTTCGCGCGCCGGCGCGCCGGCTTGACGCCGGAGACTCCGGTGCGCGAGGTCGAGGGGAAGAAGGATTGACGCACGCGCGTCACACCACCACGGTCAGCCGCTTCGCCGCCCGCGTCACTCCGGTGTAAAGCCAGCGATCGCGGTTGTCGGGGAACGCGCCGGACTCGTCGAACAGGACCACATCGTCCCACTGCGAGCCTTGCGCCTTGTGGACGGTCAAGACGTAGCCGAAATCGAACTCGTCATAGGGTTTGCGCGCGGGCCAGTCGAACTCTTCGATGGCGCCGGTGAAGCATTCGGGCCGCACCGACACCTTGATCGTCCTGTCACCCAGGTCCTCGTCGGGTTTGAGCCGCATGCGGATGATTTGCCGCCGCGCCTTTGGGCGTTCCCTCACCACCCAGAGTCCGCCATTGAACAATCCCTTGCGCCGGTTGTTGCGCAAGCACACAAGCTTGTCGCCCGCCATCGGCAATGCATCGGCAAAACCCCGACGCTCGCGCAGGCGTGCGTTGTAGGCGCGCCGCGTGGCGTTGCGGCCGACGAGAATCTGGTCGGCGCCGAGCACGCGGGCGGGATCCAACGCGTCGCGTCGCACCACTTCGGTCGCGCCGTAGCGCCCTTGCTGCAGTGGATGACCGGCCCGGATCGCCATCGACAGCCGCACGATCGGATCGTCCTGCGCCTGCCGATGCACCTGCGTGAGCATGGCGTCGGGCTCGGCGTCGGTGAAAAAGCCGCCACCTTGGATCGGCGGCAGTTGCGCCGGGTCGCCGAGCACCAACAGCGGCACGCCGAACGACATCAGGTCGCGCGCGAGCTCGGCATCGACCATCGAGCATTCGTCGATGACGATGAGCCTCGCCTTGGAAGCGGGCGCCTCGTCCCACAGCTCGAAGCTCGGCGTCTCCTCGCCGCTTTCGCGCGCCCGGTAGATCAGGCTGTGGATGGTGCCGGCGCCGGAGCAACCCTTGCTGCGCATGACGCACGCGGCCTTGCCGGTGAAGGCCGCAAACAGGACCTTGCCGTCGACGCCTTCGGCGAGGTGCTTGGCGAGCGTCGTCTTGCCCGTTCCGGCATAGCCGAAGAGGCGAAAGATCGAGGCGCGGCCGCCCGTCGCTTTGAGCCAATTCGAGGCCGCGGTTAACGCGGCATCTTGGTGGGGCGTGAAAATCGGCATTGGCGGCCAGGACGGCGGTCCGCCGCCATCAAGAACGGAACGGGAACATTTGTCAAGCCATGGATCCCGCACGCCGACCTGCTGGTCCACGCTCAGGCGCGATCGCGGCCCTCACCCGAACAGGAATCGCACGGTCGAGGCTGCGGCGAGCGCCGCGCCCAGGGTCGCCAACAGGGAGCTGAGCCAGGACGACTCGGTCGGCGTTGTGGGGGCTGCCGCCAAGTCGAGTTCGTTCACCTCGTTGGGGTCGACCATTTTCACCCCACTCGCCGGGACGGTCGGCGTGGCATCGTCACGGAGTGCATTCGGTTCACCCGCTGCACCTTGCGCGCCGGTGCCGGCGGCATCGGAACGAACGAGCCCAGTGGCTGCTGCGGCTGGCCTTTCGTCGCGCCCGGCCTCCTCGTTGCGCGCCGGGACGACACCTCGTCCCTTCCGCGAAGCGGCATTGGCCGCTTGCTCCTGCGCAGCCGGGTTCGTCTGGGACGGAGCTTGCGAGGTTTGTCGTTCGCCTTTTGCACGCGCCTGCTCATCCTGCGGGGCCGCGCGGCTTGCTTTCTTGCGCGACTGGGGCGACCGGACCGCCGCGTCCGTCTCCTGCGGTTGCGCCACAACGGGGCAGGGGTAGCGGTCGTTATCGCACGCCTGCGCACTCCTCGCCGGCAGCCCCGAGAGTACCCCGGCGGCGGCCATCGCAATTGCCAAACTGCGTAAGGTCAGCATGCATCCTCCCCCCGTCGCAAAGGTGGACGCACAGCATTCGCAAATTTCTCAAGACGCTCGGGGTGAGCGCCCAGCGCGAGATTGAAAAGGCGGTCCGCCAGGGTTTGGCGGAGGGCAAGCTCAAGGGCAACGAAAAGCTTCCCGCCAAGGCCACGGTCACGCTCGGCGGCATCGGCTTCTCACACGAGATCAAGGGCGAGATCGAGCTGGAGTGAGTGGCGCAATCAATGGCATTTGCGTCCGCGCAGCGCGCGCAAATCAATCCACCGTCACGCCGCTCGCTTTGATCGGCCCCGCCCACTTCTCGATCTCGCTCTTGAGGAACTGGCCGAGATATTCCGGCGTGGCGCGGTCATCGGAGACGATCACGGCGCCGAGCCCTTCGAGCCGCTCCTTCACCGTCGGCGTCTTCATCGCCTCCACCGCGGCGTCGTTGAGCTTCTTGACGATATCGGCCGGCGCGCCCTTCGGAAGGAAGATGGCGTTCCAGGTGTAGGCCTCGAGGTTCGGCGTTCCCTGCTCGACACCGGTCGGCACGTCGGGCAGCGCGGGCGAGCGCTCCTTGGTCATGATCGCGATTGCCTTCACCGTGCCGCCGTCGATTTGCGGCTTGGCGGTGCTGACGATTTCACACAGATAATCGATGCGGCCGCCCTGGAGATCCTGCATGGCGGGGCCGGTCCCGCGATAAGGCACGTGGGTTATGTCGACGCCGATGAGATAGTTGAGCAGCACGCAGCCGAGATGGGTCGCCGAGCCCGCGCCGGCTGAACCGTATTGCATGTGGCTCTGGTTGGCCTTGGCGTAAGCGATGAATTCCTTGAGATCGTTCACCCGCAGGTCCTTGCGCGTAATGAGCACGATCGGAACCTCGGCGATGAGCGCGACCGGCGTGAAATCGGTTGCCGCGTTATAGAGCGGCTTCTTGTACATGGTCTGGCTCTGGGCATGGGTGCCCACCGTGCCGAGCACGAAAGTGTAGCCGTCGGGCGCGGCATCGGCGACGCGCTTGGAGCCCGTCATGCCGCCGGCACCGCCGACGTTCTCGACCACGACCTGCTGGCCGAGGATCTCGCCCATACGGTGCGCCATGACGCGACCGAGCACATCGGTTGGACCGCCGGCCGCGAACGGAATGACCATCGTCATCGGCCGGGCCGGGTAGGTCTGCGCCAGCGCCGTGCCGGTGACGGCAAGCAGGACGCCGCACGCCACGCCGAACATGTTCTTGAGCATTTGGCTCCTCCTCATTGCGCGCAAGATTTGTCCTTCCGCCAGATGGTGGTCAAGGCGCTGCTTGACGCGGGGCTCGCATGGGCTTGTGACCGATGAGCGGTGCGCGTAAGAGGCAAGCTACCGGAGTTCGCCTCATGCCCAAGGTCCGCGAATGTCGATAACCCGCGTCGCCGTTGCCGGCCTCGGCGCCATCGGCCGCGTGCTCGCGCGCAAGCTCTCCGCGGGCATGCCGGGCCTCACGCTCGCGTGCGCGGCCGCGCGTGACCATGCCAAGGCGCGAGCTTGGCTCGATGCCGAGCATATCGCGTGTCCCTTGGTCGAGCCCGAGGCGTTTCCGGCCCTTGCCGATCTTGCGGTCGAATGCGCGCCGGCCTCCGTGCTCGAACGAATCTGCCGACCGATGCTGGAGGCGGGAAAACAGGTGATGGTGCTCTCAGCCGGCGCGCTGTTGCCGCGGCCCGAGTTGATCGAGCTCGCCAAAGCGCGGGGAGGGCAGATCATCGTGCCGACTGGGGCGTTGCTCGGGCTTGATGCGGTCACCGCCGCGGCCGAAGGCCGCATTCATTCCGTGCGCATGATCACGCGCAAGCCGCCGCGCGGCCTTCTTGGCGCACCCTATCTCGATGCGAACGGCATCTCGCTCGAAGGGCTCAACGGGCCGAAGCTCGTCTTCTCCGGCACGGCGCGGGAGGCAGCGGCGGGATTTCCCGCCAATGTCAACGTCGTGGCGGCGCTGGCCCTGGCCGGCATCGGGCCCGATCGGACGATGATGGAAATCTGGGCCGATCCTTCGGTCGAGCGCAACTGCCACACCATCGAGGTCGACAGCGACTCGTCGCACTTCACCCTCGCGATCGAAAACGTCCCCTCGGAAAATCCCCGAACGGGTCGGATCACGGCGCTCTCGGTCGTTGCAGCCCTGCGCAAGCTCACGACGCCGCTGCGAGTTGGGACTTGAGTTAACCCAGCCCTAACGGGCAAAAACGCTGTCGGCTTGCCCGCGCGCGCCCGTGCAAGCCGGCCGGCCCGCCGCGACAATCGCGTAACCGGTTCAATTTGTTGCAAATTTTAAGTGCGCCGGAGTTCCATGGCACCGTGCTTCGGCCATAATCTTAGCCCCAAACCCAGCAAAAATCGGAGGTGGCGCGACAACGAAAGGGGGCTTTCGCCGCCAACTCTGCGGCCGAACCGTGAACCCAACGGTAGTCGCTTGCGACTAAACTCACGAGTCCGACCGTCCGAAACCGATGCAATCGACATCAGACGAGGTGCTGATCGGACGAATCGCGAACGGCGATCGGCTCGCCATGCAGGTGCTCTACGCGCGGCACCACGTGCGAGTGTTTCGGTTCGTGGTGCGTTTGGTACGGGACGAGGCCACAGCGGAGGACCTGATCAGCGAGGTGTTTCTCGACGTGTGGCGGCAGGCTGGTCGGTTCGAAGGACGTTCGGCGGTATCAACGTGGATGTTGGCCATTGCGCGCTTCAAGGCCCTCTCGGCGCTCAGGCGCCGGCCGGACCAGGAGTTGGACGAAGAGACCGCAGGCGCGATCGAGGATCCGTCGGACGATCCCGCCGCCGCGCTGGAGAAGAAGGACAAGAGTACAATGCTCCGGAAGTGCCTCACGGGACTTTCGGCGGAACATCGGGAGATCATCGACCTCGTGTACTACCACGAGAAATCGGTTGAAGAGGTGGCCGAGATCGTTGGCATCCCGGAGAACACAGTCAAGACGCGCATGTTCTACGCGCGCAAGCGACTAGCGGAGCTAGTCAAAGCGGCAGGAATCGACAGAGGTTGGCCATGAACGCGATCAACAAAGAGCCAGAGCGCCATGAGATCGAGGCTCTGCTGCCGTGGCACGCGGCAGGCACGCTGAGTCGCCGCGACGCCGATCGCGTCGAGCAAGCGCTTGCGGGCGACCGCGAACTCGCGCGGCGCTATGATCTCGTGCGCGAGGAGCTTGCGGAGACGATCCACCTCAACGAGACGCTGGGTGCGCCCTCGGCACGCGCGATGGAGAAGCTGTTCGCCGCGATCGACGCCGAGGAGGCGCGCTCGCCGCGCCGCCAGCGCTCGTTCGACCTTGCCGGCCGCATCTCGGAATTTCTCTCGAGCCTCACTCCGCGCGCGCTTGCCTGGTCGGCAACCGCCGCCGCGGTTGCGATCCTGCTGCAGGCGGCCGTGATCGCAGCGATTGTGGTCAAAGAGCAAGGCGCTCCAAGCGGACCGTCGCTCGCCAGCGCCCCCAGTGACGGCTCCTTTGCAGTCGTGCGCTTTGCCCCGCAAGCGACGGCGAACGACATCACCAATTTCCTCGGCGCCTACAAGGCCACGGTGGTCGAAGGACCGCTGAATATGGGAGGCCAGCTCTACCGCATCCGTCTCTCCGAGACCAAGTTGCCGAAGGACGAGGTCGGCAAGATCGTGCGGCAGATGCAAGAGGAATCGAAGATCGTCGGCTTCATCGCCGCGAAGGAGTAAGCCAAGCGGTGATGGAGCGCGATGCGGCCGCTCCCGACGGCCGCCTCATGCCGTTGCTGCGCCGGGCTTTAGCCTGCTGCTGCCGACCCCCAAATCGGACGACCAGAAGACGCCGGGCATGGCGTTGCGGCACGGCGCTGACCGCAACCACGCGTGACCCCGGGCCCCCAACGACATCGACCCCCATTGCGGGGTGCGCGGCCGGGCAATCTTCTCGGGCCAAGCTCGCGAGAAGCCGGGGACGGCCCGGTTATTCCGGCCGTGATCCTGTAATACTCTGAAATTCCTCGTATTTTCCTCCCGAGGCGCGGCCGCGGGGCGAAAAACGGGGGCAAAAAATTACCTCCGGAACCTCAAAAATCGGCTTGAACCTTTCGGCGACTTGCGGAGACTAATAGGCGAACAGGCCGACAAGGCCGGAATTACAGCCCCGATCGGCGCTCACGCCCCCCCGATCCCCTGCGCCGATCAACGCGACCCGCCCGGATTTCCCCGTCCGGGCGGGTCAGTTTTTGGGCCGATGGCATCTGTTCTCTCTGGCCGCGCCAAGCGAATCCCCTCGCGGCCCCGCTCGTTCCGCGCCTGCGCGCCGCAGAAGGATTATGATGGCGAATGATTCGGGATGTGCAATTCGCGCACGACCGATGCCTGTGAGCAGTCTGTCGTTGCTTATGCGTGCTCCTGACGAGGCGATCACACGTTGCAACGAGCGTTGCGACATCCATGTCGGCACGGCTCCCCGGGCATGCACTCGACGAGGTCGCCCAGAAATGGCGCCTCCTCGCCGAACGTCGGTGCGCACATTTTTTCGAGCTCTATTACAGCGGGCGGTGGAAGCGTTATTACAGCGAGGAGCAATTCCTTTATCGTATGCGCGAAGCCATCCGATTGAGCCAGAGATGGGCCGAGATCGCGCCGCCGCCGTCGGATGATGTCACGGCCCAAGAAGCTCAACCTGCCCATACGCCCCGCCGCACCGCGGCTTGAATTGCCGCCGGCACGTGATTGCGCCGTCGCATCGCGCGCGAGCCGCACGATAATCCTTGTCCCAGGTGCTTCCGGCCCCCGGCGCCATTCCCTATGGTTCACCTGCGTTCCCGCCTCCAAATCGATGCGTGTGACATGACCAGTGCCCTGTTTTCTCCCATCAAGCTCGCCGATCTCGAACTCGCGAACCGCATCGTGGTCTCGCCCATGTGCCAATACAGCGCCGATGACGGCGTGGCCTCCGGTTGGCACATCACGCACCTCGGTATGCTCGCCAATTCCGGGGCGGCGCTGGTCGTGCTCGAGGCCACCGGCACCGAGCGACGCGGTCGCATCACCCACGGCTGCCTCGGGCTCTATTCGAACGATTGCGAAGCCGCGGTTGCGCGCGTCGTCGCCCACTGCCGCCGCTATGGCACTGCGAAGCTCGGCATCCAGCTCGCCCATGCCGGACGCAAGGCTTCCGCGCGACGGCCATGGGAGGGCGGCCAGCCGCTTGCACCGGGAGAGGACGCTTGGCAGACGATCGCTCCGTCCGCCATTGCATTCGGCCCCGATTGGCCGGTGCCGCGCGAGATGACGGCGGCGGACATGGAGCGCGTGCGCGACGGCTTCGTCGATGCCGCCAGACGCGCGATCCGCGCCGGCATCGACGCCATCGAGCTGCACGCGGCGCACGGCTATCTCCTGCACAGCTTCCTTTCGCCGATCTCCAACAAGCGCAGCGACGGCTATGGCGGGTCGCTCACCGCGCGCATGCGCTATCCCCTTGAAATCGCGCGGGCGGTGCGTGCGGTCATGCCGCGGGGCATGCCGCTTGGCGCGCGCATCACCGGCAACGATTGGGCCGAGGGCGGATTGACGCCCGACGACGCAGCCAGTTTTGCAAAGGCGCTGAAGGCGGCGGGGCTCGACTTCGTCTGCATTTCCTCGGGCGGCATCAGCGCCGACACGCGCCCCACCTTGGTCGCCAATACCAACGTCCAGTTCGCCGAAAAGGTCAAACGCGAGGCCGGCATCGCCACCCGCACGGTCGGGCTGATCGCCGCGCCCAAGCAGGCCGAAGCGATCATCGCCGAGGGCAAGGCCGATATGGTGGCGCTCGCGCGTGCCATGCTCGACGACCCCCATTGGGGTTGGCGGGCGGCTCATGTCCTTGGAGCCGACGTCGCCCGCCCCAAGCAGTACCAGCGCGCCGCGCCGAAGGTGTGGGCGGGGGCGGCGTTCCGCGATTGATCGCACGTGCCGCATCGCAGGCGAGAGATAACGATCGCCAGCCGAGCGGCCGCAGACGTCTAAGATTATTCTCGCCATGGACCCGCTCGTCTTTGCCGCCGTGCTGTTCGCCGCCGCGTGCCATGCCGGTTGGAACGCGACCATCAAACGCGGGCTCGATCCGCTGGCAACGACGGTGCTGATTTCGATCGGTGCAGCGATTGTTTCGGCTGTGTTACTGCCGTTCGTCGGCTTGCCGGCGGGCGCCGCATGGCCATGGTGCGGCGCCTCGGTGCTGATCCATCTCGTCTATTTCGCCGCGCTGATCGAGAGCTACCGCGCCGGCGACATGGGGCAGGTCTATCCGATCGCACGCGGCTCGGCGCCGTTGATGACCGCTATCGCGACCACCGCGTTCATCGGCGAGCGCCTCGGTCTGCTCGGCTGGAGCGGCATTCTCCTGCTGGTGGCCGGGGTCATGTTGCTGTCGCTACGCGGCGGTCGCGATCTCGCGCGGCTCGATAAGAAGGCGGTCGGGTTCGCCTTGTTCACGGCGGTGACGATTTGCGCCTATTCGGTGGTGGACGGTGTGGGCGCGCGGCACGCCGGCAGCCCCAATTCTTATTCGGCCGCGCTGTTCGTTGGCACCGGTCCGGTCATGCTGGTCTACGCGCTTGCCCGCCGCGGGAGCGATGTGATCGCCGCGATGGGGCGCCAGTGGAGCCTCGGTCTTGCCGGCGGCACGCTGCAGCTTGGCTCATATGGCATCGCGATTTGGGCGATGACGGTCGCTCCGATCGCCATCGTGGCGGCATTACGCGAAACGAGTGTCCTCTTTGGTGCGGTGATCGCCGTCACCTTTCTCAAGGAGCCGCTTCGTGCGGGCCGTGTGGTCGCGGCATTGATGATCGTCGCCGGTTTGACGCTGATCCGGCTGTATTGAGCCTGTGCCACCGCCGCGACGGCAACCCCGCCACTTCATGAGGCTTGCGATGGAATCAGGTGGTGAAGGCCGATCTCGCGCAGCCGCTCGAGATCCTCGGGCCGGTCCACGTCCCACAGCGTGGCCGGCTCTTGCCATGTCAACCCGAGCTCTCTGAGGCGGCGGCGGGTCTCGTCCATCACGTCCGGTGAGCTCCAGTGCATGTCTGAAAACAGCGCGGGTGCGGGCGCGCGCATGCCGATCAGCGCATAGCCGCCGTCCTCGGTTGGAATGACCACCGCATCGCCGCCGCCGCGCAGAACGTCCGCCGCCGCGCGCAGGTGCTCGGACGTGAGCGCCGGGCAATCGGTGCCGATCACCAGCGTCGGCATATTCGCCGCGGCAATCGCAGCCAGCATCCGCGCGCCGAGATCGCCGCTGCCCTGGCGCGCGAGCCCGACGCCAAAAAGCGCATCCATCGCCCGAAAGAGCGGGTCGCTCTCATCGGGCGTCGCCCACAAGGTCACCGGCCCGATGACGGCGGCACACGCGGTTGCAACCGCGCGCGCCACCAGCCGCGCCTGCAACGAGGCGGCGCCGTCGGCGCCGAGCGCTGGGATGAGCCGAGTCTTGGCGAAGCCCGGGAGCGGAGCCTTGGCGAGCACCGCGATTGCGACCGGCTCATTCATAGCCGTATTGCTGCGCGAGCTTTTTCGGATCGGCGCCGCAGAAATAGGCGAGCCGCAGCCGCCACATCAGGACTGTTGTGTTGATGACCCCATTCTTTTCCCAGCGCCGACCGGAGGTGGTGACGCAGTCACGCAGGCATAGCGGCGGGCTCACGCGCTTGAGGCGCTTGCAGAGCGCGATGTCTTCCATCAGAGGGATTGGGGGAAACCCGCCCGCCGCTTGGAATGCGGCGCGACGCACGAACATCGCCTGATCGCCGGTCGCAATCCCGGTGAGCCGCGAGCGGATGTTCATGAGCCAGGCAACGACGATCAGCAGCGGTGACCGGCCCTCGATCTTGACGTCAAAGCGGCCCCAGGCGCGGCCGGACCGTTCGAGCCCGCTGAGCAGAACGTGGTCGGCATCGGCCGGAAGGCGCGTATCGGCGTGAAGGAACAGCAAAACGTTGCCGGACGCCTTCTCGGCGCCCGCGTTCATCTGCAGCGCGCGTCCGCGCGGCGCCAAGATGACGCGGTCGGCGCGCGGGCGCGCGCGCTGGATGGTGGCGTCACGGCTGCCGCCGTCAACTACGATCACCTCGGTGCCGAGCGCCCGCAGATCGGCAAGCGCATCGAGCGTCGCGGCGATGCCTTCGCCTTCGTCCAGCACGGGCATGACGATCGAGAGCTTCGACATGGAGCACCGGTCCCGTCCGCATGCGGCGTTTCTGCAACGCTCGCCGCATGATGGAATGGCGGCTCAAGCTCGACAACGGTGAATCAAGGCAAAGGCCGACGCGATTGACCACCGACTGCACATATGCGTTCGGCCTCATCGCCATGTGCGTCCATCGTCGCGGCGGAGAGTGGAGTGAGCCAAGCCGGATCTAGAGAGCGCTGTCCGCCGCTTCCTTGAGCGCGCCGCCGCAGCTCGATCCCTGGCCGGCGGTGCAGCCGTAGCAATGGCCGCCGACCCGGATCGGCCGACCCTCCATCTCGGCTTCGAGCAGATCGCACAAGTGCAGGCGCTCGCGCGCGTCGTGTTTGAGCGGCAGATCGAGCATCTGATTGAAATCGCAGTCGTAGATATAGCCCCGCCAATCGACTGAAATCAGATTTCGGCACATCACCTGGTCGAGGTTGGCATCGAGATGTGCGCGTTGCAGCAGGTCGAGGTAGCGATCGAACTCGCCGTTGGCAATGAGGATCGCGCCGAAGCGCTGAATCGGCATGTTGGCGAGCGCGTAGAGCCGGTTGAAAACAATGCCGTAACGCTCGCCGAGGACGCGCTTGTAGTCGTCCTCGAGCGTCTGCTGCGGCGGCGGCAGCGACGACCCCTGGGGATTGTAGACGATGTTGAGCACGAGCCCCGTCTCGGCGCGCCCGTAGCCGAGCCGATTGAGGGTTTTCAGACCGCGGACGGACGCTTCGAACACACCCTTGCCGCGCTGGCGATCGACGTTGTCTTCGAGATAGCAGGGAAGGGAAGCGACGACCTCGACCTGCTCGCGGGCGAGAAATTGCGCAAGATCCTCCTGGCCGGCGGCTTCGAGAACGGTGAGATTGCAGCGATCCATCACGCGCACGCCCATGGCGCGGGCGGCCGACACCAATCTGCGAAAGTGCGGGTTGAGCTCCGGTGCGCCGCCGGTGATGTCGAGGGCCGGCAGGCGCTTTCTCGCAAGGAAAGCGAGCACCGTGTCGATCACCTCGCCCGACATTTCCTCGCTGCGGTTCGGGCCGGCGTTGACGTGGCAGTGCACGCAGGACTGGTTGCAGCGATAGCCGATATTGACCTGAAGCGTGTCGAGCCGGCCCCGCCGAATCGGCGGAAAGGCAATCTGCTTAAGCCGCGGCCAGGTATCGCGCATGGCGCCCCGCTCGATATTCGCAACGCAGATTCGCATAACCGGTGGCGCGCGTCACGCCGGCTGGCGCGGCTCGCGCGCAAAATCGCGTGAGGATATTTGGCCGCGGCGGAGCGCGAAACGAGTTGGCGTGGCCTCGTGCGCGTCGCACCGCAGCCGCGACGCGAGAGATCACTTCGCGCGCGCCGGCGCTGCCACGGCGGTTCCGTCGTCGACGCCGACTCGGCCGAAGCCCGGCAGCTTCACGGCGGGATGGCGTAGGTCGAGACCTGCGACCAGGCCGAGAACGTTAATCTCGACGCCCTCGACCCAACCGAACTTGATCCCGAGGAGACCCCACAGCGAGGCCTCGACGCCTGTGCCGCTGTCGGTCAGCCCGAGATAGGGATAGGCGCGGAAGTCCTTGCCCACCGCGTTGGAGGGCAGCGTGGTCTCGAGCTCCGGCACGGCGCGCAACACGGTGGCGGTGAAGGTGTTGCTGTTCGGCCCGGGCCAGATGCGATAGTCGCCGAAATGGCTATAGCCATAGGCCGCGATCACGGTCTTGATCTTTGGAATGAGCGCCGCCGCCGCCGGTCCGCGCACGTCGACGAGCACGCGCGGAGGGTCGCCGAACCAGCGTCCGTCCGGCGCCCAACCGTTGGCGCGCAGCGGTTGGCCCCAGCCGACCACGTCGTAGCGGCTCCAGCTGGTGGCGTTCTCGGGCTTGAACACGACCCAGCTGTGGACGGCGAAAATGCCCTTCCAGCGGCCAGTGCGGCCGGTGAACACGAGGAATCGCGCGTCGCGGTCGGCGTCCGCCGGCGGCAGCATGCCGACGCTCGACCAATCGGCGTCGCGGAAGCTCGCGGGACGGTCCTTGCCCGCATAGAGCGCTGCGTGGACCGCGAGGGGAAGAAGGAAGAGGATGAGAATTCCGACCAGCACTTTTCGAACGGCGGGGCGCATGGATTTGGAATGAGACCAGGCTTCGGGGACCGTAATATGGCGTGTGCCATCGCGCCCGCACAATGGCGATGCGGCATACCGGCACATTAAAAGCAGGCAACACTTGACGAAAGCCGGCCGCGCTAGCGCTGGCGACGGCGCTTAGCCGATCAGCGCGCGGCGGCGAGCGCGACCCGCACAATGGCCTCGCCGGCCTGCGTGAGGTCGTCGAGCGTCAATGCCGGCCAGCGTGAGCGGACCTGCGCGCGGCGCACCTGGGGCACGTGGACGAATGCGATCAGCCGCGGCCCGCCGCTGCGGCCGGCCTCGGCGGCGCGCCAGCACAAATAGTTGCAAAGATAGGAGCCGGCATCGTGGGACAGCGCGGCCGGCACGCCGGTCGCGCGAGCCGCCATCAGCAGCCGATGCGTCGGCGCGCGCAACGACAGCGCGACCGGCGCCCCCGGAACGATGGTGGCGGCGGCGGGGATTTGCCCGTCGGCGTCGGGCACCAAACGCGTGAGCACATTGCGTGCGCGCGTTTCGATCCGCACGTGCTTGGTGCGTCCTGCCAGCCCGAACATGACGAAGGCTTGCGGCTTTTCACGCGCGATCAGCGCCGGAAGGTCCCGGTCCACCGCCTCGTAACTGACGCGGAAGACGTGCGCGACGCGACGGACATTGGCGAAAGCCGGGTGGCGTCGCCGCGCCAGCTCAACGGCCAGCGGCTCGGTGGGATTGAACGCAGCCCCGGGAAACGGTCCGAAGCCGGTGATCAGGATCGTGGCGGTCATCCGTCCTGTCTCAACGCCGGAAGGCTTTCCGACGAGCGGCGCCCCGACTTGGACCATACATCGTATCGCGGATTGGAGAGAACGATGCGGCGTTGCCAGCGGGCAGAGTTAGACGCCCAACGCGGCTGCAATCTCGTCGACTGCGACCGCCGGTGACATCCGCCCCTCCGCGACCGCGGCCTCGATGCGAGGAAGCTTTGCTTTGAGCGCGGGATCGGATTTGAGGCGCGCGAAGACGCGATCTTCGAGCATCGCCCACATCCACTTCACCTGCTGCTCGCGCCGCCGCGCGTCGAACTCTCCGGCTTCGCTCATGCGGTTGCGGTGGTCGAGAACGCTTGCCCACAGCCCGGCAACGCCGTCTCCGGTCAGCGCCGAATAAGTCACGACCGGCGGCGACCAGCTCGGCGAGCGCGGGTTGAGGATATGCAGCGCGGCGCGGTACTCGGCGGCTGCGGCCTTGGCGCGCTTGAGGTTGTCGCCGTCGGCCTTGTTGATCGCGATCATGTCGGCGATCTCGACCACGCCCTTCTTGAGGCCTTGCAGTTCGTCGCCGGCGCCGGGCAGCATCAGTACCAGGAAAAAGTCGGTCATGTCCGCGACCATGGTCTCCGACTGGCCCGTGCCGATGGTCTCGACCAGCACCACGTCGTAGCCCGCAGCCTCGCAGATCAACATCGACTCGCGCGTCTTCGCCGCGACGCCGCCAAGCGTGCCGGAGGCGGGGGAGGGGCGCACGAATGCATTAGGATCATTGCCGAGCCGCGGCATGCGCGTCTTGTCGGCGAGGATCGAGCCGCCGCTGCGCGTGGATGATGGATCGACGGCGAGCACGGCGACCTTGTGACCCTTGGCGGTGAGGAACGTGCCGAGCACATCGATGGTGGTCGACTTGCCCACGCCCGGCGCGCCTGTCATGCCGACGCGGATTGCCTTGCCGGTCAGGGGCAAAAGCTCCTGCACCAGGCGGCGCGCCGCCTTCTGATGATCCGCGCGCCGGCTCTCGACCAGCGTGATGGCGCGCGCGATGACGGCGCGCTCGCGGGCGCGCGGCGCGACGACATAGTTTTGCCCTAGAGCCGCGCCCGCTGGGAGTACTCGCGGCGTTGCCGCGGGGGTGGACCCGATCCGTGTTCTATATGAATCTCAACGAGATAACTGGGCGCCAAAGCGGATCATCCGCAGCTGGTTAACGCTTGGTGAGGTTCGCTCGCCGCCAGCCCCGGCGGCGCGTTATTATAGCCGCGGATGGGGGTCGGGGAGGGATGCATGCGTCGACACGCGCGCGCGACCGCTTGGGCCTTGTCTTTATTCGCCGCCCTTGCCGCCAGTACAAGTCAAGCGGCCGACCTGATCTGGGAGGTCGAAAGCCCGTTCCGATTCTTCAAGCCGACGCGCGCTTTCGCGCTGCACGAGGCCGCGTTCAACGCGGTGCGCGGCGATCCATCGCAGCCGCTACCGCCGGACATCATCTGGCGCACCGAGCGGGCGCTCAACGATCCCGATTGCCAAGATGCTTCGACGTCCGACCGCTGCGCGGCTACCGCCGGCAAGCGCTATCAGCAAAGCCGCCTCGGCTGGGCGGCTCAGACGGTGGGCGAGACCTGCTATGAGAGCAACGGCCGTCCCCGCCGCTATTCCGCGCTGTGCGAGCGCAGATACTCCTGGGGCACGGCGAGAGAAGACTACGTTCTGCCCGAGGCGCACACGGTCGCGATCCGGATCGCGCCCCAACAGCTTGGCGGCACGAACGGCGAGTGCACTTGGAGCTGGCAGGCGCGCAAGGCCGGAAGCAAAACCGAGAGCAAGCGCATGGCCTGCGCGGACAAGCTCACCATCGCGCGCGTGCCCTACGCGCTCGATCGTACCCAGTCCGGCGTCTCGGTGACGGTCAAGCTGCCCGATGGGCGCGAGCTCGCCGAGCCGGAAGTGGTCGTCGAGGACCTCTTCATCGTGGCTCTCGGCGATTCGTTTGCGTCGGGCGAAAGCAATCCGGATCGGCCGGTGCAGTTCAGCGCCGGGCGCGAGATGGTGTATGAGCCCTCCTTGCTGCGCGCCGGCCTCGCGTCGAAAGCGCCGGCCAGGCGTGCCACGCCGAACTACGGGCTCGCCGCCGGCGACGATCGGTACAATCCCAAGGTGCTACCGCGGCGATTCATGGATGACGAGGCGGCCGAACGCTTCTACGGCCTCGGTTCACCCGAATTCCTGGCCGCATTCGAGAAGGCGTCGGCACGCTGGCTGAGCCGAGACTGCCATCGCTCGCAATACGGCTATCCGTTCCGTGTGGCGATCGAGCTTGCGCTCGAGGACCGCCATCGCGCGGTCACGCTCGCCAGCTTCACCTGCTCGGGCGCGGAGGTGACCGAGGGCCTGTTTCTCGACATGCCGGCGCGCGAAGGCGCAAGCGAGGTCCCCGGCGGCAAGGTTCGCGCGCAGCTCGACCAGTTGAGCGACCTCATCTGCCGCGGCCCTCGCTCGCAGAGCGCGAGCTACGCGCTGCCCACCTACGCGCATGGCAGCACTCGGATTTCGGCGCAAAGGATCGCCAAAACCTGGTGCCCGCCGCAATCGCGCAAGCGCGCGATCGATGTCGTGCTGATGTCGATCGGAGGGAATGACGTGGGCTTCAGTGCGCTCGCGGCCTATTCCTTGACCGAGAATATGGGCGACCTTGCGCCAATCGCCGGCTTGATCGGGAGCTCGAGCCGCTTCGGACCGCAGGTCGCGCGTGCCTATCTCGAGGTCCTGGACGAGCGCATGAAAGCGCTCAAAGAGGCGTTACGCGACGGCTTCGGCGTCGCGCCCCCGCGCGTCGTGCAGACGTCCTATGAGCCTATTCAATTCGACGAGACCGGCATGCTCTGCGGCGCGCAGCCGACGCTGGGCATGGACGTGCATCCCGGTCTGAAAATCAGCCGGCAGCGCCTGCAGGAAACGGGTGACTTCCTGCGTGATTTTCTCGGGCGGCTCGAATGCATCACTGGCGGCAAGAACCGCACGGGTTGCGCGGCCAATCTCGCGACCGGCGCCGGCACCGGCTTCACGCTGGTGACGGACCATATCCCGGAGTTCAGCAGGCGCGGCCTGTGCGCGCGTGATCCCAAGCACGCGCTCGCCGACGACGTCGCCATGCGCGTGCCGCGCAAGCCGATGAACGGCGACGCCTTCAGGCCCTATTCGCCGGCAGCGACGCTGCCCTATGCGCACCGCTGGCGCCTGTTCCGCACGCCGAACGACGCGTTCCTGACGGCCAACACCCATCGGGACGGCACGCCCGTCTTCGATATTTTGCAGCCGGCCTATGCGGGGCTTTACAGCGGGGCGATCCATCCGACCGCCGAGGCGCATGCCATCGTCGCCGACCACGTGCTGCGGCACGTGCGTGCGATCGTGGACAATCGCGACGCGAAGCGCGACGTGAGCAACGCGCGCTGATCAGCAATGGATGTCGGTGATGGCGGCTTTGCTGCATAGGCGCTGCGTTAGGTCGTCATTGCCGGGCTTGACCCGGCAATCCATCCATCTTCGTAAAGACTTTTGTTCACAGAGGATGGATGCGCGGGTCAAGCCCGCGCATGACGGCCACTTGGGCGTCTTAACTTAGCGCCTATGGGCTTGGCCGGGCTGCGAGATCACTCCGCCGCCTGCTGCCCGTGTCCCAGCCGTTGATTGAGCTTGTGGATGAGCGCCTCGGCCGCTTCCGCGATCACTGTGCCGGGGGGAAAGATCGCCTCGGCGCCGGCACGCTTGAGCTCGTCGTAGTCCTGCGGCGGCACCACGCCTCCGACCACGATCATGATGTCGTCGCGGCCCTCCTTGACGAGGGCGGCTTTGAGCTGCGGAACGAGCGTGAGATGCGCCGCCGCGAGCGAAGACACGCCGAGCACGTGGACATCGTTCTCGACCGCCTGGCGCGCGGCCTCCGCTGGGGTCGCGAACAGCGGACCGATGTCGACATCGAAGCCGAGATCGGCGAAGGCGGTGGCGATCACCTTTTGTCCGCGGTCATGGCCGTCCTGGCCGATCTTGGCCACCAAGATGCGCGGCCGGCGGCCCTCGTTGGCTTCGAACTCGGTGACGAGCTTCTGCACGCGCGCAACCGCTTCCGACATGGCGCCGACCTCCCGCTTGTAGACGCCCGTGATCGCCTTGATCTCGGCGCGGTGCCGGCCGAAGACCCGCTCCAGCGCCAATGAGATTTCGCCCACCGTCGCCTTGGCGCGCGCGGCGTCGATCGCGAGCGCGAGCAGATTGCCATTGCCGCCGGCGGCGGTGCGGGTCAGCGCGGCCAAGGCATCCTCGAGCGCCTTCGGATCGCGCTCGCGCTTAAGACGCGAAAGCTTGTCTATCTGAAGTTGCCGCACCGCGGCGTTGTCGACCTTGAGCAGGTTGACCGGTGCTTCCCGCTCGGGGCGATACTTGTTCACGCCGATGACCGCTTGCTCTCCGGCATCGATGCGCGCCTGTGTCTTCGCCGCAGCTTCCTCGATGCGAAGCTTGGGCAGGCCGGCCTCGATCGCCTTGGCCATCCCGCCCATCTCCTCGACCTCCCGGATGTGGCCCCAGGCTGCCTTGGCGAGCTCATAGGTGAGGCGCTCGACGTAGAACGAGCCGCCCCAGGGATCGATCATGCGCGTCGTGCCGCTCTCCTGTTGCAGCACGATCTGGGTGTTGCGCGCGATGCGCGCGGAGAAGTCGGTCGGCAGGGCGAGCGCTTCGTCCAGCGCATTGGTATGCAGCGACTGGGTGTGGCCTTGGGTCGCCGCCATCGCCTCGATTGCGGTCCGCACCACGTTGTTGAATACGTCTTGCGCGGCGAGCGACCAGCCCGACGTCTGGCAATGGGTGCGCAGCGACAGCGAGCGCGGGTCATTCGGCGCGAACGGCTTCATCAGCTTCGCCCACAGCAGGCGTGCCGCGCGCAGCTTCGCCACCTCCATGAAGAAGTTCATGCCGACCGCCCAGAAAAATGACACGCGCGGCGCAAATCGATCGACATTGAGCCCGGCCTTGAGCCCCGCGCGCACATATTCGACCCCGTCGGCAAGGGTGTAGGCGAGCTCGAGGTCCTGCGTGGCCCCCGCCTCCTGCATGTGGTAGCCGGAGACCGAGATCGAGTTGAATTTCGGCATCCGCGAGGCAGTGAAGGCAAAAATATCCGAGATGATGCGCAACGACGGCTCGGGCGGATAGATATACGTGTTGCGTACCATGAATTCTTTGAGAATGTCGTTCTGGATCGTGCCCGAGAGCTGTTCCGGCTTCACGCCCTGCTCCTCGGCGGCGACGATATAAAGCGCGAGCACCGGCAGCACCGCGCCGTTCATGGTCATCGACACCGACATCTGGTCGAGCGGGATGCCGGCGAACAGCGTGCGCATGTCGTAAATGGAATCGATCGCCACGCCCGCCATGCCGACGTCGCCGGCGACGCGAGGATGATCGCTGTCGTAGCCGCGGTGGGTGGCGAGATCGAATGCGACGGAGAGACCCTTCTGCCCGGCTGCGAGATTGCGGCGGTAGAAGGCATTCGAGTCCTCGGCGGTGGAGAAGCCGGCATATTGCCGGATGGTCCAAGGCTGCGTGGCGTACATCGTGGGGTAGGGACCGCGCAGAAAAGGCGCGATGCCGGGGAAGGTGTCGAGGAAGTCCAGATCCTTGACGTCGTCCGCCCAATAGACCGGCTTCACCGCGATGCCCTCCGGCGTGAGCCAGGGAGCGCCTCCTGCCGGCGACTGCGGCATCGCGGGCGCGAAATCGACGCTGGCGAAGTTCGGAATGCGGCTCATGATGCTATCGGGCAGTTCCGTCACCATAGCTTGCGATCAGACCAGGCGCGTAGCATGCCATCGCCTCAGCGTCACGGCGATCGATATCAGCACGCCGTCTCATGCTGGACATATATCATGCCCCGCGGTCAGCGTCGCCAGCCCTGCCTCGCAGCTCAGACAGCCGCGTGCGTGTCGCCCCGCGGCTGCATCATTCCACCTGCAGACCGAGCTTCTGGATGAGATCGCGAAACTTGACGTAGTCCTTGTCCAAGAAATCCGCCAACTGCTCGGGTGCGTTCGCTTGAGCCTCGAAGCCGCGCGCTGCCAAGGCATTCTTGAATTCGGGATCGGCGACCACTTGCGCAATGTCGGCGCTGAGCTTGCCGACGATTGCCTGGGGCGTGCCGCCGGGGACGAGGACCGCGAACCAAATGCTGACGTCGACGCCGGGCAATCCGGCTTCCGCGAAAGTCGGCACCTCCGGCAATCCTTGCACGCGGTGGCTCGAGGTCACGGCGAGCCCCTGCACGGCTCCGCTTTGGATGTAGGGAACCGCGGTCGAGGTTCCGACCAGAAACATCGAAACGTCGCCGGCGATGAGCGCGGCAATGGCCTGCGCGGAAGAACCCCGATAGGGGACGTGGGTGATATCGACTTTCGCAACCGACTTGAACAACTCCGCCCCGAGATGGGGGGCGCTGCCGATGCCGATGGAGGCGTAATTGAGTTCGCCGGGTTTTTGGCGTGCGAGCGCGACGAGCTCTTGGACGTTTTGTGCCGGAAGTGAACGCCCGATGAGCAAAACCTGATAGCCCATCGCCAGCATCGATACCGGCGCAAAATCGCGTTTCCAGTCGTAGGGCACGCGTTTGTACAGCGTCGCGGCGATCGTCAACGGCCCGTCGGTCGCGAGATAAAGCGTATAGCCGTCTGCCTCCGAGCGCGCTGCAAACTCGGTCCCGATCAGCCCGCCAGCGCCCGGCCGATTGTCGACCACGACCTGTTGTCCCCAGATGCTGGCGAGCTTGTTGCCAAGAAGACGCGCCAGCAGGTCGCCGCTGCCCCCGGCCGCATAGGGCACGACGAAGCGGACCGGCCGTGAGGGAAAATCCTGCGCCGCCGCACCCCCGAGTGGCGCAAGCGCCAACATCAGCAGCGCAACGGTCAGCAGCGCAATGGTCAGCGCACGGATGCGGAAGGCCCGCATTGCTCTGCCTCCCTGCCGGAGAATGCGTTCATGCGCGCGCCACGGCCGTCATGGGCGCTGGGGCGATCTCGCTCAGGCTCAGCATCAGCCGGCCGTGACCCTCGATGCGGTCGTTAATGCCGAGGGAGCGAAACGCCTCCCAGTAGTCGGCGTGCGCGCCCGTCACCGCCGGGATACCGAGTTCATTTTCGATCAACGGCGCGGCATCGGCCCCCGACCACTGATTGCACGGGATATAGACGCCGTCCGCCGACGGGGCTGAAGCCAAAACGCGCTTGGCGGTCGCGAAAATCTGCGCGGGCGTGACGTCCTGCAGGCGTTTGAAGACGACGTCCATGGTGTGCTCGGCGACGACGCGCAATCCGCTGGCGGCGAGGAAGGAAAGCGCGGATTGGTGCAACTCCTGCGGATAGGGCGTCACCACCGCGACGTTGCTAACCCCGAGATGCGCCAGCGCGCGAATCGCGGACCGGATGCTGGTGGTGGCCGGAAGTCCCGTCGCGTCCTCGATCTGCTTCACGAGGTCGTCCTCGAACCCCTTGCCGCGCGTGGTCACCACCGGCATTCCGGTGTGAATGATGTAGTCCACGTGGCGCGATGCGAGATATCGGACCGCGCTCACGATCGGATCGAGCACGTGCTGTTGGAAGTTCTCGCGGCTCCAATGCTCGATGTTGGAGGTGGTGGCGCACATCGATACGCCATCGGGAGCCAGCCGATAGAAATCGTAGGCGGCGGTTTCGATCACGGTCGGGCTCAGCAAGCCGATGCGCTTGCGCCAGCCAAAGGGGCGATTGGGGTTGCTCATCGTTTAATTCCGGTGATGACCAGTTGGAGCGGGATAGGCGCAGCTCGACGGCAGTCTGATGGCTTTGCCGTCAGCTGGCAATGAGACCCTGGGCCGCCCCTAGCGCGGCGAGCGCGTCGCAACCGGCGAAAACGAAAGCGGAAACGCCGGCTTGCGTGAGCTCGCTCTCCAGCGCGCCGGGCCGCCCAGCGAGCCAAACCAAAGCGCCCGCGCGGCGCAAAGCTTGCGTGGCCGCTGGTGCCTCGCGCGCATAGACCTCCTCCGACGAGCACAGGCAGGCGAGCTTGGCGCCCGAGGCTTTGAACGCCTCGATCATCGCGTCGCGGGTGGCGAAGCCGTCGTTGCCGGCCGCCTCGATGCCGCCGGCGGCGAAGAAATTCTTGGCGAAGGTTGCCCGCGCGGTGAAGTCGGCGGGCCTGCCGAGATTGGCGAGGAAGATTTTCGGACGCGCGCCGGTGCGCGCGAGTATCCGATCGGAAGCGTCGCGAAGTGCTTCGAACGGTTCGGCGAGGCGAATGCGCGGCAACGGTTCGAACGCCGACGCGGAGGGCGGTGGCAGCGTCACCGGCGCAACATCGAGTACCGATACCGGCGTTTCCGCAAGGTCGGGGAAATCGCTGGTGCCGGTGAACGCATCCTTGCGTCGGGCCACGGCGGCCTGGCGCTCGGCGCGCACGGTCGCGACTTTTTGCTGAATCATGCCTTGTTCGAGCGCGGCCCACGCGCCGCCCGCCCGCTCGATCTCCTGGAACTGGGTCCAGGCCGCGCGGCAGAGCTGTTCGGTCATATCCTCGACGCCGCCGGCGCCGGCGGCGGGGTCCGTCACCCGTGCAAGATTCGATTCTTCGAGCAGGACGAGCTGGGTGTTGCGTGCAATTCGTCGCGCGAAACGCTCGGGCAGGCCGAGCGCCATGGTGAACGGCAGCACGGTTATGGCGTCGGCGCCGCCGAGGCCAGCGGCGACGACCGCGATGGTCGCGCGCAACATGTTCACGTAGGGGTCGCGCTTGGTCATCATCCGCCAAGCGGTCTCGGCCGTGACGAGCGGCGGCGCAGGCGCGAGCTTGCAGGTTTCCTCGACGCGTGCCCACAACATCCGCAGCGCCCGGAACTTGGCGATGGTCAAGAACTGGTCGACATCGGCGGCAAGGCGGAAATAAATCAGGCTGCGCGCGGCATCGAGCGCAACCCCGCCCGCTTCCAGCGCGCGCAGATATGCAACCGCCACCGCCAGCGCGTACGCCAATTCCTGCGCTTCCGAGCCGCCGGCATTGTGGATCGCCCGGCCGTCAACCACTGCGAACGGCCCGCGAAAGCCCTGCGCCGCCAAATCGGAAATGGTGGCGTTGAAGATCGGCACGAGACCGCTCCACGGCAGCGTGCTTGCGCCGCCGACCGCCGCGGCACCGATCGGGTCGAAGCCGAAACGGATGTTGGTGGTGGCGGGAGCGACGCCGCGGCGCTCGACCAACGCCGCGAGCGCGCGTCCCGCCTCCTGCATGTGCGGACCGAGGTCGAGGTCGAGCGCAATGCCGGCGTCGAGGTGAATGCCCTCCAGCGCACGCGCGATCGCCGCCTCGCTCGCTGCGAGACCGTAGCCGTACGCGCCAGTCGCTCCGGCGAAGATCACGGAGAGGCCGGTCGCACCGTTTTCGAGGTCGTGCAGCGCCTGCGCATTGGCCGCGGCCGGATCGGGATGATCGGCGCGCTGCATGACCGACCAGGGCGCAGCCGGCGCGCGGGAGGCAATCGGCCGGGCCTGCGCTCTTCGCCCGTAGAGCGGTTCGATCGTCAGCCCGTCATAGGTCTTGGCGACGAGCCGTTTGTCGAACGGCGCGCCCTTGAGCACGTCCGCCACCAGCCGGCGCCATTGTTCGCGCGTGGCGGCGGGAAACTCGGCAGCAAGGGGAAGGTCGTCGGCAGAGGGGTCCGGCATGGTCACAAAATGCCATGCGGCAAGTGGCGGGCCAACTACAAGCCGCCTGCTCGAGCGCGATCTGTACGCAAACGGACGTCCAGCGAGCGTGGGGCTGGGCCACGCCTTGTCGCATCGCGGCGAGGGGGTTTGAGCGGCAGGACGGCCGAGCGCGGCCGGCAATCATGGGCGTGGTGGCAGCTTCTCGACACCGCTTGCGTCCACCTGCGTAAGTGCATCGCGCACACGCCGGCCGGCGATCAGCCGGTCCGGTACGATCTCCGCGAGCGGCGCTAACACGAATGCTCGCCCAAAAAGCTGCGGGTGTGGCAGCGTGAGGTCCGGCTCTTGCAAAACGAGATCGTCATAGGCGACGAGGTCGATATCGACCGGACGCGGCCCCCAGCGGCGTTCCTTGCTGCGCTCGCGTCCGAGCGCGCGCTCGACCGCTTGCGCCCGCGCCAGGAGCGCGCGCGGGGTCAGGCTGGTTTCGACCGCGACGCAGAGATTGACGAACGGCGGCTGGTCTTCGACCCCCCAAGGCGCGGTGCGGTAGTCCGATGAGCGGGCGAGAAGGCGCACTTTTTCGCCGTCGCAAAACGCGGCGATCGCGCGATCGAGCGTGTCGCGCGCGTCTCCGATGTTGCCACCGAGCGCGACGAGGGCTTCAGCCACGGCCTTGGCGATCGCGTACGATGGTGACCCCGACGCCGGCAAAGGTCGCTGCGATCGGCGCGTGCGGCTTGTGCACGGTGACCCGCACCCGCAAGACCTGCGGGAACCGATCGAGGATGGCCTGCGCGACCGCACCGGCCGCGGCTTCGACCAGCCGATAGCGACGGGCGCAAAACGCCTGGCTCGCCACCTCGACGACCTGGTCGTAGCCCACCGTATGCGCGAGCTTGTCGGAGCGCGAAGCCGCGGCGAGGTCGATGTCGAGCACGAGGTCGAGGTTGAAGGTTTGCCCGACCTTGGCCTCGTGCTGCATCACGCCGTGATAAGCGTGCAGCGCAAGCCCAGTGACGAAGACGGCATCGGTCATCGGGCGCTCCCGATGGCCGCGGCGACGCGCAGCGCCTGCACGGTCTCGGCGACGTCGTGGGTGCGGATGATCGCCGCTCCGCCTGCGACCGCGAGCAGATGGGCGGCGATCGATCCGCCCAGCCGTTGGTCCCGCGGGGCGGGGGATATGGTGTCGATGAAGCGCTTGCGCGAAGCGCCGACGAGAAGCGGAAGCCCGAACGACTTAAGCTCGGGAAGGCGCGCGATGGCCGTCAGGCTCTGTTCCGGCGTTTTGCCGAAGCCGATGCCTGGATCGAGCACGATGTTTTGCCGCGCAATGCCCGCGCGCGCCGCGATGTCGAGCGAGCGGGAAAAGAACGCGCGGATGTCGGCGACGATGTCGATCGCGGGGTCGGCGGCCTCGCGATTATGCATGATGATCACCGGCGCGGCATGCTGGGCGACGACCCGGGCAAGTTCGCCATCGCGCTGCAGGCCCCAGACGTCGTTGACGATGGCGGCGCCCGCCGCGAGCGCCCAGGCCGCGACCTCGGCCTTCATGGTGTCGATAGAGACCGCAACGCCGAGCCCCACGACCGCGGGGAGGACCGGGCCAAGCCGTCGCATTTCCTCCGCGATCGGCACAGCCACGGCGCCGCCGTAGGGACGGGTGGATTCGGCGCCGATATCCAATACGTCGGCACCCTCGGCGGTCATCCGCCGTGCCTGGTCGATCGCGTCCACGGGATCGAGAAACCGGCCGCCGTCGGAGAAGGAGTCGGGGGTGACATTGAGCACACCCATCACGATCGGCCGGCCGAGCGCGAGCAGGCAGGCGAGCCGATCCGGCGATTTTTTCTCACTGCGGGCGGAACCGGCAACTGGGCGCACCAGCGTCATGGCCGTCGCTTTGCGCCGGTCGCGGGAGGGGTGTCAAGCGGCCAGACCGCTCGCAGGTCGCGTCTATCGGTACGTAATTTTCTGGGGCAGCTTCTGGGCGTGTTCCACCCAGCGCGTCACGAGCTTCTCCGAGGGAAGAAAGCGAACCAGCTTTCGCTTCTTGTTGGCCTCGGCCATGGCTTTGGCGAGACGGGCGGGATTGCGATATCGCAGCTCTTTCACGGTCTCGACGCCAACCGCGCACAACAGCCCGGCATATTCCCTGCCCATGCCCTTGATGCGCAGCTTGTCGGCGATATTGGCCCACCGCAGGAGCTTCTTCTCGTCGAGTTCGGTCTTGGCGGCGAGGAACTTGCGTCCTTTCGGACTTTTCGCGGCCTCGAGCAGCTTTTCCGTCGTTCTGATGCCAACAGATTTCAGCGCCTTGGCGTCATCCGCATCGATCTCTTCGATGGCGGCGATCGAGTAGGACATAAAATTCTCCTCGCTCCTGACCAGCCGCCATCGCCATCAAACATGAGACGAACTGGCCGAGGCCGGCGACCGCGCCGACGACCTCGCCCATTGCGGGATGATGCCAACAGCCTTTTCCGCGGCCGTGCGGTCGACGCCAACCGGGGCGACGAGACGTCCGATGAGGTCGTCCATGTGCCTCTCACCAGCCCCGTGCTCTCGGCAGGTTGAAGATCATATTAGGCTTGCAAAACTTCAGAACACAAGCACTGACGATAAAAGTCGCGACTCGTTGTTGCATTCGTGCATCAGGGCATCGCATGTCCATCGTTACTCTGCACGACGGACGCTCGTGCGAGCGTATGGATGCAAACATCGTGATCACCCGATACAATGCGACAAGCTCCGTGATCGCGCACGTTCGGTGATCGCCAAACCGAGCTTATTGCGTCGCAGCCACGGCGGTTGACCGCGCGCGTGGGAGAGCGACAATGGCGATGAGTTACTGGAAGGAATTGTGCCATGGCGAACCTCGACAAAGACGGCACGATCTTCGTCGGGAAGAGTATCAAGCCGGAAGTTTTGACGCTTGCGTTTGCCAACCGCCATGGACTGATCACCGGAGCGACCGGTACCGGCAAGACCGTCACGTTGCAGGTGCTGGCGGAGGGCCTCTCCCGCGCCGGCGTCTCGGTCTTCGCCGCCGACGTCAAGGGCGATCTCTCCGGCGTGTCCGAGGTGGGCGAAGCCAAGGAGGCATTTGTCGCGCGGGCCAAAAGCCTCGGTTTCGATTACGAGCCCGACCAGTTCCCGGTCGTGTTCTGGGACTTGTTCGGGGAACAGGGGCATCCCGTCCGTGCCACCATTTCCGAGGTCGGGCCGCTATTGCTGTCGCGCCTCATGGACCTCAACGACGTCCAAGAAGGCGTGCTCAATGTTTGCTTCCGGGTCGCCGATGAGCAGGGCTTGCCGATCCTAGACCTCAAAGATCTCCGCGCCATGCTCGCCTTCATCTCGGATCATGCCGCCGAACTCACGGTCCAATACGGCAACGTGTCGAAGGCGACCGTCGGGACCATACAGCGCCAGCTGTTGGTGCTGGAGAACCAGGGCGGAAACAACTTTTTCAGCGAGCCGGCGTTGGCATTGAAGGACTTCATCCGTACCGACCGCGATGGCCGCGGCTTCATCAATATTCTCGCCGCCGATAAGTTAATGGCGAATCCGCGCCTCTATGCGACGTTTCTTTTGTGGCTCCTCTCCGAGCTGTTCGAGGAGCTGCCCGAGGTCGGCGACCAGCCCAAACCCAAGCTTTGCTTCTTTTTCGATGAGGCGCATCTTCTTTTCACCGACGCGCCGAAGGCGCTGCTGGATAAGATCGAGCAGGTGGTCCGCCTGATCCGTTCGAAGGGGGTCGGCGTCTATTTCGTGACGCAAAATCCGCTCGACGTACCGGACAAGGTGCTCACCCAGCTCGGCAATCGCGTACAGCACGCGTTGCGGGCCTTCACCCCCCGCGATCAGAAGGCGGTGAAGGCGGCGGCGGAAACGTTCCGTCCCAATCCCAAGCTCGACACCGCCAAGATCATCATGGAGCTGGGCAAGGGGGAGGCGCTGGTCTCCTTCCTCGAAGGCAACGGCACGCCGTCGATGGTGGAGCGTTGCATGGTCCGTCCGCCTTCCGCGCGGCTCGGTCCGATTACGCCGGACGAGCGCAAGGCGCTGATGGCCGAGAGCCCGGTGAAGGGCAAGTATGATCAGACGGTTGACTCCGAATCCGCCTTCGAGCTCTTGCAGAAGCGCCTGCACTCGGGTGCCGCAGGCGGGCCGATTGTTGCACCGCAGGGGCCGGGCGGGGCGGAGCAAGCGCCGCAGCCCTCCGGCCTCGGCGCCGTATGGAGCACTATAGGCAGCGTGCTCGGCGACATCTTCGGTACCACTCGTCCGCGCCGAACGCGGCTTTCGACTGGTCAGGTGATCGCGCGGGAGGTGACGCGTTCGGTCAGCAACCGCGTGGCGGGCCAAATCGCGGCCGATATCGGCAAATCAATCGGCGGCAAGATGGGTAGCTCGGTCGGACGCGCCATCGTGCGTGGCACCATGGGAGGCATTTTGCGGCGGTGACGCGTTCGGCGGCCGCCGCCCGCCAACGGGGCCTCCGGCAATCACGCGATCGCGGACCTCTCATCACTTAACGACACTGGGTCACTCGCCCCGGGTTCCGCGGGGAGCAGAGCCCGCACAGCAGACAAGGCAGAGCATCCATCCATGACCCCTACGCATGCCCTTCCCGCCGTGTTGCAGAAAATCGACGCCGATCTCGACCAAAGCCTCGAGCGACTGTTCGAGTTCCTGCGCATCCAGTCGATCTCGACCGATCCGGCCTACAAGGACCAGTGTCAATCCGCCGCCGAGTACGTGGCCAAGGATCTCTCCGGTATCGGCTTTAAGACCAGCATCCGGCCGACCGAGGGGCATCCGATCGTGGTGGGCAAAGGCAGTCCGCGCGCCAACGGCAAGGCGCCGCGCGTCCTCTTCTACGGTCATTACGACGTGCAGCCCGTCGATCCGCTCGCTCTTTGGGAGACGCCGCCATTTGCACCACGCATCGCGACGCTGCCGGATGGCCGCAAGATCATCGTGGCGCGCGGGGCCTGCGATGACAAAGGCCAGGTGATGACCTTCATCGAGGCGTGTCGCGCATTCACCGCCGTCACCGGCGAATTGCCGCTCCCGATCACCATGATGATCGAAGGCGAGGAGGAATGCGGCTCGAACCACCTGTTCGGCTTCGTCAAGGACAATGCCGACGAGTTCAAGCTCGATCTCGCGTTGGTCTGCGATACCAGCATGTGGGATCCGACGACGCCCATGGTGACGACGTCGCTGCGCGGGCTCGTCTACGAGGAGGTCAGGCTGACTTGCGCCGACCGGGATTTGCATTCCGGACTGTTCGGCGGCGCGGCGCAGAATCCGCTGCGCGTGCTTGCGCGCATCCTGGCCGCCATGCATGACGACAACGGCCACGTGACGATTCCGGGATTCTACGACGGCGTGAAGGAGCTGCCGCCCGACATCAAAGCCGATCTCAAGGGGCTCGATCTCACGCCAGAGAATTTCCTCGCCGAAGTCGGGCTCAAAGTGCCGGCGGGCGAGAAGGACCGCATGCTGATCGAGCAGATCGCGACGCGCCCGACCGCGGAGATCAACGGGGTGATCGGGGGTTACACCGGGGAGGGGGCGAAAACGGTGATCCCGGCGGAGGCCACAGCGAAGGTGTCGTTCCGGCTGGTGGGGGCACAGGACCCGCAGAAAATTCGCGCCGCCTTCCACAGCTTCGTGCGCGCGCGTTTGCCGGCCGACGCCAAGGTCGAGTTCAAGAGCTTCGCCAGCGCGGCGGCAACGGACCTTCCCTTCGACAATCCGGCGCTCGCCAAGACGCGCGCCGCGCTCGCCGCCGAATGGGGCAAGAAGGCGCTCGCGATCGGGGAGGGCGGCTCGATCCCCATCGTGGGAGATTTCAAGCGTGTCCTCGGCATGGACACGATCCTGGTGGGTTTCGCACTCGACGACGACCGCGTGCATTCACCGAACGAGAAATTCGATCTGACATCATTTCATAAAGGCACGCGCAGTTGGGCGCGGATATTGGCGGCGCTGGCGGCGTAAATTGCCAGGAACCTCTCACCATTCCTGCGAGTTATTAAGCAGAACAATGGAGGAGCACATGGTCGCACCGATGACGATCAAGGAACATATGGAAGTTCTGGGTTCGGACGGCGTGCACGTCGGCACCGTGGACCATCTGGAAGGCCGGGATCAGGTCAAGCTGACGAAGGACGATCCTGATGCCGGCGGTGAGCATCACTTCATTCCGCTTGCGTGGGTCGATCACGTGGACGAGAACGTCCACCTCAAACAGGCCGGCGCCGAGGCGAAGGCGCGCTGGAAGACCCACTGACGACAATTCGGAGCAGACATCAGTCGCCCCGCGGCTCCCTCGGCCGTGGGGCAACTTTTGTCGGTTGAAGCAGCGTCGCGGTCGTCCGCCTTATCAACGCGACGGGGCCGCTAGATCGCCTTGTAGAGCCGTTCGTCGTAGAGCGCGCCGCTCATGGGCGTGAGTTGGTCGCGAAATTTTTTGGTCGTCGCCGCCGTGATGTGGGCGTCGTAGGCGCTCTGGTCTTTCCAGATTTCAACCACCGAGAAGTGGTTCGGCCGGTTGCCCTGCTGGAACACGTCGAAGCGCACGGAACCTGGCTCCTTGCGGCTGTCCGCCACCAATGTCTTGAGCGCTGCAATGCACTCGTCCTTCTTCGGCGGCGGAACGTCGACATGCGTCACCACGACGATCTCGTCGGGCCCGGCTTTTCCTGCGGGTGACCCTGCGATCTCCATGCCCGTGTGCACCCGATCGTCGATTGCGCTGATGAGATCGGATTTGATCTTCTCGCGAAATTCCTTGCTGTGAGCGGCGGCCAGATGCGCGTCGTAGGCCTTCTGGTCCTTCCAGACCGACACGATCGCGAACTGGTTGGATGGGGCCGTGCGCTGCAGGATATCGAAGCGCGTATTGCCCTCGTCCTTGCGGCTGGCATTCGCGAGCTGCCGCAAAAGGCTCGCGGCTGCCGCGCGTGCCGCCGGGGCAACCTCGACGTAGCTCACCGCGTAAACAGCGTTGTCCTGCGCGTATGCGGTTTGCATGGAAACGATCGGCATCAACACCATGGCGAGCAAGAGCGAAAGAGCAACGCGCATTTTCATCCTCCCCAAAGTTTGGTTGCTTTCGTGCGATAGTACCGATCTCGTCAAACGGCCGTCAACGCGGGTGCGCTCTCAGGGGGCGCTCGTGATGAGCTCGTCAAGGCCGGCGAGCGTGGCGTCCGGCGGCGGTTCATATTCTTCCGGCAGGTGGGTGCGATTGATCCAAGCCGTGCGAAAGCCGAAGGCAGCCGCGCCCATGACGTCCCAGCGGTTCGACGAAACGAAAACGGCCTCGCCAGGCGCGATCTTGAAGCACGAGCGCATAAGCCTCGGGACGCGGTTTGTAGAGGCGGATCGCGTCGACCGAGAGAACGGCATCGAGGTGGCCGCCGATGTCGGCTGTCTCGACGGCGGCGGCGAGCATTTTCGGCGAGCCGTTCGACAGAATCGCGGTGGCGTCGCCACGCGCTTTGAGATCGCGCAAAATCGCGCGGGCATCGGGAAAGGCGTCGAGCGCCAAATAGGCGCCGAGCAGCTTTGGCTTGAGCGCCTTATCGACGGAAGAAAAACGCGCGAAGGCCAAATCGAGCGCGCGTTCCGTCAGCGTCCAGAAATCGAGATAGCGGCCGGCGAGCGTCAACGTCCAGCTATATTCGAGTTGCTTGGTACGCCAGAACTCGGAGAAACGATCGGCATCGGGCCCGGCGGCCGCCCGATACCGGCCGATGGCGGCATGCACGTCGAAAAGCGTGCCATAGGCATCGAAGACGAAAGTGCGTGGCATGGCCGGGCCTCCGAATGAGACCGACAATGATAGCGCGCGGTCAGGCGCGCGGCACGGATCCGACGGACGCGCGATCAAAGCCCCGGCTGGGTCAGCAGGGACGCCGTCGCGCATGATCTCGACCAGCACCGGAGCGTCGAGCTTCGCGCAGTAGAATTCCCCGAGCATCATCGCGAAGTCGGCGCCGGTCGGATCCCAGGTGGTTTCGAAGTTGGGGCCTAACTCCACCTGCGGCGAGCGGTGCGGGCCGCAGACGGCGATCCTCCAGCGGCGGCCGGCGGGCTTGGTCTCGTGCCGCTCGGCGAGCCTCGCCAGCAGTGCTTGCGAGGCTTGCTTGAACGAGAGGCCCCAATAATCGAGCATGTAGCGGTCGCGCGCGCCCGCGACGCCCCCGGAAAACCAGTTGAAGGCGGTGTATTCGTAGGGATGCAGCCGTACCATTTCGACGACTGGCACAGCGACGCCCAGGACAAAGACGAGGGCAGCCGCAACGGGCGGAACTCGAAGCCGCCGCGCAGCGATCTCGACCAGAGAGACGGTGGCGAGGCCGCCGAGCACCGCGAGCGGCGGCAACACAAACACGAAATGACGAATGCCGTTGTACATCGCTGGCCGCAACGCGATCGTGACCACGAGCGGCAACAGGGCGGCGAGCGCCACCGCGAGCAAGACGGCTCGGCGATTGACGGCGACGTTGCCTCTGAAAGCGGCGACGAGCGCACCCGCGGCGCCGCCGAATCCCAGGACCGACAAGATTATGGGCAGCTTGAGCGCGAACAGCGTCGGCACGTAGCTGCGCGGCATGTCCGGAACGGGAATCAAGCGGCCGTCGAACAGCTCCTGCCACGGCTTTTCGAAGAAGCGCGAGAAGTATTCAACCGCGCGCAACGGATTGAGCGGATCGCCCACCGACCAGGGCCAGACAAATGCCATCACGGCGTAGGCCAGAATGACGGCCGGCACGAACGCCAAGGCGAAAGCTCCAAGCCGCGCGCCGGCCGAGCGGATCCCGCGCGCGCGCGCTTCGAGCGCAAAGATGAAGGCAAGCGCCGCGAGCGCCTCGATCGCTCCGAAGGCGCCCATGATGCGCGAACCGAACGATAGACCGAAGCCGGCGCCGAGGAGGGCGCCGCCTGCAATCGAGACGCGGGGATAGTCTTCGAAGACTCGCACGAGACCGAGGAGAAAAATCGCCATCGCCACCGCGAAGGGCGAGTCCTTCGGGTTCATGAACATGTGGCCGTAATAGAGCGGACAGCTGGCGAGCAGGACGAGCGCGGTCAGTCCCGCCGCCGGCCCGCCGATGCGGCGCCCGACTCGCCAAGTAACGAATAGTCCGAGAACTCCGACGGCCGCCCCCATCAGCCGGCGGGTCTCGAACAACGTGAGCGGCAAAAGCTTGGCGGCGAGCGCCGCCAGCAGATCAAAGCCGCCGCCGTAGTAGTAGAGGTTCACCCACGACAGCGCGCGCTGGTCGCGCAAACCTGAAAGATAGAATTTGAGCAGGAGATCGCCGTATTCGGAATGCGCGTAATCGTCCCAGCTCAATCCGTAGTCGCGAAACGTCAGTAACGCGACGATGCCCACGACGCCGAGCACCACAACGGCAAGCCGGTCAAAGACGCGGCTCGTCGCGAGTTCATCGGACGACAGCGCGGGAACGGGCGTTGCGAGGGCCACGGGCGGTCGGCTCAGGTTTTGCTCGGCGGGCAAGTCTATTCGCCGATTATGGCGCGAGTCCCCGACCGCAGGGGGGCCCAGGCCAAACGGATCTTGTGCGGCACGCCTGAACTCTCATCGCGCGTTACGCCGGCAAAGCCTGCGCCAACGCGTGAGCGTGGCGGTGGGGCTGGGTTGGGGGGATGTTGCCATCCCCGTTGAAACCCAGCCCCAAATTGATTGCCGACCGCGGCATGACGCGGCGAGAATGAGGGCCGCGCGATTATTTCATCGCCGCGTCATACATCTTGGCCACGTACTCCCAATTGACCAGATGGTCGACGAAGGCCTTGAGGTAGTCCGGCCGCCGGTTGCGGTAATCGATGTAGTAGGAGTGCTCCCACACGTCGCAGCCGAGGATCGGCTTACCGCCGTGCACCAGCGGGTTCTCGCCGTTCGCGGTCTTGGTGACGGTGATCTTGCCATCCTTGACCGCCAGCCAGGCCCAACCCGACCCGAACTGCGTGACGCCTGCTTGGATAAAGTCTTCCTTCATCTTCGCGACGGAGCCGAGGTCGGCGACGATCTTTTTTTCGAGATTGCCGGGAAGCTTGTCGCCCCCGCCATTGGGTTTCATCCATTCCCAAAAATGCAGGTGGTTATAGTGCTGGCCGGCATTGTTGAAGAGGCCGGCGTTCTTTCCAAACGAACCTTTCACGACGTCTTCGAGCGATTTTCCTTCCCACTCGGTTCCCTTGATGAGGTTGTTGGCGTTGTTGACATAGGCCAGGTGGTGCTTGTCGTGGTGGTATTCGAGCGTCTCGCGCGACATGTAGGGGGCGAGCGCGTCATACTTGTAGGGAAGGTCGGGCAGCGTAAAAGACATCGGCTTGCTCCTCAAATGATCAAACGGTCGGGCGAGGCGGGCGGAGGTCTATGCGTAACGGATGCATGCCAGCCTCGGTTCCGGGTTAACTCATTAGGCCGGAGCGGGCGCCCGGGCAACGGATCGAATCTGCGTTTTGAGCGTGGCGACACCGGCACGCCATCCCCCGGCAACGGCCGGACGGGCTTGCCGGCCAGCGTCTTGCCTGCAAGCTTGAATGCGTTTGCATGGCGCGTGATGACGAGCGTCATCCAGCGCGCTCGTCGCGAGTGTGAGTGCGTCGTGGCCGGCATTAATCAAGATCGGATTTGGCCGCGGCAGCGCCACATTAGTTATTGCGATCGGAGCGGAACGGGGCCAAAATTCTTTAGTAACCATAGCATCATGGCCGCTGCCGAGGATGGCGGAGCGGGGCGTCAGCATGTCTATAATGTTGTCCTTGTTGGGGATCGTGATTGCCGCGGTGGGCATTGCCGCCATCGGATTCGGCATTCCAATCAATGAGTTCACCCTCGGCACCACGCTCATCGTCGCGGGCGTCAGTGCGTTGACCGGAGGTTTGATCCTCATCGGCCTTGCGGCGGTGGTGGCGGAGCTCGGCCGCCTGGGCGAGGCGGTGCGCACGCGAATTGCCGTTCGACCTGAGGCCCGTCCGACCGAGGCGCCGGAGGTAGAGCCCACCGCTTCCACCATGGTCGTTCCCCCTGCGCCCATGGTCGCGGTCGCCGCTCGGGCGCCTCAAACAGCCTCCCCACGAGCAAGGACGGAAGCGCAGGCGAGCGAGGCTCGTCCGCGCGAGCCTCGTCCAGCGGCGGAACTTCCGGAGGGCGACGTCGCGGCGCCCGCGGTCGAGCGGTTGCGCGCAAGCATCCCGCGAGCGGAGCGGTCCACCGCCGAGCCTTCGATCTTGGCGCACGAGGAGGAGGTTCCACTGTCCCCCAACGGCGCGGCGCATGTTCAGACGCGGCCCCCTCATGTCGAGGCTGCGGCGCCCGAGCCCAAGGTGTCGCCGGAAGATCGTGGCGCGGTCGAGGCCTTGAAGGCGTCGCGCCTGGATTTTCTGTTCCGATCGAGGCCGACGCGCCCCGCATCCCAACGCGAAAATTTCGACGCCGTATGGTCGGCGGACGCCCGTCCCGCCAAGCGGGCCGAATCCGAACCTTCGCCGGCATCCGAAATGGGTCAGATCCAGGCCGATCAAGCTGCGCCGGTGCAAGATCGCCGGCCGGAGCCCGCGGCGCTCGCAGAGCCACAGGGCGCAGCCGCGATCCTGAAATCCGGCGTCGTCGACGGCATGGCCTATACGCTTTATACCGACGGATCGATCGAGGCCAAGCTACCCGACGGAACGGTCAGGTTCGGCTCGATCGCCGAGTTGCGCGCGCATATCGAACGCAACTCGTAGCGAGCGACGGATCCGAGACGGCCGCGCTTCGCGCCCCATCGCCGTGACGTGGCGTTACTGGGACTCCTTTTTAGTCGTTGTCGATTATGGCGAACCTTCGCAGCGCGGCAGCGAGCGGGCACGTCTGCTGCGGGAAGTCGCTTGTGCGCCGCCGCCTGCTTGCATGTTGGAAGACCGAGAGTGTGAAAACTGCCGCTCGCGAGGATTTGTTCTGTATCGCAGAGAAGACGCCAACAATGCGAAGGATTATCTTTGCACAGTAATGGAAACACTTCTTGCCTTCCTGAGAGTGCAAGAATAGAAACACGAGAAGTTACGTTTTCGATGTCATTTGATGCATTGGGCGCGCGGCCGACGCGTACCAAAGGCGCTCAAGACCTAGAAATGCGGCCTGCCTTTAAGCTCAAGACGCGGTAGGACTGACAGTCAATGGGCGACAATACGCCAGGTGGAACATTCATCGAGCTGACAGCGTCAATCGTCTCGGCCTATGTCAGCAACAATTCAGTTCCGACGGCGGATCTACCCGCGCTGATCGGTCAAGTGCACGCTGCTTTGACGCGGGTCTCGAGCGGGCACGGCGACGCGCCGAGCGAGCCGCCGAAACCGGCGGTATCCGTCAAGAAGTCGATCACGCCGGACTATATCGTCTGCCTCGAGGACGGAAAGAAGTTCAAGTCACTCAAGCGCCATTTGCGCACGCAATACAACATGACGCCGGAGCAGTACCGCGAGAAATGGGGATTGGCGCCGGACTATCCGATGGTGGCGCCGAACTATGCAGCAGCTCGCTCGCACCTCGCCAAACAAATGGGGCTCGGTCAGCAGCGGCGGCGGCGCAGATAGCGGCCTTGCAATACCTGGGCGTCATTCGCTCGCGGGAGTTCCACCAATTGGAAGGCCCCGGGGAGGTTGTCGCCGGGGCCTAGCAGCCTCTTTCGTTCCTTGGGGGGTTCGATTGAGGCCACCGGAAGATGACAGGCAAATGCCGAGCAGGTTCCATGGCCAACAAAGAAATCGCGCCATTGGAGTAAACGGGGGAGGTGGCTGCTACGCCGCAGCTGCCAGCGCCGCCTGCGCGTCCGTTCGAATGCGCTCGACCATGGAGCGAAACCCGTTCGATCGCTGCGGGGTCAGGTGCTCGCGCAGGCCCAGGCGCTCGAACACCGCGATCGCGTCGGTCGATAGAATGGCGCGCGCCTGCTGGCCGGAAAACATTGCAAACAAGATCGCAATGAGTCCGCGCACGATATGGGCGTCGCTGTCGCCGGAGAAGCTGAGCACGGGCCCGCCTTGGCCGTTCGGATGCACGGTAGTCGCGAGCCAGACCTGGCTGGCGCAGCCCTGCACCTTGTTCACTTCGGTACGGTCGCGCTCGGCCAGGGGGCTCAGGGCGCGGCCGAGCTCGATCACATAGCGGTAGCGGTCGTCCCACTCCTCCAGCAGCGAAAAGTTGTCGACGATCTCGTCGAGCGTCGTCACGGTGTCGGGTGAGGCCGCGGTCATGGCTCGCGACATATCGTATATATGGGCGTGAGGGTATAGTCGGCGAAGGCTGCCGTCGAAAAAGATTTGACCCGACGCGGCCCGACCTTCGAGCGGCGCCAACGGTACAGGCCAAAATGGGCTGCCGTGCAGCCCCCGAATTCCCAAAGCCTGCCTCAGCCCGCTGAACGTTGCGCCATGTCCTTGCGTCACTGCGGAGAACGCCAGGCCGGCGCTAAATCAGTCGGGGAAAGCGTGTGCTGCGGAGGCCGGGCGGTGGGCAGCGGGACCGCTTTCCCGGCCCCGGTGTTCACCGGCGTGCCGATGTCGTGGGAGCCAACGTGTTCGTTGAAGTACTCGTAGAGCATCTTGGCGCCGGCCTGCGCCCGATGTCCGATCGCGACCGCCGCTTGCGATCCCACTGTGCAGGCATCGGGCTGCCGTCCGCAAAATGACCCCATATCGGTGACCGTGGCCTTCGCCGCCAGCATGGCGTCGACGGCGCTCACGGTGAGTTTCGGCGTAGGGTGGGATCCGCCGCTCGGCAACAACGCCAGAATGACGGTAAGCCAGAACGCCATCCGTAAAAGGAATCGCATGACCTGCCTTCAACGTGCTCGGCTATGGTTTGCCGCATTCGGGCGCACCCTACCAGCAAAGCTTGAAATACTGGTTCTGAGCCCCTCGCGCTTTTTGTCCATATTCGAGGTGAATCAGCCGCGTTTTTTCGCAAATTTCGAACAATCGGCATTTGATTAAAATTTGCAGCAGTCGCTGCCGCGCCGCCAATTGCGGGCCAGAACGAGCGTCGCGTGACAGCCGATGCCCGCGAGCACGAACGCGCGCCACGTTTCGGCAACCGACCGTTCACCATGCCGGATGAATGCGCCGGCAAAATCGCGGCGAAACGAGGCGAAACGAGATGTGAACAGGATCGTGTGTCGCGGCGCCGTTGCAGCTTTAGCGTTCGCTTAAGCGGCGTCTGACACGATGCCACAAAGGCAATAAGGGGAGCGCGTCCAACTCATCGGGCGTGCACGGGAACGTGGGTCCGATCGGAGATCGCATCGGCATGCCGGCGCATCCGTTGGCGCGAGAGAACGCGCTAACGGCGCGTGGCCGCGTCGGCGAGCCGGGTCGTGACCTGCCCTGCGGTAGCGATGAACCGGCCAACGTTCCGATGAAAGAGAGTGCGTAAGCCATGGCGCGCGCAGAACGAGGGAAAAGCGGGCCGGTCGACGACGGTCGCGCGACATACCTATTTCGCGCGCTGGGTTGGAGTCCGCGAGATGCCGTCGGCGTCGTGCTCGGCGGCTTCGTTACGCTGGCAATTTTGATCAACGTGCTGTTCCTGCAGTCGGGCTCGCACCCGGCGCCCATGTTCAAAGGCGCGCCCGGCCCGGTGAAAACAGCCGCGGTGACGGAGAGCACGTCGGTCCCGCGTCCCCGGCCGCTCGAGCCGGCGGCTCCGGCGGCGCCGAGCAAGGTCGCCGCGCCGTCCGCGCCCCGCTCGCCCGGCGAGATCATCAACGATATCCAGCGCGAACTGGCGCGCCGCGGCTACTACGATGGTGTCAGCGATGGCCTTTATGGCCCGAAGACTGATGCTGCCATCCGGGACTTCGAGCAGGCCGCCGGGCTCAAGCCGAGCACCGAGCCGAACGAGGCGCTGCTGCAGGCCATCGTGCGATCGCCCGCCAAGCTGGTGAAAGGCACCACCGGGGCTACGGCCGCAGCGCGTCCGACGCCCGTCCGCAGCGACAATGTGATCGAGCGGACTGCGGCTTCCAAACGCGTGATCGCGCTGCAGCGGGCGCTCGCCGAATACGGCTACGGCCAGATCAAGCCAAGCGGAATTGTCGATCCTGATACTCAGACGGCGATCGAGAAATTCGAGCGCGAGCGCAAGCTGCCGATCACCGGTCAGGCCTCCGACCGCGTCGTGCGCGAGCTGGCGGCGATGACCGGCCGACCGTTGGAATAAGATTTCATCGCCGCACGGGCGCGTGGTTTCGTAATCATCGAAGAAGACGCGAGGCACGGCTCTCGTCGGCGCCGCGCAGGTGGTAAATACTGCGTTGGCCGGCACGACGAGCGAGAAATTGGAATGCGCCTGAAATCAGCAATCTGGGTCGCAGCCTATGTCCGCCGTTGCCACCTGGAAGGAGCCTTTGCCGCCGTACGGCGGCGTGGCGCCGAGGAGGCCGGGGCCATTTTCGTCAAGCTCAACTGGCTCGACGGCACCGCGGAGCTGTTCGGTCCAGCGCCGCAGAGCGTGTTCGAGGACGCGCGACCGGCGGACCGAGCGTTCAGTCGGTGCCTCGGCGAACGGCCCGCTCCGGAGGCCAAGATCGAGGAACGCATCGCGCGGGAATTGCGTTTCGACCCCGACGCGTGGATCGTCGAGGTCGAGGACCGCGCAGGGCGTCATTTTCTCGATCAAATCGTCGCCTGAGCGGCGCCGGCCTGCGCGCACTCGGATCGTTCGCCACTGCGCAAGCGCGCATCGTGCTGAAGGTCCCCCCGGCGCGACACCTCGCACAAAGCTCGCCGCGCATTTTCCGCTGCTGCCCGCCAGGCGACCCCCTCGTGCTGGACGGGCTCGTTTTCCGCCCGCTTGTCCTCGCGCCAGATGGCAATCAGCCGATACGCCGCGTCCGTGCTGATCTCGGCGTAGAGATCGGCAAGTTCACAGATGCGATCGACCGGCTGTCCGACCCAGCGGCTCCAGAACAACAGTAGACCTTGCAATGCGTCGGCCGGCAGGTCCATGGCCTTGGCGACGACCACGATCGGCTCGCCGAGCTCGTCATTTACGATGCGGCGAGCTTGAGCCCGCGAGATCCCGAGCATGCGTTCGAGCTCATGTATGAGCGTCTCGGCATTGTGCTCTAGCGCGGCCGATTCCAGGCGCCAGACATCAGTGCGTTGGATGTCGGGGAGAGGCTGCGATGCGATGAGCGGTGCGTAGCCGAGGTTGATCAGGATCAGTCGGCGCTCGGGCGCTTTCGCCGCGTAGAACAGTTCGGACAGCTCGGACGCTTCGGCGACGTTGAGAGGAGCACGCGCTTGCGCGGCTTGCGGCGCACCGCCAGGAGATGTCGCAATGCTCTCCCCATGAGCGTCACCGCTTGCTTCGGCGGGTGCCTTGACCTCGGTGGACCCCAGCCACGGCGAACGCTCGAGGATCGGACCAGCGACTTCGACGACATCGCGCGCCAAACGCTCGAGCAGGGGCTGAGGAGCTGACGGGTAGGATGCAAGCCGCGCGGCAAGCGCCGCCCGTTCGGAAACTTCGGTCGCATCGATGAGCCGCAACGCCAGCTCGGTGTAGTAGTGTTCGTCTTCCGGCGTGTGGATCGGCCGCTGCAGGTAGAGATCGGTCAGCACTCGCAACAGGGTGGCGTACATGTCGACGCCGTTGCCGTCGGCGGCGAGATCGAACAGGCCCTCAAGACCAGCAAATGCCGCGAGAGCCTTCATTACGATCACTGCGCCTTTGCTGCAACACTTCCAATTTGAAATAGCTTAAGAGCTCCGCGTTAGCAGACCGTTAACCTTGCCGGTCTCAAATCGCGTAGGAGCCGCTTTGCGGCGTCCAGCCGTCAGGGGGACGGGGGCAACGATATGGGTACGGTGATCAATTTTCCGGCAGCGCGGCCGAGCGCGCGGCGGCCAAGACCGATCGCGGACAAGTTCGAGTCAGCGGCCGTCATCATTCTTCCGGTCGTCCGAATCGAAAGATACGCCGACGCGCCGAGGGGGGACTTCGCGCCGGAAGCGAGCGCTCCACGTCGCCGCCGCCGTCGTCGCGCGAACCGCTCGTAAGTTCGGGCCCAGCGTTTGCTGAACGCATTCACTGCGGGCGGCACTGTGCCGCCGCAAGCGCACTTCGCACCGCCGGGACCCGTCCCGCTTCGGACGCGAGCGCTCTGATCACGATCAGGCCGGTGGTCGTCGGCGAGGCTACGATCAATCGATCCGCCGCGGTGATCTCTTCGTTCTCCGGCAATTCCGCCCGTTGGGCCGCCGTCATCAGGTCAAGTTCGATCACCCGCCGCCCTGCCGCCCGATCGTTGATGGCGTAGAAGGCGACGTCGGAGCGGGTATAGAACGATACCGAGGTATACGCCTGGCTGATCGGCACGGAGAACTTCAACGGACCTCGCGACAGATCGTAGCGGCACACCGATACTTGGAACGCCGGGTCCATGAACGGCATGACTGCCTTCTCCGGCGTGGGACTAGGAACGGGAATCACGGCGTTGACCGGAGCGATCGCCGACACGCGGGCATAGGCATCCTGAGTCGCCATGCGGGGAAGCAGCAGGACCGTCGTCAGATGGACGATGCCCGCAAGCAAAAGCGCGCCCAACAGCCATAGCGCCAAGCGAATCACAGGCAAGCCTTCTTGCTGATGGCGGGCATCGGCGCCTCCGATCCGGAGCGCGCCGCCATGCCGATCGGTGTATCATAGAGCCGCAGAACGAGGAGATACTTTTCCACCCCGCCGGTTGGGAGCCAGTTACCCGGTCGCGCGCGCGGGCCGACCATGATGTTGAAACTGCCGTCGGCGTTGCGGATGATTTCCTGGCTGGTGAAGCCTTGTCGCTGCGCGGAATTCGCCACCAGTCGACCTTCGGGGTCGTAGAGCGTGAGGGTCCAAAAGCGGGCTTGCGGAGTGGTCCCGCTCAACAGCACGTCGCAGCGGCCGTCGAGGGGTTGGCCGGCGTCGTCGGTGCTTGCATAGAATGCGACGCCGTCACCGGAACCGACCGGCAGTTCGCCGGTGCGCGCGACCATCGCGCGCGCATAGGGGTCGATGCCGGCGGTCCCGTTCTTCGGCCATCCCGTCCACGCTCCGATGGTCACTCCGCCGTAGGCGCTGCCCCGCGTCAACGCGATCCAAGTCCCGCCCAGGCCGATCGCCGCCGCGATCACGAGTGCAAGCACGGTTCCTAAGAGCAAACGCACGTTTGGTCCGCTAGCGTGGCTGTCAGAGCGACGGGTGTAGCAAAAGCCGCCCCTCGGCCTCAATCGCCCTGCGACTGACCGGGCGGCTGCTGGGGAGACGCGGACGCGACCGTTCCTTGCGGTCGCGGCGCCGTGTTGTCCGAAGCTTTGGTCGGCTCGGCGCGGGTCGCGAGTTCGCGCGTGGCATCGTCCATCAGGCGCTCGACGCGGACCAGGGCGTCGGCCCCGCGCTTGGTGAGAACCGAGTTCGGGCGGCTGGCCGGTGCATCGCCATCCTTTTTGCCTTCGGCGACGACCGGGCGGGCCGACGGCGCTTGCGGGCCGAGCCCGGGAATGGGTTTGAGCTCGATCCCTTGGTGGGCGTAGGCCATGATCTCGTGCCAAGTCATTGCCGGAAGCGAGCCACCGGTCATCTGATGCATGACGGTGTAGTCGTCATTACCGAACCAGACGCCGCAGACCATGTTGCCGGTGAAGCCCACGAACCAGGCGTCGCGGTAGGCATTGGTGGTGCCGGTCTTGCCCGCGGACCTGATGCCGTCGAGAATTGCGCGCCTGGCGGTGCCTTCCTCCACCACCTTGCTCATCATCATGTTCATGTCCATGGCGACCTGCGGTGTGATCACCTGCACGGGTTTCTTGCCGTCGCGGTCCCAGCGCCAGATGAGCTCGCCGGCGCCGCTGCGCACTTCGAGCACAGCGTGCGGCGCCATCGCTTTCCCCAGATTGGGGAACATCGTGTAGCCACCGGTGTGATCGAGCACGGTCACCTCGTCGGCGCCGATTGGCATTGAGGGCGTGTCGGGAAGCGGTGTGCGGATGCCGGCCTTGCGCGCGGTTTCCCTGATCTTGGCGCGGCCGACTTTCGGATTGCCGTTGCCGAGCGCGATCGAGAGCTTCACCGGGATGACGTTGATGGAGCGGGTGATCGCCTGCGTGAGCGTCATCGAGCCGGCATGGCCGCCACCGTAGTTCTTGGGGCACCAGTTTCCGATGCACACCGGCGAGTCGACCACGATCGAGGTCGGCTTGAATCCATTCATCAGCGCGGTTGCATACACATACGGCTTGAACGAGGAACCGGGTTGGCGCATCGCATCGGTCGCGCGGTTGAACTGGCTCTCGCTGTAATCGCGCCCGCCGACCATGGCGCGCACCGCGCCGTCGATATCCATCAGCACCGCGGCACCCTGCTTGGCCTTGTATTCGCGACCGTATTGCCGCAGCGAGTTTTCGAGCGCTTGTTCGGCGTGCTTCTGCAAGTCGACGTCAAGCGCGAGGCGCACCACGAAGACGCGTTCGTGCACCGATTTGGGCAAGCTATCGGCCAGCTTCTTCATTTCGTCGAAAGCCCAGTCGAGATAATAATTGGGCGAGCGCTCGTCGCGCCGATCGACCGCGGTGGCGGGATTGCGGCGGGCACCAAACACCTGGCCCTCGGTCATGAAGCCGGCCTCGACCAGGTTGTCGAGGACGACGTTGGCGCGCGCGCGCGCCGCCGGCAGATTGATATGCGGCGCGAATCTCGACGGCGCCTTGAACAGGCCGGCGAGCATCGCTGCTTCAGCGAGGTTTACGTCGCGCGCGGACTTGTTGAAATAAAACTGTGCCGCCGCATCGACGCCGAAGGTGCCGCCGCCGAGATAGGCGCGGTCGAGATAGAGTTTGAGGATCTCGTTCTTCGGCAGCCGTACTTCAAGCCACATCGCGAGAAACGCTTCCTTGACCTTGCGCTCGATGGTCCGCTCGTTCGACAGGAACAGGTTCTTGGCCAGTTGCTGGCTGATGGAGGAACCGCCCTGCACCACGCCGCCGGCGCGCGCGTTCGTGAGCATCGCGCGGAATAAGCCGGGAAAGTCGATGCCGAAATGTTCGTAGAAACGCCGGTCTTCGGTGGCGAGCGTCGCCTTGATCAGATGGTCGGGGAACTGGTCGAGCGGGATCGCGTCGTTGTGGCGGATGCCGCGCGAGCCCAATTCATTGCCGTAACGGTCGAGGAAGGTGACCGCGAGCTCGGACTTCTTCAGCCAATCGTCGTCGGAGGTTTCACGGAAGGCAGGGATCGCGAGCGCCAGCAGCACCAATAGGCCGCCGTTGCCCAGCGTGAGGCCTTCGGACAGCGGTTCCACGAAACACCAGCGCCGCCAGCCAGCGACATGGAAGCGATCCATGAACACGGTGAAGCGCTCGTAAAGCTCGCGACCCCAGGTCTTGGCCTGATACATCCCGAAGTCGATGCGCGCATCGAGATCGAGCAGGAAGCGCCGCAGCCTTGTCTTCCATCTCGCCCAGCTGTCGCCTTGGAAGAGGTTGCGCAAAGAGATTCCCTCAGGGCCGAAGCATCACGCCGGCAGGACGCAGCCGCCCAGCCGTTACCGCCAATTTTAACCGATCGAGGGGTTCCAAACTATGGCGAGATGGTCAAAAGATGAACGCCAACGGTCGAGCGATCCTAAGTGGAACGCCGGTCGCCGCCTACCGGGCGGCGAGCCCGCGCGAGGTAGTCCCTTCGTGAACAGTGACGACACTCCCTTTTGGCGCCGCAAGTCATTGGCGGAAATGACAGATTCCGAATGGGAGAGCCTTTGCGACGGCTGCGGGCGGTGTTGCCTGGTCAAGCTCGAGGACGCCGACGATTGCTCGCGCACCTATTTTACCGACGTCGGCTGCCGATTGCTCGACAGCAAGACGTGCCGTTGCAGCGATTACCCCAACCGGACCGCGAAGGTGAAGGACTGCGTTCGGTTAACCCCCAGAAATATCAAGCGAATCGTATGGCTACCGCCCAGTTGTGCCTATCGCCTTCTGGCCGAGGGACGCGACCTCTACTGGTGGCACCCGCTCGTTTCGGGCGATCCCGAGACCGTGCACCAGGCGGGAATTTCGGTGCGCGGGCGCGTCGGCGCGTGCGAAGACGAGGTGGCCGACGCCGATCTTGAGGATCGCATCGTAAGCTGGCCGCTGCGCATGCCGAAGGCGGCGAGGAAGCACAAGCAAACCCCGCGCCGATGAATCGGCGGCACGCTGCCGTGCTGCTGCCTGTGCGTGCCTCGGCGAGCGTGGCGATCGCGGGGACCACCGCGCGAGTCGAGATCCGCCGTTCCACGAGTCTCAGACCGACATCGCGCGCCATGCCTGCCCGCCGCGGCAGCGGCCGCCACAAGTCGCGCAACCTTGGCGGTTGCACCGCGCGCGTCTTTTTGCCCGGAACGCGGCAGCGTGTCGCGCCGTCGTGAGCTGGCGATGACGCGTAGCTGGCAGACGCGTCGCCGCATGCCGTGACGAACCGTGGCGTCCGCGCAAAGGCATGGCATCTGCCCACTCCGCCGTCTTGCCCCCGTGCCTGTTCCCCGCCTAGATGCCCCGCGCCTCGCCGTCTGGGCCGGCGCCAGGCGAAACGATGCGCGATCCGCTCACGCCTCCGTCGGGTTATCTCGATCACGCCGCCGCGCGCCGTATCGTCGTGGGCGTGCTCCTCACCATGCTGCTCGCGGCGCTCGATCAAGTGATGGTTGCCACTGCGCTGCCGACCATCGCCGCGAGCTTGGGCGACGTCGAGAACATGTCATGGGTCGTCACCGCCAATCTTCTGGGCGCGACCGCGGTGACGCCGCTCTACGGCAAACTCTCCGACATCCGTGGCCGGCGCGCCATGCTGCTGATCGCGATCGGCGTCTATGCGGTTGGATCGCTCGCCTGCGCGCTGGCGCCGTCCATGTTGGCGCTGATCTTCGGCCGCGCTGTGCAGGGACTGGGTGGCGGCGGCCTGATGCCGCTGGTGCAGACCATCATCGGCGATGTTGCCTCGCCGCGCGACCGCCCGCGCTACCAGGCCTACACCTCCTCGACCTTCATCGTCTCGACCGTGGGCGGCCCGCTGCTCGGCGGCTTCATTGCCGAGCATCTCCATTGGTCTTGGATTTTCTGGTTCAACCTGCCGCTTTGCGGGTTCGCCTTTCTGTTCACCCACAACATATTGCAGCGGCTACCGCGCCACGACCGTCGGCACGAGCTCGATGTGCTGGGCGCCGTGCTGATGGTGGGGGCCGCGATCCCGCTGTTGCTTGCGCTAACCTGGGGCGGGCGGCGCTATGCTTGGGGCTCGCCGCAGATTCTTGCGCTCTTCGTCGCCTGCGCAACGCTATGGTGCTTGTTCGCGTGGCGCATGATGACTGCGAAACAGCCGTTCATTCCGGTGTCGGTGCTGCGCGATGGCGCCATGCGCGTCGGCACCGCAGCCGCCTTCTTCGCCGTCGGCGTGGTCATTGCGCTGACCATCGTGCTGCCCCTTTATGGCCAGCTTGCGCTTGGCCTCTCGGTGAGCGAATCGGCCTGGACGATCATTGCATTGCAAAGCGGTGCCGCGGTCAGCTCGGTTGTCGGTGGCCGGCTGCTCGTCCGCTTCGTTCATTACAAGCGGGTGCCGCTCCTCAGCCTGCTGCTCTCGGTGGCGGCGCTCATTCCGCTCGCAATCGCGCCGACTGGATTTTCGCCCGCCGGTGCGCTCGGTCTGATCGCGCTAGTAGGGCTCGGATTGGGGCCGACGTTCCCATTCACGGTTGTGGTGGTGCAAAATGCGGTCGCGCTCCACCAACTCGGCGTCGCGACCGGCACGATGAATTTCTTTCGTGCGCTCGGCTCGACTTTCATCGTCTCGGCCTTCGGCGCGATCGTGCTCGCGGGCGCGCCGGTGACGCGCGGCATGTCGGCGGGCGCGGTGCTGGCGGGAACGGATGCGGCCGAGGCCTTTCGGTGGGTTTTCGCCGCCGCCATTCTCTGCCTGATGGTCGCGCTCTCGTGCATTCTCGCGCTCAAGGAGCAGGTGCTGCGCGGCTCCTCGCGACCGACGACGCCCGGAGAATGACGCGGCGGCATGTACGGCCTCGCGCGGCCCGGGCCAGGTGGCGGCGGTGCCGGCGGCTCGAACCGAGCGCGGGCGGGCAATGTCATACCTGCTCTGTGCCTGAACCCGTTGCCTTCACCGCGCTGGAGCGCGATATCAACAGCTGCCGCCCGGGCATGCGGGTTGGTCCACTGATTCAATTTTGATCCGAATGACGACTTCGAGCCAACGGTCAAACAAGCCTTCCAAAGTCGAGCCCAAACCTTCCAAGCCGCACGCGCCGCTGACGACAGGCGACGTGCGCAACATCTTCTACGGCCTGATGCTGGGCATGTTCCTCTCGGCGCTCAATCAGACCATCGTCGCGACCGCCCTTCCCACCATCGGACGCGACTTCGGCGACTTCGAGAACCTCTCCTGGGTCATCATCGCTTATCTGCTGTCCTCGACCGTGGTATCGCCGCTCTATGGCAAGCTCTCCGACATCCACGGTCGCCGTTCCATGATGCTGGTGGCGATCGGACTGTTCCTCGTGGGTTCGGTGGTATCGGCCGCGGCGCCCGACATGGCGATATTGATCGCCGGCCGTACGCTACAGGGGATCGGTGGCGGCGGCATCGTGCCGCTGACCCAAACCACCATCGCCGATATGATCACGCCGCGCGAGCGTGGCCGCTACCAGGCCTATATGGGCACCTCGTGGATCGTGGCCGGCGTCGCTGGACCAGCCCTTGGCGGCGTCATCGCCGAGTATCTGCATTGGTCCATGATCTTCTGGCTCAACGTGCCCTTTGGGCTCATCGCCGGACTGCTCACCTATCATGCGATGAAGCGGTTGCCGCGCCACGAACGGCCGCACCAGCTCGACATCGTCGGCGCAGCGCTCATGATCGCGGCGGCGACCCTATTGCTCATTGCGCTCACGTCGGGCGGCACGCGCGTGCCATGGATATCGTCGACGATCTTCGTCCTCGTGCTGGCTTCCCTGGTGCTCAGTCTTGCCTTCGTGTGGTGGCTCCGCCTGGCCCCCGAACCGTTCCTGCCGCTTACCGTGCTGCGCAATCCGGTGATGCGCGCTGGCACCGCGGCGACCTCATGGATGCTCGGCGCGGTGCTGGGGCTCACCGTCTATATGCCGCTCTATTTCCAGGTCGTGCATAAGCTGTCCGCGACCCAAGCCGGTCTCGCGCTCATCCCGATCGTGGTGATGACGACGCCGGGATCGATGCTCTCGGGACGCTCGATGATGCATCTGCGCCGGTACAAGATATCAGCGATCGTCGGCGCGACCATCGCGATCGCGACCGTCACCGTGCTTTGCGTGCGACCTGATATGCCCCTCTACGGCGTGATCATCGCGCTGACGCTGATCGGCTTCGGCGCTGGCACCGTCTATCCGGTTGCAACCGTCTCGATCCAGAATGCCGTGCCGGCGCATCAAGTCGGAACCGCGACCGGCGCCATGAATTTCTTCCGTGCACTCGCGAGCACGCTCGCAGTCGCGACAATGGGCGCGATCCTGCTTGCCGGCCTCGGCGCCACCCCCGAGCGCGGTACCGGCGTGGAGCTTCTGGTCGAGACTGCGGGTGCCGCCGGTGTCGATATGGCGGCCGTGTTCCGGTTCGTATTCGTCGCGGCGGATATTTTCTTGATCGCGGCGCTGGCCGCAGTGCTGCTCATGGAAGAGCGTCCACTGCAGGGCCCCGCGCCCAGTGCGCCGCCAGTGTCCCCGCAAGTGCCGCCCGCGCCAGCGGAATAGACTCTTTCGTGCTTTCTGCGTGCAACGTGGAACGAGCGGCAAACCGCTATCGCCGTTACTTGGTGCGCACGGTCTCCTCGTAGCTGGGCGCCTCGTGCAAAAACCCACGCTCCAGCATCCAATCGACCTTCGCCTTGAACTCGGCGGACTGGTAGGGCTTGACGCCGGTCAGTTCGGGGAGAAGGCCGTCTTTGCGCAGCTCGGGCTTCAAGTCGCGCAAGAGTTCGGCCCGCGAGCGATCCTCGTTCTGGCGCAGCCATTCGATCGCGCGATTGAGCGCGCGCCGCAGCTTCCCCGCGGTTTCTTCGTCAACATCCTCCCCCGCGACGATGCCGCCGCGCCAGCGCAGATCGGCAATTTTGCGGCAGCGCGCCTCGAGCGCGCGGCTCACCAGCGGCTCCATCAGCGCGGCCGCTTCGTTCCGGCCGCTGAGCAAGGCGTCGAGCCGGTCGGCCGCGTGTTCGAGCTTGATCTCGGCGAACGGGACGCCGGCCGCTTCCATGGCTTCGATCGCGGCGTAGAACGTGCCCGCATGCCAAGTGACCGCGATCGGCACGTTGCCCAATTCAGTCAGGGTGTGAACGCGCGAATCCTTCCGCACCATGATCGCGCCGGTACGCACCGTGGCGTCGAGCCCGATGATCTTGCCCTTGCCCAGCCGCTGCACGCGCTCGATCGCGCCCCATTCGCATACGGGGTAGACTTCGAGCGCGCCGTGCTGAAGCTGCGTCTCCTTCCAACGATGAGCAAAATCCTTGACACGGCCCTCGGCGCCTTTGGGATTGTCCTCGTGATAGACGACGTCGAGGCCTTCTTCGGCGAAGAAACCTTGCTCGACCGCGACCCGCCAGGGACGGTCATGGGCATTGCTGTCGCCTTGGAGACGGATGGTGCGCGCCATGGGGATACCAGCAGGCTTGATCCAACGAAGGCAGCAAACCACGTTATGCCCTGAATTGCATGCAGCCACAACAGAGCAGGCGATGGACAACGGCCTACGCTCTGCTCTTTGTAGCGCAGATGGGCCGAGCGCAATCAAAGCCCCACAATGACCGTAGCCGAAGGATGCGCGATGGTCGATGAACTCACCGCTGATGAGATTCGCACCTTACTGAGACTCGAGCCGCATGCCACGTGCGGGTCCGTGCGGATTACTTACCTCAGTGCGCAATCAATCGCGGCTGGTGGTTTGCCGCCGCCGTTTTCCGACGCACGACCGATGGGCTCCGCGCTCTATTTCATGGTGACGCCGACTGCACCGGTGCGCCTTCACCGCATCCGCAATGATCAGCTCTACCACTATTACCTCGGCGATCCGCTCGAGGTCTTGCTGCTGCGCAGCGACGGCACGACCGACCGCGTCGTCGTCGGGCCGAACCTGCGCGGCGGGGAACACCTACAGCTCTTCATCCCAGGCGATACGTTTCACACCGCGCGCGTGATGGGGCGGCGCCGATGGTTCCTTGGCGCCAGCACCGAGTGGCCGGGCGTGGTGCCCGCCGACGTCGAGACCGGCAATGTCGAGGAACTGGCGGCGAAGTATCCGTCGATTGCCGCTGACCTGCGCGCCATCGCGGCCTCGGTCCGGCACGATCGAGGTTCGGCTTAGGGAGCGAGCGGCGAGCCCATTTTCCCCGCTTGCTCTACCAGCCACGCGCGGTAGCGCGCGAGCGGCGTGACGCCGGTTAGACCGCCGCAGCCTTCGCTCAAAGCCGGGCCGGTCGACCAGCTCACCACACCGATCACCGCTAGCGCGCCGCCGACGTCGCGATAGACCGGCGCGCCGGAGTCGCCGGTGCAGGCGCCGAGTCCGGCGCGCTCGCCTTTGGTGGCGGGGTCGGCGAGCCTGATTTGCAGCGTTCCGGGCTGACCGGTAGCGACAAGCGTCGCGGCGCGCACCGTGCCGCCAGTCTTGCCGTCGCCATGCGTGGCAACGCCATAGCCGGCCACCACGAAGCGGTCGCCGGCGGCGACCGAGCCGCCTGCCGGCGCCAGCACCGCGGGAACGACCTTGAGCGGCGCGGCGAGTTTGGCGAGCGCGACGTCCGCGGTGACGCGATGGCGCAGCACCGCATTCACGTCGAAGTCGGGATGCCGCGCGATGACCGCGAGGTCTTTGAGCGCGGGCTGCCGTGCGCCATCGAATTCGACCAGCTTGTAGTTGGCGCCTGGCAGCACGCAATGCGCCGCGGTGAGCACGAGCTCGCGCCCGAGCGCGACCCCCGAGCAGAACGTGCCGTGCGAGCCGGTCAACATGACGACCGCTCGTCCCGCACCCTCGCTCGTCGGCGGTGCGCCGCCGACCATGGCGGCACCCGACGACGCAAGCGCGCAGACGCAGCCGAGAACGATCGCGATCCGGATCATGGCTCCAGGGGTGACCCCAGTCTCGCTGCCGTCTCCAGGATCCAGTAACGATAGCGCGCGAGCGGGATGACCCCAGTGACGAAGCCGCAAACGGGTTCGCCGTCGGTGCGCCCCGACCAGCTCACGATCCCGACCAGGGCGCGGTCTCGTTCGTCGAATACCGGCCCGCCGGAATCGCCGTTGCAGACGCCGAAGCCGGCGGTTTCGCCGAGCTTCCGCGGATCGGTCAGGCTGAGTTGTTGGGAGCTTGGCCGGTCGGTTGCGACCAGCGTCACCGCGCGCAGCTTGCCGGCGGTCTTGCCATCACCTTGCACCCCGACACCGAAGCCCGCGACAATGAACCGGTCGCCCACCGAAGGCGGCGCCCGGCGGTCGCTGAACGCGGCAGGCGCGAGATTCGCCGCCAGCGGCGGCGCAAGTTTGACGAGAGCCAGGTCGGGGGCATCGGCCCGTAGCGAGAACTGCGGGTGGGGAGTGACGCTCGCGACGTCCTTCACCACGGCGCGGCGGCCGTCGAACGCCAGCAGTCGATATTTGCCGTTGCTCAGCACGCAGTGTGCGGCCGTAAGCACGAGATCGGGTGCGATCGCGACGCCGCTACATAGGCTGTGTCCGCCCACGATCAGCACCACGTGCCGCGCGATCGCTCGATCGGCGAAGGGTGCACCCCCGACAATCGCCGCGGCGGGCACAGCTGGCAATACGAGGCAGGCGAGAGCACCGAGCGTGAACCACGGCCCGCGCTTGCCTGGCGCTGAAAGAGCCATCGGAGCGGACCCTAGGCGAGCGGCGTTCCCGGTCGATCGAAGCCAAAGCCGGGCATGCCGAGCCCGTGTTCGACGGGATCGTGGGATGGTCGGCACCTCATTGCCGCGACACGCCGTGCGGGTCACGCTCTTTCTTTGGAAAGAACATTTGCTCGACTTCGTTGTGGATGCGCACGAGCCATGCCTCGGCGCGGGCCGCGCGGTCGCGAAAGTGTGCGGCCTCGGCCTCGGCTTCCCTCAATCGCTCTTCGGATGCTCGAAGTTGAAACGAGAGCTTATGAGCCAAGTCCATGGCGCGCTTGCAGTCTTCGTTCGCCATGTCCGCGGCCTTCTGCAGCATGGCCACAATCGTGCGTCCGGAGTCATCGGCGATGATACCGGTATCGTGTTGCCCTTTAGGCGCAGGCGCAAACGGGACAATAGTACCTGCTTTGTTGGGAACATACGCACTCATCGCACTCACTCCGCCCATGGATGATCGGCCGTTGCAAAGCGTACCGTAGTCTCTGGTGCAGAGCCGGCGAAAATTGGGCCTTGCGGTGACAAAGATTCGAGCTGTGGCGGCAGGATCACGCACGAACGGGCCCAAACAATGCAGGCTCGTCGCGGTCGAGTGCTTCGGTTGTGAGCCAAACGCCGATGGCGGGAGCCCGCACGTGCATCGCGCCGGTTGCGCGGGCGCGGTCGAGCACGTTGCGGATGGCAGGGTGGTTTCGCTACCGCGCCGTTGCTGCGCCCCGCCTACGAGGCGGTCGCCAGTAACATGCCGGCTGAATTGGGGATTTCGACCTCGATCTCGAGCGTCGAGACGCTCTCGCCGCGATCCATCCGCACCTGAACGTTCTCGCGCTCGACCGTAATATGCTTGGTGAGCGCGGACAGGATTTCTTCTCGCAGAATGGCGAGCAGGTCGGACTGGCCACGCGCCGCCCGTTCATAGGACAACAGGATCTGAAGCCGTTCGCGCGCGACCGGGGCGGAGCCGCGACGCCGGAACAGGTTGAAGACGTTCATGCCGCTCTCCGTCCGAACAACTTGTCGAGCAGGCCCTTGCGGTCGCTGGGGATGCTCATCGGCACATCATCGCCTTTGAGCCTGCGAGCGGCATCGAGATAGGCGCGTGCCGCGGCGCTTGCTGCATTGTTGAGCGTGATCGGCGAGCCGAGATTGGAAGCGCGCAGCACCTCCTCGCTTTCCGGAATGATGCCGAGAAGCGGCGTGGAGAGGATATCGAGCACGTCCTCGATATTGAGCATCTCGCCGCGCGCCGCGCGCTGCGCGTCGTAGCGCGTGATGAGCACGTGTTTGTCGATGCGTTGACCTTTCTCCGCCTTCTCGGTCTTGGAATCGAGGAGCCCGATGATGCGGTCGGAGTCCCGCACAGACGATACTTCCGGATTGGTCACGATGACGGCTGTATCGGCGAACCGCATCGCGAGCGTTGCGCCGCGCTCGATGCCGGCCGGGCTGTCGCAGATGATCCAGTCGAATTTGTCGCGCAACTCCTTGATCACGCCCTCGACGCCTTCGTCGGTCAGAGCATCCTTGTCGCGGGTCTGCGAGGCCGGCAGCAGCCACAGCGTCTCCAATCGTTTGTCGCGGATGAGCGCTTGCGAAAGCTTCGCGACCCCTTGGATCACATTGATGAAGTCGAAGACGACGCGGCGCTCCGCCCCCATCACCAGATCCAGGTTGCGCAGCCCGACGTCGAAATCAACCACCGCGACCTTTTGCCCGGCTTGCGCCAGCGCGGCGCCGAGCGCGGCGGTGGACGTCGTCTTGCCCACGCCGCCCTTGCCGGACGTGACCACGAGGACCTTGGCCATGCTTTCAATCTCCGCCATCTTTCAATCCAACGCTGCTATCGCAAGGACGCGGTTTTCGAGCCAACATTGCGCCGGGCGGCTGCGGAGGGTTGCGTCCATTTCCTCGGCCGTGCGGTAATAACCGTCGATCGAGACCAGCTCGGCCTCGTTCTTGCTGCAAAAAATCCGCGCCCGCGCGTTGCCCGCCGACCCGGCCATGGCCCGGCCGCGCAGCGTCCCGTAGACGTGGATCGATCCGCCGGCGACGACTTCGGCCCCCGAAGCGACCGAGCCGAGCACGGTGACATCACCGTTTGGGAAAATGACGGATTGACCCGAGCGGATCGGGCTTTCGATCAGCAATGAGCTCGGCTCCTGGCGCCGGGGTGGGCGCGCGGTGGCGACGCCTTTGTCGGAGGGCGGCACACCCGCCTCACCGGCGGCTTGGCGTCCCCGTTTGAGCACCGGCGGCAGCGAGGGGTCGAGCCCGTCGGCCTCGGTGCCCTCGAGAGCCATCACTCTTATCCCGCGCTCGGTTAATTGCGTGATCAGCTCGCCGATTTGGGATTCATTGAGCGCAACCGCCGCGAGGTCGAGGATGATCGGTCGGCCCGCGAAAAATGCGGGTGAGGTTCGACTGCGTTTGTCCAGTGCCGTCAGCCAGTCGGTGATCGGCGCCGTCGGGGAAAGCACGAACGCCATGAGCGAGCGGCCATGGAGGCGCATGGCTCCTTGCGGTCGAACGGCAATCGCGGTTGTCACACGGAGCCCCGAGGATTTTGCGGCTGGCTGATCCGATTAGCGCGCTCCGTAGTTAATGGTGAGTTAACGGCGGCGCATTTAATTGGCGTCGCTGCCGCAAGCGCGCGCGATGATCGGTTGCAACTCCTTGTGCTCGCTTTAGGGGCTGACCGGTCCCTGCCGACTCGATATCCTGCCGTGCACTCAGGCCTTCATTGCCGTGGCTGGCTTGCCATTATTGTGGCATGCGATACCAGAGGTGGAGCGATGTGGACTTCTCGGCGAGAGTTCGTGAAAGGGGCTACCGCGAGTGGCATCGCGCTCAGCCTGTCGCGTTTGGCTTTGGCTGAGGAACCTGAATTCGCGGCGCGCGAGACGCTTCCCGGAAGACAAGCCTGGAACCCCGCTGCAACGGGGGCGGGCCGCATCGACGGCGTCGCCAAGGTCACTGGGGCCAAGCTCTACGCGTCCGATTTTCGTGCCGCGGATCTCCCCGGCTGGCCGCAGAACACCGCGCACGCCATGCTCATCCTGGTCCCGGACGCCACGCATGTTTACACCGGCATGGATCTCTCGCGCCTGAGCGGCGCGTTGAAGCCCGCGGTTGTCGTTACCGCCGCCGATCTCGCGCGCATTGGCACAAGGGTTCCCGAATTCTATGCCGGCGATCTGTTCTGCCCAGTCGGCACGACGCCGCTCTATCTCGGCCAGCCGGTTGCTCTGTTGATCTTCGAGCAATTCGACGCCTTCGATCAGGCGCGTCTTGCGCTGCGCGATGGAACTTTCGTGAAGTTCGGCGAGGAAACCGGCCCTATCAGGGCGCCTGACTACGGCGCTTATCGTTTCACGCGCGTGGCCGGCCCGACCCCTGACGCGCCCGATGTTTACTCGACGTTCAAGGACGGTTTGGTCAGCCCCGAACACTTCCAGAATACGAAACTCCCGGTATGGGCACCGCTCGCGATGCCGAAGGCGCAGCCCTACGCCAAGGCCGCGACCTATGGCGAGCAGATCCGCGCTGAACTTGCGGCGAGCAACCCGGCCCTTCTGGTGCTGGACCGCGAATTCGAGAACCAATCAAACGACCCCGTGTTTCTCGAGCCGGAATGCGGCATCGCCTGGTACGACGCGGGCCGCAAGAACCTCGAGCTCGTGCTCGGGGTGCAGTCTCCGTTCGAGAACGCGGAAGCCATCGCGTTCCTTCTGGGCGAAGCCAGCGCTGCTTTCAAGCCGACGCGCATCAACGCTCAATTCGCCTATGTCGGCGGCGGATTCGGCGGACGCGACCATACCCCGTTCCCGATGTACGTTGCGCTGGCGGGGATGTTCTTCCCGAATCGTCCGGTCCGGCTCGCCTACGACCGCTATCAGCAGTTCCAGGCGGGCATCAAGCGGCACGCATTCAAAATACACACGCGGATCGGGGTCGATCGCGCGAGCGGCAAGATTGTCGCATTCGCCGCCGACCACATATTGGATGGCGGCGGCCTCGCCAATTTCTCGGGCACAGTTGCGAAGGTTGGCGCCCAGATGGCGATCGGCGTCTACGATATTCCGAGAGTCGACGTTACCACAGTCGCCCTCCACTCACGCGGCGTGACCGCGGGGTCGATGCGCGGCTACGGAGTGCTGGAGACAAACACGGCGCTGGAGGCATTGGTCGACGAAATGTGCGCGGCGTTGTCGCTCGACCCGATCGATTTCCGGCGACGCAACGCGCTCAAAACCGGCGGCCGAACCCTGTCGGGAAATCAGTACGACGTCGCGATCCGCACGCCGGAGATTCTGGACAAGCTCGAGAAGCATCCGATCTGGCAGCAGCGTGCCGATGAAAAAGCCCGGGCCCAAGCGGGGACACTCGTGGGGACAGGCGTCGCTTGCACCAGCAAGAATTACGGCTCCGGAGGGGACGCGTCGCTCTCGACGGTGGAAATCGGCCCGGATGGCCGGATTGTCATCTATTGCGACGGCGCCGAGATGGGCAACGGCATTGGGACGGCGGTGGCCAATCGGGTCGCTGCCCATCTGGGTGGCGTGGCCGACGAAGTCGCGATCTTGCAGGTGCACGGGTTCGGCCCGCTCGCGCTCGTGACCTCCGGTAACTGCTACACGATGGACCAGAAGACACAGGACGCCGCAGCGCGCAATTCGCGCTGGGTGCCGGCGATCAGTTCGGCCACCTTTGCCTCGATCGGCGCTTACATCATGACGCATGCGGCGGCCGAGGCGGCGCGTGTCATCTTCCGCTTCGGTCTGTGGCCGGCCGCGCTCGAACTGTGGGGCATCGCGCCGAAAGATCCCAGAGCGAATGAGTGGAAAACGGCGCGATGGAAAGACGGGCAACTGGTCATGCCGGGGTTGGCGCCGCTCGCGTTGCCGGCGGTGGCGGCGAAGGCGCATGCGCGCAACGGCGTGACCGGGGCGATGACGCATTGCTTTAACCGTTGGGCGTGGGCACAGGCGACCTTTGCGATTTCCGGACAGACGTGGACGGCCGACATCGATGCCCTGGCCGTGCGCCGTGGCGGCGGCAAATTTGCTCGCCTCGATCGTTCCAACGTGAAGTATCCGCCAACCGATCTCAACAAGAGCGGTCCCACCCATGCGGCGACGTGCGGCGCGCTGGTTCGCGTCGAGATCGAGCGCGCAACCGGCGCGTTGCGGATCGCAAAAGCCTACAGCGTGCTGGAATGCGGCCAGGCGTTGGTCCCGGAGGTCGTGCTGGGACAGGCGCAGGGCGGCTTCGCCATGGCTGTGGGCTTCGCTTTGCTCGAGTCGCTGCCGCCTTACGAGGGTGGGCCCGGCAACGGCAAATGGAACCTCGGTCAATACGTCATCGCACGTGGGTCGGACCTGCCGCTGCACGATCTCGAGGTCGAGGTGCTGTCGCCCATTGATTCAGATGAGCGGCCGAAGGGCATGGCAGAAGTCGTGATGATGCCGGCGGCCCCTGCGCTGATCAATGCGATCTACGACGCCACCGGTCACCGCTTCCGGTCCTTGCCGGTGACTCAAGCCATGATCAAGGGAGCACTCAAGTGACGATGCTGACCGTCACCATCAATGGACGCGCTTACGGGCCGAGAGAGGTGCGCGACGAATTGTCGATGAACGATTTCCTGCGCGAGTATCTCGGGATGACCGGCACCAAGTTCGGCTGCGGCGCCGCGCAGTGCCTGAGCTGCGCGGTCATCATCGATAATCCCGACGGGACGAGCGACACCAGCCCCACCTGCATCGTTCCGGCGGTGAGCTTCAACGGCAAGTCGATCCGCACGGTGGAAGGCCATGCCAAGAACGGCGAACTGTCGCCTTTGCAAAAGGCGTTTATCACGCATTTTGCCTTCCAGTGCGGCTACTGTACCGCGGGTTTTTTGAACGAAGGCCAAGTGCTGCTCGAGCGGCTGGCGCGCAATCCGGTGGCGCGGGCCGACCTCGAGAAGACCATCGCCGAGGCGCTCGACGGACACCTATGCCGCTGCACCGGCTACATCAAATATCACGAGGCCGTGCGCGCCGTGATTCTGGCCGATCCAGGACGTTATCTCTCGCGGGCCTAGCGAAGATCGGCTCGCGACCAGAGTGATGATTGGCCGCCTCCCGCGATGTTGTGATGGGTGAAAAGATGCGGATCAAGGTCCTTTTTGCGCTCGCGGCCCTGCTGGCCGGCGTCCCGACGACGGATGCCGTTTCCGAGCCAGCGGCCAGCCTCGCAACACCCGAGAGCTTCGCCTCGATCGCCGACCCAGCGGCGCGATCAGCGGCAATGTTCGTCGAGCTTGGAAAAGTGTTGACGGATCCGCGCTGTGTGAACTGCCATCCAGCCGGTGACCGCCCGCGCCAGGGTGAGCAGGGCCGCCTCCACCAGCCGCCGGTGGAGCGCGGTGCCGACGGTCATGGGCTGCCAGCCATGCGCTGCTCGATCTGCCACCAACAGGCCAACTTCGATCCCGCCCGCGTGCCGGGCCATCCGGAATGGCACCTCGCACCGCGTGAGATGGCGTGGGAAGGCAAGACGCTCGCCGAGATCTGCGCCCAGATCAAAGATCCCACGCGTAACGGTGGTCGCTCCCTGGAGGCTCTGGTGCATCACATCGGCACCGACACTCTCGTTGGCTGGGCTTGGGCGCCCGGCTTTGGCCGCAAGCCTGCCCCCGGCACCCAGCAGGAAGCGGGCGCGCTCGCTGAAGCATGGGTGAAAACCGGGGCAGTGTGTCCGAACTAAACATTCCGCCACCTGCGGCGGTCTTTGCCGTGCACACCGACTCGATCGTTTAGCTTCTCACTGAACGTCGGCGAGCGAAGTCGGTCCAGGCCCCGGGGTGATCAGCGTCGGCCATTGCTTCGAGCCGAATGGCACGGCCGGCGGTAGGAACGGCCTCATCCCGCGCTTCTCGGCTTCCGCGATGATCGCGGCGCGCGCGTCGCCACCCATCAGCTCATAGTCCATCAGGTAATAATTGCCGAAGAACAGCGCACCGACGGAGCGGTCGGCGATGATGCGGATGAGCGACGTCAGCATCTCATCCGACGTCGTCGTGAACGAGATCGTCTCGATCAGCATCAGCCGGTCGTTGATGGCCTCGGGCCCGAAATACTGCGCGAGCACGCTAAAGAGGATGTTGTTTTGCCGCGCGACATAGATGGTGTTGCTGGCGGCATAGGTCTTCTCCCAATCATTGCCGAGCATCGTCTTCCATTCGCCGATCACATTCATCCAATGCCCGACTTGCGTTTGCGCCGCCCAGTGGATGTTGTGCTTGAGATAAGGAGCCTGCTTCTTCGCGAATGCCTGCAGGGCGGCGAAGGAGATCACGCCTTTCGCCAGACAATCATCCATGAACGCGATGTTGTTCTCCAGGATGATGCGGCTGTTGTCGCGCCAGTCCGCCGGCATGGGAGTGGCGTCGAGGCCGTCGAGCGCGGACTTCGTGCGGGCGCGGTAGGCCGCCATCGAGCTGCGCCAGGACTGGTTGGCGGCATTGTCGAGATAAGGACCCACGATCTCGGTCAAGGCCATCGTGCTGTGGCCGACAGATTTCAGCAGTTGATAGACGATAGGCACCGAGGGCGCCTCGAGCGGGGCCATGCCCGGCCGATAGAGGATGAGTCGCCCGCCCGCTCCCGAGAACAGGCCGAGGATCACGGGATGCTTGCTCAGGAGGTTCGCCTTGAAGACGCTGGCTGCGTCGTCGTAGAGCTCGAACATCATGCTATTGAGCGCCAGCACGTTCTTCGTCGCCGTGTCGGCCGGGCTCGAGGACGGTCGGCCGGCGATGGGCGCCATAAACGACGGCAGGTCTTGGGCTTCGGCCACGGGGTCCAGCCCCAACAGCATGATCGAGGCCATCGTCGCGTAAGCGCAGCGTTTTAGGATCGTATCAGTTGGCATGGTTTCCTCTTAGAGGCTGTCACATCTGCTCGCGAAGACACAAAAGCGGAGGCGGAGCGAACCGGCTCGCGTTCGTGAGCATTCGGCGCAGTTGCCGGTCGGTGGGTGGCGGAATTAGTCACATTCGGTCCAAAGATGTCCGAGCTTGCGGACCATGTCTGACCGCGCAACTTCCACGGTGCAGGAGGAGGGGGAGATCGGACTTTATGTGGTGCAAAAGCGATTGGGGCCGCTAGGCCTCTCCGGGATGTGCCGACGCCACCCTAAGCTGACGACTAGCAAGGCGTGGGAGCCGACGCAAGCGCCGAACTTCAGAGCTTCACGCGCAGGATTTGCGCGAGCTCGCCGACGATTCCGCGGCGGAACAGCAATACGCAGACCACGAAAATCACGCCCTGGACGACGAACACCCATTGGCCGATCGTGGTCAGGTAGTTTTCCAGCGTCACCATGAAAAACGCGCCGACGACCGGCCCGAACAGGGTGCCAAGGCCGCCGACCAGCGTCATGAGAATGACTTCCCCCGACATCGGCCAATCGACGTCGGTCAAGGAGGCAAGTTGGAAGACTAAAGCCTTGGTCGCCCCTGCCACCCCCGCAAACGTCGCCGACAGCACGAAAGCGACGAGCTTGTAGCGCTCGGTTCTATAGCCGAGTGAGACCGCGCGCGCCTCATTCTCTCGTATCGCCTTGAGCACCTCGCCGAAGGGCGAATTGATGATTCGATAAATCAGCAGAAAACAGCCGAGGAAGATGACCAGCACGGTGACGTACATGTTGGTCTGGTTGGCAAGGTCGATCAACCCGAACAGCTTTCCGCGCGGCACCGCCTGGATGCCGTCCTCGCCATGCGTGAACGGCGCTTGGATGGCGAAGAAATACATCATCTGCGCCAACGCGAGCGTGATCATGGCAAAATAGATGCCTTGCCGGCGGATCGCGAGCGCACCCACGATCGCGCCGAGACCGGCGCCGGTTGCGGTTCCCGACAGGATCGCGAGCTCCGGCGGAAAGCCCCAAACCTTGGCCGCGTGCGCGCCGACATAGCTCGCCCAGCCGAAGAATAGCGCGTGGCCGAACGATAACAGGCCGACGTAGCCGATCAGCAGATTGAACGCGCACGCGAACAGCGCGAAGCACAGCGCCTTCATCAGGAATACGGGATAGGCAAACATCGGCGCGATAACGAGCGCGCAGGCCATAATGACGAATGCAATCGCCTCGCTGCGCGCACGCACGGCGTGATCCTCGGCGGCCTGCGCAACGCGCTGCACGCTAGGTGGCCCTTCCAAACAGGCCGGCGGGCCTGATCAACAGCACGATCGCCATGATGATGAAGATCACCGTGTTCGATGCCTCGGGAAAGAAGACTTTGGTGAGGCTCTCGATGATGCCCAATCCGAACCCGGTCACGATCGCGCCCATGATCGAGCCCATGCCGCCGATCACCACCACGGCGAACACCACGATGATCAGATTGGCGCCCATCTGGGGGCTTACGTTGTAGATCGGCGCCGCCATCACGCCCGCAAGCGCCGCAAGGGCAACGCCGAAACCATAGGTGAGCGTGATCATACGCGGCACGTTGATGCCGAAGGCGCGTACGAGCGTCGGATTCTCGGTCGCGGCGCGCAGATAGGAGCCGAGCTTCGTGCGCTCGATCACGAACCAAGTCGTGAGGCACACGGCGAGCGAAAACACCACGACCCAGGCGCGGTAGTTGGGCAGGAACATGAACCCGAGATTCTGCCCGCCTTGCAGCGTCGGCGGCACAGAATAGGGCAGCCCCGAGGAGCCGAAAAAGTTGCGGAACGTGCCCTCGAAAATGAGCGCGAGACCGAAGGTGAGCAGCAGTCCGTAGAGGTGATCGAGCTTATAGAGCCATTGCAGAAACAGCCGCTCGATAATGATCCCGGTGATCCCCACGACGATAGGGGCGATGATTATCGCCCACCAATAGCCCAGTCCGGCATAGAGCAAGAGAAAGTATGCGGCGAACGCGCCCAGCATGTACTGCGCGCCGTGCGTGAAGTTGATGATGTTGAGCATGCCGAAGATGACGGCGAGCCCCAGACTGAGCACCGCGTAAAACGAGCCGTTGATGAGTCCGATCAGCAACTGGCCGAACAGGGCCTGCGAGCTGATGCCGAGCAGTTCGAACATGGCTGATCACATCGTTGGCCGGGGAACGGAAGACTTCCGCTCCCCGGCCTCGCATGAGTGCTTCAGCTCTTCACCAACGGGCAGCCGCCATCGGCGAGGGGGCGGAAAGCTTCGTCGGCCGGGATGGTGGCGCGGAGTTTGTAATAATCCCACGCGGCCTTCGATTCCGCCGGCTTCTTGACTTCGAACAGATACATCGGGTGGATCTGGCGGCCGTCGGCGCGCACCGTGCCCTTGCCGAAGAGTTTGTCGTCGGTCGGCATCTCCTTCATCTTCGCGACGATCGCCTTGCCGTCGGCATCGCTCTTGAGCGCCTCGACCGCCTTGAGATAGTGCGTGACCGCCGAATAGACGCCGGCGTGCACCATGGTCGGGTAGACACCCTTGAACTGGGGCGCAAATTTCTTCGCGAATTCGCGATTGGCGTCGTTCAGGTCCCAGTACCAGGCCTCCGTCATGATCAGACCCTGCGCCGTCTGCAATCCGAGCGCATGCACGTCGGTGATGAACGCCAGCAAGGCGGCGAGGTTTTGACCGCCTTGGGTGATGCCGAATTCGGATGCCTGCTTGATGGAATTGATCGTGTCGCTGCCGGCATTCGCGAGCCCGATGATCTTCGCCTTCGAGGCCTGCGCCTGCAGCAGGAAGGACGAGAAGTCCGTGCCGGGGAAGGGGTGGCGCACCTTGCCCAAGACCTTGCCGCCATTCTTCTCGACCACGGCAGCAGTGTCGCGTTCGAGCGCGTGACCGAAGGCATAATCGGCGGTGAGGAAGAACCACGTGTCGCCGCCGGTCTTCACGATCGCTTTGCCGGTGCCGTTGGCGAGCGCCCAGGTGTCATAGGTCCAGTGGATCGTATTGGGAGTGCATTTGGGGCCGGTCAGATCCGAGGCCGCTGCGCCGGAGACGAGAAATACCTTGTTCTTGTCGCGTACGATCTCGTTGACTGCGAGCGCAACGGAGGACGTCGGCACGTCGACGATTACATCGACCTTGTCGACGTCGATCCAGGTGCGCACGACGTTCGAGCCGACGTCCGGCTTGTTCTGATGATCGGCACCGACGATTTCGACCTTCATGCCTTTGGCGGCGGCGCCGAAATCCTCGACCGCCATCCGCGCCGCAATGACGGAGCCTTGGCCGCTGAGATCGGAATACGTCCCAGACATGTCGTTCATGACGCCTATCTTGATGCTTCCGTCGCTATATTGCGCCTGTGCGCAGCCGCACCCGAACACGACCGCGAGTGCCGTGAGACCGAACAATCGCTTCATAAGGCATCCTCCTGTTAAGGGCTTTTGATGTTTTGCACCCCGGCAGCCGTGGTCGAAAGCTTAAGAGTCACACGCCCAGATAATCGTGAAGTTTGTCGAGATTGGCTTCGAGCTCGGCATTGGCGAACCGATCGATGATGCGACCATTTTCCATCACGTAGTAGCGATCCGCAACCGTCGAAGCGAAGCGAAAATTCTGCTCGACCAGGAGGATGGTGAAACCCTGCTGCTTGAGCATGCCGATGGTCTTGCCGATTTGCTCGATGATGACCGGGGCAAGACCCTCGGTCGGCTCGTCGAGGAGGAGGAGCCGCGCACCCGTGCGCAGGATGCGCCCAATGGCGAGCATCTGTTGCTCGCCGCCCGAAAGCTTCGTGCCTTGGCTCGACAGGCGTTCTCGGAGATTGGGAAACAGCTCGAAAATGCGATCGAGTTCGAGCCCGCCGGGCCGCACCTTGGGGGGCAGCAAAAGATTTTCTTCGACGTCGAGGCTGGCAAAAATTCCGCGCTCCTCCGGACAGAGCGCAATGCCGAGCCGCGCGATCCGGTCGCTGGTCAGACCGATGAGCTCTCTGCCCTCATAGCGTACCGATCCGGTCCGTTGACCGACGATCCCCATGATCGATTTCAGCGTCGTGGTCTTGCCGGCGCCGTTGCGACCGAGCAGCGTCACGACCTCGCCGACCAAAACCTCGAAGCTGGCCCCGTGGAGCACATGGGATTCGCCGTACCAGGCTTGGAGCCCTTCGACCGCCAGTAGCGGCGCGCTGCTGGGACTAAGCATGGCCGACCCCGAGATAGGCCTCGCGCACCAGCGGGTGGGACGAAACCGTCTTGTAGTCGCCTTCGGCGAGCACTCGGCCACGCGTGAGCACCGTGATGCGATCGGAAAGGTTGGCGACCACGCTGAGGTTGTGCTCGACCATCAGCACCGTGCGTTGGGCAGCGACCGACTTGATGAGTGCGCTGATGCGATCGATATCTTCGTGACCCATGCCGGCCATCGGTTCGTCGAGCAGGAGCATCTCCGGGTCGAGCGCCAACGTGGTTGCGATCTCCAGGGCACGCTTGCGACCGTATGGCAATTCAACCGCCGTCCAATGGGCGAAGGACGATAAGCCGACATCGGCGATGAGCGCCATGGCGCGGTCGTTGAAGACGTCCAGTACACGCTTCGAGCGCCAGAAGTCGAACGACGATCCACGCTGGCGCTGTAGCGCGACGCGGACGTTTTCGAGCACGGTCAGATGCGGAAAAACGGCCGAGATCTGAAACGATCGCACCAGTCCGAGCCGCGCCACCCCGGCGGGATGGAGCGCCGTGATGTCGCGGCCCTTGTAGACGATCCGTCCCCGGGTGGGACTCATGAACTTCGTCAGCAGGTTGAAACAAGTCGTCTTGCCGGCGCCATTGGGTCCGATCAGCGCATGAATCGTGCCGCGGCTAACCTGCAGGCTCACTCCGTTGACCGCAACGAAGCCGGCAAATTCTTTGGTGAGATTCTCGGTGAGGAGGATGAAATCGTCGCTCACGACGCCGGGGCCCTGCTTGTAGGCCATAGTGTTACCATGTCCGGAGCGCGTTCAGCAAAAGCAGATCGCGGCTTTGCGACGCAATCGTGCTTGATGTGCCGCTAGCAGGCTGAGGAAGGCTTGATCGGCCTCGTGATGCGACGGGGATGCGCTCCAGCGCCGATGGCTGGCTGCCGCCGGGGCGCGGATCGGTCCCGCCACCCTTCCTCAACCTTTCCCCCCTTCTTATGTAATGGCACAGTAGCGGCTGCCATCGCCGATTCTGCCTGGCGAACCGGCGTCGGCGGCAGCGGTGGGAGCACCGGTCTTGCGTCTCCTGGTGATCGAGGACGATCCCGATCTCAATCGGCAGCTCGCAACCGCGCTCGTTGACGCGGGCTACGTGGTCGATCGCGCGTTCGACGGCGAGGAGGGCCACTTTCTCGGCGAAAGCGAGCCCTATGACGCGGTAATTCTCGACATCGGCCTGCCCAAGATGGATGGCATCTCGGTGCTGGAGGCGTGGCGCCGTGCCGGCCGCGCCATGCCGGTCCTGATCCTCACCGCCCGCGACCGCTGGAGCGATAAGGTCCAAGGCTTCGACGCCGGCGCCGACGATTACGTCGCAAAGCCTTTTCATCTCGAGGAGATTCTAGCGCGCATCCGCGCGCTCTTGCGTCGTTCGGCTGGTCACGCCAAGAGCGAGCTCAATTGCGGCTCCGTGCGCCTCGACACCCGCACCGGCCGCGTGACCGTCGACGGCAATCCGGTGAAGCTCACCTCGCACGAATATCGCCTGCTGTCCTACCTCATGCATCATACCGGCCGCGTGGTCTCGCGCAGCGAACTGGTCGAGCATCTCTACGACCAGGATTTTGATCGCGACTCCAACACCATCGAGGTGTTCGTCGGCCGCGTGCGCAAAAAGCTCGGCGTCGATGTCATACAGACCGTGCGCGGGCTTGGCTATTTGCTCGCTCCGCCGGGCAATGCGCCTTAATTCGCTCGCCCTTCGGCTGTTCTTCTCGGCAACGACTTGGACCGTGGTGATCCTGGTCGTCACCGGAATCGTGCTGTCGTCGATCTATCGCGCGGCTGTGGAGCGTGCGTTCGACCGAAGGCTGGGTGTCTATCTGCGGACCCTGGTCGCCGACGTCGCGACGCCGGAGGAGAATGCCGGCAAGTTTCCCCAATCGATCGGCGAGCCGCTGTTCGATTTGCCGCTCTCCGGCTGGTACTGGCAGGTGACGCGGCTCGACGCGCCGACACCCGACGTGCGATCGTCCCGCTCGCTGTGGGATGCGACGCTGCCGCACCTCGCCGACCTCGGCCCCTCGTCGGCGCCGGGCGCCGCGCGGCAGGGTTACGCCGAAGGGCCCGAGGGCCAGCAGCTGCGTATCGTTGAACGCACGATCGACCTGGGCGAGGAGGGCCGTTACCTCGTTGCCGTCGCCGGCGACGCGGCCGAGATCGACGAGGAAACACGCAGCTTCGACGGAGCTCTCGTCATCACTTTCACGGTGTTGGGCATTGTGCTGCTGCTGACCACAACCTTCCAGGTTCGTTTCGGCTTGGCTCCGCTCAAACGTATTTCCGACGATCTTGCCGCCATCCGCTCGGGGACGGCGGAACGGCTCGAAGGCGCCTTCCCGGTCGAGATCGCGCCGCTGGCGCGCGAAACCAATGCCCTCATCGACGCCAATCGTGAGATCGTGACGCGCGCGCGCACCCATGTCGGCAATCTCGCCCATGCATTGAAGACGCCGATCTCCGTCATGATGAACGAGGCCACGAGTCACAGCGATGATCCGCTCGCCTTAAAGGTGCGCGAGCAGACCGAAATCATGCGCGACCAAGTCGCGCGCCATCTCGAGCGCGCGCGGCTCGCCGCGCGTGTCGCGGCGATCGGCACCGTCACCGATGTGCGCCCAGTGGTGACGGCGCTCGCACGCACGATGGAAAAGATTCACCACCATCGCGGGGTCGCCATCGACGTCGACGCGCCCGAGGGCGCCCGCTTTCGCGGCGAGCAGCAGGACCTCGAGGAAATGGTCGGCAATCTTGTCGACAATGCCTGCAAGTGGGCGCAGTCGCGGGTGGCGGTTGAAGCGTTCTCGGAAAAGCCCGATCCCCGAGATGATCGTCGGGTCGTACGCATCGTGGTCGATGACGACGGACCGGGGATTTCGCCGCAGCAGCGCGAGCAGGTGGCCCGCCGCGGTCGCCGGCTCGACGAGACCAAGCCGGGCTCTGGCCTCGGGCTTTCGATCGTGGTCGAGCTTGCCAGCCTCTATGGCGGCGGCCTCACGCTCGGCACCGCGCCCATCGGCGGCCTGCGCGCGGAACTCATGCTGCCGGGGGCGTGACTTTCCCCAGCTTGCCCAACGCCATTAACGCTGCGGCAACAGAGTTTTGCCCTATTTGGGCCATTAGCTAAAGCGCCGGCATTGGCCGATGGGGATCGCCGGCCGGTTGTGATCGCGGGGTCAGATCATCTGGGGGCTTGAAACATGTCTTTCGTTCGCCTGAGCGCTGCCGCGCTCGCCGCGCTTTCGATCGCGGCCTGCGCGGGCACTCCCGAGACCGGCCAAGGACCGAAAGAGAATACGGGCACGCTCGTCGGCGCGGTTGCCGGCGGCCTGATCGGATCGCAGTTCGGCGGCGGAACCGGCGAGCGCATCGCAGCCGGCCTTGCTGGCGCGGCGCTTGGCGGTTTGATCGGCAATCGCATCGGCGCCGGCATGGACGACGACGACAAGCGGCGCGCGTATGCGGCGCAGATGCAGGCACTCGAGGCCGGAAAGTCGGGCGTCGGCGTGGCGTGGAAGAATCCGGATTCCGGTCGCTATGGATCCGTGGTTCCGGGTCCTGCCTATCAGTCGAACGGGCTGCAATGCCGACCTTACACTCACACCATCTACATCAACGGTCAGCCGCAGGTCGCCCGCGGCAACGCTTGTCGCAATCCGGACGGAACCTGGACCGCGGTGGGGTAACGGCAGCGCCATTCCGGCCGAAGCCAGCATAGGCCATAGGTTCACACCGACGCGCGCGAGTTTGATTGGGCTGCGCGCATTGGCGCCATCCTGCACGAGGCAGGGCGAAGCTTGACGTCACGAGCCGCGCTGAAACCTCGAATTCCTGGACGCGCGAAATAACGCTGGGGCCTGCGGGCTGTCGATCCGCGCCTCCCGCGTGCTTCCTCGCGCGCTCCTATGGCGCGAATACGAGGCGCGCCCGGTGGCGGGTCTGACACGGGCGGGCGCGTTCACGATGGGCGCGACTTCAGCCGCGGCGTTGCCGCGACAACTCTCGCGCTTCGTTATCGCCGATTACGCCCGAGCATGCGGGGGCACCTGGTTACGGCAAATTTACGGTCCCGCTTCCCCATGTCGCGGCCTCGACGGTCGTTCGCCGTTGCAGGGGGACCGCTCGCCGTGATGTAACCGCGCTGGGCGTGCCCCGATCCGCGACAGTCCTGTTTTCGCCGCGTCGCCAAGGCAATGTAAATTCAATCCGATGGATTGATATGACGCTGTGGTTCGGACTTGCACTGATGACGGCAGCGGCCATTTGGGCCGTGTTGTGGCCGCTTGCGCGCCGGGCGAGCCGATTGCGCTCGGGTAGCGATGTCGCGATCTATCGCGATCAGCTCGAGGAGATCGAACGCGACCGTGCGGCCGGCCTCATCGAGGACAATGAGGCCGCGAGCGCGCAAGTCGAGGTGTCGCGCCGGCTCATCGCCGCAGCTGATGCGCAAACGGCGTCGCCGACAAATGTGCCTTCGGCGACGTGGCGGCGCCGGGCGGTCGCCATCGTGGCGCTTGTCCTGCTGCCGTTGGGCGCAACGACACTTTATCTCGCGCTCGGTTCGCCTTTGCTTCCGGACCGGCCGCTCGCCCCGCGTCTTGCCGCTGCCCGCGCCGATCAGTCGATCGATACTTTGATTGCAAAGGTGGAGACCCATCTTGAGAGCAATCCGGACGACGGACGCGGCTGGGAGGTGATCGCGCCGATCTATATCCGACTCGGGCGTTTCGATGACGCGGTGAGGGCGCGGCGCAATGCACTTCGGCTCAATGGCTCGTCGGCGGAGCGCGAGGCTGCGTTCGGCGAGGCACTGGTGTTCGCCGCCAATGGGATCGTGACGGCGGAGGCTAAGGCTGCGTTCGAACGGGCGGTCGCGCTCGATGCGAACGGAGTGCAGGCGCGCTACTTTCTCGGACTTGCAGCCGAGCAGGACGGCGATCGCACGCAAGCCGCCGCGACGTGGCGCGCACTGATCGAGGCGGCTCCCCCCGATGCGCCATGGATCGATTTGCTGCGACGCGCGCTCGCCCGCGTCGACCGTGCTGCCGCGCCCGAGGATTCAAGCGCTGCTTCGGAGCTCGCTCCCGAGCAACGCCAGGCCATGATTCAAGGGATGGTCGAGCGGCTTTCCGAGCGGCTGCATCGCGACGGCGGCGATGTAGAGGGATGGCTGCGACTCGTTCGTTCCTATATGGTGCTCGGCCAACCCGACAAGGCGCGCGCGGCCGTCGTCGATGCGCGCCGTGCGCTCGCCGGCGACGCGGGCAAATTGCGGCGGCTCGACGATCAGCTCAAAGGACTTGGCCTCGAAGGCTAAGCGCCGGGAATCGCGCGATGACCCGCAAGCAACGACGCCTCTCCCTCATCGGTGCCGCGCTCGGCGTGACCGCGCTCGCGGTGGCTTTGGTGCTCGGCGCGCTCAAGGAGTCCATCGTCTTCTTCAATTCGCCGACCGACGTGGTCGAAAAACAGATCAAACCGGGGACGCGTATCCGCGTCGGCGGCCTCGTGAAGCAGGGCAGCGTTTGGCGCGGCGACAGCCTTGCCGTCCGTTTCGAGGTGACCGACGGCAAGCGTACAATCCCGGTCGCCTATCAGGGCTTGTTGCCGGATCTTTTCCGCGAAGGGCAGGGCGTGGTCGCCGAAGGCGTCCTCGATTCGGCTGGTACATTTCGGGCCGACAGCGTGCTCGCCAAGCACGACGAAACCTATATGCCGAAGGACGTCGCCGATGCTTTGAAGAAGCAAGGCCACTGGAAGGACGATTACGAAAGGAAGCTCGGCGCCGCCGCACAGGGCAGAGCGCAATGATGCATCCCGCGCGTTCGGACGCGGGGTGATCGAAAGGGCATGACGATGATCGCCGAATTCGGCCACTATGCGCTCGTGCTGGCGCTCGCTCTTGCGCTCGTGCAGGCCAGCGTGCCGATGGTCGGGGCGCGCACGAACGATCCTGTGCTGATGGCTGTGGCCGGCCCGACGGCGGTCGCGCAATTCTGCTTCATCGCAATCGCCTTCGCCGCGCTGACGATGTGCTACGTGCGGTCGGATTTCTCCGTCGTCAACGTGTTCGAGAATTCCCATTCGGCAAAACCGCTCATCTACAAACTCAGCGGCGTGTGGGGCAACCACGAAGGCTCGATGCTGTTATGGGTGCTCATCCTCAGCCTGTTCGGCGCACTGGTCGCACTGTTCGGGGGTAATCTGCCGGCGCGCCTCAAAGCCAACGTGCTCGCGGTGCAGTCCTCGATCGCGGTGGCATTCGTTCTCTTCATTCTGGTCACGTCGAATCCATTCTTGCGCATTCCCGAGCCGCCGTTGGAGGGCCGCGACCTTAATCCCATCCTGCAGGATCCCGGCCTCGCCATTCATCCCCCGCTGCTCTATCTCGGTTATGTCGGGCTCTCGATCTCGTTTTCCTTCGCCATTGCCGCGCTGATCGACGGACGCATCGACGCCGCCTGGGCGCGCTGGGTGCGGCCATGGACGCTGCTCGCCTGGATGTTCCTGACGCTCGGCATCGCCATGGGTTCATATTGGGCCTACTACACGCTCGGCTGGGGCGGCTGGTGGTTCTGGGACCCGGTGGAGAACGCCTCGTTCATGCCCTGGCTGGCCGCCACCGCGCTCCTTCATTCCGCCCTCGTGATGGAGAAGCGCGACGCGCTCAAGGTATGGACCATCCTGCTCGCGATCCTGGCCTTCTCGCTTTCGCTCATCGGCACGTTCCTCGTGCGCTCGGGCGTGCTGACCTCGGTGCACGCCTTTGCCACCGACCCGACGCGCGGCGTCTTCATCCTCGCGATCCTGCTGCTGTTCATCGGTGGCAGCCTCGCGCTGTTCGCTTTGCGCGCGCCCTTGCTCAAACAGGGAGGCCTGTTCGCGCCGATTTCGCGCGAAGGCGCACTGGTGCTCAACAATCTCTTCCTAGTGAGCGCTTGCGCGACCGTTTTCGTCGGTACGCTCTATCCACTCGCCCTCGAGGCGCTCACGGGCGAGAAAATTTCCGTCGGCGCGCCGTTCTTCAATGCGACCTTCGTCCCGCTGTTCGTTCCGCTCCTCATTGCCATGCCGTTTGGTCCACTGCTTGCCTGGAAGCGCGGCGACCTGCTCGGCGTCGCTCAGCGCCTTGTCGGCGCCGCCGGCATCGCCGTGATCGCCGTCGCCGTGATCTTCGCCATGGAAGGCGGAGGACCGCTCCTGGTGCCGTTCGCGATCGGTCTCGCCTTCTACGTCATGGCCGGCGCGTTGACCGAAATCGTGGAGCGCACCGGCCTGCTCAGGGTCCCGTTCGAGACCGCATTCGCGCGCGCGCGCGGTTTGCCGCGCTCGGCCTGGGGCGCCACCTTTGCGCATTTCGGGCTTGGGATCACGCTACTCGGCATCATCGGCGAGACGCAATGGAGCCTCGAGCGGATTGCGGAACTCAAGCCCGGACAGTCGATGTCGATCCGCCGCTATGATCTTCACTTCGACGGCGTGACCACGCGGCAGGGGCCGAACTACCGCGAACTCGCCGCTCATTTCACCGTGCGGCGCCATGGCGACTTCGTCGGCGTCATGGAGCCGGCGAAGCGCAGCTTTCCCTCTCGCGGCACTGCCACCACCGAAACCGCGCTGATGACGCGGGGATTTTCCCAGCTTTACCTGTCGCTCGGGGACCCGAATCCGGACGGATCGCTCGCGGTGCGACTCTACTACAAGCCGTTGGTGCTGCTCATTTGGTTCGGCGCGGTGGTGATGGTGATTGGCGGCGCGCTGTCGCTCTCGGATCGACGCTTGCGCGTGGGCGCGCCCAAGCCGGCGAGGAGCAAGGCCGCGCTCTCGCCGGCGGAGTAGGTCCATATGAAGTGGCGTTGTCTTGTCGCCGCAGTGCTCTCGCTCGCGATTCTGTCGCCGGCGGTTGCGCTCGGACCCGACGAGGTCCTCTCGGACCCTGCGCTGGAAGCACGCGCGCGCTCTCTCTCCAAGGAGCTGCGCTGCATGGTCTGCCAGAATCAGTCGATCGACGATTCCGATGCGCCGCTCGCGCGCGATTTGCGTATCCTCGTGCGCGAACGATTGCAGGCGGGCGAAAGCGACCAGCAGGTGATCAATTTTCTGGTCGCGCGTTACGGCGAGTTCGTGCTGCTGAGGCCGCGATTTTCGTGGCATACCGCGCTGCTGTGGCTTGCTCCGGCGGCGGTACTGCTCATCGGAGCATGCGGCGTCCTCGTGCTGGCACGCCGCTACCGAGCCAGTTCGGAGCGCGCAACCGCAGAGCGGGAAAAGCTCACGCCGGCCGAAGCGGCGCGGTTGTCGGAGATTTTGCGCCAGGGCGAGCAGTGAGGCGCGGTCAATTTCGGACAGGCTGCTGAGAGTCCATGGCTTTTTTGACTTTTCCGACCTTACCAAAGTTTAATTTCTCCGACAGCGCGCGGTAAGGAAGCGTCCCCCATCTTGCTGTGCAACGGGTGCCCCTCGGCCCCCGCCGCACCAACTATGGAGTGACCGTTATGACTGCGAGCGTTCCCGCTCCGAAATCGCGCACCCTCTCAGCGCGTCGTCTCGTTCTGCTTGCTGGCGTCGCCGGCCTCGGCGTCACCGTGCTGCTCGGCGGTGCGGGACTTCTCCCGCAGCCGACAAGCCCGGCTCTGACGTCGATCGCTTATGCCCAGGGTGTCCAGCGCCCGATGGGATTTGCCGACATCGTCGACAAGGTGAAGCCCGCCGTCATGTCGGTCCGCGTGAAGACTGCTGGTGGCGCCAAGATGATGGGCTTCGAGGGCGACCTACCGTTCCCGCCGAACTCGCAGATCGAGCGTTTCTTCCGTCGCTTCGGCTTGCCGGAAGGGGCCACTCCGGACGAGCCGCGCGCCCCGCGCAATCGCCTCGTGACCGGGCAGGGCTCCGGCTTCTTCATCACTGCTGACGGCTACGCGGTGACCAACAACCACGTGGTCGACAAGGCCGACACCGTCGAGGTCACCGCCGATGACGGCAAGACCTACACCGCCAAGGTGATCGGCACCGATCCGCGCACCGACATCGCCCTGATCAAGGTTGATGGCCGCAGCGACTTCCCCTACGTCCACCTCGCGGACAAGGCCCCGCGCATCGGCGACTGGGTGCTCGCGGTCGGCAATCCGTTCGGTCTCGGCGGCACGGTGACGGCCGGTATCGTCTCGGCGCGTGGCCGTGATATTGGGGCCGGCCCTTACGACGATTTCATTCAGATCGATGCGCCGGTCAATAAAGGTAATTCCGGCGGCCCGACCTTCGACGTCGACGGCAACGTGATCGGTGTCAATACCGCCATCTTCTCGCCTTCGGGCGGCTCGGTGGGTATCGCCTTCGCCATCCCCGCTCCGACCGTGAAGTCGGTCGTCGCTCAGCTCAAGGACAACGGTAAGGTTAGCCGCGGCTGGATCGGCGTGCAGATCCAACCCGTCACCGCGGAAATCGCCGACAATCTCGGTCTCAAGGCATCCGAGGGCGCGCTGGTCGCCGACCCGCAGCCAAACGGGCCGGCCGCCAAGGCTGGCATCCTGGCCGGTGACGTGATCACGGCGGTCAATGGCAACGCGGTCAAAGACGCCCGCGATCTCGCCAAGCAGATCGGCGGCATGGCGCCGGGCGGCACCGCGAAACTCACCGTGTGGCGCAAAGGCGAGGAGAAGACCTTCTCCATCGCGCTCGGTGAACTGCCCAACCAGCGCGAGGCGCGGGCGACCACGATGCCGGATTCCTCCGGGCCGGAGGGCACCGACGTACCGCGGCTCGGCCTCACGGTCGTACCCGCGGGCCAGGTCGCCGGTAGCGGTTCCGAAGGCGTGGTGGTGACCGAGGTCGATCCCAATGGGATTGCTTCCGACCAGGGCGTCAAGACCGGCGACGTCATTCTCGAGGTCGGCGGCAAGAAGGTTGCCAATCCGGCCGACATCCGCAGTGCCCTCAAGGACGCGCAGAAGGACGGCAAGCGTACGATTCTGATGCGGGTGAAATCGGGCGACGCGACGAAGTTCGTTGCGCTGCGGCTCGGCAAGGCCTGATCGAAATGGGGCGCACCGCCGGCATCCGTCGCCCCCGCCGGCGGTTCGAACCAGAGGGGACGGGCCCGGCGCCCGTCCCCATCCCATCTAACTTCGTCCCGGCATCCGTCGCCCCCGCCGGTGCGGAGTTGGTTGAGGGGTGGCGGGTCAAACCGCCGCCCCTCGCATTTCTCGGCCCGGCCCGGGCGATCTGCCGGGCCGACGCCAAGGACACTGTGAAATAGTGCCGCTATGATTAGTGCAGTTCAGTATCGTCCCTCCGCGAGGGACATCGCTTATCCGAGAGACGGTGCATTCGTCATGCGTCTCCTGATCATCGAAGACGACCGCGATGCCGCCGACTATCTGGCGAAGGCATTCCGCGAGGTCGGGCATGTGGCCGACTTGGCCGCCGACGGCGAGGAAGGGCTCGCGCATGCGCTCGACGGCCAATATGACGTCCTCATCGTCGATCGCATGCTGCCCAAGCTCGACGGCCTCGCGGTCATCGGGACCTTGCGCACCAAAGGCATCGAGACGCCCGCGCTTATCCTTTCGGCGCTCGGCCAGGTTGATGATCGGGTCAAGGGGTTGCGGGCAGGCGGCGACGACTATCTTCCCAAGCCCTATTCGTTTTCGGAACTGCTGGCGCGCACGGAGGCGTTGGCGCGTCGGCGCGGCAGCCGCGAGGAGACGGTCTATCGCGTCGGCGATCTCGAGCTCGACCGGCTTTCGCATCAGGTGACTCGCGCAGGCGACGAAATCGTCCTGCAGCCGCGGGAGTTCCGCCTGCTCGAGTATCTCATGAAGCACGCGGGTCAAGTCGTCACTCGCACCATGCTGCTCGAGAACGTGTGGGATTATCATTTCGACCCGCAAACCAACGTCATCGACGTGCACATCTCGCGGCTACGCTCGAAGATCGATAAGGGTTTCACCCAGGCTTTGCTGCATACGGTTCGCGGCGCAGGGTATATGATCCGCGACAGCAAATGACGTCGTCATTGCCTGCGGCGCGCAGGGCGACGTGCGGGGGTGATGGATGACCGCGCTCGGCAAGCTTCTGCGCACGACAGCGTTCAAGCTGACGCTGGTGTATCTCACCGTGTTCGCGCTGTTTGCCGCTTTCCTGCTCGTTTATTTCGCCTGGAACACGCGGCGGCTGATCACCGAGCAAATCACGCAAACGGTCGATGCGGAGATCACCGGCTTGGCCGAGCAATATCGCCAGGGCGGCATCCGCCGGCTCGTGTTCGTCGTCGATGCCCGGTCGCGTCGGCCCGGCTCGAGCCTTTATCTCGTGACCACGCGCGCGGGGGAAGGACTGGCGGGCAATGTCGGATCGCTGTCGACCGGCATTCTGGAAACATCCGGCTGGACGGAAACTGCCTATCGGCGGCTCGATGACCCCGACGGCGCCGAGCATCATGCCCTGATCCGCGTGTTTCAATTGCCGGCCGGGTTCCGGCTCCTGGTCGGACGCGATCTCGAAGAGCGCGAACGCTTGCACGACATCGTAATCGCCGCCGGCCGCTGGTCCTTGGCAGTCGTCATCGTGCTCGGCGTCGCCGGCGGATTCTTCGTCACACGGCGGGTTCTCAAGCGCGTGGACGCGATGACGGAGACCACGCGTCAGATCATGGACGGAGATCTGACCGGACGCCTCCCGGTCGCGGGAACGGGCGACGAGCTCGATCGCCTGGCCACCAACCTCAATGCCATGCTCGAGCGCATCGAGGCGCTCATGCACGGCCTCAAGGAGGTCTCCGACAACATCGCGCATGATCTCAAAACGCCGCTGACCAGGCTGCGCAACCGCTGCGAAGAGGCTTTGCGCCTGGCCGAGGACGAATCCCAGTACCGAGCGGCGCTCGAGAGCACGATCGAGGAATCGGAGGCGCTGATTCGCACCTTCAATGCGCTGCTCATGATCGCGCGCGCGGAGTCGGGCCAGGCGCGCGACGGCATGACCGAGTTTGATGCGGCCGAGATCGCGCGCGGGGTGGGCGAGCTCTACGAGCCGCTCGCCGATGAAAAGGGCATCCACCTCAAGGTCGAGGCGCCGGCGGCTGCGCCGGTTCACGGCAACCGGGAGCTCGTCAGCCAGGCGCTCGCCAATCTGGTCGATAACGCGATCAAATATGGCGCAACCGGTGGCCCCCCGCTGAACGGAGCGGCCGCTGAGATCCTCGTCACGGCGGCGGGAGAGGGCGACCGCATCCTGCTTGCAGTCGCCGACAGCGGCCGCGGTATTCCCGCGGCCGACCGCGGCCGAGCAGTCGAGCGCTTCGTGCGGCTCGAACAAAGCCGTTCGCTTCCGGGCTCGGGGCTGGGACTGAGCCTTGCTTCGGCGGTGGCCCGCCTGCATGGCGGCGAGCTCAAGCTCGAGGATAACCACCCTGGGCTCAAGACCGTCATCTCGCTGCCGCGCTCGGGATCGGCCCCGCCGACGGCATGAAGCATTTACGATAACGACATCATGGCCAGGCTCGTCATCACCGCGAGCCGGCTCGCCCGGCCGGCGACGCGAAATGTCGCAACCGCGCGCAGGCCGCAGCTGCTGCGCCATTCGCATATTTGATGCCGCTCTTCTATTAAGACGGATGTGCCGGACGATCCGGCGTGACCGGCAAGTTCCCAGTTCGGAGAATGATTTCGGTGAACCAATCAGGCGACAGTTCGCTCGTGCGACGGATCGCGGGGGTGCCGCACGTTCAGGCCGCGGACGAGGCGCGTGCGCGCGTCAACGAGTGGCTCGCCGAAATCGCCGGTCTGCCCGCCGGCCAGACGCTGACACGGCTCGCCGCGGCTCACCCGAGGCTCGAGGCGCTGATGACGGGGCTGGCGGACGGCTCGCCCTATCTCTGGAGCCTCGTGCGCGGGTCGCCGGAGCGGTTCGTCGCGCTTCTCGAAGCCGAACCCGAGCACCGTTTCCGCGACATTCTCGCTGACGCAAGACGCGCGATCGCGGCAACACGCGATGAAGCCGAGGTGATGCGCCTGCTTCGCCGCATGAAGGCGGAGGCAGCGCTGTTGATAGCGCTCGCCGATATCGGCGGCGTTTGGCCGGTGACGCAGGTCGTGGACCTGCAGACGATGCTGGCCGATGCGGCCGTTGGCGCCGCGGTCGACTACCTGCTCGAGGCTGCGCAGCGCAGCGGCAAGCTCAAAGGCTTCGAGCGCGGCCGCCCGGCGCAAGGTTCGGGCTATATCGTGCTCGCCATGGGTAAAATGGGGGCGGGCGAGCTCAATTATTCGAGCGACATCGACCTCATCATCTTCTACGACCCTGCAGCGCTCGTCGCGGCAACGGAGCCGGCAGCATTTTACGTGCGGCTCACGCGAATGCTGGTGAAGCTGTTGCAGGAGCGCACTCCCGACGGCTACGTATTTCGCATCGATCTGCGGCTGCGCCCCGATCCCGCCTCCACTCACATCGCCATCTCCACCACTGCGGCGCTCGACTACTACGAAAGCCGCGGACAGAATTGGGAGCGCGCCGCGCTGATCAAAGCGCGGCCGTGCGCGGGCGACATCGCGGCCGGGGAAGCGTTGCTCGCCGGGCTTTCGCCCTTCATTTGGCGCAAATATCTCGACTTCGCGGCGGTTGCCGACGTGCACGCGATGAAGCGGCAGATCCACGCCTATCGCGGCCATGATGAGATCGCGGTCGAAGGGCACAATATCAAGCTCGGTCGGGGCGGCATCCGCGAGATCGAATTCTTCGTGCAGACCCAGCAACTCATCGCCGGCGGACGATATCCCGAGCTGCGCATCAAAGAGACGCTGCAAACGCTGGCGGCACTTGCCGACGGCGGCTGGATCGATCAGCAGGTGCGCGATGATCTCGCCGCTGCTTACCGTTTCCTGCGTGTGGTCGAAAACCGTCTCCAGATGGTGGCCGACGAGCAGATCCACACCTTGCCGGCCGATCGGGATGGGCTCGAGCGTTTTGCCCGCTTCGCCGGCTTTCCCGATCGCGATGCGTTCGCGCGCGCCTTGCTCGTTCATCTGCGCAATGTACAGCGCCATTATGCGACGCTGTTCGAGAATGCGCCCATCATCGAGGCCGGCCAGCGGACATTGCTGTTTCCCTCTGAGGCGGACGATCGCGAAACCCTCGACCGATTGTCCGAAATGGGATTTCGCCGTCCGTTGGAGACCTCTGCCTTGGTGCGGCGCTGGGCCACAGGCAGCTACGGCACACTCAAGGGTGCATTCGCGCGCAGCCAGCTCGCCGAAATCGTGCCGATGCTGCTTCAACATTTTGCCCGCTCGGCAAACCCCGATGCGGCGGTCGCAGCATTCGATCGGTTCCTTGCAGGGCTGCACGGCGGCGGACGGCTGTTTTCGCTGTTGCGCCAGAATCCCGATCTGATCGCCCTGATCGCGCTCGTGCTCGGTACCGCGCCACGCCTCGCGGACGGCCTTGCTCAGTTTCCGGAGGTCATGGACGCGGTCATCGATCCGAGCTTCTTTGGCGCGCTGCCCGAAGAAACCGAGCTCGCGGCCGCGCTCGGCCGCTCGCTCGGCCAAGCCGGATCGTACGAGGACTTCCTCGATCGCATCCGCATCTTCGCGCAGGAGCAGATGTTTCTGATAGGGACGCGGATCGTGTCGGGAACCGTGTCAGCGGAACAGGCGGGCGAGGCTTTCGCCCGGCTGGCGGATGCGCTCATTCGCTGCCTCCACCGCGCGATCGAGGAGCGTTTCGCGCAGCTGCACGGCCGCATCGCAGGGCAGCAGACCGCGATCTTGGCGCTCGGGAAGCTTGGCGGGCGCGAGATAACGGCGAGTTCGGATCTCGATCTCATCGTCGTCTACGACTTCGATTCCGACCGTCCGGAATCGGTCGGCCCGCGCCGGCTCTACGGCGCGCAGTATTTTTCGCGGCTGACGCAGCGCCTGATCAGCGCGCTCACCGCGCAGACCAATCACGGGTTGCTCTATAAGGTCGATATGCGGCTTCGTCCCTCCGGACGCTCCGGCCCGCTCGCGACCCAGATCGACGGTTTTGCCGCTTATCAGGAGAACGACGCATGGACCTGGGAGCATCTGGTGCTCACGCGCGCGCGCGTCGTGTCGGCGCCGCCGCAATTCGCGGCCCGGGTCGAGGAGGTCATTCGCTCCGTGCTATGCCGAGCGCGTGACCCAGAGATGGTCGCCGGCGACGTTCTGGAAATGCGCAAAGCGATCGCAGCGGAGAAAGGCGACGGCGAGCGGTGGAATCTCAAATATGTCGCCGGCGGGCTGATCGACATCGAATTCATCGCCCAATATCTGCAGCTCGTTCATGCGGCGCAGACACCCGATATTCTCGACACCTCGACCACGCAGGTGCTCGACCGGGCATGGCGGCTCGGGCTGCTCAAGGCCGAGGATGCGGAGGTGCTGCGCCGAGCGGTGCGACTCTATCATGATCTCACGCAGATTCTGCGCTTATGCCTGCCGGGGGAGTTCGATCCCAAGGCGGCGGCGCCGGGCCTCGGTGGGCTGTTGACGCGCGCCGCGGACGTCCCTGATTTCGCCACGCTCGATGCATTCATCGGTGAGACGCAGAGTAAGGTGCGCGCAAGCTTCAATCGCATCCTTGGCGAACGGTCTTGACTGCGTGATGCGACCGGCCGCGCGCCCGCTAAGCGGGTTCGACCCGTCCGTCGGCGAGATGCAGGTCGATGGGCACACCGGGCCGTTTTACTTCCTCGGCGCGCCGGCTCAGGGGGCTAGGCTCCTGGGCGACTGTCGCGGCCATTTGCGGTTCTGCCTTGGACCGCGCGTTTGTACGCAACGAGCGTTGCGCTCGATTGATATTCTGCCTCGGTGACGCGGCTCCATTGGCTATGGGCCCGTGCGTACGCTGAAGCACGCCTACAGGTTCTTGAAGGACTATTCGGCTCTTGAAGAATAATACGACCGATACGAACGCGCAGATGGAAATCAACACGTTGGCAACGACGCTAAACAGCAGATGCTCCCAAGCGAGGCCATGTTGCGGATGTACGCGCCGGTATTCGTATAAAAAAGTCATGTCGTACAGCACCGCGAGAAAACCGACCGCGCCTGCAATTGCGAGCAGTGTTCTCGTGAAGGAGAAGCCGCGCTGCGGAGTCTCGGCGTTGCAGGATGCAAGGTACCATGTGGTGAATAGGCAGACTGCAACGGGAATGAATGACTGTATCATCGGGAGCATCAATCTGGCAGCTGACAGGGCCTCTTTCGACACGTTGAAGGTGCTCCCATACTCGTAGAGCAACCCTGCACTCTTGAACACAACGGTGGCGCCGATGCATAGACCGAATACGGAAGCACCGGATCGAAAGAACCCGATCAGGTCGCCGTTCGATGTGGCGGACGGGGATGGTTTTGGGCTCCGCGTCTGCCTCGCTTCGTTTGGCCCCAGCAAGCTGACGGCCATCATCAGGCAAACGAAGATTGGGGGAACGATTGTCCAGAGCTCGCTACCAACGTTGTCGAGATCGTTGGGCCAAAGGCTCTGATCGAGCGGCTTGCCGAACAGGCGCGCAATCGGGTCGGCAAGCAACGCGAAAACGAGCGCGACGGTCAAGATGCAGATGGAGAACAGCATGCCACTTGCCGCGAGGCCCGTAAGAAAATAACCGAGGTTATTGAAGCGAGTTCTTGAAGAGGAGATTCCAATAGCGTCGGCGACCTTGACCAGAGCTCGTGTCCCGGACTGGCGCATCACCGCGACCAGCGTACAAAAAGTAATTCGCTCAATGAGTCCCCGTAACTCCTTCGCTGAGCTCTCCTTGATGGCGTTCTCGAGAGCGGCCGGGTCATCGAGATCGAGCCGCTCGAGCTGCAGCTTGTAAAAAGCGAGGTCGCCGTAGGTTTGCACAGTCGAGAGGACATTGCCGCCGACGAGGTTTCGCACTTCTCTTGCCAGAAGCCGTTTGTCCGCCCCCGCGCGCGCCTCGATGGTGCCTGCCAATCTCTCGGCGAGATCGATGAGGCGTTTAGGTACTTCGATCTGATCGTGGAAAAAATCCCGTTGGGCCTCTCCGAAACGCGAAAATATCGGAATGACCGGTTGCGTGAGGCCAATGAATAACCCAGCGATGTACAGCGGGTACGGAACTCCCCGAATTGCCGTCTCTGGATCTGCATCGCTAAACAGCTTTATCGCCCCCTTGAGGATGTCGGGAGAAATCTGGCAGACCAAGTAGTAGGCGATCAGGCTGGCACTGAGGAACGCGACAAGCGCGATGTGGTACGCGTAAGGTCCGACGAAATCTCTGACCTTCGCACCGGGCAGCAGCGCGAGGTAGCGGCCGGTCACCGGGTTAGCGAGGTTTAACTCACCGAACTTGGTTGCATGAACAAGGGTGACAAGCACGGCTCCAAGCAGAAAAGACTGGTCCTGCAACGTGGCCCACATGGCGCCACTCCGCTGCTAGCATCGGCCGTTGGGACAGAATCGTTGTGCTACGATCATTTGACCGTCCGACGCGGGATCGAGGGGTTCGGTCGCTGCCTCTTTCGCGGCGGCGATGACGACTGCGACAAAAAGCATTGCTGTGAGGACCGCTTTCATTTCAGCCTCCGTAATTTGAGCCCTTCCGGAAAGCTAAATAAGTTGGCTCTGGATTTGTAATCTGTCTTTGAATGCACATGTGTGAACCGTTTCACTCTCCGAGGACAATTGGTCTAGCAGCGTCGAACCGGACTAGGTTCCTGCCGAATCACCATCGGGCCGGACCATGAAACTGAGCCGTCGCCGTGCTTTCGGCGTTGCAGCGGCCGTTGTCGCCGCTCCATCGGTTGCAAGGCTCGGTTGGGCGCAGGGCTATCCGAGCCGGCCTTTGCGCGTGATCGTGCCGGTCGCGGCCGGCGGCGCAAACGACACGACCGCGCGCCTGTTTGCGCAAAAACTTTCGGAAAGGTTGGGGCAACAGTTCTACGTGGAAAAATCTGCCAGGCGCCGGCGGCAATCTCGGCATTGCTAGCGCCGCGCGGGCGCCGACGGAAGGCTACACGTTGCCTGCTGGGGGCGGCAACTTCGTGATCAATCCGAGCCTCTATGCCAAAATTCCCTACGATCCCCACAAGGATTTCGCGGCGGTGAGCTTGATGTGCTCCTCGCCCCATGTGCTCGCGGTGCACCCATCGTTGCGGGAAGCGAGGCACCCTGCTAGGCCGCGGCCTCGGCGATCTCCTCCTTGTGCGCTGCTGTCCGCCTGATCGGCAGCCGCAGCAGCACCATCGTGCCGATCCCCGGTGTCGAGCGGATGCGCATCGCGCCATGGTGCAACTCGGTGAGCGACTTCGCGATCGCGAGCCCCAAGCCCGAGCCCTGATGGCTTTTGGTGAGCTGGCTCTCGACCTGCTCAAACGGCCGGCCCAGCCGCGCGAGCGCCTCCTCCGGAATGCCGATGCCGGTATCCGCGATGGAGATGCTGACCCAGCCGCTGGTCGCCCGCGCGCGAATCGTGACGCGGCCGCCCTCTGGCGTGAACTTCACCGCATTGGACAGTAGGTTCAACGCGATCTGCTTGAGCAGGCGGTGGTCGGCGGTCAAACGTATGCCGCGGCCGAGCCGGGCCGTGAGCTTGAGCCGTTTGTCGTTGGCACGTCCGGACACCACCCGCATCGCGTCGTTGAGGAAAGGCTCGAGCTCGATCTGCTCGGCGTCGAGCCGGATGCGTCCCGCCTCGATCTTCGACATGTCGAGGATATCGTTGATCACTTCGAGCAGGTATTGGCCGCTCTGATGGATATCTCGGCAATACTCGCCATATTTGTCCGAGCCCAACGGGCCGAACATGCTGGACTCCATGATTTCGGAGAATCCAATGATGGCATTGAGTGGGGTTCGCAACTCGTGGCTCATATTGGCGAGGAATTTTGACTTGGCCTGGTTGGCCTCTTCGGCGCGGGTCTTCTCCTCGGCGTATTTCTCGGCGAGATCGGCGACTTCCTCGGCCTGCCGCTCCAGCTTCTGTTGCGAGTGACGCAGATCGGCGACCGTTGCCATCAGCCGCTTCTCGCTCTCCATCAGCTTCTCTTCGTGCAACTTGATGTTCGTGATGTCGGTGCCGACCGAGACATAGCCGCCGTCCTTGGTGCGGCGCTCGCTGATATGCAGCCAACGGCCGTCGTCGAGTTGAGCTTCGAAGGTGCGGGCGCCCGGGATCTGGCCTTCGCTCGTGACTTTCGAGCGCACGACCGGCTTGCGTCCGGCCGCCACCACGGATTCATAGGAGGCGCCGGCCTCGATCGCCGCGTCCGGTAGGTTGTGAAGTTCCTGGAAGTTCGAGTTGCACAATACGAGGCGGTTCTGCGCGTCCCAAACCACGAAGGCTTCGGGGATGGTCTCGATGGCGTCGCGCAGCCGCAAGTCCGCTTCGACGGTGCGCTCCACCAAGGTCTTCTGTTCGGTGATGTCGACGGCGATGCCGATGAGATGTGGACCCCCTTCGCCGGACTGCTGGACCAGCTCGCAGCGCGCGCGCAGCCACACCCAGTTGCCGTTGGCATGGCGCATACGGAAGGCGTGGTCGACCAGGGTGGCGGTGGCGTCGGCGAGCTGGGCGGCAAGCTCATAGAGATGGATATCCTCGGGATGGACGAGGGCGTCGACCTCCCCGAAGCTCAATAGCGTGTCCCGCGGCTTGAGGCCTAAAATCGCAAACATGGAATGCGACCAGAACACGCGTCCACGGGCGAGGTCCCAGTCCCACAATCCGCAGCGCCCGCGGTTGAGCGCCGTATCGATGCGTGAGCGCACCGTCTCATAGATCATGTCGGCTTCCCGCGCGCGGGTTGCCTGCCAATGGAAGGCGAAGCCGAGAATCAGAACGACGAAGCCGGTGGTGGCCGAGAGCGTGACCGTCAAGGCCGTGTCCGACGCCCACGCCGCCAGCGCCTCGGCGCGCCCATGTATGATCGCAAGCTCGCCGTTCGACCCGTGCAGGCTGCGCACCGTTCCAAAGGCCGAGCTACCGTCGGCGAGCGGAATTTCCAAAACGCCAGCGGCCGCGCCAAAGGTGGTCAGCGGCTGCGCGGGGCCGAGCACGTCGATCAGCCGGCGTCCGACCACCCCGGCCTCGAGCGGCGCGGTTGCGCTGATCGCGCCGTCGGCGTTGGTGACGACCTCATGGCGGATGCCGGCGACGATGACGCCCTCGCCGTTGGCGATAAGCACTTGGCGGCCGGGCGCGCGCGCCCAGCTCGGCATCACGCGTTCGAGCTCGGTCTGTAGCCGACGCTCGGAGCCGGCCTTCGGCTGCTCCAACCGTTCGAGCCGATCGACGAGGAAATCGGCACTGCCTTCGATCTGCTTGACGATGTCGCTGATCGCCTGGCGACGATGGTCGAGCACCTGCACGATCGCGCCGACGCAGATCGTGAGGAGAAACGCGATGATCAACGCCGGGACGGCACGTCGCAACGCCGGCTCGGCGGTGAGCAGCCGCCGATAAGCGGGTTTGGCGATCGACTGAGCTAGTCCCTTGATTGAATCAGAATTTACGGACGCGCTCGCGACCTCGGCGCGCGCCATGCCTCGCCTCCGTTCGGGTCCCCATCACCTTCATCGGAAGGATGTGCCGCATCTCTCCGAATCACTTTTGATTGGAATCGAAAGATGGCGATTTGTCGAGGGGTCCGTTAACGAATCTGCAAGATTGATGAATCGATGCTTTGTGCTTGATGCCAAACGACTTTCGGCCCGCGACCCGCGCCATTTGCGTTCTTGTTTCGTGCCCCGCGGCGCCCGCGTGTCAGTCTTTGGCCAGCGCGCGTTGCGCGATGTCGCTCACGTCGGGTGAAAGCGAAGGCGCTGCTGCTACCCGCCGGAGGGCGGCTTCCGCCCGCGCGCGCCGTCCCGGCTCGAGCACGCGCCAACTCTTGAGCGCCGACAAGAGGCGCGCCGCGACCTGCGGATTCTTGGGGTCGAGCGCCAGCACCGTGTCCACGATGAAATCGTAGCCGGCGCCGTCGGCGCGGTTGAACTCTTTCTGATTCGCAAGCGCAAACGCGTGGATCAAGGCGCGTACACGATTGGGATTGGCAAACGAGAAGGCGGGATGCTTGGTGAGCGCCTTGACCCGGTCGAGCGTCGCCGGTTCTGGAATAGTGGCCTGCAGCGTGAGCCACTTGTCGACGATCAGCGCGTCGTCGGCGTAACGGGCGTAAAAATCGTCGAGCGCGGCTGCGCGCTCGGGCACGTCGCACAGCGACAACGTCGAGAGCGCCGCCATGCGATCGGTCATGTTGTTGGCCGCCTGGTACTGCCGCGCGGCGAGCAAAATAGCGTCTGCCCGTTGGGTTGCCGCGAGAAGGTCGAGACAAGTATTGCGCAGCGTGCGTCGTCCGGCGCTGACGGCGTCGGGCTCATAAGGCCCGCTTTCGGAGAGCCGGCGATAGTGATCCAGGAGAGGTTCGGCGAGGTGTTCGCCGACCGCCGCCTGCAAACCGCGCCGCGCCGCGAAGACCGCATCGGGATCGACGTCGCGAGCGATCTCGCGCGCGATATCGGCCTCGCCGGGAAGCGTCAGCGCAAGCGCGACAAAGGCAGGTTCGAGCGTCCCATCGGCGAGAACCGCGCCCAGCGCAGCGAGGAGGCCCGGGTCTTGCCGCGCCGCGCCGTTCGCGCGCATAGCGGCAGTATTGTCGACGAGCAAGCGAGTGGCCAGGGTCTGCAGCGCTTGCCAGCGATTGAACGGATCGGCATCGTGCGCGGCGAGGAATCGCAGATCATCGGCGCAAAGGTTGGCGCCGAGCTTGATCGGCGCGGAAAATCCGCGATTGAGCGAGAGAACCGGCGGCTCGCCGACATCGGCGAACACGAACGTGTCGGCAGGCTCTGTCAAGATCAGCACGCCGTGCTCGATTGCGCGCCCAGCACCGAGCTTGAGCGGCAGGTCGCGCCCGTCGCGTCCGACCAGACCGACGGCGAGCGGAACGACCATCGGCTCCTTGCTCGGCTGGCCGGGCGTTGCGGGCACGCTCTGCGCGAGGTCGAGGCGATAGGTCTTCGCGCGCGCATCGTAGCGGCCAGTGGCGACAACCTCGGGCGTGCCGGCCTGAGAGTACCAGAGCATGAATTGCGTGAGGTCCGCGCCCGATACATCGGCGAAGCATTGCACGAATTGCTCGATGGTCGCCGCATCGCCGTCGTGGCGGGCGAAATAGAGGTTCATGCCTTTGCGGAAATTCTCCGGGCCGAGCAGGTGGATCAGCATGCGCACGACCTCGGCACCCTTCTCGTAGACCGTCGCGGTATAGAAGTTGTTGATCTCACGGTAGACGGTGGGTCGCACCGGATGCGCGAGCGGACCGGCATCCTCGATGAATTGGTGCGCGCGCAGGCCGCGCACGTCGCTGATGCGCTCGACCGCGCGCGAGCGCTGATCGGCTGAAAACTCCTGATCGCGAAAAACCGTGAGTCCTTCCTTGAGGCAGAGCTGGAACCAATCGCGGCAGGTGATGCGGTTGCCGGTCCAATTGTGGAAATATTCGTGGGCGATGATCGCCTCGATCCGCTCGAAATCGGTGTCGGTCGCGGTCTCCGGCGAGGCGAGCACGTATTTGTCGTTGAAGACGTTGAGGCCTTTGTTCTCCATCGCGCCCATGTTGAAATCCGAGACCGCGACGATCATGAAAATATCGAGATCGTATTCGCGGCCGAACGCGGTCTCGTCCCAGCGCATGGCGCGCTTGAGCGAGTCCATGGCATAGGCGCAGCGGGGCCCCTTGCCGGGCTCGACATAGATTCGCAGCGTGACCTCGCGACCCGACATGGTGTGGAAGCGGTCCTCGACGCAGGCAAGCTTCCCGCCCACCAGCGCGAACAGATATGACGGCTTCGGGAACGGATCGTGCCAGACCGCAAAGTGCCGCGTCGTGCCCGGCACGTCGCCGGATGCGACGAGATTGCCGTTGGCGAGCAGAACCGGCGCGTCGGCCTTCTCGGCTTCGATGCGGGTGGTGTAGACCGCCATCACGTCGGGGCGATCCGGGAAATAAGTGATGCGGCGAAAGCCCTCGGCTTCGCATTGCGTGCAATAGACCGCGCCCGAGCGATAGAGGCCCAACAGTTGCGTGTTGGCCGATGGATCGACGACGGTCTCGATCTCCAGTCGGAATCGGCACTGCGGCGGCTGCGCAATGGTCAGCTGGTCCGGCGTGGCGACGAACTGTTCCGGCGGCAGGGCGGCGCCGTCGAGTTTCAGCGCGCGTAGCGTTAGCGCCTCGCCGTCGAGCATGAGGGGCGCGGGCGCCGCGCCGTTCCCGTTGGGCCGCAGCGTGAGCGCCGCACGCACTCGCGTCGCCGTGGGGTCGAGGGAGACATCGAGCTCCACGCTCTCGACCAGCCAGTCGGGCGGGCGGTAATCTTCAAGCCGGATCGGACGAGACTCTTCGGTGCGCATGTCGGTTCCGTGGGTGAAGAGCAAGCAGGGACGTTTTTACTCATATACCGTCAAATCGCTTCCTGCTTTAATCGCTTCCCAGGAAGCCGCAACCCATTGTATGGGTGCGCCGACAATATTGGGAGGAATGTGATGACCGTGGTTCGCATGCTTTGGGCTGGGATGGCGGCACTGCTTGCCGCAACTTTCGGCGCTCCCGCACCGGCGGTCGCCCAAGATTATCCGAACCAGCGGGTTACCATTGTCGTCCCGTTCGGCGCCGGCAGTGTGACCGACATCATGGCACGCATCCTCGCCGACGAACTGGCCAAGCGCTGGAACCAACAGGTCGTCGTCGAGAACCGCCCCGGGCTCGCGGGGACGGTGGGCGTCGCGAAGGCTGCACCCGATGGCTACACCCTCATGCTGACCTCGAACGGGCACACAGTCGCGGCGCTCGTGAACAAGAATTTGCCGTTCGATCCGGTGAAAGACTTTGCCGGCATCACCCGTGTCAGCTCGGCGCCGCTCTATCTGATCATCAACCCCGAAGTGCCGGCAAAAACGCTCAAGGAACTGATCGACCTGGCAAAGGCGAAGCCGGGCGCACTCAATTTCTCGTCTCCCGGGCCTGCCAGCACGACCTTCATCGCCGGGGCGCTGTTTCGGAAAGCGGCAGGCATCAACATAGTGCATGTGCCGTTCAAGAGCGCGCCCGATGCGGTGACAGCCGTCGTGCGTGGCGACGCGCAAATGTATTTTGCGCCGGTCAATCTTTCCAAAGAAATGGCCGAGGCCGGCAAGGTGCGCGCGCTTGCGGCCGTGACCCCGCAACGGATTCCGGAGATGCCGAACGTCCCGACGTTCCGAGAGGCGGGATTGGACTACGTCTACGATTCCTGGTTTGGGCTGATGGCGCCGGCAGGGGTACCGCGTCCGATCATCGAAAAGATCAATCATGACGTGGTGCAGATCATCCAATCACCCGAGGCGAAAGCCAAGCTCGCGGCGCAGTTCGTCATCGGCGTGACCGACACACCACAACAATTCGACAAGATCATCCACGACGAAACCGCAAACCTGACCGAGGTCTTTAAGGAAGTCACCAACTAGTCGCATTGCACGCCGACGAGGCGGCGCAATAAGGAGCGCATGACGTCGGTCATGCGCTTCTTTGTTTTGCCGCCCACCAGACGCGCAACGTCTCCGCATACGGATTTGCGTTTCGGCAATTGCGGCCGCGTGGGCAGCGACCCACTTCGCGTCATCGCCAAATGCCGTCTCGCTGGCAGCGCGCCCGCGACAGGGCTAGCATGCCGCTCACAACAACAGCATGCATCCGGGAGGATTCCATGATGAACCTGCACGATTCTGCCAGGTCCTCGCTCTGCGCCTGCGGCGCATGCCATTCGCCGCCGGCGCTGTCGCGGCGGCAATTTCTCTGCACCACCGCGGCGAGCGTCGCTACCATCTCGGCGGTGGCCGCCACGGCCGGCGGGACGGCCTATGCGCAACAGCCGAGCGGGGCAACCACGCCGGGGCGGGCGATCCTGATCAAAGGCGGCTGCGTACTCAGCCTTGACCGCGCCGTCGGCGACTTCGAGCAGGCCGACGTGCTGATCGAGGGCGGCAAGATTTCCGCCGTGCGCCCGAATATCAGTGCGCCCAGTGCCGAGGTCATCGATGCCTCGCGCATGATCGTCATGCCGGGCTTCGTCGATACCCACCGCCACATGTGGCAGGGCATCCTGCGCAACGTCCTGCCCGACGGCTCGCTCGACGATTACATCGCGACCGTGCAGAAGACGTTCGGCGCGAAGTATACGCCCGATGACGTCTATGCCGGCGACTATTTCAGCGCGCTCGGCGCCATCGACAGCGGCGTCACCTGCATTCTCGACTGGTCGCACATCCACAACACGCCGGAGCACACGGACGCCGCCGTCAAGGCGCTCGGCGATTCCGGTGCGCGGGCGGTGTTTGCTTACGGCAATGCGCAGACCGTCGACGGCCGGTGGTGGGAGGCGAAGGGCTCGAAATATCCGAACGACATCGCTCGCTTGCGCAAGCAATATTTCTCCAGCGACGACCAGCTGGTGACGCTGTACCTGGCGGCACCGTCCGGCTCGCCCGAGCAGATCTTGCCTACGTTCGCCGCCGCGCGCGACGTCGGTGCCCGCATCACCATCCATGTCGGCGTCGGCGAGCGCGGCAGGGTCGGCCTGCTCGAGAAGCTGAACGCAGAGAAGGCGCTGCGGTCCGATACCACCTACATCCACTGCTGCACGCTCAATGACACCGAGTGGAAGCTGATCAGGGACACCGGCGGCACCATCTCGATCGCCGGCTATGTCGAGACGTTGATGGGGCACGGCAATCCGCCGATCCAAAAGGCGATCGATATCGGCATCCGTCCCTCGCTGAGCGTCGATGTCGAAACCTCGGTCCCCAACGATTTCTTCCAGCAGATGCGCACGATCTTCTCGCTGCAGAAAAACGAGGTCTGGGCGCGGCGGCTCGCCGGCGACAAGAGTCCGCCGAAGTTCCTCACCGTGCGCGAGGTGCTCGAATTCGCCACGATCGAGGGCGCGCGGGCAAATAGTCTCGACCGCAAGATCGGCACCCTTACGCCCGGCAAGGATGCAGACATCATCCTGTTGCGGACCGACCGGCTCAACGTGATGCCGATGAACAATGCGGTTGGCGCGGTGGTCACCAGCATGGGCCCGCAGAATGTGGATACCGTGCTGATCGCGGGCAAGGTGATGAAGCGTAACGGCCAGCTGGTCGGCGTCGATTTTGACCGCTTGGTCCGGCTCGGCGACGAGGCCCGCGACCGCCTCTATTCCAATGCCAACGTGAAGAACGTGCGACTCTGAATACGACTGCCGTCGCGGACGTCGTCGCCAACGAGCTATCCGCTAGTGTGGTCTTGGATTTGAAGTTTCCATGCGCGTTTGATGCACGCTCTTTGCGGACTTCAAATCCATCATACTCGTGCGATCGGTTCCTCTCGCATGACGGGAGATAGGGCATGCGCGCCATGGTGCTGGAGAGACCGCGCACGCCGCTCGTTATGCGCGAACGGTCAGCGCCAGAGCCTGCGTCCGGCGAAATTCTGATCGAGGTCGCAGCCTGCGGGGTCTGCAGAACCGACCTGCACGTGGTCGACGGCGAACTGCCAAATCCTAAGCTTCCGATCGTACCCGGCCATGAGATCGTCGGGCGCGTTGCTGCCATGGGAGCGGGAGTAGCAGGACTGGCAATCGGTGAGCGCGTCGGCGTCCCCTGGCTCGGCTCCACCTGCGGGCTCTGCCCTTATTGCCGCAGCGGTCGAGAGAATCTGTGCGATCGGCCGCTGTTTACCGGCTATACGCGCGATGGCGGCTACGCCACGCGCGCGCTCGCCGACGCACGCTACTGCTTCCCCCTTCCGGAGCGGCGGGATGACGCCGAAGTTGCGCCGTTCCTGTGCGCCGGCCTGATCGGTTGGCGCAGCTACCGCATGGCAGGCGCAGGCGAGGGGACAGGCGCCAAGGGGACGGGCCCACAGGCGCTCGGCCTCTACGGGTTCGGCGCCGCCGCGCATATTCTGGCCCAGATCGCGGCGTGGCAGGGCCGGCGCGTCTACGCCTTTACCCGCAGCGGCGATGACGCCGCGCAAGCCTTCGCAAAATCTCTCGGCGCGGTCTGGGCCGGCGGCTCGGACGAGATGCCGCCTGAGCCGCTCGATGCAGCGATCATTTTTGCGCCGGTCGGCGCGCTGGTTCCAATGGCGCTCAAGGCGGTGAAGAAGGGCGGCCGAGTCGTCTGTGGCGGCATCCACATGTCGGACATTCCGAGCTTTCCCTACCGGCTGCTATGGGAGGAGCGGCAAGTCGTTTCGGTCGCAAACCTCACGCGCGCCGACGCGCGCGAATTCTTGACTCTGGCGCCGCAGGCCGGCGTGAAGAGTGAAGTGACGCGTTACCCGCTCGAAGCAGCCAACGAGGCGCTTGCGGATCTGCGCGAAGGCCGCCTGCAAGGCGCAGCCGTGCTGATACCGTAATTGCGGATATGCGAAACATCGCCGGTGGACAGTCCCGTGGCCGGCCGGCAGCATGCCGTCATCCGTTTTCGCCATCGCTGACTACGGCGATGGCAGCGCCGGCTCCGCATGGCCGATGACGCGTTTGATCGACGGAAAGCGCTGACGCAGGGCGCGCTCCACCTCGTCGACCTTGTCGTGCACCTCCGCCACTTTCAGCGCGGGATCGACGAGGCAGTGGAAATTCACGATCTCGCCGTCATCGGCTGCGCGCACGCGCACGTCATGGATTGCGCCGACCAAGTCGACCTTGGTCGCGATTTCGGTGAGCGCATCGCGTACCGCGGCGACGCGTTTCGCCGAGGCGTCGTGGCCGGGCTCGTCGACGGATTGCAGGGGCTCGATATGGGTCTCGACCTCCACGCCCGGTCCGAGCTCCTCGCGGATGGCGTCTTCGAGCCCGGTCGCGATGTCGTGCGCCGCGCCCAACGAGAGGGCACCGTCGACTTCGAGATCGAGGGAGACCGCAAGTCGTCCCTCGATCGCATGCACGGTGACATGGTGAACCGCGAGGGCGCGGTTGCGCGCGATCACCATCACCCGTTCGAGTATGGTCTCGTCGTCGAGCGCGCGTGGCTGAGTGGTCACCGTCACCTCGGCGGCGGGACTGTCGGCGCGCACCGTCTCGACGATGCGGTCCTTGAGCGCGGCCACGCGGTCGAGCGGCAGCGTGCGGCTGACTGCAACGACAAGGTCGACGAACAGCACCTCGCCTACCTGCCGCACGCGCAGCCCTTCGACCCCGACGACGCCGGGAATGCGCGTGATGGCGGCGGTGATTTTATCGGCGGCCCCAGGCGGGGCGGTATCGGTCAGCGTGTCGATGGTGCGCCGGCTGAGCCGCCAGCCGGCGATGCAAATCACCACCGACACGGCTATCGCCGCTACCGAGTCGGCCCAGGTATAGCCGAGCGCGATGCCCAGCAGGCCGACCAGCACCGCCAGCGACGACCACATGTCGGAAGCGAAATGAAGCGCATCCGCCGCGAGCGCATCGCTCGACGTCTTTTCCGCCGTGCGATAGAGCACGCGCGCGCGGAGAAAATCGACCACGATGGAGACTGCGATCACGGCGAAGGCCCATGGCGTTGCCTCCACCTCCGGTGGCTGCGCGCTCATGAGCCGTTTGATCGCCTCCCAACTCACCACGCCGGCGAGAACGAACAGCAGCGCCGTCTCGATGAGCGCGGAAACGCTCTCGACTTTGCCATGGCCGTAATGGTGTTCGGCATCGGCAGGTTTGCCCGAAATTCGCACCGCGAAATAGGTCATCACGGTGGCGCCGACGTCGATCAGAGAATGGGCTGCCTCCGACAGGAGCCCGAGCGAACCGCTCATGACCCCGACCACGGCCTTGGCCGCGGTCAAACCTGCCGACGCGGCGATCGAAGTCAGTGCGACCTTCTGCTTGACGTCCGCCATCACGCGCCTCCGCGCCGCGACCGGTAGCGATGACGGATGTGAACGTCAATGCAGCGGAACCGCGTCCGCTGCGTGTTGTCCCTTGCGATCTGCTGCGTCATGGGAATGCAAACGATTTGCATGGATGGCGGGAGACCACCATGAGGCGGAAGGTGGGGTGTGCACGATGTGTGCACCGAGAGATTAAAGAAAATCAGGCGAAAACCGATTTGGGTGGGCGGGCGATGAGCGCTTCATTGCGCGCCGCAGGTTCGATGGCGGACGACCGTACGTCTCCAAGAACGCAACATTAAAACGACGTACGCTGCCGAACCCGGCGGCGAAAGCGATCTTGGTGAGCGGCAGGTCGGTCTGATCAATCAGACGCTTTGCGGCCTGGACGCGGCGTGTCGAGGCGACAGCGCGCGGGCCGGCGCCGACGTGGCGAATGAACAGTCGGCAAAGGTGACGGGGCCCGACGCCTAACCGATCGGCCAGCTGCGCCACCGTGCCCCTGTCGAGGAATCCCTCCTCGATGAGCCGCATGCCGCGAACCACTGTGGTCTCGGTACCGAGCCAGGCCGGGCTGCCCGGCGCAGTCTCCGGCCGACAGCGCAGGCACGGCCGAAATCCAGCCTGCTCGGCTTCCGCTGCGGTACGAAAAAACATGACGTTCTTCGGCAGCGCGGGGCGCACAGGACAGATCGGCCGGCAATAGATCCCGGTGGTGCGGACGGCGGTGAAGAAAACCCCGTCATAGCGGCGATCGCGAGCGACGCGCGCTCGCTCACAGAGCGCCCAATCGAGAACGGGAGTTTCATGGTCTTGCCGAGACATGAGGAACCTTATCGCTAAGGACCGGCGCGCGACTAGCCGGATTCAGACTCGGTCGAGGGACCGAGTCCGATGGCGGCCGGACGACGGCGGAACAAATCACTTGAGTGTCGCTCCGCGGCGCGGATCGCGAGCGCGTCCTTGACATGCATCGACCCCGCGGGACCGCCCGATCCAATCCTTTCGGCTTTACGGTTCAGCACTCGATCCATGGTCATTCATCGCCGAACGATGTCGCTGGGCATACTTTTCATGGGCGGTCTCTGCCTGGGGATGGCGCCGGTCATCGTAAAATCGGTGGCGCTCGCTCCTGAAATTTCTGCCTTCTACCGCGTCCTTCTTGCCGCTCCAGCGTTTGCGGCGTTCGCCTGGCTATTCCCGGCCATACCTACGAAGGTTGCATCCAGCCCTCCTCGCGCGTTCATCCTCCTTTACGCACTCACTGCGATATCCTTCGCTGCCGACCTTGCTCTCATGCATGTTTCAATTCGGATGACGAATGTTGCCCTTGCAACCCTGTTTACGAATTGCGCCCCATTTTTCGTCGGACTGATGGGGCTTTTTGGATTATCGGATCGTCCAACGCGACGTTTCTGGCAGGCCCTACCGGTCGCATTGTTGGGCGTCCTTCTGCTGATCGGGCTTTCGGGGTTGTCGGACGGTGCGATGGCGGGCAACTTGCTGGGACTCTGCGCCGGGATGTTCTATGGCGGCTATCTCGTTTGCGTGCGTGCCCTGCGCGCCCGCGGCGCGCCTCCAGCCGTGTTGATGGTCTGGGTCAGTGCCGGCAGCGCAGCTCTGCTTGCTCCGCTGTTCGTGGCGGCTGGAGCACCCGTACCTGCCGATCCGAGAACATGGGCGCTGCTTGCGGTCCTCGTTCTCGCCGGTCAAGTTGCAGGACAAGGACTGGTGACAATCGCCCTGCGTGAATTGCCGGCATCGTTAGGTTCTATCGTTCTACTCATTCAGCCGGTGGCCGCCGCCGGATTGTCCTGGGCATTGCTTTCGGAGACTCTTTCCGGACTGCAAGTGTTCGGCATGGCTCTGGTTCTGGTTGCCATCGGGACGGCCACGATGGCCCCATCGATCTCACCTAAAGATGTCTCTGCAAATGGCTTCAAATAGCGCCGCTGGGACGAGCCGTGCAGCGGCCGGTGAAGCTGCCAAAGAAGACGGGCTTATCGGCATCCAAGCCGTCATCCGCGTCATCGCGGGCGCGAAACTCTGATGAACAAAAATCTCGCATGATCGCGGAGACGACCGCGGTACTGAGAAGAGAGCTGGGTGATCCGATTCTTCCGCTTTACGTCATATTCGACGAAGTCCCGGCCACAGCTTGGGGGTACAACGGCCGGACCGTGGCGGAAATCGCGGCTGCGAAAGCGGCTTGACGAAAAGGCAAAAGCTCCCGCTTCAGCGTTATGCTCCGACGTTCAAGACGCCGAAAGCGGATTGCGTGGGGCAGGCGTGCGCATCGAGGTAGGAGCTGTCTCTTGTTCACGACGGAGGTCTTTCCGGTATGTAGCTCGTCGCTGCTCAAGTTCGGCCCGAGGCTCGGCGAGCCGCGCGATCTCAAACATCACACTCTGCTGCACGGCAAGAATGCGCGCCGGCTTTGCATCGCAATCAAGCTTGCGCGATTGCGCAAGCGTGTCTGCGGAAGGATGCAGGTATTGCGATTTTACTTCCAATCTGGGCGACTATGATCGTAGGAGGACCAAATCTACGGAGGCTCGTTTGCGCTAAATTGGTCCAATCCCTTTCAGGGTCGGGGGAGGCGGAAAAGATAAATGAAATGAGCGGCTTAGACAGGAGATTTTCTATTGCACCTATGATGGAGTGGACCGACCGGCACTGCCGGTTCTTCCATCGCCTGCTCACGCGCCGCGCGCTGATCTACACCGAGATGATCACCACCGGCGCGGTGCTGCACGGCGCGCGCGCGCGGCTGATGGCGCACGATCCCGCCGAGCACCCGGTTGCGCTCCAGCTCGGCGGCTGCGATCCGCAGCAACTTGCCGAGTGCGCGCGTATCGCCGAAGAATTTGGCTATGACGAGGTCAACCTCAATGTCGGCTGTCCCTCGGATCGCGTGCAGGTGGGCCGTTTCGGCGCCTGTCTGATGGCTGAGCCTGCGCTCGTCGGCGACTGCGTCGCCGCCATGACCGGCGCGGTCAAGCTGCCTGTCACGGTCAAATGCCGTCTCGGCATCGACGATCAGGATCCGGAGGAGGCCCTTGAAGCGTTCGCCTGCGCGGTCGAGCAGGCCGGCGTGGCCGCGCTGATCGTGCACGCGCGCAAGGCCTGGCTCGACGGTCTCTCGCCGCGCCAGAATCGCGACATCCCTCCACTCGATTACGCGCGCGTCTACCGGCTCAAAGCCGCGCACCCCGGTCTTGCGATCGTGCTCAACGGCGGCATCGCGGACATCGATCAAGCGCTGGAGCACCTGGGGCGTCTCGATGGCGTGATGATGGGACGCGTCGCCTACCAAGACCCGTGGCGTCTGCTGGCCGTCGATCCCGTGCTGTTCGGCGAGCCGGCGCCCTTTGCATCGCCGAAGGCGGCGGCCGAGGCCCTTATCCCCTATATCGAGCGCGAACTTGCGCGTGGCACGCGCCTCAACGCCGTGACCCGGCACGTGCTGGGCTTATTCCGTGGCGTTCCCGGCGCACGCGCCTTTCGCCGGCACCTCGCGGCCGAGGCAGTAAAACCGGCCGCGGGCGTGGCTGCATTCCGCGCAGCGCTCGCTCTAGTCGCGGATGGGAGCGCGCAAATGGTGCACAGCGCCGCGGCTTGACCGACCTTCGTTGCTTTGGAGCAGGACATGATGTTGGGCGTGCCCGTGAGCGAGCTCCTGCTGCTCGCCGCTTTGATCATTGTCGCCGGATTCGTCACAGGCATTCTCGCGGGACTTTTCGGAATCGGCGGCGGCGCGCTCATTGTTCCGGTTCTGTACGAAGTCTTTCGCGTGCTCGACGTACCGAACGAGGTTCGCTTCCAGCTGTGCGTCGGCACCTCGATTGCAATCATCGTTCCGACCAATGTGCTTTCCTACCTCACCCATCGCGGCAAGGGCGCGGTGATGATGGATGTGGTGCGGGCATGGGCGGCGCCTGCGGTGGTCGGCGTTGCTGCCGGCTCGGCCATTGCGGCCTTTGCACCCCCCGGGGTGCTCAAGCTCGCATTCGTGGTGATCGCAAGCGTGATTGCTTTCAAGCTGTTGATCGGCCGCGATAGTTGGCGGCTCGCCGACGATCTGCCGGGTCCCGCCGGCATGACGGCCTATGGCGTCTGCATCGGGCTTGCCTCCTCGCTGATGGGCATCAGCGGCGGCTCGGTGTCCAACATGATCCTGACGCTTTACGGCAAACCGATCCACAAGGCGGTCGCGACCTCGGCCGGGCTTGGTGTGCCGATCACGATCGTCGGCACGATCGGCTATGTCCTCGCGGGCTTGCCACAGCAGTCGCTGATGCCGCCGCTCTCGCTAGGCTTCGTATCGCTGATCGGTTTTGCGCTGATGGCGCCCGTCTCGAGTTTCACCGCGCCTTATGGCGCGCGCTTGGCCCACGCGCTCTCGAAGCGCCGGCTCGAGGTTGCTTTCGGCTGCTTCTTGCTGGCGGCGTGCGTTCGCTTTGCGGTGAGCCTGATCGGTTACGGGTAGCCGCGCATCAGGAGCTTGTCGCCGCGCACCTCCCAACTCTCCAGCCGGTTGAGAAAGGTCATGCCGAGCAGGCTCGTGCGCAGTTGCCCGGGCTGGGCGATGAGCGCCGGGACCGAGCGCTCGATGATGCCGCCGATCGACAGTCGGTCGAGCGTAACCGGCGCGGCGCGGGCGCGGCCGTTCGCGGTGTCGACGTTGACGGAATAGTTGAGGACTTCGAGCGGAAGGCCGGCGGCTTTGGCCGCCTCGTGGGTGAGAACGACGGCACTCGCGCCGGTGTCGAGCACCATCGGAATGTGCGCGCCGTTGACTTGCGCTGCAACCGAGAATCCCCCGCCGCCCGCGCGCGCGATTTCGACCGTCCGTCCCCTCGTTGCGGCACGACCCGGGATGAGCTCGGCCAGCACCCGCTCGCTGACCTCACGCAACTCGAAACGGTAGGTGTATCCGAGCGCCAAGAGCATCGCGAGCATCATCCAGATCAGGACGGATTCGAGCGCGTGGGAAAAACGTTGGCGAAACAGCGTCAGCACGATCAGGCCGACCAGCGCGAGGGCCATGATCTTCGTTTCGAGCGAAGAAGTATCGAACCGGGAGAGTTCTGCCAGCGCCGCTTCATTCTGCTGCAGCACGAGCACGAGCAGCGCGATGGTCACAATGGCAAGCAGGATCCAAAGCAGGCGGCGCACGACGGTGTCCTTCAGCCCACCCCGGCGCGCTCGGTATGAGGTCGGCCCAGCGCTGCGAGACGTCGCGGCAGCTGCGCCATGATGCGCACGCGCTCATCGGGGCGCATTCGCGCCCAGCCCTCGATTTCCGCAAGGCTGCGCCCGCAACCGATGCAAAGCGCCGAGATCGGCTCGACTGCGCATACTTTGTTGCAGGGGCTCTCGACGTCGGTCATGGGTGGTCGCGCGGATATGATGAGCAAGATAAAGATTGCCGCGCGGAAGGCAAACAGTGTCGCCAACTGCACGTTTGCGCCGCCGGTCGCCGGGGCGGTTGCGGGGGTCGCAACGGCGGCCATCGATCGGCGAGCGCTTGACCGAAGGCCGATGGGCGTGATGGGGTGTAGGCGATGGAAAATACAATTGATTGCGGCATTATCACATGTAGCCGGCGCCGAGCACGGGAGCCGACATGAAGCTTTACGACGGCGGTCGCGCGCCCAATCCCCGGCGCACGCGCATCTTTTTGGCCGAGAAGGGGATCACGTTGCCGCTGGAGCAAGTCGATCTCGGCGCCATGGCGCAGAAGTCCCCGGCCTATGCCGCGATCAATCCGCTCAAGCGGGTCCCGGCGCTGGTGCTGGACGACGGCACGGTGATCACGGAATCGATCGCGATCTGCCGTTACTTCGAGGCGCTCAAGCCCGATCCGCCGCTGTTCGGGCGTGGGGCTCTGGAGCTGGCGCGCATCGAGATGTGGAATCGGCGGCTCGAATTGCATTTGCTGTTTCCGGTCTCGCACGTCTTTCGCAACTCGCATCCGGCAATGAAGGAGATGGAAGTGCCGCAGGTGCCGGCGTGGGCCGAGGCCAATAAACCGCGCATTCTGGAGTTCATCGCCTTGCTCGACAGCGAGCTGGGGGATCGCTCGTTCATTGCGGGCGACGCATTCACGGTGGCCGACATCACGGGTTTCGTCGCCGTCGATTTCATGAAACCGGCAAAGCTTGCGGTGCCGGCCGAATTCGAGAATCTCAAACGCTGGCACGGCGATATTGCTGGCCGGCCGAGCGCGTCGGCTTGACCATGCGGCTGACGATCATTGGATCGGGCGATGCCTTCGGCTCCGGCGGCCGGTTCAACACCTGCTTCTTTCTCGAAACGGCGAAAGGCACGCTGCTGGTCGACTGCGGAGCCTCATCGCTGGTCGCGCTCAAGGCGCGTGGTGTCGATCCGAACGCGATCGACGGCATCCTGCTCTCGCATCTGCACGGCGACCATTTCGGCGCGCTCCCCTTCCTCCTGCTGGACGCCCAATTCCTCACCCGACGCGAGCGGCCACTGTTGATCGCAGGACCGCCGGGTACGCGCGCACGGCTCGATCAGTCGCTCGAACTGCTCTTTCCGAGATCCACCACGAACGAGTGGAGATTTTCCTGGAAAGTGATGGAGATCGAGGTCGCTCGCCCGACCGAAGTGCTGGGACATGGTGTCACCACCACCGAGGTGTTGCATTACTCCGGCGCACCCTCGACCGCGATCGTGCTCTCCGACGGCGACAAGCGCTTCGCCTATTCCGGCGACACCGAGTGGGTGGACGCGCTCATCTCCGTCGCCGACGGCGCCGATCTCTTCATGGTCGAATGCTTCGCCTATTCCGGCAAATTGCCCGGCCATATCAGCTGGGACGTGCTCAAGCCGCGGTTGCCGGACTTGCGCGCGCGGCGGATCATGCTCACCCACATGAATCCGATCATGCTCGACCATCTCGACGAGGTCAGAGCCGCCGGCGCTCTCGTGGCCGAGGACGGCGCGGTCATCGAGCTTTGAACTCAGTCGCGCGTGCGGGCACGAGCGTTTCGGTGAGGCGCCCCGCAGTTCGAAGCGCGCGTTTACCGCTCCAACCTCGCGATGAGGCTCGACGTATCCCAGCGCCGGCCGCCCATCCTCTGCACTTCCGCGTAGAACTGGTCCACCAGCGCGCTGACCGGCAAAGTCGCGCCGCTCTTGCGCGCTTCACCCAGGCAGATGGCGAGATCCTTGCGCATCCAGTCGACCGCGAAACCGAAATCGAACTTGCCCGCCGCCATGGTCTTGTAACGGTTTTCCATCTGCCAGGACTGCGCCGCGCCCTTGGAGATGGTCTCGATCACCGCATCGACGTCAAGTCCTGCCTTTTTGGCGAAATGAATGCCTTCGGCGAGCCCCTGCACCAATCCAGCGATGCAGATCTGATTGACCATCTTGGTGAGTTGGCCCGCGCCGGCGGGGCCTAGCAGCTTGCACATGCGGGCATAAGATCCGATCACCTTCTCCGCGCGGGCATAGGGTTCGGCATCGCCGCCGCACATCACGGTGAGCACGCCGTTCTCGGCACCGGCCTGACCGCCGGAGACGGGCGCGTCGACAAAGCCGAAGCCGCGCTGCTTGGCGTGCGCGTAAAGCTCGCGTGCGATCTCAGCCGACGCGGTGGTGTGGTCGACGAACACGGCGTCCTTCTTCACCCCGTGGAAAGCGCCGTTGGGCCCGAGCGTCACCTCGCGCAGGTCGTTGTCGTTGCCGACGCAGGACATGACGAAGTCCTGGCCCTCGGCCGCCGCTTTGGGCGTGGGCGCGCTGCGCCCGCCGTATTGCGCCACCCATTTCTCCGCCTTCGCCGCGGTGCGGTTATACACGGTGACGTCATGGCCGCCTTTGTTCTTGAGGTGCCCCGCCATAGGGTACCCCATGACGCCGAGACCGAGAAAAGCCACCTTCGCCATACTGTCCTCCCTCGAGCACTGCCATGCGACCGCGCGAATACCTATATCCCGGAGTGATTGCGACGGCGCGGCCCTCACGTCAACCGTCATCACGTTGACCAGACCGGCGCGTCTCTTATGGTGTGTTGGTTCGGGATGATCCGGTGGAGAACGGTGCGATGGCGGTGACCAGGGAGCAGGTGCTCGCAGCCCTTGAAGGCGTCGTGAGCCCCCAAGGCATCCCGCTGCCTACGACCGGCACGCTTTCGGAGGTGGTCGCCGGCGACGGCAAGGTGTTCTTTTCCATCACGGTCGACGCTGCCGATGTCAAAGCCTGGGAGCCTGTGCGCAAGCGCGCGGAAGAAATCGTGCGCGCATTGCCGGACGTGCGATCGGCCCTCGTCGCATTGACGGCAGAGCGCAAAGCCGGCGCGCCGTCAGCTCGTCCACCGCCGCAGAGCGCGAGACCGGCGCCCTCGCGCGGCGAATCGATACAAGGCGTGCCGGGCGTCGACGCGATCATCGCCGTCGCTTCGGGCAAGGGCGGGGTGGGGAAGTCGACCACGGCGGTCAATCTCGCGCTCGGCCTAAGCGCGCTCGGCCTCAAGGTCGGGATCCTCGACGCCGACATCTACGGTCCGTCCCTGCCCAAGCTGCTCGCGATCACGGAGCGGCCGCAGACCATCGGCGGTACGCGCCTCAAGCCGATCACGCGCTACGGGCTCACCGTCATGTCGATTGGCTTCCTCATCGACGAGGAGACGCCGATGATCTGGCGCGGGCCAATGGTCATCTCGGCGCTCACCCAGATGCTGCGCGAGGTCGAGTGGGGCACGCTCGACGTGATGGTGGTCGATATGCCGCCCGGCACCGGTGACGCCCAGCTCACGATGGCGCAGCAGGTGCCGCTTAGAGGCGCGGTCATCGTCTCCACGCCGCAGGATCTTGCGCTGATCGACGCCCGGCGCGGCGTGTCCATGTTCAAACGGGTGAACGTGCCGGTACTCGGTGTGGTCGAGAACATGAGCTATTTCCTCTGCCCGCACTGCGGCACGCGGTCTGATATTTTCGGTCATGGTGGCGCACGGCGCGAGGCGGAACGTCTCGGCGTCCCGTTCCTCGGCGAGATACCGTTGCATATGACGATCCGCGAAAAATCCGACGCCGGCCTTCCGGTGGTTGCGACCGAACCCGACGGTCCGCATGCGCAAATCTATCGCGACATCGCGGGCAAAGTGCGCGAGCAACTTAAGGGCGCAAGCGCCGGGCGTGCGGCGCCGAAGATTGTGATCGAGGCTTAAGCGGATATTCGACCCCGCGTTCGACTTCTATTCCGGCGCCCAGGAGCCGGCGAGACGGTGGAAATCCGCTTTCCCGTCGCGGGCTCCTTTCTCGTGTTCTGCGGCATCCATCCCAAGATGGAGCTTTACGTCGACGTCGCACGCTAGCTGACCAGTGTGTCGCGGGCCTTCCCCCTTGCTCGGTCGCGGCGGGGGGACTATCTAGCCGCGAACTTGCGGACCGCCGGGGCTGCAAATCCGAGCATCACCCCGGAGCCGAAATGCATTTCGGCACCAGGGGCCCGTGAATCAGGAGGAACACGTCCATGAAACGCCGCGAATTTCTCAAGGTTGGGGCCGCCGGAATGGCCGCATCGGCGCTGGCTGCGCCTGCCGTTGCGCAATCGATGCCGGAGGTCAAATGGCGGTTGACGGCAAGCTGGCCGAAGTCGCTCGACACCATCTACGGCGCTTGCGAGACCTTCGCCAAGGCGGTCGCCGAGGCGACCGACAACAGGTTTCAGGTTCAGCCCTTTGCCGCGGGCGAGATCGTGCCTGCGTTGCAGGTTCTCGACGCGGTTCAAAACGGCACCGTCGAGATGGGCCATTCGGCCATGTATTACTATATCGGCAAGGACCCGACCTGGGCGTTGTTCTGCGCCGTCCCGTTCGGCCTCAACGGCCGACAGCAGAATGCCTGGTTCTACGACGGCGACGGCACGAAGCTGATGGACGAATTTGGCAAGAAGTCCAATGTCTACCCCCTGGTCGGCGGCAATACCGGTGCGCAGATGGGCGGCTGGTTTCGCAAAGAGATCAAGACGGTCGACGATCTCAAAGGCCTCAAGTTCCGCATCGGCGGCTGGGCCGGCAAAACGCTGCAGAAGCTCGGCGTCGTACCCCAGCAGATTGCCGGCGGCGATATATATCCGGCATTGGAGAAAGGCACCATTGATGCGGCCGAGTGGGTCGGTCCTTACGACGATGAGAAGCTCGGCTTCCATAAGGTCGCGCCCTACTATTATTACCCCGGTTGGTGGGAGGGCGGCACCGCGCTGCACTTCCTGATCAATCAGGCAAAATGGAACGAATTGCCGAAGAATTATCAGGCGATCGTCATCGCAGCTGCGGGTTTCGCCAACGTTGAAATGACGGGCAGGTACGACGCGCGCAACCCAGCTGCCTTGAAGCGTCTCATTGCGGCCGGCACGCAGTTGCGTCCGTTCCCGCAGCCGGTCATGGAGGCATGTTTGAAGGCGTCGAACGAAGTCAATGCCGAGACTGCGGCGACGAACGCCGACTACAAAAAGGTCCTGGATTCGATGCAGGCATTCCGCAATGACGAGGTTCTATGGTGGCAAGTCGCGGAATATACCTACGACGGCTTCATGATCCGAACCCGAACACGAACGTAAGGAGAGCGGCCCTGCGAGCGGCGGCAGCTCGCCTCGCGGGCGCCGCCTTTGCCAAAGCGAGTGGCCGAGTTGCTTGACGGTCGGCGATCAATACCGACGTTTCCGGCTTGAGCGAAGATGATCTAACATGCTTGGCGCGGGCTGGGCCGATGGACAAGGCCAGGGAGGAACCATGAAACGTCGTCAATTCCTGCGGGCAGCCGGCTTGGCCGCCGCCACCGCCGCGACCGCAGTCGCCAAGCCCGCCATCGCCCAGTCCATGCCGGAGCTCAAGTGGCGGCTCACCTCGAGCTACCCGAAATCGCTCGACACCATCTATGGCGCGTCGGAAGCCTTCGCCAAGGCGGTCGCCGAGGCGAGCGATAACAAATTCCAGATTCAGGTTTTTGCCGCGGGCGAGATCGTGCCGGGCCTGCAGGCCGCCGACGCCGTGCAGAACGGCACGGTCGAGATGTGCCACACCGCGTCCTATTATTATTTCGGCAAGGATCCCACTTTCGCCTTCGGCACCGCCGTGCCGTTCGGTCTCAACAGCCGCATGCAAACCGCGTGGATGTATTTCGGCGGCGGCATGGAGCTGATGAACGACTTCTACAAGAGGTTCAATATCTACGGCATTCCGGCGGGCAATACCGGCGCCCAGATGGGAGGCTGGTTCCGCAAGGAGATCAAGGAGGTCTCCGATCTCAACGGCCTCAAAATGCGGATCGGCGGCTTTGCCGGGCACGTCATTTCGAAGCTCGGCGTGGTGCCGCAGCAGATCGCCGGCGGCGACATCTATCCGGCGCTGGAGAAGGGCACGCTCGACGCCTGCGAGTGGGTCGGTCCCTACGATGACGAGAAGCTGGGCTTCCAGAAAGTGGCCCAGTACTACTACTACCCCGGCTGGTGGGAAGGCGGGCCCATGCTGCACAATTTCATCAATCTCGATAAGTGGAACGCGCTGCCGCCGGCCTACAAGTCGCTGATGCGGACCGCGTCCTCGATGGCGAACGAGTGGATGCAGGCAAAGTATGACGCCGCCAATCCTGCGGCGCTCAAGCGACTGGTGGCGGGCGGGGCGCAGCTGCGGCCGTTCACGCAACCGATCATGGATGCCTCGCTGCGAGCGGCGCTCGATCTCTACGCCGAAGTGTCCAAAAGCAATGCCGACTTCAAGAAGGTCTGGGAGGCGATGCTTGCCTTCCGCAACGATCAATATTTGTGGTGGCAGGTCGCCGAGCTGACCTACGACACCTATCTCGTTCGCAATCGTACCCGCACCTGAGCTGCCGTCGAGCGGACGATCATTCCTCGGCGTCGTGGAGGCCCCGGGATTTTCAGCGAATGCGCGATAGTGCTGGAGATGGCGCTATACGTTTCGTTTCCGCCCGTCTATACATATTGAATTCTTGCGCCGGTGTCCGGCGTCGAAAAAACTCAATAACAGACAGGGAGGAGCACAATGAAACGACGGGAATTTCTCAAAGCGGCGGGCGTCGGGATCGCGACGTCCACGATCGCGGCGCCGGCCATCGCGCAATCAATGCCGGAGTTGAGATGGCGGTTGACGGCGAGTTGGCCGAAGTCGCTCGACACGCTCTATGGCGGATGCGAATACTTCGCCAAGCGCATCGCCGAGATCACCGACAATAGGTTCCAGATCCAGGTATTTGCCGCGGGCGAGATCGTGCCGGGGCTGCAGGTGTTGGACGCCGTGCAGAACGGCACGGTCGAGATGGGCAATACTGCCCTCTATTACTATTGGGGCAAGGACCCGGCCTTCACCTTCGGAACCGCGCTGCCGTTCGGGTTGAATGCCCGCCAGATGAACTCCTGGCTTCGCTTCGGCGGCGGGGCCGATCTTCTCAATGAGCTGTTGAAGAACTTCAACTGCACTGGGGTCGCAGCAGCCAATACCGGCGCGCAGATGGGCGGCTGGTTCCGCAAGGAGATCAAGTCGGTCGAGGACCTGAAGGGCCTGAAGATGCGCATCGGCGGGTTTGCCGGCACCATCGTCTCCAAGCTGGGGTTGGTGCCGCAGCAACTCGCCGCCGGCGACATCTATCCGGCGCTGGAGAAAGGTACGCTCGACGCCTGCGAATGGGTCGGGCCTTATGACGACGAGAAGCTCGGGTTCTACAAGGTCGCGAAGTACTATTACTATCCGGGTTGGTGGGAAGGCTGCGGCCAGGCACACAACATCATCAACCTCACCAAATGGAACGAGCTGCCGAAGAGTTATCAGTCGGCGATGCTGACCGCCTCCGGCGATGCATGGGAGTGGGTCATCGGCAAGTACGACTACGTTAATCCGGCCGCACTCAAACGGCTGTTGTCGCAAGGCGTGCAACTGCGTGGGTTCCCGCAGGATGTGATGGAAGCGTGCTACAAGGTCGCGATCGATATCTACGCGGACTTGTCGCAGACGAACCCCCACTTCAAGAAGTTGTACGACAGCCTCGTGGCGTTTCGCGGCGATTCTCTGCTTTGGCTCCAGGTCGCCGAACTCTCGTTCGACAGCTTCATGATCCGAATGCGTACGCGGACCTGACGGCGCACGGCAGGCGGCGAGTTCCGCCTGCCGATGTCACGGCCTGGATGGCGGGCCGAAGTCGAGTGGCGGCGGCATATCGGGCTGCGGGATGTCGATCTGGATCTTCGAGGGATCGATGCGAGCGCCGCGGTCGATCCAGTAGGTCACCGACCCCGGCCAGAAGATGACGATGATGACCAGAATCACTTGCAGCACCACCCAGGGAATCGCCCCCCAATAGATTTCCGAAGTCTTGATCGACGATGGTGCGATGCCGCGCAGATAGAACAGCGCGAAACCGAATGGAGGGTGCATGAAGCTCGTCTGGATATTGGCGCAGATCAGCACGCCGAACCAGATGAGATCGATGCCCAGCTTGTCGGCCACGGGCGCCAAGAGCGGGATAATGATGAAGGCGATCTCGAAGAAATCGAGGAAGAATGCAATCACAAAAATGAACACATTGACGAAGACCAGGAAACCGATCTGCCCGCCAGGCAGGGAGGTCAACAGGTGTTCGATCCATTCCTTTCCACCTACGCCCTGAAATACCAGACTGAAGGTGCGCGCGCCGATCAGGATGTAGACGACCATCGCAGTGATGCGCATGGTCGTCGACATCCCCTGATACAGAAGCGACCAAGTGAGCGTGCCGTAGGAGGCGGCAAGCGCGATCGCGCCGACCACGCCCATCGCTCCTGCCTCGGTCGGCGTGGCCAGCCCCATGAAAATGGTCCCCAGCACCAGGAAGATCAGCCCAAGCGAGGGGATGATGCCACGCAGGCATTTTTTCCACAGCGCCCAACCCTTGAGGGTGCGAGCTTCGAGCGGCAGAGCCGGTACGTCCTTCGGCCTGAGAAAACTGACGATGAGCACCCAGACGCAAAACAACGCGAGCTGAATGATGCTCGGACCGATGGCGCCGGCATACATGTCGCCGACCGAGCGGCCGAGTTGATCGGCAAGCACGACCAGAACGAGCGAGGGCGGAATGAGCTGGGTGATCGTGCCGGACGCCGCGATCACGCCCATCGTATGCCGCGTCGAATAGCCGTATTTCAACATCGGCGTCATCGCGATCACGCCCATGGCGATGACCGAAGCGGCGACCGTGCCGGTAATTGCGCCAAGAATGGCGCCGACGAATATCACCGCGTAGGACAAGCCCCCGCGCACCGGACCGAACAATTGTCCGATCGAATCGAGCAGATCCTCGGCCAGTCCGCAGCGCTCGAGGATGGCGCCCATGAAGGTGAAGAACGGGATCGCGAGCAACAGGTCGTTGGAGACGATGCCGAACAGTTGGTAGGTGAGATTGCCGAGGAAGTCAGGGCGGATGAGACCAAGCTCGATGCCGATGAAGCCGAAGAACAGGCCGGTCGCCGCCAGCGAGAATGCCGCCGGATAACCGATCAGCATGAAAAGCACCATGCCCCCGAACATCAGGGGCGCCATGTTCTCCCGCACGAAATGAATCATTGCAGCGGCTTCTCGTACTCGAACTGCAGCCGATGGTGATGGATGAGCGCCTCGACGCGCTTAATGAGTTCGGAGACGCCCTGCAGCGCCATGAGCGTGAAGCCGACGGGAAGGATGAGCTTGACCGGCCAGCGAATGAGGCCGCCGGCGTTCGACGAGGTTTCGTCGATGCGCCAGGATTCCACGAACCACGGCCACGTGAAGTAGACGAGGATCACGCAGATCGGCAGGAGAAAGAGCAGGCAACCGATGATATCGATCCAGATGCGCGCCCGTTCGGAAAGTGCCGAGTAGATCAAGTCGACGCGCACGTGCTCGTTGACCTTGAGCGTATAAGGACCGCCCAGCAGCACCATGCCCGCGAACATGTACCACTGCACTTCAAGCCAGGCGTTGGAGCTTGCGCTGAATAGATAACGGCTGGCTGCGTTGCCGGCGCTGATCAGGCAGGCAAAGAGCACGAGCCAATTGGCGACCTCGCCGAACCGGTCATTCACATAATCGATGGCCCGGCTCAGCTTGAGCAAACCCTCCACACGCCGTCCCCTCCTGCCGTGGTCCCGTGAGGCGGGACCGTGTCGTTGCCCAGTTTGTCACCCCTGAGCTTTGGCCCGGCCGCGATGGCGCCGAGGCCGAGGAACCTTCCTAGACCCCCACGCGGACGTCAATTGGAAAAACGGAGGAGGGTGGACGGACGACGGCAGTCCGTCCTGCCTCTTTGTCGTCGGGTGGCCGATTAACCCCCGGTCACGCTCATGTGGCGCGCCAGCGCCGGCCGCTGATGGCGCCGGTCGATGATGAAATCGTGCCCCTTGGGCTTGCGCGAGATCGCTTCGGCAATCGCCGCATCGAGCAAATCGTTGCCTTCGGACGCCCGCAGCGGCGTGCGCAGATCGCCAGCGTCTTCCTGACCGAGACACATGTAGAGGGTTCCGGTGCACGTCACCCGAACGCGGTTGCAGGATTCGCAGAAATTGTGGGTCAGCGGCGTAATGAGGCCGAGGCGGCCGCCGGTCTCGGCGACGTCGACGTAGCGCGCAGGCCCGCCGCTGCGATAGTCGATATCCTCGAGCGTGAAGCGTTCGGCCAAGCGTGCGCGCACGATCGACAACGGAAGGTATTGATCGAGGCGGCCTTCGCCGACGTCGCCAAGCGGCATCACCTCGATGAGAGTGAGCTCCATGCCGCGTCCGTGCGCCCATTCGAGCAGCGCTGGGAACTCGTCCTCGTTCACGCCCTTGAGGGCAACCGCATTGATCTTGACCTTGAGTCCGGCCGCCTGCGCGGCATCGATGCCGCCTAAAACCTGGTCCAGTTCTCCCCAGCGGGTGATGGCGCGGAACTTGTCGGGGTCGAGCGTGTCGAGCGAGACGTTGACGCGCCGCACGCCGTGGCCGGAGAGATCGCGGGCATATTTGGCCAGCTGCGACCCATTGGTGGTCAGCGTGAGCTCGTCGAGCGCGCCGGTCGAGAGATGGCGCGCGAGCGAGGCGACGAGCGTCATGATCCCGCGCCGCACCAGCGGTTCGCCGCCGGTGAGCCGCAGCTTTCTGACCCCGCGCGCGATGAATGCGCTGCACAGCCGGTCGAGCTCTTCGAGCGAGAGCAGGTCGCCCTTCGGCAGGAATGTCATGTTTTCCGACATGCAATAGACGCAGCGAAAGTCGCAACGATCGGTCACCGAGACGCGCAGATAGGTGATCGCCCGCCCGAACGGGTCGACCAGCGCGGGAAGCGCTGCTTTGCGATCGAAGGCGAGATTTTGCGCGACGTGCGTCATTACGGGCCTGGCGCTGCTCGCCGCCCGGCACACCGCGGCTGAATAAGGTGTTCCCGGGCAGCGACAAAAAGGCGGTGTTGCCGCCATTGCATGTGGGAATTCTGACCGAGATCGGCCAGAGCGTCCAGCGCTCGGATGCCGCTATTGGGGCGAGATTACCGCGACGGCCAGGGATAGTTGGTCGCCGATGGTGCCGCCTCCGTCGGGGCCGAAGGCGCGGGGGCAAGCGCTGGCGCTGGGGCCGGCGCCGGCGCAGACGTAGGCGGAGGCGGAGACGCTGCCGAGGCCATGGGGGGCGGTGCCGCCGGACGGGCGGCGGCCGCGATGGGCTTCTTTTTCTTCGCAACCAGCTTTTTCGCCGGTGCCGCCGGCCGCAGATCCACGCGAACCGGGTTGGGCGCGAGCCGCGGCCCAGCGGCGGCGCCGTCCGCCTCCGGACGCACCGACACGGTCTGCGGCTGATAACCGCTGAGCGCAAGCGTCACCGAGAACTCGCTACCGGGCTGGACCGAAAGCTTACAGGGCGTGCGACAGCTCTCGCCCAACGAGGTTTTCGCTTCCGCCCCCGGCGGCTCAGACTCGATGGCCAGCGTCTCGGGCTGCGGCGTCGACTTCAGGAAGTCCAGGCTGGGCATCGTTGCGGAACATGCGGTCAGCATGAAGCCACACGCCATGACGGCAATGACTCGGCTCATGATCGGATCCCCACCACCTGGGCGGCATAGGGCCGCCTCTCCCCCACAACGCGGCCATAGAGGCGCGCCCGCGCCCGCGCAACCTGGGGTTCGTCACCCCGTTTGCTACGGTTACCCTGCTAAAGGCCCCCTAAGTGTGGCGCCGATAAGGTAAAATACGATTAACGTCGTTCGGCCGCAGTAGGGTTCCCCGCGCGCAGCAGGTCGAATACCGCGCTCGGTAGCTCGGCGAGGGCGCTGATGACCCGATCGGGCCCCAATTCGCTCACCGGGGTTTCGGCGTAGCCGTAGTCGACGGCAACGACAGGAACTCCCGCCGCGCGGGCCGTCGCAATGTCGCTGATCGAATCCCCGACCATCACGGCATGACCAGGCTCGCCATCGGCGCGCGCGATCGTCCGCCGCAGCAAATCCGGGTGGGGTTTTTGCAACCCAAACGTGTCCGCCCCGCAAATGGCGGCGAAGCGATTGGACAGGCCAAGCGCGTCAAGGAGCCGCACCGAGAGCCATTCGAGTTTGTTGGTGCAGACCGCAAAACGGCAGCCGCCGGCGGCGAGTTCGTCGAGCGCTGCTTCGAGGCCGGGGAACGCTCGCGAGCGGTCGGCGATATGCGCGGCGTAGTGGTCGATGAAGCCTTTGACGAGCCCATCGACTGCGGGCGTGTCGAGCTTGCGGCCTTGCGCTGCCAGGGAGCGTTCGATCATCGATCGTGCGCCGCCGCCGACCAACTTGCGCGCCGTATCGTAGGCGACCGGCGGCAGACCTTCGCGAGCGAAGATGATGTTGAGCGTGTCGGCGAGATCGGGCGCGCTGTCGACCAGCGTGCCGTCGAGATCGAAAACGACGGTCGGAACAACCATCATCCGCGATCGCTACCGGGTGATGCGCGCCATGGCAAGGCTCGGTTTGATGCGCGTTCGATGGCGAATGGACTATGCTCTCGCGCTGAAGGGGGCTAGATAGACGCCGTCCTGCTCCGATGCCGAGCCAATTGTCTCGATTGCGATGGATGTCGATGCTCAAAAACGTGCCGCCGCCGCCCGCGCCCTCGAATTCGTGCGTCCGGGCATGCGGCTTGGCCTGGGCAGCGGGTCGACCGCCAAGCATTTTGTCGAGCTTCTGGCCGAGCGGGTCCGCACTGGCCTCGACGTGATCGGTGTGCCCACATCGGAAGCGACCCGCAGCGACGCCGAGCGGCTGGGCGTGCCGCTCACCAACCTGGACGAGACGCCGCAGCTTGATCTTACCGTCGACGGCGCCGACGAAATCGCGCACGATCTGAGCGTGATCAAGGGCGGCGGCGGCGCGCTGCTGCATGAAAAGATCGTCGCCTCGGCCTCCGCGCGCATGATCGTGATCGCCGATGAATCGAAGTGGGTGTCCGCGCTCGGCCGCTTCCCGCTGCCGGTCGAGGTGGTGCCGTTCGGATTGGGCGCGACGCGGCGCGCGATCGAGGCCGCGGCCGCGGCTGTCGGTTGCGCCGGGCCGGCCCTGCTGCGGCGCGCCAAGGATGGCCACGCTTTCGTCACGGACAGCGGGCACTGGATTCTCGATGCCGCATTCGAGCGGATCGCCGATCCGAAATCGCTCGCCGAACGTCTCGACGGTATTACAGGCGTGGTCGAGCACGGCTTGTTCATTGGGCTCGCGCACGCGGCCGTGCTTGCCGGCTCGAGCGGCGTACGCGTCGTCGAGCGGCGTTGAGCCCGTATCGTCCGAAGAGGAGGTCTTGATGTTTGCTTCCCTAACCCTCAGGGCGCCTTGCGCCGTAACGCTAGCGCTGGGGCTCGCTGTCGCCCTGGGCATCGGCGCCGCCGATGCGCAACAACAGCCCTCGGCGAGCGCGATCGCGGCCGCCAAGGAAGTAATCACCGCCAAGGGCGCCGCCGCGCTCTACAGCCCCTTGGTTTCGGGCGTCATCGAGAGGACCAAGAGCATCTTTCTGCAAACCAATCCGATGCTCGGCAAGGATTTGAATGAAGTCGCGGCCAAACTCCACGCGGAATACGCCACCCGCAGCGCGGAGATCGTGAACGACGTCGCCAAGCTCTATGCCTCGCGGTTCACGGAGCAGGAACTCAAGGACATACTCGCCTTCTACAAGTCGCCGCTCGGCCGCAAGTTGATCGTGGAGGAGCCTGCCATCCTCGATCAGAGCATGAAAAATGCGCAGGTTTGGGCCGAAAACCTATCGCAAGAAGTCATCGCCAAAATGCGCACCGAAATGAAAAAACGAGGTCACGACATCTAAATGCGCTGCCCGCTGACGGCTTGGATGCGACCATATGGCCGAGCATGACGTCGATCTCCTAGTGATCGGAGCAGGCTCGGGCGGCGTGCGCGCCGCGCGGATCGCTGCCGGTTATGGCGCGAGCGTCATGGTGGCCGAGGAGTATCGTGTCGGCGGCACCTGCGTGATCCGCGGCTGCATTCCCAAAAAGCTGCTCGTCTACGCCTCGCGCTTTGCGGACGAGTTCGAGGACGCGGCGGGTTACGGTTGGACGCTGGGCGAGCCGGTCTTCGACTGGTCGAGTCTCGTCGCCAACAAGGACCGGGAAATCGCGCGCCTTGAGCTCGCCTACACCACGACGCTCGAACGCGCGGGCGTCAAGATCGTGAAAAGCCGCGCCGTGTTGGAGGATGCGCATAGCGTGCGTCTCCTCGCGACCGGCGAAAAAATCCGGCCGCGGCACATCCTCATCGCCACCGGCGCCGCGCCATGGTTTGGTCCGGAGACCCCGGGAATCGAACACGTCATCTCCTCGAACGAGGCGTTTCATCTCGAAGAATTGCCCGCGCGCATCCTGATCCAGGGCGGCAGCTATATCGCCGTCGAGTTCGCCAGCATTTTCAACGGGCTTGGGTCCGAGGTGACGCTGGTCTACCGCGGGGAAAATATTCTGCGCGGTTTCGACGACGATCTGCGCGCCCATCTGCATGCGGAGATGACGAAGCGAGGGGTGAGAATCCTCTGCGGTCGGACGGTGCGCGCCGTGCAATGCACGCAAGACACTTTCACCGCGCGGCTATCCGACGACAGCTCGGTTGAAGTCGACAAAGTGATGTTCGCGCTCGGGCGCTGGCCGAATGTCGGCAACCTCGGTCTCGACGCGGCGGGCGTGCGCTTCACGCCCAATCGTGGCATCGCGGTCGATCCCCTGTCGCAGACGTCGGTGCCGCACATCCATGCGATCGGCGATGTCACCAACCGCGTCAACCTGACGCCGGTCGCGATCCGCGAGGGCCATGCCTTCGCCGACACCGTATTCGGGGGCAGGCCGACGGCGGTCGACCACACCAACGTGCCGACCGCCGTTTTCTCCGAGCCCGAAGTCGGCACGGTGGGCCTGACCGAGGCGCAGGCCTGCGAGCGGCTAGCGAAGGTCGACGTCTACAAGACGTCGTTCCGCCCGCTCAAGATGACCCTTGCGGGGCGCGATACGCGCGCGTTCTTCAAGCTCGTCGTCGACGGCGAGAGCGATCAGCTCGTCGGTTGCCACATCGTGGGGCCCGACGCGAGCGAGATGATCCAGCTCGTCGCGGTCGCGCTGAAGATGAAGGCGACCAAGGCCGATATCGACGCCGTCATGGCGGTGCATCCGACCGCCGCCGAGGAGCTCGTCACGCTGCGGGAAAAGGCGCTGAGCCATCGCCGCGAGGCGGCCGAATAGCGCGGGCCTCTCGATCTGCGCTGCGGCCTGCTGCGCGCAATTGCATCTGGCTTGCGCCGCCGGCCCTCGTGTATAAGGTCCCGGAACTGGAAAATCTCGCCCGTACCGGGGCTTAAGCGTAGCGGAGGGCCCTCATGCCCGAGCGTTGGACGCGCGACAGTTGGCGCAGCAAGCCGATCGCCCAGATGCCCGAATATCCCGATAAGGCGGCGCTCGCCACGGTCGAGCGGAGGCTTGCGACGTTTCCGCCACTCGTGTTTGCAGGGGAAGCGCGCAGCCTGAAAAAGGCCCTTGGCCGCGTCGCGGCGGGAGAGGGTTTTCTGCTGCAAGGCGGTGATTGCGCCGAAGCGTTTACCGAGCATAGCGCCAACAACGCTAGCGCCAACAACATCCGCGACTTCCTGCGCGTCTTCTTGCAGATGGCGGTGGTGCTTACCTATGCCGCCGCGTTGCCGGTGGTGAAGGTCGGCCGCATCGCCGGCCAGTTCGCGAAGCCGCGCACGTCGCCGATGGAAATAAGGAGCGGCAAGGAACTGCCGAGCTACCGCGGCGACATCATCAACGGTGTCGACTTCGATGAGGCGTCGCGGCGGCCCGACCCCGAGCGTCAAATCGAAGCCTTTCGCCACTCGGCCGCGACGCTCAATCTGTTGCGCGCGTTCGTGCAGGGCGGCTATGCCAATCTCGCCAATGTGCGGCAGTGGACGCTCGGCTTCGTCAAGGACTCGCCGCAGTCCCACCATTACGAGGAGCTCGCCGACCGCATCTCCGAGGCGCTCGGTTTCATGCAGGCCTGCGGGCTCGATCTCGAGAGCCATCCCGAACTCAAGAGCACCGACTTCTACACCAGTCACGAGGCGCTGCTGCTCGGCTACGAGCAGGCGATGACGCGCGAAGATTCCACGCATCCCGGCACGTTCTGCTGCACGTCGGCGCACATGTTGTGGATCGGCGACCGCACCCGACAGCCCGATCACGCGCATGTCGAGTTCTGCCGCGGCATCATGAATCCGCTGGGACTCAAATGCGGCCCGTCGAGCAAGGTCGACGAGATGCTGCGGCTGATCGATATCCTCAATCCGGAAAACGAGCCGGGCCGGCTCACGCTGATCGTGCGGCTGGGTTCGGAGAAGGTCGGCGATCAGCTTCCGGCCATGATCCGCGCGGTGAAGCGCGAAGGCAAGGTTGTGCTGTGGTCGTGCGACCCCATGCACGGCAACACCATCACCTCGGAAACCGGCTACAAGACGCGGCCGTTCGATCGCATCCTGTCGGAAGTGAAGACCTTCTTTGCGATTCACCGCGCTGAAGGGACGCACGGTGGCGGCGTGCACCTGGAGATGACCGGCCAGAACGTGGCCGAGTGCACGGGCGGTGCGCGCATGATCACCGACGCCGACTTCAAGGACCGCTACCACACTGTCTGCGACCCGCGGCTCAACGCCGAGCAGTCGATCGACCTTGCGTTTCTGCTCGCCGATCTGCTCAAGGCGGAGCGCACCGCCAGGGCGCGGCCGCTGCCTGCCGCCGCCGGGCTCTGATCGCGAGCGTGATCCGCCGACGTGACTGGGCAAAGGGAGGTTTTTGCCCAGTCGTTTGTTATGATGATCGGAATGCGGGCGGGTGCGCGGCGCGTTCGCAGGCTACAAGGATCCGCGCAACGGGAGGTTCTGATGCATCGCCATATGGGTGGGCTGGGCGCGCTTTCGCTCGCCGTGTTGATGTCCCTACCGTCGGGAGCCAGCGGCGAGCTTGCGCTTTCCGCCAATGACGGGAAAGCCGTTCTCGTCGACGGCGTAAATGCGGTGCCCGCCAATCCGCCGGCGGATTCCGTCACGGTCATCGATCTCAATGCGACGCCGCCCAAGGTCATCGCCGAGATCCCGGCCCCGACCAGCGTTATCGGCCCACCGTCGAGCGTGGCGATTGCGCGCGACGAGAGTTTCGCGCTCGTCACCGGGGCATCCAAGATCGATCCGACCGATCCGAAGAAAACGGTCCCCGACGACAAGCTTACGGTGATCGATCTCAAGGCCTCGCCGCCCAAGGTCTCGGCGCAGTTGCAGGCGGGGCAGGGCGCCGCGGGCGTGTCGATCAATCGCGCTGGAACGCTCGCGCTGGTCGCCAACCGGTCGGAGGGAACGGTCTCCGTCTTTTCCATCGCCGGCAATACGCTCACGCCGGTCGGCAAGGTCAATTTGGGCGATGACAAAGCGGGCCCGAGCCATGTCGCCATTACACCGGACGGCAAGACGGCGCTGGTGACCCGCGACGGCGACAACAAGATTTCAGTGCTGTCGATCGACGGCACCAAGGTCGAGCACACCAGACGCGATATTTCGGCGGGGCTGCGGCCCTACGGGCTTGTTATCGATCCCAACGGCAAGGTCGCGGTGGCGGCGAATATCGGGACGGGGAGTGGCGATGCCGATACCGTGAGCGTGATCGATATCGAGGCGAAACCGCCGCGCGTCGTTCATACCGTTACCGTCGGTCAAACGCCGGAAGGGATTGCGCTGTCTCCCGACGGTGCCTTTCTCGCCGTGGGCGTGATGAACGGATCCAACAAGCCGAAGAACAGCCCGTTCTTCAACGACTACGGCTTGGTGAAGGTGATGAGTCTCAAAGGCAACGAGCTGGTGCCGCTGACCGAGGCCAAGGTCGGGCACTGGTGTCAGGGTCTCGCTTGGAGCAAGGGCAACCGCACCCTTCTGGTCCAGTGTATGGTCGAGAAGGAGATCATGGTGTTCAGCTTCGACGGCAAAGAGCTCAAGCCCGCCGGATCGATCAAGTTCAATGCGGGCCCGGCCGGCATCCGGACTGCAGAGCCGTGAGCAGCGAGCAGGAGCCCGGCCAAGCACATCCTCGCCGCGGCGCGCCATCGCGCCGCGGCGCGAGCAAGCTGGATTTGGCCCGGGATGGCGATAGATTGCGCGAGGACACGATCGTTGCGCCGGGTCGCTATTCATCGCACTCCATGGAACGGTTGCTGCGCGCCGCCATCAATACCTGGCATGGCCTCCTCGCTGCGGCGCGCAGCGAGGAGGCTTTTCGCCAGGAATTGATAGCCCTCGTTGTGGCGATACCGGTCGCCTTCGTGGTTGCCGAAGAGTCGTGGAAGCGCCTCGCGCTCATCGCCGTCGTTGCTTTCGTCCTCGTGGTCGAGCTGTTGAACACCGCCATCGAAAAACTGGCGGATCGCGTTAATCTCGCGGTCGATCCCCAAATCGGCCGGGTCAAGGACATGGGCTCCGCTGCGGTCGGCCTTGCGCTGCTCATCGCTGGGCTGACCTGGCTGTTGGCGCTGGCCGAGCGATTTGGGCTGATCTGACCAGACCTCGGCGCGATTGCCGGGCGCGGGCGCGACGCGCTAGACCTAAGCCATGAATGCGCGGCCCACCGACCGTTTGGCCATCGCGATCGGACAGCTCAATCCGACCGTCGGTGACATCGCCGGCAATGCCGACAAGGCACGCCGCGCGCGTGCCGAGGCGGCCCGTTCCGGCGCCGACATTGTGGCGCTTCCGGAGCTTTTCCTGTCCGGGTACCCGCCGGAGGATCTCGTGCTCAAGCCGGCGTTCCAGGCGGCCTGCCGAGCGAAGGTCGAGGAGCTTGCGCGTGAGACTGCGAGCGGCGGGCCGGCGCTGCTGATCGGCACGCCTTGGCTAGAGGAGAGCAAGGTCTACAACGCGTATTGCCTGCTCGACCGCGGCGTCATCGCCGCCGTGCGCCGGAAGGTGAACCTGCCGAACTATGGCGTGTTCGACGAACGGCGCGTCTTCGCGCCGGGGCCGCCGCCCGGTCCCGTCAACTTCCGCGGCGTACGCATCGGCATTCCGATCTGCGAAGACATCTGGACCGAATGGGGCGACTACGAAGACGTGGTCGAATGCCTCGCCGAGACCGGGGCGGAGTTGATGATCGTTCCCAATGGCTCGCCCTACTGGCGGGACAAGGAAGACGTGCGCCTCAACCTTGCGGTCGCACGCGTGACCGAGAGCGGCGTGCCGCTGATCTATATCAACCAGGTCGGCGGCCAGGACGAGCTCGTGTTCGACGGCGCCTCCTTCGGCCTGCATGCCGATCGCGCGCTCGCCTTTCAACTCCCGGCCTTTCGCGAAGTCGTCAGGACGGTCCGCTGGGAGCGCAGCGGCAATGGCTGGCGCTGCGTCGATGGTGTCATCGTCCCGGTCGAGGAGGGAGACAAGGCGGATTATTTCGCCTGCATGCTCGGACTGCGCGATTACGTGAACAAGAATGGCTTCAAGGGGGTCGTGCTCGGGCTTTCGGGCGGCGTCGATTCCGCCCTCGTGGCGGCGTTGGCGGTCGATGCCTTGGGAGCGGAGCGCGTGCGTTGCGTGATGCTGCCCTATCGCTATACGTCGCAGCAATCGCTCGACGACGCGGCGCGGGTCGCCGAGGCGCTTGGCGTCAAATACGACGTGGTGCCGATCGAGAGCGCGGTTCTGGGACTCGAAAAAGCCCTCGCGCCGGTCTTCGCAGGCCAGCCGCGCGACGTTACCGAGGAAAATCTGCAAGCGCGCGCCCGCGGCACCATGCTGATGGCAATGTCCAACAAGTTCGGCCTGATGGTGGTGACCACCGGCAATAAATCTGAAATGTCGGTCGGCTATGCCACGCTCTATGGCGACATGAACGGCGGCTTCAACCCGATCAAGGACCTCTACAAGACCGAAGTCTATCGACTGGCACGTCTGCGCAACGCCTGGAAGCCCGAGGGCGCGCTCGGGCCCAGCACGCAGGTCATTCCCGAAAACATTTTCACCCGTGCGCCCTCTGCCGAGTTGCGCGAGAACCAGACCGACCAGGACGTGCTGCCGCCCTACGACGTGCTCGACCAAATCCTCGAACGGCTGGTGGAGCGCGAAGAGCCGATCGCCAAGATCGTCGCGGACGGCTTCGACCGCGAGACAGTCGTGAAGGTCGAGCGCATGCTCAATCTCGCCGAGTACAAGCGCCGGCAAGCGGCGCCCGGGGTCAAGGTGACGTTGAAGAACTTCGGTCGCGACCGCCGCTACCCCATCGTCAACCGCTTCCGCGATCCCGGCGCGCCACTGCCCGAGCCCGACCGCTCGCTGGTGAAGAACGCGGCGGCGAAAAGCGAAGCGTACGATTTCTGAACGCTCTCCTCCCTTTTCCTTCGTCCGCAATCGGGAGGGCGAGGCACTGCGCAGCAAGAGAGGGAATGATGTACAAAGCGTCCGCGGGTGTCACCCTGCCAACCTCGATCATCGGCTCACTGCCGCGGCCGGCCTGGTACACCGCGGTGCTGGGACCGAAAAGCTTCCTCGAAGCCATGGTCAATTCGCGCTACCGCGAACAGTACGAGGATGCGGTCTCATGCTTTCTGCGGGCGCAGGAAACAGCCGGCCTCGACATCTTGACCGACGGCGACGCGCACTACGACGAGGAGGTCGGCGGCATGAGTTGGCAGGGCTACCCGCTGACCCACATGGACGGTTTTGCCGAATTGCCGCAGCCGACGGCCTACAAGATCGGTGCGGTCGCCTATCCGCGCGGGCATATCCTGCACGACTTCCTCGAAGCGCGCGTGTTCCCCAGGATCGTGGGGCCGGTCGGGCGCGGCAGGTTGCAATATACGGCGATGTGGAAGACGGCGCAGCGCATGACCAAGAAGCCGATCAAGTTCGGGACCATCCTGCCCGAACTGATCGCGGCTTCGGTCGAAGACGACTACTACAAGGATCCGGTCGAGCGCACCTGGGCGATCAGCAATGCTCTCAACGAGGAGCTCCATGAGCTCGCCGATGCCGGCTGCCCGGTCATACAGATGGAGGAGCCGCAGATTCACATGGTGCCGGCGCGCGGCAAGACGTTCGGCAAGCTCGACACGACCGACCTGGTGAAGATATTCAACAACACGGTGAAGGGTCTGCGCGGCAAGACCGAAGTGTGGTGCCACACCTGCTGGGGCAACCCGTCCCAGCAGCGCATTTTCCGCGATGTCCAGAGTTACCAGCCGACACTCGAAGCGCTCAACCAAGTCGAGGCCGACGCGCTGACGTTCGAGACCTGTTCATCCGGCCCCGGTGATTTGAAGGCAATCGGCGAGGTGATCAAGGACAAGAAGGTCGTGATCGGCGTGATCGACCATCACACCCTGCAGGTCGAGCGGCCGGACGCGATCGCCGACCTCATCCGCGAGGCGCTCAAACACATTCCGCCGGAGCGGCTGATCATTTCATCCGACTGTGGCATGGGCCGCGAGGGCATGGGCCGCCGGCACGCCACTTACAAGATGGTGGCGATGGTGCTCGGCACCAATATCGTGCGCAAGGAGCTGGGACTGCCGCAAGCGGAATGCCTTGCTGCGGATCAGCGTTATTCGCTCACGGCGACAAAGATGTAAGCAAGTTGGGGCGGGAACGATGTGAACACGGGCGAACAGTTCCAACTCAGCGACGAGGCCGCCGAGCGCTACGAGCGCTGCGCCGCCCGATATATCCTTGGCCCCTGGGCGCCGTTGCTGGTCAACGCCGCTTGCCCGGCCGCCGGCGAACGCGTGTTGGACATTGCTTGCGGGACTGGCGTCGTCGCCCGCATCGCGGCGGAGCGCGTCGGTCCCAGCGGACGCGTGATCGGTGTTGATTTGAACCCGGGAATGATCCGGGTCGCGCGATCGCTTCCTGCTCCGATCGGCGCACCGATCGAATGGCTTGAGCGCAGCGCGCTCGACCTGCGGTTGGAGGATGCGAGCTTCGATGTGGTTCTGTGTCAGCAGGGACTCCAGTTCTTTCCCGACAAGGCGCTCGCGCTGCGGGAGATGCGCCGCGTGCTCGACCACGGCGGCCGTCTTGCGCTCAGTGTGTGGAAGGGCGTCGGCGCTTATCATCATGCTGTCGGCGACGCGCTCGCTCGGTTCATATCGGCCGAATCCGCCGTCCGCTTCCGCGCGTCACGACAAGTCCCAACCGAAGAGGACCTGCGGCGCCTCGCAACGCAAGCGGGCTTCGCCGACGTGGAAGTGCGTCTCCATGAAATCAATATCCACCTGCCGCGTCTGGATGAATTCACGCTGAACCATCTGGCCGGAACGCCGGTCGCAGACGGCCTCGCTGGCGCGACGCCTGAAGCGCGGGAGAAACTTGCAGCGAGCGTCATGAAACAGCTGCGGCGCTACGCCGACGGCGACGGGGTCACCTATCCGGAAGAAGCGCGAGTGTTGACGGCTCGCGTTCTGTGAGCACGTCTAGGTGGCGAACACGCCGGGAGGACCTTCCGACATCATCGCCTGCATCACGGCGGCGGCGATCACCGCACCGGGTAGATCGTCGGTCCGACCGCGCGCACTTTGCGCTTGCCCGGTGCTTGCTCGCCCGGTGCTTGCTCGACCTTGTTCTCGGCCGCCGGCGCGGCGCCTTGCTCGGCGCTGGCGGGTGGCGGTGGCGCGCTGTTGGCGGCATCTGCGCCTTTCGGCGCCGGCCGGCCGGGATTGGCGCCGAGGTTGACCGGCTTGCCCTGCGCGTCGAAGCGCGGCTGCGACAGTTGCTTCGCCCGCTCCTCCGTCACCACGATATCGCCGCGTTCGATGGTCTGATCATCCCCTTGCCGCAGGGCTTCGGCCCAGGATTGGCCGGGTAGCCGACAGCTGCAGGCGGCATTGTACTGTTTGCGATAGCTGAACGCGGTGGGTAGATCCGAGTAGACCCTGCCGCTCACCGACATCGCGCGGGAGACATCTTCGCCGGGGTTGCGGTGGCTGTAGAGGGTCACCTCGGTGGCCGGGCACATGCGCCGGCAAAGCTGTTCGTCGTCCGCGAACTTGCCCGGCACCGTGGAGTAGGAAATCGGGAAGTAATAGCCGTCGCAGGTTCTCACGCACAGCGTCCGATAGGTGCCCGCGAGCGGGGCATTGGGAGCGGGCGCGACGGCTGCGCCGCCGAATAGGCTGTCGAAAAAGCCACCCGGCCCGCCGGTGACGTATTGACGGTATTGCGGGCCGCAATCGTTCTGCCCGAGCGCTACCAGGATGCCGCGCCGCTGCCCCTCGCGCTCGCCGCTGTTGCCCTGCAGCCGCTGGATGTCGGTCAGCGTGCGGTCGAGGTTCGCACGCATCTGCTGGATTTGGTTGTTGAGCGGGCCGCATTGCGGCGACTGTCCGCTGAACAAGGCGAAGAAGCCGCCCCCCTGGCAACCCAGGCGCTGGGATTGCTGGCCCAGGCGATCGAGCTCGGCCTGCTGCTTGGCCGCGGCGTCTTCGTAGCGCTTGATCTGGTCCGCCTTTGCAGGATCGACCCCGGCACCCCGATCGATCGCGGCGAGCTGGCTTTCGAGCCGCAGACAGGTTTGGCTGCGCGCGGCCGTGTTGGGAGCGGGGGCCGCATTGGGCGCAGGCACCGGATTGGGAGGAGGAGCGCCGAACGGAAAGGAAAACTGCGCCGCTGCGGGCACGGCGCATAGAACGAGGACGGACAGGGCGGCGCCCGGTCCGCGCAAGACTTTCGTGATCGCTGTGCCAATCATGGAGCCCGACCCGACGGTCACAGTCGCCGATGGAAGCGCCGGAATGGTGACCAAAGTGTGAAGATCCCGGGCCTGTGGGCTAGCGTTTCCATAGTACCTGCTCGGGTTACGCCCCCGCGGGTGCCGGCTCAATGGCCGACCCATCGTCCGCGAGACCTTGCCTCGAAAAGGGGATCGGCGAGTTGCATCGCCGATCCCGCCGTGAGCTCCGGCTTCACCCACTCGCACCCAACGGTCGGATACACTAGCCTCGCTGTCCGCGCTGTCTCACAACGTCTGGTCAAGCCGCGATCCTTCCACGCAAGGGGGGCGCAATGGGTGCTCTCAGCGTTTCCCAATTCGTCGACCTCATGGTCGGCGGGCTCGCGGTCGGCTGCGTGTACAGTCTGATTGCGCTTGGCTTCGCGATGATCATGCGCGCGACCAACATCATTCATTTCGCTCAGGGCGAAGTGATGATGCTGGGGTGCATGTGCGGGCTCACGTCCGTATGGTTGCTTCCGGTGCTCCCTCTGCTCGCGGTGGTGGCCGTCGGCATGGCCTCCTCCGGAATCATAGCGGTGGCGATGGAGCTTGCCGTCTACCGCACCCTGCGCCGTCGGCGCGTGCCGATCATGAACCTCATCACCGCCACGGTCGGCATGTCGATCCTGTGTATCAATGCCGCACGCATCGTATGGGGGTCCGAGCCGCTGCGCTTCCCGGAACTGTTCGCCACCACGGCCTACGAATTCGGCGGCGTGCGCGTGTCCCCGCAGTTGTTCTGGATCATGGTCATGGGCGTCGTCATCATGGCTGCGCTGCAGCTCTTCCTCAAGCACACGCGCACCGGCCTTGCCATGCAGGCCATGGCGCAGGACTCCGAGGCGGCGCAGCTCATGGGAGCAAACCTGACGCGCATGATGGCCTACACCTTTGCGATTTCCGGCATGATGGCGGGGGCAGCCGGCATCATGCTGGGCTCAATGTTCTTTGCATTCTTCGAGATGGGCTTCATCACCGGGTTGAAGGGTTTCGTCGCGGCGACGCTAGGCGGGCTCGGCAGCATCACCGGGGCGATGCTCGGAGGAGTTCTGTTCGGCTTGATCGAGACGTTCAGCACGGTGTTCCTGTCGTCGGCCTATAAAGACGGCATCGGCATGATCCTGCTGATCGCCATTCTCCTGGTCTTTCCCTCGGGCCTGGTTGGACTGTGGCAGAGGCGCAGGTGAGCGCCTCGTTCGACCCAAGCGCGCGGCGGCGTGCAGCGGTACACCCCGTCACGCTGCTGGTTGTGGCCGCGCTGATCGTGCTGCCCTGGGTCGAACCGGACAAGTTCGCGCTGCACATTTTGAGCCTGATTGCGATCGCCTCGATCGCGGCGATGGGATTGCAGGTGCTGCTCGGCTATTCCGGACAGCTTTCCATCGGCCAGGCTGCGTTCTACGGCATCGGCGCCTATACCTCCGCCCTGTTGACCGCCAGGCTGGGAGTGCCGTTTCCGCTCGCCCTCATCGGCGCGGGTGCCGCTGCCGCTACCGCCAGCCTGCTGATGGTGCCGATAACGCGGTTGACGGGGGCTTACCTCGCCGTGGCCACGCTCGGCTTCTCCATCATCGTTTTTCTGTTCATCCAGAACGAAGAATGGCTGACCGGCGGCTCCTACGGCTTTATCGGCATCCCGCGCGCGGAACTGTTCGGCTACGCGCTGCGCGACCCGATGTGGAGCTACTACCTCAACGTCGGCGTGGCGGCGATCGTCTATTTCACCTTCGCCCGCATCGAGGGTTCGCGCTTCGGGCGTGCGATCAACGCCATCCGTCAGGACGCCGATGCCGCGCGCGCCAGCGGCATTCGCGTGACACTCCTCAAGAGCGAGTGCTTCGTCATCGCCGCCTTTGTCGCCGGCCTCGCCGGTTCGCTCTATGCGCACGAGGTGCGCTACCTCGCCCCGAACGACTTCACGTTCTGGAAGTCGATTGAAATGCTCATCATGGTGGTGATCGGAGGCGTCGGCAGTCTGGCGGGCGCCATCCTCGGCGCTGCGGTGGTGGTGGGCTTGCCGGAGTATCTGCGCGCGATCGGCGACTATCGGATGCTTGTGTTCGGCGCAATCCTGATAGCGACCATGCTGTTCGGCGAAGGCGGGCTCGCCGCGCTCCTTGCAACATTGGGGCGACGCGTGGCCGCAGTGGCGATGCGTTCGGCGCCTAAGCTCCCTCCAGGCAACGAAGCAGCGCGATGAGCGCGCGCGAGGACGATGGCGCGTGGCTGCTCGAGGCGCGCAGCGTGAGCCGGCGCTTCGGCGGCCTGTTGGCCGTCGATGCCGTTGACCTCGCGGTGCGGCGCAGAAGCGTGCACGGCTTGATCGGACCCAACGGCGCCGGCAAGACCACGCTGCTCAATCTGGTTGCCGGAGTGTATCGAGTCAGCAGCGGGGCGCTGCGCTTTGGCGCGCGGGATATCACGCAGCATTCGACGGCCAAGCGCGCACGCGCTGGAATTCGTCGCACCTTTCAGAACCTCAAGCTGTTCGGCGAGATGACCGCGCTCGAGAATGTTGCGATCGGCCTGCATGCGCAGATGCGCGCCGGATTTTTCGACGCGGTCGTGTCGACGCCGCGCCACCGCCGCGAGGAGCGCAGCATCCGCGATCAATCGACGGCAGTGCTGCAATTCGTCGGTCTTGCCGGTCTTGCCCATGCCCGCGCCGGCGCGCTTGCCTATGGACACCGCCGCCTGTTGGAGATCGCGCGGGCGATAGTGGCGCGGCCGACGCTGCTGCTGCTCGATGAACCGGCCGCGGGCCTCAACGTTACCGAGGCAGCGCATGTCAGCGAGCTGATTGCGCGAATCCGCGACGACGGAACCACCGTGATCCTGGTCGAGCACCACATGGACGTGGTGATGCGCGTGTGTGACGAAATCACGGTCCTCAACTATGGCCGCAGACTCGCGCACGGCACGCCGGCGCAGATCCAGGAAGATCCGGGTGTCATTGAAGCCTATCTCGGCCGTTCCGGGGAGAACGAGAGTGCTCAAGCTTGACGGCGTGGTCGCCGCCTACGACGACGTCATCTGCCTGCACGGCGTTTCGCTGGAAGTGCGTCGCGGCGAGATCGTCACGCTGATCGGCGCCAATGGCGCGGGCAAGAGCACGACGTTGAAGACGATTTCGGGTCTGCTCACGCCGCGCGCCGGGACCATCGAGTTCGACGGACAAACGATTGCCGGTCGCAGCCCGGATGCGATCGTCGCGCTCGGACTGGTGCAGGTGCCCGAGGGCCGGCGGGTGTTTCCCGAGCTCACGGTCGAGGAGAATCTCCGCGTCGGCGCTTACCTCGTCGACCAGCGGACCAAAGTTAGCGGGACGCTGAGCGACGTGTACGATCGCTTTCCGCGCCTGGCAGAGCGGCGCAAGCAGTTCGCCGGCACGCTGTCGGGCGGCGAACAGCAGATGCTCGCCTTCGGTCGGGCCATGATGGCGCAGCCGAAGCTGCTGATGCTCGATGAGCCCTCGCTCGGTCTGGCCCCGCTCATGGTGGACGAGGTGATGCGTTCAATTCGCGTATTTCGCGAGTCCGGCGTGACTGTCTTCCTCGTCGAGCAGAATGCCAACCTGGCGTTGCGGCTCGCGGACCGTGCCTACGTCATGGAGACGGGCAAGATCACCATGAGCGGCAGCGGAGCGCAGCTTCTGGCCGACGAACGCGTACGGGCGAGCTATCTCGGCGCAAAAGCCCCCTCGCACAGGAGAGTTGCACAAACGGAGTGAGCGCATCCGCCGGACGTAGCTTTGCGCGAACAATGATGTTCGGATATCGTGCAACCGGGCGTGCACCGCTTCACCGGAGAACGATCATGACCATGAACCGACGCAAATTTATCGGCGCCGGAGCGGGCGCCGTGGCGCTCGTCGGCACGAACCCGATGGTCTGGGCGCAATCGCCGGGGTCGATCAAGATCGGCGCCTTCGGCCCGATGTCGGGCAACGCGGCGGCGCAGGGCCAGAGCCTGCGCGAAGGCGTCGAGATGGTGGTCAACCTTAAGAATGCGGGCGGCGGGGTGCTCGGCCGCCAGATCGAGCTCGTGATCGGCGACGACGCTGGCAAGCCGGAAGAGGCGGCCGTAGTCGCGCGTCGCTTCGCGACCCGCGATCAGGTCTCGCTCGCGATCGGCAGCGTGAGCAGCCCGGCGAGTCTTGCGGCTGCGCAGATCTTTCGCGAGGAGGAGGTGCCGCAGATCGTGGTGAGCGGGACCGCCCAGCGCATCACCACTCAGGGCAACGAATGGGTGTTCCGCTCCGCGGTGCCGGACCGCAAGCTCGTCGGCGACCTGGTCGACTTCATCCACGAGAAAATGCCGACGCTCAAGCGCTTCGGATTTCTCTACGTCAATGACGATTTCGGCAAGGGCGCTTTCGACGCCTTCGTCGACGCCGGCAAGAAGTACGGCATGAGCGTCACCGACGAGGAGCGCTACTCGCGCGGCGACCTCGACTTCACCGGGCAGCTGACCAGGATCCGCTCGACCAACCCCGACGGGCTCGTGGAATGGTCGCGTTACACGGAGGGCGCGCTCATCCATCGTCAGATCAAGCAGATGGGCTGGGACCTGCCGCGCTTCGGCTCCGACGGCATCGGCGCGCCCGCCTTTCTCGATCTCGCGAAGGATGCCGCCAACGGTGTCATCTATCCCACCCACTTCAGCCCCGCGACGGCCACGAAGCTTCCGGCCGCGCAGGCCTTCATCGCGTTGGTGCGCAAGACCTACAACAAGCCGCCGGACTTCGTGCACGCCGAGGCGTTCGACGCCATCAACATCGCCATCGCGGCGATCGAGCGCGCCAACAGCAGCGAGCGCACCGCCATCCGCAACGCATTGCGCCAGACCGATTATCAGAGCGTGCGCGGGCCGTTTAAGTTCGACCAGAAAGGCGATCCGACCCTGGTGACGCACATGGTGCGGATTGTCGATATCAAAGAGACGGACGCGCGCAGCTGACGGGGAGAAACGTGGCGATCACGGTGGTCAAGTCGGGCGTTCCGCGCCCGCTCGCCAACTATAACGAAGCCTTCGTTGTCGGCGATCTCGTGTTTGCCGCCGGTCAGCTGGCGAGCGACTTCAAGACCGGCGTGCCGCCGCAGGCGTCGAGGCGGCCGGCTCCTCGCTCGATCACGTGGTCAAGGCGCAAGTCTTTCTCACCGACCTCGGTGACTTCCACGGCTTCGACACGGTGTGGAAGCGCTACTTCAAGGTGCCGCCGCCGCGCACCACCATCGGCTGCACCGGCCTGCTGGTCGCCGATACGCTGGTCGAGATCGATCTCATCGGCTACGTGCCGCGCAAGCGGCTCACGCACGAGGTCATCACCTCGTCCGTTCCGCGCCCGCTCGCCAATTACAACGAGGCGTTCGTCGTTGGCGATCTCGTGTTCACCGCAGGTCAGCTGGCGAGCGACTTCAAGACCGGCGTGCCGCCGCAGGCGCGCAAGCAGGCAGGTTTTCCGTTCTACGGCTCCGACATCGAGCTGCAGACGACGTACATCGAGGCGGCCGGCTCCTCGCTCGATCACGTGGTCAAGGCGCAAGTCTTTCTCACCGACCTCGGTGACTTCCACGGCTTCGACACGGTGTGGAAGCGCTACTTCAAGGTGCCGCCGCCGCGCACCACCATCGGCTGCACGGGATTGCTGGTGAAAGACACGCTCGTGGAAATCGACCTCATCGGTTACCGGTCGGGCCGTGGTCTCGAGCACCAGGTGGTCAAGTCGGCAGCTCCCCGTCCGCTCGCCCACTACAGCGAGGGCTTCACCTTGGGCAGCCACGTGTTCGCGGCTGGTCAGATCGCCAGCGACTATCGAACCGGCGTGCCGCTGCAAGCGCGCAAACAGCCGGGCTTTCCGTTCTACGGCTCGGACATCGAGCTGCAGACGGCCTACGTTCTGGACAACCTCAAAAAAACCTTCGAGGCGGCCGGCTCCTCGCTCGACCAGGTGGTCAAGGCGCAAGTCTTTCTCACCGACCTCGCCAACTTCCACGGCTTCGACACGGTGTGGAAACGCTACTTCAAGGTGCCACCGCCGCGCACCACCATCGGCTGCACCGGCCTGCTGGTCGCCGATACGCTGGTCGAGATCGATCTCATCGGCGCGAAAAACTAGCGTTCCGATTTCGACGCCCGCGCGGCCTCGCTGCGCAAGTTCCACAGGACCCCGGTGATGATCAGCCCGGCGCCCAGAAACACGAAGACATCGAGGCGCTCGCCGTAGAGCCACCAGCCGATCACCGCGATCAGCGGGATGCGCATGAAATCGAGCGGCACCACAACGCCCGCGTCGCCCGCCCGGAAGGCGTTGGTCAGGCAGTAATGGGAGAGGAGCCCCGTGACGCCGATGCCGATCACGGCGGGGACCTGCCCTTGGTCGAGCTTGGTCACGAACAGCGGATCTGAGCCGATCAAGGCGAGCGGCAACTGGATGAGCATCATCCAGAAGACGATCGCGAAGGTGCTGTCCGTGCGCGTGAGCTTCTTCGTGGCGATCAGCGTGATGGCCAACCCAAACGCCGCCACCAAGGTCAGCAGCGCGCCCGGCTGAAACGTCGCCAAGCCGGGACGCAAGATCACGAGCACGCCGAGGAGACCGAATACGACGGCCCCGATCCGGCTCGCGGTCAGACGCTCGCCCAGGACCGGCGCGGCGAGCAGCAGCGTCCACAAAGGCGTGGTGAACTCGAGCGCAAAGACCATCGCCAACGGAATAAGCAGAAGGCTCGTCGCCCACAGATACGACGCTCCGACGTGAATGGTGTTGCGAAAGAGGTGTAGCCGAAGGTGCCGGCAGTTGATGGTCGCGCGCAGGTCGGCGCGTACGGCGGCCAAAGTGGCCATGACCATGAGGCCGAGACCGGCACGCAGCGCGAGAATCTCCATGACGCCCAGCGTGGCGGCAAGGACGCGTACCGAGACCGCCATCGCCGAGAACGCCAGCAATGCGCCGCTCATCCAGAGGACGACGCGAACGATGCTCTTGGGTGCCACGCGGGGGTCTTTCCGAGGCGTCAACGCTCAGGAATGGATCGGGGAAGGCGAGCCCTGACGTGCATCCCGTCATTCGGCGTCGGGTTGGTTCTCCGGCCGGGCCTGCTCAAAGGCGGCGAGCTTCGCGCACGCCGCATCGACCGCGACGATTTTGGGAAAGCGATCGAGCGGCACCTTCAGGCGCCGCGCGTTGGAGACCTGCGGCACCAGGCAGACGTCGGCGAGCGTGACCTCGTTGCCGAAGGCATAGGGCGCCGGGCGGAGCATCGCTTCCAATGGCTCGAAGCCCTCGAGAATCCAGTGGTGATACCAGGCGTCGATCTTGGTTTGGTCCTGGCCGAGTTCGTGCTTGAGATAGCGCAGCGGGCTCGTATTGTTGAGCGGATGGATGTCGCAGGCGATCATCTGCGCCAGCGCCCGCACCTTCGCCCGTTCGAGCGGATCGCGCGGCAGCAGCGGCGGCTTGGGATGCACCTCGTCGAGATATTCGATGATGGCGAGCGATTGAATGAGCACGTCGCCGGAATCGAGCTGCAACGCCGGCACGCGCATTTGCGGATTGACCGCGCGGTATTCCGGCTTCTTGTTGAGGCCGCCTTGTTTCAGCAGGTGGATCGGGATCATCTCGCTGCTCAGGCCCTTGAGGTTGAGCGCGATGCGCACCCGGTAAGCCGCAGACGAGCGGAAATAGGTATAAAGCTTCACGTCTCCTCCTTGCAGGGCGATGCTCGGCCGCGGCGCGATGTCAGATCTTGCCGCGTTCGATTTCGGCGACGAGCTCGGCCGAGCGTTTGGTCAATTGCTTCATGGCGCGATCGAAGGCAGGCCGATCGGCGGATGCGACCACTTCGGCGAGCTTGTTCATGAATTCGAGGGCGCTCGGGGCAAGCTCTTCGTAGACCGCGCGGCCTGCGGGCGTCAGCGATAGAAACGATTCGCGCAGATCAGCGCGATTGGCACGCCGGCTGACAAATCTGCGTTGCTCGAGCTGCGCCACCGCGCGCGAGACCTTGGTCTTGTGCATATGGGTCTGGGCGCCCACCGCCTTTCCGGTCATCACGCCGTTCTCGCCGAGGGTGACCAAGACCCGCCATTCCGGTATTCCAATACCGTAGCGGCCGTAGACGCGCGTGAGCGCCTGCGAGACCAGGCTGGACAGAACATTGAGCCGGTGGGGCAAAAAATCTTCGAGCTTGAGCAGCGGCGCATCGGAAGCCGCCGAGGCGGCCTGCGCCGCGCCGTCACGCACTGGACCGGAGTTCATCATCGACCGCGCCCCGCGGTGGAGCGGTGGGCTAGTGCTTCAACCGCTGCCGCAAACATTGGCCGAAGATCGCAAGCCGCGCAACGGAGCGCGACCAGGGGTCCCGTTGTAGGGTCTGTTACGAGGGCCGGGTTATCGGAGCTGCGGCATCGCGGCGGCAGCGCGGCGCCGCCTTAGCGCAGGCACTCGATGGCGACGAACTCGTCGCGGGCGGAGGTGCCGGTGGTCGTTGGCACCGCGCCGGCGATCTCCTCGCGCTCGATCTTGCGAAACGACGCCGCTTCCTCGTAGTCGCGGGACTTGCAATAGGCGGTGGCCACGGCCGCGCCGCAGCTCGCGCCGGTGGCGAGACAGCGGTCGACGCCGTAGCCGTCCGAATTGTTGGCGACGATGAACGTACGCTTTTCGGCCTGCGCCGCAGTGCCGCAAGCGGCAGCCGCGAGGACGAGCGCGGCGAACAAATACCGCATCCTTGACACCCCCTTCCCCGGCTTTGCCGGAGAACCCCGACGGCGACATTGCGGGCAAAAGCCTTAAGGGGCCCCTAAGCGCCAAGGCCGATCCCCGCTGCCACGACTGGTCATAACGGGCTTCGGCGGCCTTTGACTAGGACATGAAAGCCACACTCTCAGACAATCTTGCGGCGGCCGGAATCACCTTTGGGACGTGGGAACTGGGCGACATGGCCAGGCGGCGGCGGGCGGGCCCTTGACGCGCTGGGCGCGCTTGCCCATGCTCCTCAGCCATGAACGGCCTTAACCATATCTGCGGCATTTGCCGGGAGATTATTCGCTAGCGACCCACGCTGGCTGTGGCCGTCGTTTCTCCTCACCCGAGATTTCTGGACGCCCGGCCAGCGAGGCCGCGAGGCGGCGAATCCCGCGCGCGTGCGCATGTATGTGTGCGGCCCGACGGTCTACGACTTCGCCCATATCGGCAACGCGCGCCCGGTCATCGTCTTCGACGTCTTGTTCCGCCTGTTGCGCCATCTCTACGGCGCCGATCACGTCACCTACGTGCGCAACATCACCGACATCGACGACAAGATCATCGCGCGCGCCGCCGAGGAATATCCCGGCCTGCCGCTGAACGAGGCGATTCGCCGCCTGACCGAGACAACCGACCGGCAGTTTCACGAGGACGTGGCCGCGCTCGGCTGCCTGCCGCCCACGGTCGAGCCGCGCGCGACCGAGCATATCGAAGAGATGAAGACGCTGATCGAGCGTCTCGTCGCTTCGGGCCACGCCTACGTCGCCGAGGAGCACGTGCTGTTCAGCGTGCCCTCCATGCCGGACTACGGCAAGCTTTCCAAGCGCTCGCTCGACGAGTTGATCGCGGGCGCGCGCGTCGAGGTCGCGCCCTACAAGCGCGATCCCAGGGATTTCGTGCTGTGGAAGCCATCGAAGCCGGGCGAGCCGGCGTGGCCCTCGCCCTGCGGCATCGCAACGCCCGGGCGGCCGGGCTGGCACATCGAGTGCTCGGCGATGGCGTGGAAGCACTTGGGCGAGACGTTCGACATCCACGGCGGCGGCATCGATCTCGTGTTTCCGCACCACGAGAACGAAATCGCGCAAACGCGCTGCGCCTTTCACTCGCCGGTGATGGCGGATTTCTGGATGCACAACGGCTTCCTGCAGGTCGAAGGCGCGAAGATGGCGAAGTCGGAGGGTAACTTCGTGACCATCCGCGAGTTGTTGGCGGACTGGCCGGGAGAGGTATTGCGCCTCAACATGCTGCGCACACATTACCGCCAGCCCATCGACTGGACGATGGCGGGCGTGCTGGAAAGCCAGAAGGTGCTAGATCATTGGTATGACATCGTCGCCGATACGCCCATGCCAATCGGCGTCGATGCGGACGACGAAGTGGTCGGATCGCTTTGTGACGATCTAAACACACCAAGCGCGCTGACGCGGCTGCATGCGCTTGCGGGTGAAATTCGAAGCTGCGCATCGGGATTGCATCAACTGGAGCTCAAGAACAAACTGAAGGCGTCGGCTGGTTTTCTTGGACTGCTCGAGTTCACAAAAGGCAAAGCGCTCGAACATCATCCTCATCGCCGTGTCGTCGATGCAGATAAAGTGAACGCGCTCATCGATGCACGTAATGCCGCGCGCAAGGCGAAAAGTTTCAAGGAAGCCGACCGCATCCGCGACGAGCTCAAGGCGATGGGCATCGAGCTCGAGGACCACAAGGACGGGACCACGACTTGGAAGGTGAAACGATGAGCGGGCGGCGCCCTCCGAAACCCTCTCCCGCAACGGGAGAGGTTTACGCAGTTCGCCGCGCCGGCGAGGACGGTGGGCGATGACGGCGCGCGTGCAGCCGAAGCTGGCGCTGCGGCCGTTCCTGCCGGCGGACGCGCCGCTGCTGGCTGAAATCTTCCGCGCCAGCGTCGCCGAGATGACCGGTGACGATTACAGCGCGAGCCAGCAAGAGGCTTGGGCGTCGACGGCGGACGACGAAGCCGCCTTCGCGGCGCGAGTCGCGAACAATCTGACCCTGCTCGGCACGATCGATGGCTCGCCCGTCGGCTTCGCATCGCTTGCCGGCGGGGAGCGCATCGACATGCTCTACGTTCATCCCGCGGCTGCCGGGCAGGGAGTCGGTACCATGCTCATCGACGCGTTAGAGAAGCTCGCAGGCTCGCGCGGCGCCGCCCGGTTGACCGCCGACGTCAGCGACGGCGCGCAGGAGTTCTTCAAGCGTCGCGGTTTCGCGGCCAAGCAACGCAACTCTGTTCCCCTCGGCAACGAGTGGCTGGCGAACACCACCATGGAGAAGCGGCTTCCCGCCAAGGAGCGCGCGCAGTGAAAAGACCGAGCACGCCGCCCCCGCGCCTGCAGCGGCATCATGTCGTGATCGCGATCATCGCGGTCGTGGTCGCGGTCGCGCTGGTGCTGAACTATTATCTTTGGTGAGCCATGGCCCGCGAACGCCTCTATCTCTTCGACACCACGCTGCGCGACGGCGCGCAGACCAACGGCGTCGATTTCACGCTCAACGACAAGCTCGTCATCGCCCGCATGCTGGACGATCTCGGCATCGACTATGTCGAGGGCGGCTATCCGGGCGCGAACTTGACCGACACGCAGCTGTTCGCGGAGGAACGCGGGCTCAAGGCCACCTTCACCGCGTTCGGCATGGCGCGGCGACCCGGCCGTTCGACCTCGAACGATCCCGGCCTCGCGGCGCTGCTCGAGGCCAAGGCCGACGCCATCTGCTTCGTGGCGAAATCCTGGGACTACCACGTGCGCGTCGCGCTCGAGACCAGCGTGGAGGAAAACCTGGCCTCGATCCGCGACAGCGTGCGCGCGGCGGTGCGCAGCGGGCGCGAAGTGCTGCTCGATTGCGAGCATTTCTTCGACGGCTACAAGGCCAATCCGCAATTCGCTCTCGCCTGCGCCAAGGCCGCCGTCGACGAAGGCGCGCGTTGGGTGGTGCTTTGCGATACCAATGGCGGCGCGCTGCCGCACGAGGTCGAGAAGATCGTCGGCGAGGTGGTCAAGGTCATTCCCGGCGACCACGTCGGCATCCACGCCCATAACGACACCGAGCAGGCCGTGGCCAATTCGCTCGCCGCGGTGCGCGCCGGCGCGCGCCAGATCCAAGGCACGCTCAACGGGCTTGGCGAGCGCTGCGGCAACGCCAATCTCGTTTCCATTATTCCAACGCTGAAGCTCAAGGCCGAATTCGCCGAGCGCTTCGATATTGGCGTGTCGCAGGCACAACTCAAGACCCTGGCGCATGCCTCGCACACGCTCGACGAGATGCTCAACCGCGCGCCGAACCGGCACGCGCCCTATGTGGGCGAAAGCGCGTTCGCGACCAAGGCCGGCATTCACGCCTCCGCCATCGTGAAGGAGCCCGCGACCTACGAGCACGTGACGCCCGATGCGGTCGGCAATCGGCGCAAGCTGTTGGTATCGGATCAGGCCGGCAGATCGAACGTGCTCGCCGAGCTCGATCGCATCGGCCTCAAGGTCGACAAGGACGATCCCCGTATCGCCCGGCTGCTCGACGTGGTGAAGGAGCGCGAGGCGATCGGCTACGCCTACGAGGCGGCGGACGCCTCCTTCGAGCTCCTGGCGCGACGCGTGCTCGGCAAGGTGCCGAGCTATTTCGACGTCGAGAAGTTCGACGTCAACATCGAGCAGCGCGACAATGCGCTCGGTGAGCGCGTCACGGTGTCGTTGGCGGTGGTCAAGGTGAAGGTCGACGGCGAAAGGCTGATCTCGGCGGCGGAAGGCAACGGGCCCGTCAACGCGCTCGATCTTGCGCTGCGCAAGGACCTCGGCAAGTATCAGAGCTATATCAGCGGGCTCGAGCTGACCGACTACCGCGTGCGCATTCTCAATGGCGGCACCGAGGCGGTGACGCGCGTCCTGATCGAGAGCCAGGACGAGACCGGAGAGCGCTGGACCACGGTCGGCGTCTCGTCCAACATCATCGACGCCTCGTTCCAGGCGCTGATGGACTCGATCGTCTACAAGCTCGTGCGCTCCGGCGCGCCGGGGTAGCGGCAAGAGCTCATAGCTTTTCCCGTCTGCGCGACGCCGGCGAGGGTTCATACCACGTTCGCGCAGGCGTGCTCTATCGCATGCTGGGCACGAGGATGGCTCTGCGATGATCGACCACGTTTCCATTGCGGTGCGCGATCTCGATCGGGCGGCGCGCTTCTATCAAGGGGTACTGGTCGCCATCGGTTACGAGAAGCTCGTCGTTCGACCGCGGACCATCGGCTTCGGCAAGGCCTATCCGGAATTTTGGCTGAACCTGCGTGCGACCATGGCGCCGGTTGAGGCCGATGGCGGCGCCCACGTGGCGCTGCGCGTGCGGACGATCGAATTGGTCGATGCGTTCCATGCCGCGGCGCTCGCGGCCGGCGGCACGTCCGATGGCGCGCCGGGCCTGCGACCCCAACACGGCGAAGGCTATTACGCCGCCTTCATCCGCGATCCCGACGGCAATCGCATCGAGGCCGTCACGTTTCTCAAAGCGCAGGAGTAGGCCCGCCTCCCGCCTACATCCGCTCGGCGGCCACCGAGGTCATCTCTTTTTCCGGCTCGGAAACGGAACGCGCCGCCTCCAATAGTTTTGGCAAAATCTCCTCGACCCGCTCGGCCACCAAAAGCTTGACCGGCAGGCCGGCGCGGATGAAGTCGAGCCGTTCCATCTGCTCGAGCAGCACGCAGAGCGGCTCCCAGAAATTGGCGATGTTGAGGATCAGGATCGGTTTCTTGTGCCGGCCGAGCTGCGCCCAGGTCAGCTGCTCGACCAGCTCTTCGAGCGTCCCGACGCCGCCCGGAAGCGCGACGAAGGCATCCGCGCGCTCGAACATCACGCGCTTGCGCTCGTGCATGTCGGGCGTGATGATGCGCTCCTGCACGCGCACCAGCATGTGCTCGCGATTGACCAAAAACTCCGGGATCACCCCGGTCACGACCCCGCCGTGATCGATGACCGATTCGGCGAGCGCTCCCATCAACCCGACCGAGCCACCGCCATAGACCAGGCGGATGCCGTTCTCGGCCAGAATTCGGCCGAGCTTTCTCGCCGCGTCCATGAAAGCTGGATTGTTGCCGGGGCCGGAGGCGCAGTAGACGCAAATCGATTCGATTGTGCTCATGGGCACTGGATGTGGCCCCGGCCGAGCGGGCCGTCAAGCTGCGGCCTTGTAGTGGCCGTGCTAGAGCGCGTCACCCGCGGGGCTTGACCCGCGGGTCCATCTTCTTCGCAAGAACGCTTTTTACGAAAGAAGGATGGATTGCCGGGTCAAGCCCGGCAATGACCCCCTCAGACCAGTGGGATTGATGGTCGGATGTCCCCGTTCGGGGTGATTGCAGCCTAGAAAATCTCTATATGAGAGGGGTTCGACGGTCTGCGCTTGCGGCCCGTCAGTCCGGGCCAGTCTGCAGAATGGATTCCTATCCGCGCTCGACCGAAGCATTAAAACGCGAAGTGTCCGCCGCCGGCGGCGGCTCGCTGTTTTCGATCATGCGCGGGCTGTGGCCCGATATCTGGCCGGCGGACCGCCGCGACCTCAAGTTGCGCGTCGCCGTGGCGATGCTGCTCCTGCTCGCCGCCAAGCTCGTCACCATCGCCGTGCCTTTCACCTTCAAGTGGGCAACCGATGCGCTGACCGGGGAGGGGAGCGCGCCGGTTGCGCCCTCGGCGTGGCTCGTTTGGGCGCTCGCGGCCCCGATCGTGCTGACCATTGCCTACGGCGGGACGCGCATCCTGATGGCGGTGCTCACCCAGATGCGCGACGGCATCTTCGCCCAGGTCGCCGTGAACGCGGTACGGCGGCTCGCCTACCGCACCTTCGAGCACATGCACCAGCTCTCGCTGCGCTTTCATCTCGAGCGCAAGACCGGCGGCTTGACCCGAGTGCTCGAACGCGGGCGCAACGCCATCGAGACGATCGTGCGCATGGTCATCATGCAGCTGGTACCGACGATCATCGAGCTCGCGCTGATCCTGGTCGTGCTGCTCTACCAGTTCGACTGGCGCTACGTCGTCGTCATTCTCGCCGTCGTCGCGCTCTACATGGCGTTCACCTACCAGGCGACCGAGTGGCGCATCAACATTCGCCGCCGGATGAACGACAGCGACACCGACGCCAACGTCAAGGCGATCGATTCGCTGCTCAACTACGAGACGGTGAAATATTTCGTCGCCGAGGAGCGGGAAGCCGCCCGCTACGACCGCTCGATGGCGCGCTACGAGGAGGCGAGCGTCCAGGCCTATGTCTCGCTCGCCGTGCTCAATGCCGGCCAGGCGGTTATCTTCACGATCGGGCTTGCCGCGGTGATGGTGATGTGCGCTTACGGCATCAAGGCCGGCACCAACACCATCGGCGACTTCGTGATGATCAACGCCATGATGATCCAGCTCTACCAGCCGCTCAACTTCATGGGCATGGTCTATCGCGAGATCAAGCAGGCGGTGATCGACATCGAGCGGATGTTCGCGATCCTCGCGCGCGAGCCGGAGATCAAGGACGAGCCGAACGCCAAGCCGCTCGTGATCAAGCGCGGCGCGATCCGCTTCGAGAACGTCTCCTTCGCCTACGAGCCCGATCGGCAAATCCTCAAAGGGCTCAGCTTCGAGGTCCCGGCCGGCTGCAAAGTGGCGGTGGTTGGTCCTTCCGGCGCCGGCAAATCCACCATCTCGCGCCTGCTGTTCCGCTTCTACGAGGTCAGCGGCGGGCGCATTTCGATCGACGGCCAGGACATCCGCGACGTCACGCAGAACTCGCTGCGCGCGGCCATCGGCATGGTGCCGCAGGACACCGTGCTGTTCAACGACACCATCCGCTACAACATCCGCTACGGCCGCTGGGAAGCGAGCGACGCCGAGGTCGAGGAGGCGGCGCGGCTCGCGCAGATCGATGATTTCATCCGCCTGTCGCCCAAGGGCTATGAAACGGAGGTGGGCGAGCGCGGCTTGAAGCTTTCCGGCGGCGAGAAGCAGCGCGTCGCCATCGCCCGCACCATCTTGAAAGCCCCGCCGATCCTGGTGCTCGACGAGGCGACCTCCGCGCTCGACAGTCATACCGAGAAGGACATCCAGGACGCGCTCGAGCAGGTGTCGGAGAACCGCACCACGCTCGTCATCGCGCATCGGCTCTCGACCATCGTCGACGCCGACGAGATCATCGTGCTCGATCAAGGGGTGATCGTCGAGCGCGGCAATCACCATCAGCTGATGGCAAAGGGCGGCCTCTATGCCAGCATGTGGAACCGGCAGCGCGAGGCTGCGGCGGCGCGCGAAAAACTGGCGCTGGTGGACGACGAAGTCGCCGCGCCCAACCGCAACCCGCCGGCGGTGGAGGAGGCCGATCTGCCGCTCGACAAGGAGCTCTCCGGGCCGCCGGTCGAGCGCGCGGACGCGGCGGAGTGATCATGTCGGTTCTCGCCTCCATCCGCTCCCAGCTGGCGCCGATTCACCGCCAGGGTCTGCCGTTCATCGGCGTGTTCGCCGTGGTGAGCCTGCTGTTGTTCTGGCTGTGGTCGCCGCTCGGTTGGCTCGGCGCGCTGGCGACGCTCTGGTGCGTCTATTTCTTCCGCGATCCCGTGCGGGTGACGCCGGTCCGCGACGGGATCGTGGTTGCTCCCGCCGACGGGCGGGTGAGCCGCATCGTCAACGCGGTGGCGCCGAAGGAGCTGGAACTGGGCGAGCGGCCGCTGCCACGCGTATCGATCTTCATGAGCGTGTTCGACTGTCACGTGAACCGCAGCCCGCTTGCGGGCAAGATCGAGCGGATGATCTATCACCATGGCGTCTTCCTCAATGCCGACCTCGACAAGGCGAGCGAGGACAACGAGCGCAATTGCCTCGTCATCGCCAGCGACCGGGCTCGCATCGGCGTGGTGCAGATCGCGGGGCTGATTGCGCGCCGAATCGTGTGTTTCGTGCGCGAGGGCGCGAGCGTCGGCGCCGGCGAGCGCATCGGCATGATCCGCTTCGGCTCGCGCGTGGACGTCTACCTGCCCGAGGGCGTGCGGCCGCTCATCGCCGAGGGACAGACCGCGATCGCGGGTGAAACGGTCATTGCCGACCTTGCCGCCCGCGACCCGCAGCGCACCTTCCGGGTCGGATAAACTCTTAATGGATAACGGTTAATCGGCGCCGGCCCTGGCAGCGCCGCAAACCATCCGCTATACTCGCGCCATGTCGTTCTCGCCGTTCGATCCCCGCCGTCTCGAGGGCAGGCGCCCGCGTTTCCGCCTGATCCCGGTGCGCACGCTGCTGCCGAACCTGATCACGTTGCTGGCGCTGTGCGCGGGGCTCACGGCCATCCGGCTCGCGGTCGAGGACAAGCTCGAGTGGGCGGTCGCCGCTATCGTCTTCGCCGCGCTGCTCGACGGCATCGACGGCCGCGTCGCGCGCATGCTCAAGGGCACGTCGCGTTTCGGCGCCGAGCTCGACAGCCTCGCCGACTTCGTCAATTTCGGCGTTGCGCCGGCGCTGATGCTGTACTTCTGGGGCCTCCACGAGCTCGGCAATGCGGGCTGGATCGCCGCCATGGTGTTTGCGATCTCGACGGGGCTGCGCCTTGCGCGCTTCAACGTGATGGCCGACGACCCGAACAAGCCGGCCTGGGCGGCAAACTTCTTCGTCGGCGTGCCGGCGCCCGCCGGCGCGATCACCGTGCTGCTGCCGATCTACGTCTATTTCCTCGGCATGCCGCGGGTGGTCTTCGTGGCGCCGGTGGCGCTGGTCTACACGCTCACCATCGCGTTTCTGATGGTATCGCGGCTGCCGGTATTATCCGGCAAAAGGGTCGGCAAACGGGTCGCGCCGGAGATGGTGCTTCCCGTCTTCGTCGCGGTGGTGCTGTTCTTTGCGCTGCTGATTTCCTATCCCTGGGTGGTGCTGACGATCGGCACCGTCTGCTTTCTCGCGAGCCTGCCGCTGGGCTATCTGTCCTATCGCAAACACGAGCGCAAGGATGCAGCCGCCGCGAGTGTCACGCCATCGGCGGCGCGCCCAGGCGCGCACGACCCGCCGCCGAGCGAGGTGCCGCCGCTCTCGCCCGGTCATTCCGAGCATCCTGCCGACCCCGGCCGGCCCGCCCGGCTCAACTGAGGCACGGGCGGAGTTACACGAGCGCGACCCATCCGTCATTGCCGGGCTTGACACCGCAAGTCGGGTTTACCCGACTTGCGGCGGATAATACTGCGCAACTCGGGCAAGCCCGAGTTGCGTGCAATCCATCCACTTCGCAAGTAGCCTTCTTGCGAAGCAGCTCATCGGCCCGGCAGCGGATGCCCCGGCATCAGGTCGTAGGGATGCTTCCAGCCCGGCAGCGCTTTGACGCGGTCGAGCCATACCGCGATGTTCTTGTGCTGGCCGGGAATGTCGAAGCCGAATTCCTCCGCCGGATAGTAAAGGTAAGCGACCAGCGAGAGATCGGCGATGGTCGGCCGCGCACCGAGCACGAACGGCCGGCTCGAAAGCCGCTTGTCGAGGATGGCGACGTTGTTATCGATGCGCCCCTTGAGGAAGGCGAGCACGGCCGGATCGCCCGGCGGCTTGGCGAAACAGCGCAGGAAGCGATAGGGACCGAGAAATCCGTTGACCTTCTGATTGTCGAAGATGATCCAGCGCAGCGCCTCGAGCCGCTCGTCTTCGCCCTCGGGGCGGAATGTTCCCGACCGCTCGGCGAGGTAACTGAGGATCACGCCGGACTGGCTGAGCTTCTTTCCTTGGTGCACCAGCACCGGCACCTCGCCCATTTCGTTGACGGCGGCGCGGTATTCCGGCGAGCGCGTCTCGCCTTTGGCGAAAAAATCGACAAAGCGCGGCTCCCAGTCGGCGCCGATGAGATTGAGCATCAACGCGGCGCGGTAGGCGTTGCCGGATTGGGCGAAGCAGTAGAGCTGGTATTCGGCCATGGCCTGTCCTCGGCGTGATGGGTGGCGAATGCTACCTGCCGTTCAAGTAGGAAAAATGAGCCCAAGAGTCAGCAGGCCACCTCATACCGCCGCGCGTATGGGCCGTGGCCGCTTCCGTTTCGCGCGCGCTCACTTCATCGTCGGAATGACGAATTCGGCGCCTTCCTTGGTGCCCGAGGGCCAGCGCGACGTCACCGTCTTGGTCTTGGTGTAAAAGCGCACGGCGTCGGGCCCGTGCTGGTTGAGGTCGCCGAAGCCCGAACGCTTCCAGCCGCCGAAGGTGTAATAGGAGAGCGGCACCGGGATCGCGAAATTCACGCCCACCATGCCGACGTTGACTCTGGTCGCGAAGTCGCGGGCGGTGTCGCCGTCGCGGGTGAAGATGGCGACGCCGTTGCCGTAGTCGTGCTCGGACGGAAGCCGCAACGCCTCCTCGTAGTTCTTTGCGCGCACGACCGAGAGCACCGGGCCGAAGATCTCTTCCTTGTAGATGCGCATGTCGGGCGTCACTTCGTCGAACAGACAGCCGCCCATGAAGAAGCCGCTCTCGTAGCCTTGCAGCTTGAAGCCGCGGCCGTCGACCTTGAGCTTGGCGCCCTCCTTGAGGCCGAGATCGACGTAGCGCTTCACCTTGTCGAGATGCGCCTTGGTCACCATCGGCCCATAGTCGGCCTGCGGATCGGTCGAAGGTCCGACCTTCAAGCTCTCGACGCGCGGGATGAGTTTCTCGACCAGAATGTCCGCGGTCTTCTTGCCGACCGGCACCGCTACCGACACCGCCATGCAGCGTTCGCCCGCCGAGCCGTAGCCCGCGCCGATCAGTGCGTCGACTGCCTGATCCATGTCGGCATCCGGCATCACCACCATGTGATTCTTGGCGCCGCCGAAGCATTGCACGCGTTTGCCGTGCGCGCAGCCGGTGGTGTAGATATATTCCGCGATCGCGGACGAACCGACGAAGCCGATGGCGCGCACGCGCGCATCGGTGAGCAGCGTGTCGACCGCCTCCTTGTCGCCGTTGACCACATTGAGCACGCCCGCCGGGAGCCCCGCTTCGACCAGCAGCTCGGCGAGCCGCATCGGCACCGAGGGATCACGCTCCGAGGGCTTGAGAATGAAGGCGTTGCCGCAGGCGAGCGCGGGCGCGAACTTCCACATCGGGATCATGGCCGGGAAGTTGAACGGCGTGATGCCGGCGACGACGCCGAGCGGCTGGCGCAGCGAGAATAGATCGATGCCGGGTCCGGCACTCTCGCTGAATTCGCCTTTCAGCAGATGAGGGATGCCGCACGCAAACTCGACCACTTCGAGTCCGCGCTGGATATCGCCCTTGGAGTCGGCGACGGTCTTGCCGTGCTCGGAGGACAACAGCTGGGCGAGGCTGTCGAACTCCTTGTGCACGAGCTCGAGGAACTTGAACAGGACCCGCGCGCGGCGCTGCGGGTTGGTCGCGGCCCAGGCCGGCTGCGCCGCCTCCGCATTGGCGATGGCCTGCTCCACTTCCGATTTGTCGGCGAAGCTGACCTTGGCCTGCACCTCGCCGGTATTGGGGTTGAACACGTCGCCGCTGCGGCCGGACCTGCCCGCGACTTTCTTGCCGCCGATGAAATGGCCGATTTCGCGCATGCGTGCCTCCCTCGGACACCGAGCTGGTTCTAAGGACCGTTGTTTCCCGTGTCAGATAGCGCAGCTTGCGCCGCGCGGGAAGCGGGCGAACTTGACCGCAAACGGACCAGCCGCCAACTCCGGCGAACGATTGTATTGACTGGGACGTTGCAGCAACGCAGCGCAGTCGCCCGCCTAGGCGGATGTCGAACCGCCATTCTCATCCAAAAAGGCGCATACCTCGTGGACGAAGCGGTCCCATGACGGCTCGTGCGACAGGATGACGTTGTTGTGGCTTTCAAGCGCAACGAACCGGGCATTGGGGATGCCGCGCGCGAGCAACAGCCCCTGCTCGAACGGACAGGGGGCGTCGCCGCGGCTGTGCAGCACGAGAGTCGGTGCGGCGACACGCGGCAACAACTGGGTGACGTCGATGTCACCGAATGCCTGGAGAAGGCGGGCCGCATTCTCGGGCGAAGTCGACACGCGCTGTAGATCGTTGACCCACTGCGCCTGTTCGAGCGTGCCGCCGGGAATCATGAGCGAGGTAAAGACCTGCCTGAAGGCGGGGTTGTCCCGCCCCCAGCCGACCCGAACGAGCCTGAGCAGAGCCTTGCGCCCCTCGATTTCAGCCGGGTTTCCCCGCGCGCGCCAGCCTTGCGCATAGCCTCCGGAGAGCACGAGCCGCGACACGCGCTCGGGATGGCGTACCGCATAGGCGATCGCGACTGCGGCGCCCTGAGCGTTGCCGAAAAGCGCGAAACGATGAAGATCAAGCGCGTCGGCCACCGCCTCGAGATCGCGCACGAACGTCTCGAATGAAATGTCGGCGACGTCCCAATCGGAGAGGCCCGTTCCGCGCTCGTCGTAGCGGATCAAGCGGAATTGCGCCGCCAGCCGCGTGAGCAGCGGCGACCACACCGGGCTTTGCCAATCGAACTCGACGTGGTTCATCCAATTCGCGGCCTTGACCACCGGCAGGCCCTTTCCGCACACCGCGACCGCGAGATTGATGCCCTCCGAGGTGCGGCAGAAGCTCACCTCCTGGGCGGGCTTATCCTGGGCGGGCGCACGATTCGGCGCGGCGGCTGGCGGTGCGGCAGCCTGCTCGCGCACCTCGCCGACGAATCTGAAGCCGCGGCGGGACACGGTCCGTATGAAGCGCTGCTGCTCGCCGCTGTCGCCGATGGCCTGCCGCGCGGCGGTGATCCGGCTGGTCAACGTGGACTCCGAGACGATCCGTCCGTGCCAGACCGCCGCCAGCAGATCATCCTTGCTCGCGACGCGATCTCGGTTGCCGACGAGATACGCCAAGAGGTCGAATACCTGTGGTTCGACCTCGACCAACTCGGCACCGCGCCGCAGCTCGCGCCGCTCGAGGTCGAGCGCGTAGTCGCCGAACAGAAAGCGCATCCGGGGCTCCCAACCCAGCGCACATTATACCGCGGCGGAAACCCCGCGCGACCCCAGGCGAAAATCGCGACCCTCTCAGGGATAAATCAGGATTCCTTCAAGGTCGGCCGCTACCCGAGTCTGTCATCCTGGCACGAAGCCAACCGCTCGCGGACTGCGCCCCGGAATCGGTCTGCGGCAAAGCGCTGCTCACAGTCCGCGAGACGACGCAGGAGCATCCGCCATGACCCTGGGACTCAACCATATAGCGCCGGATTTTGAAGCCGACACGACGCAGGGCCGCATCCGCTTTCACGAGTGGATGGGCGGCTCCTGGTGCGTGCTGTTTTCGCATCCGAAGGATTTCACCCCGGTTTGCACGACCGAACTCGGCTACATGGCCAAGATCAAGCCCGAGTTCGACAAGCGCGGCGTCAAGATCGTCGGTCTCTCGGTCGACCCGGTCGATAAGCATGCGGGATGGGCGAACGACATCGAGGAGACGCAGGGTTACGCCCCGAACTACCCGATCATCGGTGATTGCGATCTCAAGATCGCAAAGCTCTACGACATGCTTCCGGCCAACGCGACCGGCGACGCATCGATCCGCACCGCAGCCGACAATCAGACCGTGCGCAACGTCTTCGTCATCGGCCCGGACAAGAAGCTCAGGCTCATCCTGGTCTACCCAATGACCACGGGCCGCAACTTCGATGAGGTCCTGCGGGTGATCGACTCGCTGCAACTCACCGCCAAGCACAAGGTGGCGACGCCCGTGAACTGGCGGCACGGCGAGGACGTGATCATCGCGGGCTCGGTCAGCGACGAGGAAGCCAAGCAGCAATACCCGCAGGGCTGGAAGGCGCCGAGGCCCTACATCCGCATCGTGGCGCAGCCGTACTGAGGCCCGGCGCGCAGCCGGCGCCGCGGACCTCCCGTCCTTGAGTGGTTCGAGCAGCGCTCCCCCGACCGCATCCATGGGTGACGCCGGTGAGGTCGCCAACTCGTGCAGGCGATGGCGGGCTTCGGTGGCGGCAGCGGCGCAGCCGATGGCTTGAACACCGCCGCACTCGGCACCGACACGTTACAGCAGGCGTTTCTGACGACACCGCAGTACGCGTGACAGCGGCATCCTTATCGCGGCGCGAACTTGTAGCGGAACGTGCAGCTCGGCGCGCCTTGCATGATGGTCTGGTCACGGGTGAAGGTGACGTCGCCGCCGCCCGCAGCGGCGATGTCGAAGTCGGCTTCGCACACGAGCAGCGCGCCAAGCTCGGGCTCGCCGAGCGCGCGGAAGAACTCGGCGAACCGGCAATGTGTAATGTCGAATTCCAGCGCCTCCTTATCGTGCCGGCGCATCTCCACCGTGACGTCGTGCTCGGTGATTTCGGCCATGGCGGTGTGCATGGCCGCCCATTTGCGGCGCGGGCTGCCATCGACGCCGTCGGCTATGGCGGCGAACAGCTGTTTCGACCAGTCGCGCAACGCCTGCTTGACGACCGCGTCAGCCTTCTCTTTCCCCAGTTTGGAACGCAGCGCTCTGAGCACCGGCACCAGGACCTGCGCCTGAATGCGGGTCTTGTCGAGTAGCGACAGCTTGGGGTCAACCAAATAGTCGTCGAGCGCGCTCATCCTGCTTCCTGCTTTCTCCGACACGGCACGCCTCAACCCCATCGGTGGCGCCACGGCAGCGCAACGAGCTTCCAAGCGCGCCTGATGGACCGAGGTACACGCTCTAGCGCGCCTGCGCCAGCGGCTCGGCCTGTCGAGCGGAAGGTGCGCCGTCGGCGAAGTGTGGGATCACTTCGGCCGCAAACAGCCGCATGGACTTCTGTGCCTCGTGGAAATCAAGCGCGCCGAAATTGATCTGCAGCGAGGCGTGCTCGAATCGGCCGATCGATTCGACGACGCGGGCGATGATGGCCTTGATCTCTTCCGGGGTGCCGACCCACGCTCCGCCCGAGGCGATCTGGCCGTCGAGGGTGAACGAGCGCAGCCGGCGCATCGATTTGTCGTAGTCGCGGTAATCCTTCGACGTGGCGCCTCTTGCCCAATCGCCGACCGCCTCGTTGAGCGCGCGGAAATATTCCTCGAACGGCGGGCGCGCGATCTCGCGCGCGAGCCGCGCATCCTCATGGCAGAACATGTGGAACGCCACCATCACCTCGCCGTCGCCGGGATGGCCGGCCTCGCGCCAGGCTTTGCGGTAGAGATCGATCAGCGGCCCGATCGGGCCGATCGGAATCGCCATCAGCGCATAGCCCTTGCTCCCGGCGAACTCGAACGACTCCGGCGTCTGCGTCGCCGCGATGTAGAATTTGGGACGCGGACGCTGCGTCGGTCGCGGCAGCGAGGTCACGTTCTCGAAGGAATGGAAGCGGCCGCGGTGAGTGGCATTCTCCTGGGTGAGCAGGAGTTCGATCTGTTCGAGGCCTTCGCGGAAGCGCGCTTGCGATTCATCGGGCGAGATGCCGAAGCGGCGGAATTCGTGCGGTAGAAACGCGCGCGCAAATCCGACGTCGAGCCGCCCGCCCGAAATGCCGTCGAGCATCGCGATTTCGCCGGCGAGCTTGAACGGGTGGTTGAATACGGGCAGCACCGCGCCGGTGACGAGGCGCATCATCTTCGTGCGCTGCGATACGGCGGTGAGGAAAACGATCGGATTGGGGCTATAGCCGCCGTAACGGGTGAAATAGTGCTCGACCGTGCGTGCGTGGGTAAAACCCAATGTCTCCGCCGCTTCCGCGATCGCAAGCGACTCGGCATAGTAAGCGGCGGCGCTTTTGTCGGTGTGATCGACGGCGGGAAAAAACTGCACGCCGAACTGCATGTGGTGCCGTCCTCTCGTCCGCTCGCGTGGAAGTGTCGGCCTTTGATGGTGGGGATATCGCGCACTATAGGGCGACAAAGCCGACAGTCAATCGAACGGACCCATCGCCGCCTGCGGTCGCGCATACGCGCGGCGTCGCGATTGACAGCGTGTGGACGTGATCTAGACTCTCGTTCGATCGTCGTCGACACGAGAAAGGTTGCGCGCATGTCCGCCGTCGCCCGGTCCGATATCATCGATATCCGCAAGGCATGGAAGCAGGCCAATCTCGCGCCGTTGTGGGAGAATGCGAGGGCGCATCGGCCGGCGCCGCTGCCGCAGGCGGCCTATCTGTGGTCGTGGGAGAAGATCCGACCCCTGGTCTCCGCCGCCATCGACGTTGCCTCGCCGGACGCGGTCGAACGGCGCGTGCTGCAGCTCGTCCCTCCGATAGCGGAACATCAGGACGAGCAGCAGACCTCGAGGACGCTCTCTGCCAACATCCAAATTCTGCTGCCGGGCGAGAAGGCGCGACCGCACCGCCATACGATGAATGCCTTGCGTTTCGTGCTCGAGGGCTCGGGCGCGACCACGATCGTCGATGGCAAGGCTTGTCCGATGGAGGAGGGCGATCTCATCCTAACGCCGTCCTGGACCTGGCACGAGCATATCCATGAGGGCGCCGAACCGATCGTGTGGCTCGATGCGCTCGATGTGCCGTTCCAGCGCTATATGGGGACGGGCGCATTCGAGCCCGGCCCGGTCGCCGACATGCCGGAGACGGTCGCCGACGCCGCCTTTGCCGTCGCCAACGTCGTGCCCGACACCGACTACACCACCAAGGACTATTCGCCGGTGTTCCGTTATCCCTATGCGACCGCCGCGGCGGCGGTCGCCGTCGCCCCGCCCGCGCGCGACGGCTCGCGGCGCGTGCGCTACGTCAATCCGCTCACCGGCGGTTCTGGCATGGCGATGATGGATTGCTTCCTGGTGCAGCTCGATCCCGACGCGGTCACGCTTCCTTTCCGCACTACGGCGAACTCGGTGTGCTGCGTGGTGGAGGGCTCCGGCGAAAGCCAGGTCGGCGACGACACCATCCGATGGAACAAGCACGACATCTTCACATTGCCGCAGGGCAACCGGATCGTTCACAAGAGCAGCGGCGGCACAGCGCGCCTGTTCCAGGTGTCCGACCGCGATATGTACGCCCGGCTCGGGCTTCTTAAGGAAGAATACGGGAATATCTCGGCCTGAAGCGTCAAGCGTTTCATGGCGCGGCGGCGGCCGCCTAGTCCGCGGGAAACGCGTCGCGTGCGCGTGGAACTTGTCTCGCCGGGGCATGTTGCCTGCGGGTAAGCGGTGATATAAGGCGCCGCTCGTTTTGCGGTGCGTCGGGACTGACCCTGCCCCCATGGCCCAGGCAGCAAACGAAAACACCGGGTCCGCCGCGGCCCCCTCGGTTACCGATAGCGTATGTCAGGATAAATCGAACCTCTGGGCGTTGGCCCTCGGCAGTGTCGGCGTCGTCTACGGCGACATCGGCACAAGCCCACTTTACGCGTTTCGCGTGGCGGTGGTTGCAGCGGTCGAATCCGGGCCGGTCACACGCGACATCGTGCTCGGCGTGCTCTCGCTGATCGTGTGGGCGTTGATCGTCGTGGTGGCGATCAAATACGTGCTTCTGCTGCTGCGAGCCGATAACAACGGGGAGGGCGGGACTCTATCGTTGACCGCGCTGGCAACGCGCGCGTTCGGGCGGCGGACCGCGCTGGTATTCCTGCTCGGGGTCGTGGGCGCCTCCATGTTCTTGGGCGACGCGGTCATCACGCCGGCGATCTCGGTGTTGTCGGCGGTCGAGGGACTGACGCTCGTCACGCCCGCGTTCGAGCACTCTGTCGTGCCGCTCACCATTGCCATCCTGCTCGGCTTGTTTGCGGGGCAAAGTCGAGGAACCGCGCGGGTGGCGAGTTTCTTCGCGCCGGTCATGGTGATCTGGTTCATCGCCATTGCGGCGGCCGGGCTTCTGCATATTCACGATGATCCGGGCGTGCTCGCCGCCGTCAACCCGGCCTACGCGGTGACGTTCCTCTACGACCACGGCCATATCGGGCTGGCGACGCTCGGCCTGGTTTTCCTCGTGGTCACCGGCGCAGAGGCGCTTTACGCCGATCTCGGCCATTTCGGGCGCAGATCAATCCAGACGGCTTGGTTCAGCCTAGTGCTGCCGGCGCTGCTGCTCAACTATTTCGGCCAAGGCGCCAAGGTGCTCGCCGACCCCACGGCCATCGAAAACCCGTTCTATCGGCTGGTGCCCGAGACCTTGCTGCTGCCGATGGTCGTGCTCGCGACCGCGGCGACGGTGATCGCGAGCCAAGCCGTGATCACGGGCGCCTATTCGCTGGTGCGTCAGGCGATTCAACTCGGGCTCTTGCCGCGGCTTGCCATCCTGCACACCTCGGCGTCGCAGGCAGGGCAAATTTATATCCCGCGCGTCACCGGCGCGCTGCTCGTCGGCGTTTTGCTGCTGGTCGGCCTGTTCCGTACCTCGAGCGCGCTCGCATCCGCCTATGGAATTGCAGTCGCCACTACGATGGTGGTCGATGGCCTCCTCGCGTTCCTTGTGATCTGGAAGTTTTGGCATTGGCCGCTGTGGCGGGTCGGCATCGTCGTTGCGCCTCTCGTTCTCGTGGACGTCATCTTCTTCTCGGCCAACCTGCTCAAATTGCTCGAAGGCGCTTGGGCGCCAATCCTATTCGGCGCGTCGATGGTACTCCTCATCCTGACATGGCGGCGGGGCACCAGTATCCTCGCCCATAAAACGCGGCGGAGCGAAGTGCCGCTCGATATTTTGCTGCCGAGCCTGCAAAAGCATCCGCCGCACATGGTGCCGGGCACCGCGGTGTTCCTCACCAGCCAGCCGGAATTCGCGCCGACTGCGCTGCTCCACAACCTCAAGCACAACAAGGTTTTGCATGAGCACAATGTCATCCTCACCGTCATCACCACGGATACGCCAAGGGTGATGGACGAGGAACGGGTGAAGATCACCGTGCGGTCACCGCACTTTAGTTCGATGACGCTCAAATTCGGCTATATGGAATCGCCGAACGTACCGAAGGCGCTTGCCGTTGCCCGCAAGCACGGCTGGCACTTCGACATCATGTCGACGTCGTTCTTCCTGTCGCGCCGCGCACTCAAGCCGGCCTCGCATTCCGCGATGCCGCGCTGGCAGGACCGGTTGTTCATCGGCCTGGCGAAATCGGCGAGCGACGCCACCGACTTCTTCCACATTCCGACCGGCCGCGTGGTCGAGGTCGGCACGCAAGTCGCGGTGTGAGGGGCTCGGTGGTGGTCTGAGCCAACAAGCTACTGAAAAAATTGGCAGATTTTGAAGGGGCGGATGCGGACGTCATGGCGCCGATGGATGCTGCTCCGCCTTCCCAGCAAGGCTGGGAACGGACCGTTCCTGACTGCGCTATTATAAGCGCGGGCCGCCGTGTTATATTGCGGCGCAGCATTTGCGGCGAAAATGACATCTCCCATCACCACAGTTGCCGCTGCCCGCCGGGGCGCGACCCCTGCGAAAGCGAACGGCCGCACGACGTTCTGGGCGCTGATGATTGGCAGCGTCGGCGTGGTGTATGGCGACATCGGAACGAGCCCGCTCTACGCGTTCCGCGAGGCGGTGAACGCGGCCACGGCCGGCGGAACGGTCACGCGCGCGGCCGTGCTCGGCGTGCTCTCGCTCATCCTCTGGGCGCTGATCGTGGTGGTCACGCTGAAATACGTGCTCATCCTGCTGCGGGCGGACAACAAGGGCGAGGGGGGAACGCTCACGCTCATGGCGCTCGCGCAACGTGCGCTCGGGAGCGGCGCCGGTGCGATCGTGCTCTGCGGCATCATCAGCGCGGCGCTGTTCTACGGCGACGCGGTCATCACGCCCGCATTGTCGGTGCTGTCCGCGGTCGAAGGCCTCAAGGTCGCGACGCCGGCCTTCGATCCGTACATCGTGCCACTGACGGTCGTGGTCCTCGTCGCGCTATTTGCCGTTCAATCGCGTGGCACCGCGAAGGTGGCGGCTTTCTTCGGACCGATCACCGCGTTGTGGTTCATTGCGATCGCCATTCCCGGGTTCATATTCGTCCTCAGCAATTTGGAAGTCCTACTGGCCCTTAATCCGGTCTACGGGGTCGAGTTCTTGGCCTCGCATGGCATCATTGGGCTTATCACCCTTGGCGCGGTGTTCCTCGCCGTGACCGGTGCCGAGGCGCTCTATGCCGACCTCGGTCATTTCGGCCGCAAGCCGATCCAGACCGCGTGGATCGGTTTGGTTCTGCCGTCGCTGGCGGTGAACTATCTCGGCCAAGGCGCGTTGGTGCTCGCCGATCCGAAGGCGATCGAAAATCCGTTCTTTCTGCTTTATCCCAGCTGGGCCTTGCTGCCGATGGTGGTGCTGGCCACGGTCGCAACGGTGATTGCGAGCCAGGCGGTGATCACCGGCGCCTATTCGCTGAGCCAGCAGGCGATCCAGCTCGGTCTACTGCCGCGGCTTGAAATCCGCCACACCTCGCAGGAGCACTATGGGCAAATCTACATGCCGCGGGTGAATCTCTTTCTGCTGATCGGCGTGCTGTTTCTGGTGTTGATGTTCCGCTCTTCGAGCGCGCTTGCCTCGGCCTACGGCATCGCGGTCACCGGCACCATGGTGGTTACCGGGATGATGGCGTTCGTTGTGATCTGGAAGGTATGGAACTGGTCGCCGCTGGCGGCAGCCGCGCTGATGGCGCCGTTCCTGTTCATCGATCTCAGTTTTCTCGGCGCCAATTTGCTCAAGGTGGTCGAGGGCGGCTGGGTGCCGCTGGCGCTCGGAGGCCTGGTGATGGTGGTCATGTACACGTGGCGGCGCGGGAGCCGCCTGCTGTTCGAGAAGACTCGGCGCCAGGAAATCTCGCTCCACGATCTCGTGCGCATGCTCGAAAAAAAGCCGCCGATCCGGGTGCCGGGCACGGCCGTGTTTCTCACCAGTACGCCCGAGTCCGCGCCGACCGCGCTCATGCACAGCCTCAAGCATTACAAGGTGCTGCACGAGCACAACGTCATTTTGACCATCGAGACGGCGGACCTGCCGCGGGCCGAGCCGGCCGAACGCGTGCGCATCGAGCCCGTGGGCAAGACGTTTTCGCGCGTGGTCCTGCGCTTCGGGTTCATGGAAACGCCGAACGTCCCCAGAGCGCTCGCAATCGCCCGTAAGCACGGCTGGCAGTTCGACATCATGTCGACCTCGTTCTTCCTGTCGCGGCGCGCGCTCAAGCCGGCCGCCCATTCCGGCATGCCGCGCTGGCAGGATCGCCTGTTCATCTTGCTCACGCGCATCGCCAACGACGCGACCGACTATTTTCAGATCCCGACCGGTCGGGTGGTGGAAGTGGGCACGCAGGTGACGATCTGACGCCGGGGTCTTGATTCTTGCAGTGTGACGCGCGACTTGTTTTCAGCAGCGCGCCCCGAATTGAGGAGTAGACCTCATGTCCGCTCAGCTTGGCCGAGAGAACGTGCACGATTTAGCCCCGGAAGAGGTGGCGCGGGGGATCGCCGAGGGCAAGGTTCTGCTGGTCGATGTCCGCGAGCCCAATGAGACCGAAGTCGAACGCTATCCGGAGGCCTTCTATCTTCCGATGTCGCAGTTCGATCCGGCCGCGATTCCCGATCCCCAGGGTCGCCGGGTCGTGTTCGCCTGCCGCTCGGGCAACCGGTCGGTCACCGCGTCGCTGATGGCGCAAGCCGCAGGGCTGCCCTACGATGCCCATCTCGCCGGGGGAATAAAAGCGTGGAAGGAGCTCGGTTTGCCGACCGAGAGCTGAAGCGCGCTGCGGCGACGCGCAAGCCCTTTCGCCGTCTTCCCGAGCACGCTTTTCCCCGACTTTTTCATCCGATGGTCTTGAAGGAGCCCATCCATGCGCCGAGCAATCCGGTTTGCCCTCGTAGCAGCCGCCACCATGGCGATCACGCCTGCTGCCGCGCAGCCGAAAGAGCGCGTCGTCAACGTCTACAATTGGTCCGACTACATGGCTCCGGGCGTCGTGGAGGATTTCAGCAAGGAGACCGGGATCAAGGTCCGCTACGACACCTTCGATTCCAACGACACGCTCGAGACGAAGCTCCTGGCCGGCAAATCCGGCTACGACGTGGTGGTGCCGACGGCCTATTTTCTCGAGCGCCAGATCAAGGCCGGCGTTTTCCAGAAGTTGGACAAGGCGAAGGTGCCGAACCTCGCCAATATGTGGCCGGAGATCTCACAGCGATTGGCGGCGTACGATCCCGGCAACCAGTACGCCGTCAATTACATGTGGGGAACGACCGGCATCGGCTACAACGTCAAAAAGGCGCGTGAGCTGCTAGGGGCGAACGGCAAGATCGACAGCTGGGACATCGTCTTCAAGCCCGAGAACGTGGCCAAGTTCAAGGACTGTGGCGTGCATTTGCTCGATTCCTCCGACGACATCCTGGCGGCGGCGCTGCACTATCTTGGTCTCGACCCCAACACCACCAACGAGGCCGATCTGCAAAAGGCCGCCGATCTCGTGAGCAAGATCAGGCCCTACGTGCGCAAGTTCCACTCATCGGAGTACCTCAACGCGCTCGCTTCTGGCGAGATCTGTCTCGTGGTGGGCTTTTCCGGCGACGTCAAGCAGTCGCAAAAGCGCGCCGCGGAAGCCAAGAACGGCGTCGAGATCGCTTACGCCATACCGAAGGAAGGCGCGCAATTGTGGTTCGACAACATTGCCATCCCGCGCGATGCCAGGAACGTGGCCGAAGCGGATGCGTTCATCAATTATCTGCAGAAGCCCGAGGTGGCCGCGAAGAACACGAATTTTATTTCCTATGCCAACGGCAATCTGGCGAGCCAGAAATTCATCGACAAATCGATCATCGACGACAAGACCATCTATCCTGACGACGTCACGATGAGGGAGCTTTACACAATCAGCGCCCACGACCCGAAGACGCAGCGGCTGATGAACCGGCTGTGGACCAGGATCAAGACCGGCAAGTAATAGCGAGGCGTGGCGACGTCCTCGTCACCGCCAGCGCCGATGCACCCACAGCCATTGCTCGGGGTACTCGCGCACCCAGCCTTCGACCACCGACGTGATCGCCTGCATGGTGCCCTCGATGTCGATCTTGCCGTCGGCATCGCGCGGCGGCTCGATGGCCTCGGTCAGATCGACGCGGAAGCGATGGCGGTCGGGCAGGCGGATGATGCGCGTGCCGTGAATCGGGCAATCGACGTGCCGCGCCAGACGGGCGAGGAAGGGGTTCGCTTTGCAGCGGCGCCCGAAGAAGGTCACGTCCACGCCGTTCACGTAGTGTTGGTCGACGATCATGGCGACGTGGCCGCCGGCTTCGAGCACGCGCAGCAGCTTGAACGGAGCGTCGAGACCGGTGGGAACGAGGGTCCCCATGCTGCCTTTGCGGATCTGGATGACCGCATCGCTCACGGCCGCGATATTGGGTTGGCGGTACAGCACCGTCGCGTCGAGACGATACTTGGCCGCAATCAGCGCCGGCAACTCCCAATTCGCGAGATGGGCGGCGAACACCAAAGCCGGCTTGCCGTCGCACCGTAATTGTCGAAATCGTTTGTCGACTTCGCTGCTATAGACGATGTCGCCTATCTCCTGCGGGTCGGGATCGAACATTTGCAGGCGATCGATATGGGCGAACTCGGCAGCAATGCGGCCGAGATTGTCCCAAACGCCGCGCAGGATCGTTTCGATTTCGGCCGGAGATTTTTCCGGAAAGGCGGCCGCGAGGTTGGCACGGCCGAGCTTGTGCTCCTTGAGTCGCGGACCAAGCATGCGCATGAAGCTGCCGGCGAAGTCGGCCATGTGCTTGCGGTTGGTTGCGCGGATGGTCCGCAGCATCCCCACCGCCAGCCAACCGAGCGCGCCATCGACGCCCGCCTTGACATGCCGGCGGACCCGATGGGCGAGAGCTCTCGACGGGATCATGGGCTCGCGGCGGCTCGTCAAAAGGTGACGACGATCTTTCCGAACACCTGCCGGCTTTCGATACGCGCCAGGCCGCGCTCGAAGTCGGCGAGCGCAACCTCGGTGTCGATCACCGGCAACAGGCCGTTCGCCATCTTGGCGAGGCTCTCGCGGATGTTGCGCATCGAGGCGCCGAACGAGCCGATGATGCGGTATTGCTGTTGGAAAAGCTGCATCAGGTTGATGGTCGTCGATGGCCCCGAGGTCGAGCCGCAAGTGACCAACCGTCCGCCGCGCTTGAGGCAAAGGAGCGAGCCGTTGAAGGTCTCCGCGCCGACGTGCTCGAATACCACGTCAACGCCCTTTTTGGCCGTGATCTTGCGTACGGCGCCTTCGAAGCGCTCGGTGCGATAATTGATCACGTGATCGGCGCCCAGCGCCTTGGCTTTTTCGGCTTTGGCATCGTCACCAATGGTGGTGATGACGGTGCAGCCGAGCGCCTTCGCCATCTTGATGGCGACAGAGCCGATGCCGGAACCGCCGGCATGCACGAGCACGCTCTCGCCCGGCTCGAGCCTGGCATTGTCGAACAGCATGTGCTGCACCGTTGCAAAGGCGATCGGCGCGCAGGCGGCGTCGCGCAGGGCCACCCCGTCGGGAACCGATATCACAAGACGCGCCGGCATATTGACGAGATCGCGGGCGAAGCCGTCGATGTGAAAGCCCATGATGCCGCCGACATTTTCACACAAATTGTCGCGGCCCTCCCGGCAGGCCTTGCAGGTGCCGCAGGTCAAGGCGCCGTACATGACGACGCAGTCACCAGGCTTGAAGGCGGCTACATCCGGACCGATTGCGGCGATCTCGCCCGCGGCCTCGACGCCGACCACGATCGGCAGCTTGCGCCGCGCGAAGGCCATGCCGCGATAGCCCCAGAGGTCGAGGTGGTTGAGCGCCACCGCCCTGATCTTGATCTGCACCTCGCCCGCTGCCGGGGTCGCGGGCGAGGGGAGGTCGGCAAGCTCGAGCTTGCGGTCGGCGACCAGCCTGAGTGCCCGCATGCGTCACGCGGGCTCGCGGCTCATCACCAGCGAGACGTTCTGGCCGCCGAAGCCGAACGAGTTCGACAGCGCGTGACGAACCTTGGCGTCGCGCGCCACGTTCGGCACGACATCGAGCGGTATGGCCGGGTCGGGGACCTTATAGTTGATCGTCGGCGGCAGGCGTTGATGCTCCAGCGTGAGCAGCGTGAATACGGTCTCGACCGCGCCGGCCGCCGACAGCGTATGCCCGATCATCGACTTGTTCGAGGAAATCGGTATCGATTTCGCGCGCTCGCCGAATACCGACGACACGCCGAGATATTCCATCTTGTCGTTCTCGGGCGTGCCGGTGCCATGTGGGTTGATGTAGTCGATGTCGTCGGGGCTAAGACCGGCATCCGTGATGGCGTTACGGATGCAGCCGATGATGGCCTTGCCGTCGGGGCTCGAGCGGGTGCGGTGGAACGAATCCGCCATCTCGCCGCAGCCCGCCAACACGCCGAGAATCTTCGCGCCGCGTGCAACGGCGGAGTCGTAGCTCTCGAGCACGATGGCAGCAGCGCCCTCCGCCATGACGAAGCCGTCGCGGTTCTTGGAGAACGGCTTGGCCGCCGCTTGCGGCGGGTCGTTTGCGGTCGACAGCGCCGATAACAGCGAGAAGCGGATCAGGCACTCCGCATTGACGGAACCATCGGTGCCGATGCAGAGCGCCGCCTCGGCTTCGCCACGGCGGATCGCTTCGACGCCGAGCTGGATCGCGCTCGCCCCCGATGCGCAAGCGGTCGACACCGAAATCGGCGAGCCCTTGGTCCCGAAGCGCTCGGCGAGATGCTCGGCCACGGAAGCGAACAGGCAGCGTTCGTGAATGGCATGGAAGCGGCCCGATGCGCTCGCGCGCAAGAGATCGTCGTATCCGACCGCGTCGTTGGCGCCGGAGCCGGCCGCCAGAACGTCGCGGTGCGGCCACTCGATCTCGACCGGAGCGACGGCGAGGAACAGCGGGCCGGGGAACTCGCCTTTGCTGCCGATGCGAGCCTCCTCGATCGCCTCCTCGGCGACCATCGTCGCCATGCGCTCTCCGAGTTCGGTCGAGCAGAACGGCTCGACCGGCACGAAATCGACGCTGCCCGCGATCGTGGTCTTGAGGCCCTCGTTGGCGAAACGGGTGATACGGTGGATGCCGGATTCTCCGGCCGTGAGCTTGGCCCAGTTGTCCGCCTTGCCGGCGCCGAGCGAGGTAATGATGCCCCTGCCGGTGACCACCACGACCGGCTGTCCATTCTTGCCCGACGCCATCCAAGCCTCCTTCACGTCACCGCCTCGATCAGCGCCATGCCCTCGCCGCGCCAGTGACCGACGGCGGTGACCGCGACGCGCTCGAGCGGCCCTTCATACTCTCGTTCGACCCCGGAGGAGTCCATCGCCGGAAACAACTTTTCGCGACCGAGCACAAGCGCGGCGAGCGCGATATTCATGGCGAATTGCGGCTCGAAGCCATGCCCGAGAATGCTGCTCGTTGCCCGCACCGGCACGTCGGGCAGAGTTTTGAGCCAGGCGCGCTCCTCGCCGGTCGCCGGTTGCGCGCCGGTTGCGCCCGAGATCACCGCGATGTCGGCAGGCACGGGTGGCGGCACGAGCCGTTGCCACATCCGCGCCAGCGCCGCGGGGATTGCGCCAGCCGACCGGTCCGAGCGCTCCGACAACACGCCCAACAGCCGCGCCAGTGGCTTGGCGTTGCGCGCCTCGGCGTGGCCGCGCGCCTCCAGAACGAGGAACGCGCCGAGCGAGCCGAGCACCATGCCCTTCGCCCGCTCCCAGACCGGCCGAAAACCGCTGCGCAACATATGTCCGCCGCTGTCGTAGAGCAGCAGCAAGTCTTCGCGCTCGCCGTTGTGCGATCCGCCCACCAGCGCCAGTTCGCTTTGTCCGGCGGTAATGCGCGCGAGCGCGATGCGTACCGCGTCGACGCCCGCCGCCTCCTCGCCCATGAACGTGCGCGAAGAGCCGGTGACGCCGTGGACGATCGAAATATTGCCCGCGAGCAGGTTGGAGAGTTGCGCCAGGAACAGCGTCGGGCGCAGGTCGCTCATCAGCCGTTCGTTGAGGAAGGCCTCGGGATTGGCGGCTTTGGACTTGTTGGTCAGGATCGCGGCATCGACCGCCACGTCGCGCTCACCGCCGCCGGCAGCGACGATCATGTCCATGCGCGCGAGCAGCTCGGCATTGCCCTTCACGCCGGCATCCGCGAGCGCGAGCCCAGCCGCGTAGGTGCCGATTCGTTGCCACGGCTCCATCTGACGCTGGTCGCCTTTCTTCGGGATCTGCTTGTCGAGATCGAGCGGCGCCAGCGGGTGGACGAAGTAGGGAGCGAAGGTCTCAGCGTCGACCTTGATGCGTCGTTCGGCGAGGCCCTGCCAATGCGCGTCGGCGCCTTCGCCGAGGCAGGACACGATACCGATGCCGGTGATCCAGGCCTCGCGCGGCGCATCAGCCATGAGCGAGGGTCCCCATCGGGAACTCGAGGATCGCGGCCATCTTCTCCATGTTGGCGCGGAATTCCGCGTTGGGGAATTCAACCAGCCGGAAGGTGATCTCGGCATTGCAGGTGAGCTTGCCGTCGCACCGGATGTCGGCCTTGGTGACGGCGTAGCCCGAGCCTTCGTGCAGCAACTTGGCCGAGAGCGAAAGACTTTGGCCGGGCGCCACGAACGAGCGCAGCTTGGCCTCCTTCAGCGCGGCAAAGAACGGCATGCGCGAGAATTTGGTCACGGCGATGACGAGCCAGCCGGAGGTCTGCGCCATGGCTTCGATCAGCAGCACGCCCGGCATCAACGGATAGCCGGGAAAGTGCCCGTCGAAGATCGTCGATGCGGTCGGGACGCGCGCCTCGGTTCGGATGGTTTGCTGAGCAAGATCGAGATCGACGATTCGGTCGATCAGCTGAAAGTGCTCGAGATTCATGCGAGCGCGTTAGGCGCCCTTGGCAGCGACAAGTTCGTCGATGCGGGTGCACAAGTTGTTCAATTGAAAATACTGCTCAGTCGTCGCCTTGCCGTCGTTGACCTCTTGCGTCCATTGCTCGAGCGGCATTTTGATCCCGAACGCCTTGTCGATCGCAAACGCGATGTCGAGAAAGTCGAGGCTGTCGATGCCGAGATCGTTGATGGCGTGGCTTTCCGCCTTGATCGTGTCACGCGGAATATCGCAGGTCTCGGAGATGATATTGGCCACGGTGTCAAACGTCGAAGGCATCAGTAAATCCCTGATCGGCCACGCATTTCGAGCGACCGCCGCTGACGTGTTTGCGATTGCGGGTCGGATCGCCCCGGAGCGGCCCATCTCCCCCGCGAGAGGTCGGGTGCCCGTATAGCGAAGAGACAGCGCAAGTTCAATGGCGCCGCCCGAGCGCGAAAGTTTCGACGGTTGAAGGCATTAGGCGCCGTTTCCGAGTGATCAAAGCGGCCGCGCATGGGATAATCCGGCCATCGGAGAGGGCAAAACGCGGGTGGTGCGGCCGCGAAGCGCCGCCAACCAAGGGAGGTTCGTTCATGCGCATTCGATTTGCTTTTGCCGCCGGCCTCGTCGCGAGCTGCATGGCGCCGTCGCCATCGAGCGCGCAGGTTATCACGCACCGCGACGTCGGGGTGCGCATGGGCCTGGCCATCGCCGTTGCCGCGCTCGATCAATGCGAGGCGGACGGCAACAGCGTGTCGGTTGCCGTCGTCGATCGTGCCGGGCGGCTGCGCGTGTTCCTGCAGGCGGACAAGGCAAATCCGCACAATCTCGAACTGGCGCGACGCAAGGCCTACACGGCACGGACCTTTGGCCGCACCAGCGCCGAGTGGACCAAGCGAACGGCCGAAACGCCCGAGATCGCCGCGCAACGCGAACTCGCCGACGTCATCGCGCTGCGCGGCGGTGTGCCGATCAAGGTCGGTGACGAGACGATCGGCGCCGTGGGGGTGAGCGGATCGAGCGCCGAAGGCGACGAGAAATGCGCCATGGCCGGCCTCGCCAAGGTGGCAGATCAGTTGCGATAGCACCGGCATACGGGCGTCTCGACCTCACCGAATAAGGCCGTGGTGGCGCTCCATCCGGCGATGAGATCGCTCGTCTCGTCGCGATAAATCTCTGCGATCGAGCGCACGGAGTCGCCGCAGTGCGTTGCTCGCGGCCGCGGTTGCGCCGCTCGCCGCGATCGACGCCATGATCGGCCCCCGCCCGCGGCGCAAAGCGGCGCCACCCAGCGTTCATTCTGTCTTTCTCCGTGCGAGATCACACCGCGCGCCGCGTTCGCGCGCAGCGCGACGCGTTGCGCAGCGACCGGGAACGGCACGAACGGAACTTTTGCGGTCGATCCAAAAAATTCAGCACGGAACCGAACACCGGGCCAAGCGATTGTCGGCCGAGGATCGCGGGGATGACAGCATCGCTGCCAACTTACCGCCGCATTTCGAAACGGAAGGGCTCGGCCGCTCAAAGCGGCCGACAAAACGGCGTCGTGTCGCAATGAAAGGAGGCCGTGGTGAAAGGTAGAATGATGCTGTTCGTTGCTTCGATCTCAGCCTGCCAGTTTTCTCCCATCCATCTCACACCATCGGCAGCAGACCAAGTCGGTGTCGCCTCGGTCTATTCCCACGAAAGCGGGAGCGCGACCGCAAGCGGTGAGAAACTAGATTGCGAGGCGTTCACCGCGGCCCACCGCACGCTCCCGTTCGGCACCAAGGTGATGGTCACGAACAAGAGCAATGGGCGCTCGGTGATTGTGACCATCAACGATCGCGGGCCCTTCGTGCGCGGTCGGGTCATTGATGTAACGCCGGCGGCGGCGCGGCTGCTCGGTTTCTCCGGGCTCGCACAGGTCGCCATCAATGCCGGCCAATAGTTCGCTCGCGCGGCGCGGATCCCGTCAACGCTCGGGCGCCTTGACGTCGATGGGCGCGCAGTTGCGCCGGCCGGAAAGAAGACAGTCCTGGTTCTTGCGCATGTCGGCGATTTGTATCGCCAGCCAAATGCCTGCGACCGCCAGCGCGACGGTGAACGCCAAGGCTGCAAGGTTGACGATCATGCGGTGGCGGTAGTTGTCGTCTTGCTCTGCGCCGCCTTCGTACTTTGTGAGGCCTTCAACCGGCGAGGCGAATGGCGTGTGCCGCACCCCGCGCCATTTGCCGCCGCGGGGTCGAAATGGCACGACCCGGTGGTCTTCTTCGCTGGCGTTTTCGCTGGAGTGCTCAGAGGTCACGACGCCTCCTGGCATATGGGTACACGCCGCCTCTATCGGCGCGGCGGCATCTGATTTCAAGCAAAACTCGCAAATCATGGCGCGGCCGTGATTTGCGACTTTGGCAGCGCCGGCAATCGCGGCCAGCGCGCCCCGTGGCGCGCCCCGGATACAAAAAATTGCGCTTGCGACGCCTAAGAGTTCCTTGTGGGAGATGGCGTTTTGGCCTAAATTTACGAGAAATTTATATGGGCGACAGGTGAGTGACAGCAGGCGACGGGACGGCTGGAGGTGACCGTAGCCTGAGCGAATAAGAATGCCGCCAACGCGCGGAGGGGTGGCATGTCAGCGACCCCGGTGGTGCCGGCGTGATGCGTCGGTAGGGAGAATACGCCTGAGCGTGGAATGAGCGACGCCCTGTCAGCCTTGCTGCATCTGTCTGCGCACGACTATTCGTGGCTGGCGCAATTTTTTTCGCTGCTGTTCCTGCCATTCGCGCACGAGGACCTCGCCATCATCTTCGGGGCGTATGTCGTCGTCAACGACATCATGCCGGTCGGGCTCGTGGCGCTGTGCATCTATGGCGGCATGGTGGCGAGCGACTTTGCTTTGTACGGGATCGGCGCAGGCGCGAGGCATCTGCCGTGGCTCAGCCGCCTTGCGGTCAACGATCGGGTGCGCGATTTCACCGACCTGCTCAAGCGCAATTTGTTCGGGATCGTGGCGCTCTGCCGCGGGGTTCCCGGCATCGTCTTCGTTGCCTTCGTCGCCTGCGGATGGAAGCGCGTGCCGCTCGGCCGCTTCACCGTGGCAAGCCTCGTCGTGTCCGCGCTCTACCTGCCGCTCATGCTCTGCATCGCGGTCTTCTTCGGCGATACGCTCGACGGCCGTGTCGGGTCGTGGACGTGGCCGTTCCTGTTTTGCGTGATAGTCACGATCGGATTCGTCCGTCGACAGGTCTTCAACTTCCAGGAGGAGGCCAAGCCGGCCGACGGCAGAAGGACGAGCCATGTCGCTCGCCGCAACGTCCGCAAGGTGGCAGCGAGGGATCGCATTCCGCTCGGCCTGTTCTACCTGCCCTTGATCGCGAGCTGGATTGGCCTTGCATCGCGACACCGCTCTCTGACCCTGCCGACGCTCGCCAATCCGTGCCATCCGATCGGCGGAATATGGGGCGAATCGAAAAGCGGCTATCTGCTCGACGTGGCAGCGCACGAGCGGCAATGGATCGCCGATTTTGTCATGGTGACGCGCAGCGCCGGCCCGCGTACGCTGTTCGGCGACCTCGAGCGGGTTCGCCAATCGCTGTTCGCCGCCGGACTGGCATTCCCGCTGATCGCCAAGCCTGACGTCGGGCGCGGTCGACCGTGTAAGATCGACGATGCTCCGGCGTTGCGCGACTATCTCCGGCATTTTCCTGCCGGAGAAAAGCTCGTTCTCCAGCGTTGCGTCCCTTCTAACGGCGAAGCCGCCGCGCTTTATGCGCGGCTGCCGGGTGCGCGGAGCGGCCGGATTCTTGCGCTGAGCTTTCGCGCAGGTAGCCACTGGCACGATGCGTCGCGCCATGTCACGCCGGAGCTCGAAGCGCGGCTCGACGCCATCGCATGCAGCATGCGCGAATTCCATTACGGCCGTTTCCGCTTGCGCTTCGGCTCGATCGACGAGCTCGCGCGGGGGGAAAATTTCTCGGTGATCGAAATCAACGGCGTTAGAAGCGGGACGAACCGGGACTGCGATCCGGCGTTGCCGCTCGCCGAAGTCTACCGCCGCTTGGCCGACCAACAGCGCATCATGTTCCTTATCGGCGAGAAAAATCGCGCGCGCGGCTTTACGCCGGTGGGGTGCGCTGATGTCCTCAAATCCCTCATCCGACAAAGCCAGTTCGGTCGCCGATATCCGGCCTCCGCCTGACGCGCGCAGGCGCGCAACGGCCCAGCGGCGGTGGACGCGCCGGCGCTTCGCTCCTACATTGGCGGGATGTGCCACCTGATCTGCCGCAAATCATGACACGCATGGCTTTTCTTCTCGCCGTCGCGCTCTCAATGTGGGCGGGCGATGCCATCGCCGAGGACTACAGCGTCGGTACGATCGAGATCGCCGCGCCTTGGACGCGCGCGACTCCCAAAGGCGCGAACATTGCGGCGGCCTACATGACGCTGCGCAATAAAGGCACCGCGCCCGACCGGCTTATCAGTGGCTCCGTTGCGGTCGCCGGCCGGTTCGAGGTCCACCGTATGGTAATCGAGCAGGGCGTCGCCAAGATGCGGCCGGTGGAGGGCGGTCTTGAGATCAAGCCCGGCGAGACGGTCGAGCTCAAGCCGGGATCGTTCCACGTGATGCTCATGGGATTGAAGCAGCCGCTGCAAAAGGGCGAGAAGGTCAAAGGCACTTTGGAGTTTGAGAAAGCCGGCAAGGTCGACATCGAGTACGCGGTCGAGGCGCTCGGCGCGACGGCGCCAACCGCGGGCGAACATCATCACTGAGGATTGTGCCTGGTCACCGCGCGCGGCGTGCCCTGCGGGCAATGGCGGCAGCAGCGATAAATCCGATTGCCGCAAGCGGCAGGCCGACATACCAGCGTTCGCGCTCGCGCGCGCGTATGCGCAAATAATCCATGACAAAGCGCTCGCCACGGCCCATCTCGGTCAATGTCTGTTGCATCGAGCCAATGCGGCGAATCTCGTCGGAAGTAAGCTCGTCGCCCTGCCAGCGGGATTGCCGTTCGCGGTTATAGAGCTGATCGATCTCTCCCTTGTGACGGCGCTCGATCGCGGCGGCTTCCAGATACTCCGCGCGCTCCCGCGGGCTCATGAACCGATCGGGTCCCACTCCCGTTGCCGTTTCGATCATGGCCAGGATCGGATGATCGCCCGCCGGCGCGACGACGACCCACGCACCCGAGAGGCCGAGCAGGAGGCACACGACGAGCCCGCCCACGTGCAATCCGCGTTGCCGATTGCGGCTGCGCTCGGCCGCAGGAGCCGTGATGAACGCGCGTATCCCCCCGGCAACCACCAGAACCGCGGCGAACGTCACGACCGTGACCGCGCCGGTCGGCGCGTCAAGCAGGAAGGAGCCGAATACTCCCGCCGCACTCGCAGCCGCGCCGGCGATCCAACCGATCACGAGTGCGACGCCGATGTGGGAGGAGAACAAGCTGCCGACCAGCGCCGGAACGATGAGAAAGCAAAAGACCAGCAAGACGCCGGCGGTGGCCACCGAGGAGGTGACGACCACGCCGAACGACAAGTAGAACACAAGATCCCAGACTGCGAATTTTCCAGTGGCGGTCGACGTGTCCATATGGTCGGCCGCGGCCAGCAGGGGTCGCCGCAGCAGCCAATGCATCGCTCCGATGATGCTGTAGAGAATGACAAACTTTACGAGTTCGTCTGCGGTCACCGACAGAATGCCGCCCACCAGCATCTTTTTGACGTGCTCGGCGCCCTGTGGGGAGCGATCGACGACGAGCACCGTCGCAGCCGTGGCGACCACATAAAGGACGCCAATAAAGGCTTCCTGCCGCACGCTGCGGGCAAAGCCACGGCTGGCGGTCAGCAGCAAAGCGCCCACCGCCGTGAAGATGAGCGTGTAGGCATAGCCGGCGGCGCTCTGAACGGCGTGGCCTGCGACCACGGCCACCGTGGCGCCCAGCGCCGACACCTGCGCCAGCGCAAGATCGGCAAACACCACGTTTCGCCGCAGCACCTGGAGGCCAAACCAAGTATGAATGCCGGTGAAGACGATCGCTGCGGCGAGCGGCAACGCCGCGAATGCGAGGACGTCCTCAAACATGGAGCGCTCAGTTCGATGCGGCGGACAGCGCCCGCGCCAACGTGGCGACATTATAAGCGAACAGCGTCCGGAAGTCGGCGGCCGCAGGCACGCTGCCGACGGACGGCGCGAGCTTCACGACCACCGCGCCCGTCCGCCGCGCGAGCAATTGCGATGCATCCTCCGGCTCGAACGGCTCGTGCACGATCACGCGTATTTTCTGTTCTCGGATCGTCGCTGCGAGTTTGGCGAGCCGCGCCGGGCTTGGCGCCACCCCCTCCTTGATCTCGATCACATCGACGATATTGAGCCGAAAGCGGCGCGCGAAATAGGGCCAGGTGTTGTGATAGGCGATGAGGCGCGCGGCGCGATGCGGCGCGAGGAGCTGCTCCCACTCCACGAGATCCGCCTTGAGGCGAGCGAGAAAAGCGTCGCGGTTGGCGATGATTTTCGCGGCCGCTTCAGGCGCGACACGGATGCCCGCCTCAGCAATGCCGCCGGTGATTATCTCGGCATTGGCAGGATCGAGCCAATAGTGCGGATTGGCAAGGCCATGGGCATGCCCGTCCCGAGTGGCGGGATCGACGCTCGAGCCCTTCACCTCGAGCAGCGGAATGCCGATGGATGCGTCGACGTAGCCGGCGCCGCCGCGGTTGATCGCGGCGTCGCCGTGCATCGACAATAGCTTGTCGAGCCAGTGGTCGTAGCCGAGCCCGACGCGGATGACGACCGAGGCCCCCTTGAGCCTTGCGAGATCCGAAGGCCGCGGTTCGAAAGCCTCCGGGTCGGCTGCCGGTGGGATGATGGTCTCGACCTGCGCGAGGTCGCCGACTACAGCCCGTGCGAGGCTGGCGAGATCGTTGGTCGTCGCAACGACGCGCATGGTCTGCGCCGATGCGGCCGACGATACGAGAAACGTCGCAATGATGCTGACGAGCGCGATGCGCGGTACAAACCTCGTGCGCGCGACGTGCGGATTGCGAAGGCGGTCACCTGCGGGCAACGAACACGCTCTTGGGCAGCAGGCAGTGCACGCTCTTTTCGTCGCCGGCCGCGGGCGGCGCGATGCGACAGTCCATGGCAATGCTGGCCAATCCGTAGGCGTCGAGCCGGGTCAGCTGGCGCTTCTCCTGCAGCAGGTTGATCATCGCCATCGACGCGCCGTCCATGGCCTTGTCGAGGTCGCTATCCTTGGTGACCGTGACGTAATACTGGGCGTTTTCCGCGCTCGGCAGCGTAGGTCCGTTGCGCGGCGACTTCGGATTCATGCAATAGGTGCCCTTGACCACATTGACCACTTCCGAGATCCGGCAGTCCCATTGCCGAACCATGATCTTGTCGGCTTCTTGCTTGCTCACCTTGCGGCTCTCGGCGAGGAATTTCGACGTCTCCGATTTCAGCAAGTCCCAGCCGACGTTGAGCTTCTGGTCGTAGCCGATCGTGATCCAGTGTGTGGGGGTCTCGATGCGAGGCCACTCGAGCTTTGTTCCTTTCAGCACTTCGACCGTGATGTTGAGCTCCTTATACGCGGTCTCGATGGCGGTAAGGTTGATTTCGCCGTTGCCCTGGCCGGCATGACTGTCGCCGGACCATAGCAGCGCGCCTTTGACGAAGACCGGGACGTAGAGGCTCGTTCCCGCCACCAGCTCGCGAATGTCGAGATTGCCGGCATAGCGGCCGGGCGGAACGGACGAATATTGCCCGGGCTCCGCGCGCGCGACGCCAAGCGTCCCCGGGAAGGGCCGCAGCGGCACCACGACGCCGGGGATGAACTCGGTCTGCATTTTATCGAGGTCGAGATACATGTAGCGGACCTGGCCGTCCTGGAACTGCTGAGGAAACTGACCGAACATGCCCGGCACGTTGAAGTTTGCCGCGTAGGCGCGCGGGACGATCTTGTTGATTGTGACCTTGAGAACGTCACCCGGCTCGGCGCCCTCGATATAGATCGGTCCGGTCAACGTGTGCGGTCCGCGGCCGGGAAAATCGGTTCTGAGCTTCTTGATCTGCTCGATCGTAGTGCCGGGAATGACCTGATTGTGGCTGTGCATCATCGTTTCCATGACGACGGTGTCGCCGGAATTGATGCGCAACACTGGCGGCTGGGCGTTGTTGAACCAGCCCCACTGGGTGGTTTCCAGCGTTGCCGGCAGAAGATGTACCTTCTTTCCCTCCGGCACCGGCACGATCTGCAGCTTCGGATCCGCCGGCCCGATCGGTGGCACCGCTTGGGTGGGCGGTGCGGCTGGCGCCGGCTGCTGCTGCGCGCGGACGGCGGTTGCGGTGGTGAGCCAAGCTCCACCGCCGATCACGCCAGCGGCGGCAAACGCAATCAACCCTCGTCGCTTCATGGTCAGTCCCTCTGTCGGGTTCGGGAATATCTGCAGCAAATAAACAGCAAATAGCATGCCATTTCCGGTCGCGCTTGCGCCGCCGAACCACAGGGCTGGGCTCCCGGCTTACGGTCGGCTTAATTCAGAGCAGCCAGTAGAGGACTACCAAACATTTACGTGCAACAGCAATCCTTGCGACCGTTTGCCACGAAGACGATCGCCACTATCGGGCGGCCTCTGCGTCAGCGCCCTCGCTACCTCTCTGCAAACGGGAGCGGTTCGCCTTCCGGCGGCGACATGCGAAAGACGTTGAGGATCATCGATATCAGCACGTAATAGCCGAGGATGCCGACGAACTCGACGGTCGCGGCCTCGCCGAGAAGGTCACGCACGCGCGCATAGGTCTTATCGCTGACGCGCCGCGTCTTGTAGAGCTCCTGGACGAAATCGTAGATCGCGCGCTCGTCCTTTGGGGCCGATTTCGGGACGCGTCCCTTGTGCAGGTCGCGGATCGTCTCGGCCTTGACGCCCGCGCGCTCGGCCTGCGGCACGTGGGCGAACCACTCGTATTGCGCGCGCCACAGCTTTGCCGTCGCCAAGATGGCGAATTCGGAGAGCCGCGGCGCCACCGCCGTCTTGAAGCGGCAATGGCCGCCGAGTTGCTGCGCGAGCTCGCCGAAGGCCGGAGCGTGCAGGAACACGGCGAACGGCCCGCGGATGGTCGTGCTGCCGCCGCGTGGGCCGGAGCGGATCGAGTCGAGCAGCGCACGCTGGGCGGGCGTCAGCTTGTCTTCGGCGAGAATGGAGACGCGGGGGGGCGGCGTCTTCTTGGCGGGCTTTCTGGCAGGCTTCTTGGCAGGCATTGGGCCTCCTCACATGCGCCCTCGCTCGGGGTCTGGCGCGCTGGGGTTACTTGAACAGCAGCGACTTGATGATGATCGGTACCACGTTGGTGAGTTCGATGACGCTCCCGATGTCGACGTAATCGAATTCCTTGAGCTGTACGCCGTCAATCGCAATGACCTCGGCCGCGGGCGCGATCTCGTGGCGGATGACGCGGCCGAGGCTCTTGCCGACGTCCCCGTCGATCAAGAGTACCAGCGGCATGTCCTCTTGCAGCGTCCGCGGCAGCGCGGCGCAAATGCCGGCCGCGACCGCATGCAAGCGCCCATGCGAGGGATCGCCGCGCCACGGGAACGCAAGCGCGATCGGGCTTTCCCCTTCCTCGAAGTCGGCGCGCGTGAGCGCGCCGCGCACGGCGGTAGCGACGGCATCGGGAGTGATGTCGCCGTCGGCCGCGAAGTTGCACGACAGCACCGGCAGGTTTTGCAGCGGCAGCTTGTCGGGATCGGCGATCAGGATGGTGTTGCCGCTGATCTGAACCGAAAATTGCGCGGCGCCGATGACGGTCGCGCGAATGCCTTGGCCCGGGTCCCAGACCGGAGCGAGGTCGCGCCGATGCGCCAGGAGATGGCGCAGCTCCTCGGCGAGGTCGGAGCCGAGATCGCCGAAGCGCCGTCTTTCCCGCTTATAGAGATATTCCGCGACCCCGCCGGAAAAGGTGATGGCATCGATGCTCCTGTTGGCGAGCTCGGCCCGCCAGGGTTCGGTCACGAGCAGCGCCCGGGCAAGCTCACCCGGTTGGCGCAGATCGATCAGTCCCATGACCATGCGGGCCATGCGCGCGGCGACGCGTTGGCGGTCGCCCGGCGCGAACGGCGCACCGAGCGCGAGCTCGATGCCGAGAGCCCGGGCAATCTGCTCGGCCGGCTCTTCGATGCGCGTGAGGCCGCCGCCGTCGCCTTCGACGATCAGCCGGCCGCCCACCGCAACGGCGCACGTGGCCAGGATGTGGCCGTTCTCGATCAGCGCGAATTTGGTCGTACCGCCGCCGATGTCGACATTGAGCAGCGTCGCGTTGTGACCGCGCGAGAGCGCGACGGCGCCCGATCCATGGGCGGCCATTTGGCATTCCATGTGGTGGCCGGCCGAGGCGCAGACGAACTTGCCGGCTTCCTCGGAGAAGAGATCCGCGATGGCGCGTGCGTTGCGGCGCTTGAGCGCCTCGCCGGTCAGAATGACGGCGCCGCTGTCGACCTTCTCGCGTTCGATGCCGGCATAGGCGTAGCAGCCGCCGATGAAGCCGGCGAGATCGTCGACATCGATGGTGTAGTCGCCCCGGTAGGGCGTCAGCAAAATCGGCGATTGCCAGAGGATTTTTCGGTCGACGACGACGAAGCGACTCGACAGCGCCGTCGAGAGCCGCTGCAAGTGCACGCGCGCGAACATCAGATGCGAGGTCGACGACCCGATATCGATTCCGACCGTCGTCAGCTCGACGTTGTCGGCGGCCCAGGCGACCTCGTTGACCGCGACATCGTCGGGGCTGACATGAAGATGCTCGAATTCGAGATCGTGCATCGGCAAACTATGATTCTGGCGCGGGTTTTGGATTTGAAGTTCCTGAGCGAGCTTGCGGCTGCAATGGCAGGACCTTCAGATCCACCGCACTATGCCGGAGCCTTGGCGTAGGGCCGCTCGTCCACGAACTTGGCCATGCCCGACGTCACGCCGTGCTTGCCGAGCTCCTCGAGATAAATTCCATGGATGCGTGGATCCTGGTGCTCGTATTCGATCTGGCAGCCGCCGTCCTTGACGCTCACGTCCATCCCCAAGAACACGTGGCGCTTGTCGGTGGTGAACGGGTAGCGCAGGCTGCCGAAGGCGACGGCGAGGTAGCGCGCGGGATCGGCTGCCGTATTGAAGTGCTGGTGGAACATCTGGTCCG